>Ga0180220_1001778_pt1 | contig 15110 bp, 12 predicted proteins | sample eDN5th37CBELigBY_FD_151335 | JGI IMG/M metagenome (GOLD analysis project Ga0180220, IMG submission 151335) | Enriched backyard soil microbial communities from Emeryville, California, USA - eDNA 5th pass 37_C BE-Lig BY (version 2) (version 2) | ecosystem: Environmental > Terrestrial > Soil >... | reverse complement strand
AAGATTACGAATTGATGGATACGGGATCCGGCGAAAAGCTGGAACGCTGGGGGGACGTCATCCTCCGCAGACCGGACCCGCAAATCATATGGCCTATCCAAAACGTAAGCGGAAAATGGCGCGAGGTTCACGGCCATTATCACCGAAGCTCTTCCGGCGGCGGACATTGGGACATGAAAAAGAAACTTCCGGACCGCTGGACGATCTCTTACGACCAATTAAAATTTTATATCCGCCCGACCAATTTCAAACATACGGGCCTGTTCCCGGAACAAGCGGCCAACTGGCGCTGGATGATGGACAAGATCGCGGCTGCCAAACGTCCGATCAAAGTGCTGAACTTGTTCGCGTATACCGGCGGGGCAACGGTCGCGGCAGCTTATGCCGGCGCGGAAGTCGTCCACGTCGACGCGGCGAAAGGCATGGTGCAGTGGGCGAAAGAAAACCTGCAGCTGTCGGGCATCGGCGACCGCCCGGTCCGTTTCATCACCGATGACGTGTTTAAGTTCGTGCAGCGCGAACATCGCAGAGGCAACCGTTACGACGGGATCATCATGGACCCTCCGTCTTATGGACGCGGTCCCGGCGGGGAAATGTGGAAGCTGGAACAGAGCCTGTATCCGTTCGTGGAAAGCTGCATGGGCATCCTGTCCGACAATCCGCTGTTCATGCTCATCAATTCCTATACGACCGGCATTTCGCCGACCGTGCTTCATAACGTTCTGAGCATGACCGCAGGCCGCCGATTCGGCGGAACCATTTCCTGCGGAGAGCTGGGGCTTCCGATCACGGCCTCCGGGCTTCACCTGCCATGCGGAATCCTCGGCCGCTGGGAGTCGTAATCGGGATATGAGCCAGGAACATGTATCGCAAATTCCGATTTTATACGAGGACAATCACCTGCTTGGAATCGTCAAGCCGGTCAATATTCCGACCCAGGCGGACATCTCCGGCGATCCCGATCTGCTTACCCTGCTGAAGGAAGACCTTAAGGAGCGGTACAACAAACCGGGGAATGTTTATTTGGGGCTGGTGCACCGGCTGGATCGGCCGGTAGGCGGCGCGATGATTTTCGCCAAAACGTCGAAAGCCGCCTCGCGCCTGTCCGAGGCCGTCCGCAGCCGGGGCTTCCGCAAAATATACGCCGCCGTCGTTCATGGCAAGCTCCCCGCTCTCCGGGGCACGCTGCGGGACATGCTGTTGAAGGATGCCAAGACCAACATGGTTTCCGTGGTCAAGGCCGGGACGCCAGGAGCGAAGGAAGCCGTCCTCGACTACGAAGTGCTCGGCACAAACGGCGCTTTCAGCCTCGTCCGGGTCGAGCTGCATACCGGAAGATCGCATCAGATTCGTGTGCAGATGAACCATGCGGGCTGCCCGCTGTACGGCGACCAAAAATACGGAAGCCGCGTCAACAAACCCGGGCAGCAAATCGCGCTCTGGTCCGTCATGGTCGGTTTCCCGCATCCGGTCACCAAAGAAGACGTGGCGCTGACTTGCCGGCCGCCCGCGGAACATCCGTGGAATCTGTGGAACGCATCGGTTTTAGAGCGTCTGCAGGATAAGATCTGACCAAGACCATATTGGGTTAATCATTTCAGAATTTTGCAAAATTCGATTCCGGCCGCTCCAGGGTACAATATATAGACGAATTAAACCGTTTCGCTCTATCTATTGCTGATTGGAAGTCCCTTTTGGGATTTTTGCAAAATCCTCATTTAAAAACCATCAAAAAAACGGAGCCTCCGCAGCTCCGTTTTTTTGATGGTTTTCCCCATGGATAAACGCAAAACGTATAACAAGCAAGATTGACAAGCTTTTCCCCAAAAGGATACGGGTCATTTCCAAAGATTGGCATTGCTCGCAGGCTCATTCACCGGTTATGCCTCTTTTGAAGTCCTATCCGTAAACAGCTCCCGCACCTGGATCTCGTCGTATGAACGCACCTGAACATCGGCTTCGGCCAAATTTTGGTTTCCCGAGCTCGGATTGAGGTATCCGATGCATTTCATGCCGGCCGCCTTGGCCGCGAGCATGCCGTTTCTCGAATCTTCAAGCACGACGCAACGCTCCGGTTTGACGCCTAATTGCTTCGCTGTTTCCAGATAAATATCGGGCGCGGGTTTTCCTTTCGGAACCTCTTCGCCGCTGACCACCGTTTTGAAAAAACGGCTCAGCCCGAATTTTCCCAGGACGCCTTCAATAAACACTCTCGGGGACGAAGAAGCGACCGCCATCGGAATGTTCATGTCTTCCAACTGCTCCATAAGCGCCCGAACCCCCGCGATCGGCTCGATGTCCAGATGCTCAAGGATGTTCATTTTCAGATCCAGTTGGTATTCGATCATTTCCTCCACCGTATGGGGCAAGTTGCGCTCCTGCTTGAAAATGCCCAGCATTTCAGGATTGGTCATCCCGACGAACCGTTCCAGCTCCTGCTCCGTCGTTTCCACGCCGAAATGCCCGAGCGTCTTGATATCCACGTCAAAATGAATCGGCTCGCTGTCGATGATGACGCCATCCATATCGAAAATAAATGCGTGTTCCATAACTACGTCCTCCACATCAAACCTCCTTGCGTGCACGCAGGATAAGGGCATGATCGGCATGCCGCTGAAAGTGATGCGTGACGGCCTTCACTTCCGCTTCCCACCCTTCGCTGCGGGCAAACGCGATTAGTTGTTCCACCTCATCAGGCCGGCGTCCGCTTTGGTCCACCAACGGGAAGATCCTCACCTCGTCGCGGGTGACGCGAAGCAGTTCGCGCAAAACGTCAAGATGGAACTCCGCATCCAGCCTGTCGGCATATGTAAACAAAAAATGGGCCGACAAGGTCAAGTCGAATTGCCGCTCCCGGAAGGGCAGCGACGGCAGCGTTACGGGCACGTACCTTTCCGGCCGCTTTTCCATATCTTCCGTGCAAGCGTGCAGCGCTTGATGACGCTCGGAACGCAGTGCATCAATATCGCGGAATTCCGTCCAAACATACCGCTCCCGTTCCTCTTCCACATGTTCCATGGCATGGTCGATGTCCTGGAGCCCCTTTTCAAGCAAGCGGTCCGCCTTATGGTAATACGCGATGTCCGCTGCCGTCGCCTCGCAGCCAAGCCGGCCCGCTTGGGCCGTGAAGGAGCAGGCGCCAGCCGGGCAATCCAATATCCGTTTCCCTTGGATATCCTGCCCATCGAGGCCGAACATACGCATGTATTCATCGTAGGTCCTGCCGATAAACACGATCCGCTCCAACGTTCTTTCCGCAGGCTCCCCGGCCTCTCCGGTCACCGGGCGAACCCCTCCGCTTTCCTCTGCTCTGCTCATCTCTTCTCAACTCACCTTTCCGATCATGTCATCCACGCACCTTAAATCGGCGCTTATGGGAATGTTATCCTATTCGAATCGATAAGTCCAGAATCTTTCCGTGCTGAACCGGCTTTTGATCTGTTCATCCTCTTCGGTATACGTTCCAAGCATTTCCTTCCAGCGGAACTGCGAGGCGTGCGCACGGATGGAACCGAACTTGTTCGGCAGGAAATCCCTGACGTCGACGGCAACGTCCGGTTTGCCGATGATCTGCTCGCAGCCTTTGGAGAATGCCACGCAGTTTACGACGGGCCGCTGCTCCTTCGGCATGGCCGCGACCGTCCGGATCACCGCTTCGCCGGTGGCATCATGGTCCGGATGGACGCTGAAGCCCGGATAAAACGTAATGATCAGCGAAGGTTTCACTTCATCGATCAACTTGCGCAGCATGCCGTCCAGCATGTCCTGGTCTTCGAATTCGATCGTTTTATCATGAAGCCCCATCAGGCGCAAATCCTGAATGCCGATGGAACGGCAGGATTCCTCAAGCTCCTTCCGCCGGTGCTCTGGCAGCGTTACGCGGTTGGCCACGAGCGGCTTGCCCATGTTCCGCGCCATTTCTCCCAGCGTCAGGCATGCATACGTCACGGTTGCGCCTTCATGGATGCGTCTCGCCAGCGTTCCGGAGGTGCCAAAGGATTCATCGTCCGGATGGGGAAATACGACCAATATATGATTTTCCATTTTCTATATCACCCTTTCTTGATGACTGCAGCCTTGCTGCTTAGAACGGTTCTTTGCCCAGCTGCAAAGCTACGACCAGCTTGCCGTCGCTGTCATGGCCCGCCATGATCAGCCGCTCGGTTTCCGTTTCCTCGAAATGCGTCAAACCTTGCGAGTAGATCCAGCCCTGTTCCATCTTGAGGCCGACGCGGTAGGGTCCCGTTCCTTGTATTTTTCCATGGGAATACCGGACGATGCCGTTTTTGATGAACGTAGAGGCCGTAAACTTCGATTCGTCATTGTGCGAAGCATACGCCCCCGTCGTCATTTCGAGATGTATATAAAGATCCTGATCCTGCAGTTTGTCGATTAACTCCTGAACCATCTGCGGATTAATAAGCTGCACTCCAATCCCTCCGTTTCCAAGACGTCTGTCGAAACCGTTCGAACATGCCTGCAATCCGGTCCATGATCAATCGGTTCACTTGCTGCGTTTAAACTGCAACATATTTTATTATAATTGAAAACACATCATTTTCACAAACATGCTTTTGTGCATCCGGGTGCATATATCGTTAAAATCTTCCTAATGAATGCAAAATAGCTCCTCAAGCGGGTTGGCGGCAGGCGATACATGTTTTTTTGCCATTTCCAATCCGTTGCCCCTAGAGCAAGCCAGCAAAAAAAGGCTGCCTTTCGGCAGCCCCAATATTTTACTAATCCGACAATGCCTTGCCTTTGGTTTCTTTTCCGAGGAAAAGCACGCCTAACGCCCCGATCAAAATAATGACGAAAAACATGATGAATATCGCGTTGATTTCGACGTGGCGCTGCACCAAATACCCCACCAGGAACGGCGCGATGACGCCGCCGATCCGGCCGACGGAAGTCGCAATCCCGACGCCGGACGAACGGACCGAGGTCGGATACAGCTCGGGCGTATAGGCATACAGGCCGCCCCAGGCGCCGAGGTTGAAGAACGAAAGGCAGATCCCCGCCGCAATTAGCGAGCCGGCCGAATCGGCATTGCCGAACCAGGCGGCGCTCACGGCCGTGAGAACCAAGTAGGTGATCATGACGAATTTCCGGCCGAATTTTTCGATGAAATAAGCTGCGGTAAAATAACCCGGGAGCTGCGCGATCGTCATGATCAGCACGTATTCGAAGCTTTTGATCAGGCTGAAGCCCTTCATGGTCATGACGGACGGAAGCCAAAGGAACATGCCGTAATACGAAAACACGACCGTAAACCACAAAATCCACAGCATCAGCGTGGAACGGCGATGTTCGCGGGTCCAAATCGAGGCCAGCTTGCCGGTAAAAGAGATGGAGGCCGCTTTGGTCCGATTGTTTTGGTATACGGGCGAATCGTCGATCGCCCGGCGCAGATACAGCGCATAAAAGGCGGGAAGAGCCCCGATGACAAAAGCAATTTGCCATCCGTAAGCCGGAATCAAAAAATACGATATCAGCGCGGCGGCCAGCCAGCCGCCCGCCCAAAAGCTTTCCAGCAGCACGACGGCCCGTCCCCGCTGGCTCACATGGACGCTCTCGGACACCAGCGTTGACGCCACAGGCAGCTCTCCCCCGAGGCCCACGCCCGTAATAAAGCGAAGCAGGCATAACACCCAAAAGCTGGATGCGAGCGCCGACAGTCCGCTGGCGACGGAAAAAATGAGCAGGGTCCACAGCAAAACCTTCTTCCGGCCGAATTTATCGGCCAGGTACCCGGCTGCTGCCGCGCCGACGACCATCCCGATGGAATTGACGCTCGTCAAAATGCCCACATCCTGCGGGGAAAGCTTCCATTCCAGCGTTAACGCGGTCACGATAAAAGAAATGATGCCCACATCCATGGCGTCGAATAGCCAACTGAGTCCGGCGCTGAAAAGCAGTTTTCTCGTTTTTGGTTTCATTAGCGCTACATCGTTCATCTGGTTGACTTCCTCTACATTTATTCTTTTAACCCGGTACTAGGACGTTATGGTTAGTTTACCCAATAAATAGATCAAGAGCTGCTGGTTATGCGCGGAAATTCTTGACAATACGCCTGAAAGGAATGCATCGCGGATCTGCAAGCCGCGTTCGACCTCCGCTCTCCCTTTCGCCGAAATGGATACCCATACGATCCGGCGGTCGTTTCCGTCCCGTTCGCGCTGAATCAATCCGTTTTTCTCCATCCGGTCGAGCAGCATCGTAACCGCCGCCGGACTTGTCGCCAAAAGCGGCGTCAGGTCGGAAGGCTTCATCCGCTCGTTGTCGCCCAGCACTTCGAGAACGGCCAACTGAGCTTCGGTGAGCGCGGGAGCCAGTTCATTCTCCATATGCAGTTTGTAGTCTTTGCTTAGTTTGGACCATATTTTCGCAAATTCGGAAGTATGCACGGGTTATACCTTCCTTTCGCAAGCAATGTTTTACAGGATTAACTTTCGCGCATTTCATGCTAATTCCTTCCGCATTTCCGAAATTTTTTTAGAAAAACATCGTCCGACACCGTTCCGCAAAAGCCGATTCACGGACGTTTCCATGTCGCAAAAAAGACATCGTTCGCAAACGGGCGAAGATGCCTTTTTTTACGCTTTAACGCCGGAGTCGGACAGCATCCGATGTCAAGTCGTCTCCTCGAATGCCAGGAGCGTCAAAATTTCGTCTTTTTTCTCCAGGTGAACAAGCAGTTTTCCTGTCGATTTGCGTTCGGCAATCGGGGCCTGCTCCGAACTGAAGGCATAGTTTAGGCCGTCCCGCGTGATGGCCGTGATGTGCAGCGGCTGGCGGCAATAAAACGCTCCGGCGATGCGGCTGCCGTTTGGTTTCACGCGTTTGCCTTCCTTGAATTCGAACGTGGCCAATCCTTTGCCTCCCCGGCTTTGCGGCTGGTAATCCGCGAGCAGGGAACGTTTGCCGTAGCCGAGATCGGTGACGGTCAGCACTTCGCCTTCGTCTTCTTCGACCCACAAAGCCGACACGACCTCGTCGCCTTCGCGAAGCTGAATGCCTTTGACGCCGGCCGAGACGCGGCCCATGGCGTTGACTTCCTGCTCCTTGAAGCGGATGCTCATGCCTTCTTTGCTCACAAGCAAAATGTCCTTGCTTCCGTCGCTCATCGTGACCGAAATGACCTCGTCTTCCGCGCCGACCTTGCAGGCGGCAACCGCGCTGGAACGGTTGGTCATGTATTCTTTCAATTCCGTGCGTTTGACCTGTCCTTTTTTCGTGACAAACACGAGGGAGCGGTTCGGCTCCTCGAAATTCGTGACCGGAATCACGTCGACGATCACGTCCTCTTTGGACAACTGGATGACATTGACGATGGCGGTACCCGGGTCCTTCCACTTGAATTCCGGAATTTGATGGACCGGGAGCAGGAAATATTGCCCTTTTTGCGTGAAGATGAGCATATTGTCCAGCGTATTGATTTCGAACACCCTGGATATGTAATCCCCTTCTTTCACGCCGGAGCTGCTGAGTTCTCCGCCGGACCGGGTAAAGGAAAGCATGCTCGTCCGTTTGATGTAACCGTCCTTCGACAGCGTCACCAGCACGTCCTCGGAGCTCACCATGACTTCAAGGTTGACCTTGATTTCCTCGACTTCCTCCTGGATGGAGCATCGGCGGTCAATGCCGTATTTGTCGCGGATTTCAAGCAGCTCCTTGCGGATCAGCGCGATCAGCTTTTTGTCGCTTTCGAGGATGGAACGGTAATTGTCGATTTTTTTCAGCAAATCTTCAAGTTCTTTTTGCAGCGTCGTGATTTCCAAATTCGTCAAACGATATAACTGCAGCGTCAGGATCGAATCCGCCTGCCGTTCCGTAAATCCGAACATCCATTGCAAATTGTTTTGGGCGTCCTGACGGTTTTTCGAAGCTTTGATGGCGGCGATAACCTCGTCGAGAATGTTCAACGCTTTGACGAGACCTTCGAGCACATGCGCGCGGTCTTCGGCTTTTTCCAATTCGAAGCGCGTCCGGTTCGAAACCACTTCGCGCTGGTGTTCGATATACGCTTCCAGCATCGCTTTCAATCCAAGCTGCTGCGGCGCTTTATTGACGATCGATACCATGTTGAAGTTATAGGTGACCTGCAGATCCGTCTTTTTCAGCAGGTAAGCCAAAATGCCCTGGGCATCGGCCTCCTTTTTGATTTCGACCACGATCCGCAATCCGTCCCGTCCGCTTTCGTCGCGAACCTCGGCGATGCCTTCGATTTTTTTCTCCAGCCGGATATTTTCCATTTGGGTCACGAGACGCGATTTGACGACCTGATAAGGAATTTCCGTAATCACGATCTGCTGTTTGCCGCCCCGCAAAAATTCGATGTCGGCTTTGGACCGGAGATATATCCGGCCTTTTCCCGTCCGGTAGGCTTCTTTGATTCCCTCTTCGCCCATGATCAAACCGCCGGTCGGGAAATCCGGCCCTTTGATGAAGGTCATGATTTCTTCCAGTTCGATTTCGGGTTTTTGCATCACCGCCACGCAGGCGTCGATGACTTCGCGCAAATTATGCGGCGGAATCTCCGTCGCAAATCCGGCGGAAATCCCGCTGACGCCATTGACGAGCAAGTTAGGATAACGGGACGGAAGCACGACGGGTTCCTTTGCCGAATTATCGAAGTTGTCCTTGAACTGCACCGTCCGTTTGTCGATGTCCCGGAGCATTTCCAGCGCGATCGGCGACAGGCGCGCCTCGGTGTAACGCATCGCCGCCGGCGGATCGTCGTCGATCGAACCCCAGTTGCCGTGTCCGTCGACGAGCACATGTCCCATTTTCCACGGCTGGGCCATACGGACCATGCCGTCGTATATGGAGGAGTCCCCGTGCGGATGATAATTGCCCATCACGTCGCCGACGGTTTTGGCCGATTTGCGGTACGCTTTGTCCGGCGTATTGCCCGACTCGTACATGGCGTACAAAATGCGCCGCTGCACCGGCTTGAGCCCGTCGCGGACGTCAGGGATGGCGCGGTCCTGAATGATATATTTGGAATACCGGCCGAAGCGGTCGCCGACGACCTCTTCGAGATAAGCCGGCAGAAACTGTTCTGATAAACTCATCGATTCACCTTCTATTCCTCGAACTCTCTAAAGTCGACATTCTCCACGATCCAGCGCTTGCGCGGATCGATCTTGTCGCCCATCAGCGTGGATACGCGGCGCTCCGCTTTCGCCGCATCTTCGATCTGCACCTGCAGCAGCGTGCGCGTTTCCGGGTTCATGGTCGTCTCCCACAGCTGTTCGGGATTCATCTCGCCGAGTCCTTTGTATCGCTGCAGCTCGTAATTTTTGCCGAATTCCTTCAAATAGTTTTGCAGCTGCTCGTCGCTGTAGGCGTACCGGACCGTTTCAAGCTTGCCCGACTTGCGGGAAATTTTATACAGCGGAGGCTGGGCGATGTACACGCGGCCCTCGTCGATCAGCGGTTTCATATAGCGGTAGAAGAACGTCAACAGCAGCACCTGGATGTGCGCGCCGTCCGTGTCGGCGTCCGTCATGATAATGATTTTGGAGTAATTGCTGTCTTCGATTTCGAACTCGGTTCCGATCCCGGCACCGATCGCGTTGATGATCGTGCGGTACTCCTCGTTTTTCATGATGTCGGCCAGTTTGGCTTTTTCCGGGTTGAGCGGTTTCCCTTTCAACGGAAGGATGGCCTGAATTTTGGAATCGCGGCCCTGCTTGGCCGATCCGCCGGCGGAGTTCCCTTCGACGACAAACAGCTCGGTACGGGTGAAATCCTTGGACTGGGCCGGACTCAGCTTGCCTCCGAGGCTCATTCCTTCGCTCCGTTTTTTCCCGCTGCGCATATCGTCGCGGGCTTTGCGGGCCGCTTCGCGCGCTTTGGAAGCCTGGATCGCTTTTTTGATCAGCGTCTGGGCCACCTGCGGGTTCTCCTCCAGGAAAATCTGCATTTTTTCGGTGACGATCGCGTCCACGGTGCTGCGCGCCGACGCGCTTCCCAACTGGTCTTTCGTCTGACCGACGAATTCGACTTCGGCCATTTTGACGCTGATGACCGCCATCATGCCTTCGCGGAGATCGTTGCCCTCAAGGTTTTTGTCCTTCTCCTTGAGCATATGGTTTTTGCGCGCGTAATCGTTCATGATGCGGGTATACGCCGTCTTGAAGCCCGTTTCGTGCGTTCCCCCGCCCCGCGTCGGGATCGAGTTGACGAACGAAGCGAGCGTTTCGGTATATCCCGCGTTGTATTGGAGCGCAACTTCGACTTCCACGTCGTCCTTTTCGCCGTAAAAATGAATGACGTCATGCAGGACGTCTTTGCCCTCGTTCAAAAATTCGACGAATTGGCTTGCCCCGCCTTCGTAATAAAATTCGTCCATCCGGTCGCTGCGTTCGTCCTTGATGACGATGCGGAGCCCCGAATTCAGGAAGGCGATTTCCTGCAGGCGTTCGGCCAGCGTATCGTAATTGAACTGGATCCCGCCGTGGAACACGCGGATGTCCGGCTTAAAGGTGACCTTGGTGCCGGTTTTGTTCGTGTTTCCGAGCACTTCAAGCCCGGTGACCGGTTCGCCCACATGCTCCTTGCCGTTTTTATCCTGCCAATATTCGAAGCGTTGCCGGTGAATTTTGCCGTCGCGGTAGATTTCAACCTCGAGCCATTCGGAAAGCGCGTTGGTTACCGACGCTCCGACCCCGTGCAGACCTCCCGATTTTTTATAGCCGCCGCCGCCGAATTTCCCTCCCGCGTGCAGGATGGTGTATACGACTTGGGGCGTAGGAATTCCCGTTTTATGCATTCCTGTCGGAATGCCCCGTCCATTATCAACGACGGTGATGGAACCGTCTTTATGCAATGTAAGATCTATTCTCGTGCAGTATTTGGCCAAATGCTCATCGACGGCATTATCCACGATTTCCCATACCAAATGATGAAGCCCCGATGAACTGGTGCTGCCAATATACATGCCTGGCCGTTTGCGTACCGCAACCAGGCCTTCGAGCACTTGAATGTCGTCTGCATCGTAACTGCCGCTTCCTGCTGCGCTGTTGCTCCCGCTACCCGGCGACTCCGCAAACATATCGATCTGCTCGACCATTCATGCTCCCCCTTTGTGTTTCTTTATGTAGTCCAAAATGCAAACAGATGTTTTGTTTTGTTATCCTTGTCCATTTTAATTCAAGATATCCCTTTTCGTAAAGACAAGGAATGAGATTATGATCGCGGCAATCGCCCAGACGGACAAAACCGCAAGCGAAAATGCCAGGTTCATGCCTTCGATCGGAGCCGGCGTTCCGGACAGGTAATCGGTCAGCTCCAGGTTGACCATAAAAAGATATTTGGCGCTTTGCCAAGCGGAGGCCATGTTCGTCAGGATCGTCCCCGCAATCAGCGCGGCCATCATGACCACGATGCTTGCCGCCGTGCTCCTTACGAGTACCGACACCATGAACGCAAGCGAGGCGACGACAAGGCCGACGAACCAGATCAGACCGCCTTCCATCAGCAAATACTCCCATTGGGGCACCGCATGCACCGCGGACATATCGACGTCGGACCCCTGGATCCGAAAACCGGTGAAAACCGGAAATTCAAATCCTTTATACCCGAAAACGGCCCCTGAAATCAGGTACGTGATCACGAAAGCGGAAACGATGATCAGCGAAGAAAACATGTACAGCGCGATCAGCTTGCTCAGCAGCACCTTCCACCTTTTGACCGGGCGGGTCAGCAGCATTTTGATGGTGCCGCTCGTTCGTTCCCCCGATACTATATCGGACGCGATCGCCATAATGAGAAGAGGAATGAACAAAGTTATGGAATTCGCCATAAACTCGCGCGTAAACGTCACGCCGTTCGGTTCGTTCGGATTGACGTCATGGTCCAAATAATATTGCAGCTGCTGCACGAAAATTTTCCGGAATTTTTTCCACTCGTCCGGCACCCTGTCGCTTCCGAGCGAATTTTCATTATCCGTAATTTGCTGCTGCACTTCAAGGCGCCAGTCGCCTTTGAATTTGTCCCGCGTTTGTTCGGCGGAGCGCATCTGGGCATACGTGAACATCGGGACCAGTACAAGCAGAATCAGCAAAATGACGTAAAAACGCTTCCTTTTAATGATTTTGATCGTTTCGTTTTTGATCAGGGGCAGCACGCTAATCAATATTCTCACCCTCCGTCATCTTCAGGAACAGCTGCTCGAGCGTCGGGTTGATTTTATGGACTCCGCGGACGCGGATGCCCGATGCGACCAAATGCGATACCGTTCCGGAGATATATTCCTCTTCCATCGCCGTGACGACCGAGTTTTCGCTCATGCCGGCAATGATCGCGTCGTCAAGCACCTGTTCGGCGTGTTCGATGACTTCGATTGCCTCCCGCCGTTCGAGTTCCCGTTTTCCGGCCTCGAAAGGTTCGACGTCCCAAATGACGTATTTCGCGCTTGCGGCCACGAGTTCCTTGACTTCGCCGACCGCTAGAACGCGACCGCGGCTGATGATGGCCACCCGGTCGCATAAAAGCTGGATTTCGCTGAGCAGGTGGCTGGATACGAAAACGGCCAGCCCGCCGTCGGCCAGCTCCCGGATAAATTGGCGCAGTTCCTTGATGCCTTTCGGATCGAGCCCGTTTGTCGGTTCGTCGAGGATAAGCAGCTTCGGCCTGCCGAGCAGCGCTTGCGCAATGCCGAGCCGCTGCCGCATGCCGAGCGAATACGTTTTGACCTTGTCATGGATCCGCTGGTCAAGCCGGACGATATCCACGACTTCCTGAATTCGCCGTTTGTCGATTCCAGGCTGCATGCGCGCGAAATGCTCCAGGTTCTCCCATCCGGTCAAGTACGTGTATACTTCCGGATTTTCGACGATCGAGCCGACAAAACGCAGCGCTTGTTCCTGCTGGCGGTTCACGTCGTATCCGCATACTTTGATCATTCCGCTGCTCGGTTTGATCAAATCGACCAGCATGCGGATCGTCGTCGTTTTGCCTGCGCCGTTCGGGCCCAGAAATCCGAATATTTCGCCTTCCCGGACATCGAACGTCACGTCCTCGATGATCCACTTTCTCCCGATCTTTTTTTTGATGTGTTCGACGGATAAAACGATGGGTTCCTTTGGGTCCGGACTTGCCGTCAATGACATGTTCTCCCTCTCCTTTCTTCCGTATGCTTCTTTAGCGGATGGCCTGCACGATCCGTACGGCGATTTGCTGATAACCGTCGCCGTTCGGATGAAAATGGTCTGATGACAGATACCGGTCCAAATGATGCTGAAAAATGTCAAAGGTAGGCACAAGCATCATATTGCGATTTTTATTGATCGTTTCGAGCGCCGCTTCGTTCCATTTCGCAACGGCCTGATTTCCCGGAACCTGAAGTTCCTCGATGTCTCCGAACGGATTATACAAGCCCACGTAAACGATCAGGGCATCCGGATTGATCGCCCGAATCCGTTCCAAAATCGTTTTCAGCTGCGTAGATGCTTTCGGCAGTCCCTTGAGAAGATCCTCCGGGTCCAGCTCCTGCCCCTTGGCCGTCGCCGACGTCCCTGCGATGCCTTTGGACGCAAGATCCGCGCCTTGAAACAGATCGTTGCCGCCGATGGAAAGAAGGATCACGTCAGCTTCTCCGAGCACGTATTTCGTACCCCTTTCTTCCAGCTTCGGCAAAAGTCCCGTCGTTGTTAGACCGTTAATGCCCAAATTGTTAAGCAGCGAGGCCTTTCTTCCGTCGGCCGTCGTCAGCTCTTTGATCGTTCGCCTTGCGAATCCCATGCCCGAGTTGTCCCCCGTGCCTTTCGCCAGCGAATCTCCGATGACTGCAAATTTCAATTCTTTTTTTGCTGCGGGGTTTGCCTTACCCGTTCCCTTTTCCGGACTTCCGACTTTCGCGGGCAGGCCGTTTGCGGGTTGCGGGTACTGAATGTCCTTGACCGCGTACACAAAGCCGGCAAGCAGGAGCAGCGTGGAAAATACGGATAAAATGCTGACGCTGCGCCAAATCCACTTCGATGAGTTCAAAATCGATCCCTCCATGTTGACGTCATGCGATTCGTCGTTTTCCCGAATGAGACATATGTACATAAACATAAATCTTCTAAGTGCAATTTGCAAATTCGGCGGCCATGAGGCGGACAAGGGATATGTGTTAATTTACATAGTGACCATAACTTGAATTTTTCATGAACCGGGTGGATTTCTTCAAGAATGAGGCGTAACATTCGGTATAGAAAATATTTCGGGTTATTAGCTTAGCTGGTAGAGCAGCCGACTCTTAATCGGCAGGTCGCAGGTTCGAACCCTGCATAACCCATAGGATACTCCACACCAGGGAATCCCAGATTCCTTGCCAAGACCGGATGGCGTTCCATCCGGTCTTTTGTTCATTAGAAAAAGCCCGTTCCTTATCAGGAAACGGACTTTTTTCAAATACAAGTTTTCGCTATGAAAATAAAGATTAGTTCGCGATGAATTCCTGAACCCAGTAGCCGTTGTAATAAGCGACGCCGATCGTCGTGTAGTTGCCGTTCAGGATGTTGGCGCGGTGTCCTTGGCTGTTCATCCAGGCGTTCATGACATCCGCAGGCGTTTTTTGGCCTTTAGCGATGTTTTCGCCCGCATAGCTGTAGGAAATGCCGTATTTCTTCATCATGTCGAACGGAGAACCGTACGTCGGGGAATTGTGGTCGAAGTAGTTGTTGTTGCTCATGTCCTTCGCCTTGTCCATCGCCATGTTGGACAGCTTGGCATTTTCCGTCAACGGCTTAAGCCCCGCTTTTGCGCGCTCTTGATTCACCAATTTGACGACTTCGGCAGCAAAGGCCGATTGGTTCGAAGACGTTCCGGTCGACGGTTTGGACGTTTCCGGCTTCGACGGTGCAGGCTTGGAAGGCTGCGGCTTGGACGTTTCCGGCTTCGAAGGCGCCGGTTTCGACGGCGTCGTCGGCTGCGGTTTCGTCACCTCGCCTGCGCCAGGGAATTGAAATTGATATTTGAATACGTACGCACCGCCGTTATTTTGCAGCCATTTCTCCACATAGCTTTGCAGATCCTGCAGGTTTTGGAAGCCGCTTGGCGCCGGTACGGAATTTTGCTGGGCAGACGCTGCCGATGCCGGACCTGCTCCAATCAGA
>Ga0180220_1001777_pt1 | contig 15113 bp, 15 predicted proteins | sample eDN5th37CBELigBY_FD_151335 | JGI IMG/M metagenome (GOLD analysis project Ga0180220, IMG submission 151335) | Enriched backyard soil microbial communities from Emeryville, California, USA - eDNA 5th pass 37_C BE-Lig BY (version 2) (version 2) | ecosystem: Environmental > Terrestrial > Soil >... | reverse complement strand
GTCCGGGACCGCGTCCTCGGCGCACACCACCGACAGCTCGCCGCGCCGGCGGACGGCGGCGGCCAGCCCGGGGGCCGCGAACGCCCACGTCGGCGGCGGCGCGTCCTCGTCCAGGCGCACCACGGCGTAGCGCCCGGGCAGGAGCTCGAGGCGCAGGGCGGCGGACATGCGCGCCAGCATGCCAGCATGCGGGGCCAGATGGACGACCACCAGGACTGGCGCGCCCGCCTCGACCGGCTCGCGGACGCGCACGACCTCCCCGCCGGCGCAGCCGATCAGCTCGCGGCCCTCCTGCTCCTCCTGCGCGACGACGACACCGCCCCCACGACCGTCCGCGACCCCGAGGCGGCCGTCGAGGCCCACGTGGCGGACTCGCTCGCCGCGCTGGCGCTCGAGCCGGTCCGCGCGGCGGGGCGCATCGCCGACCTGGGCAGCGGCGCCGGCTTCCCCGGCCTGCCGCTCGCGGTCGCGCTCCCCGATGCCCACGTCGACCTCGTCGAGAGCCTCGTGCGCAAGTGCGCCTTCCTGGAGCGCGCGGTCGAGATGTGCGCGGCGGCGAACGCGGCCGTCGTGTGCGAGCGCGCCGAGGCGTGGGGCGCCCGCGACGTCGACGTCGTCTGCGTGCGCGCGGTCGCGCCGCTGGCCGTCCTCGTCGAGTACGCCGCTCCGCTCCTGCGCGACGGCGGCGTCCTCGTCGCCTGGAAGGGCCGCCGGGACCCCGACGAGGAGCGCGCGGGGGCGGCCGCGGCCGAGATCGTGGGGCTCGCGCCGGGGGAGGTGGTCGAGCTGCCGCCGCGGCCGGGCGCCGACCATCGCACGCTGCACGTGTATGCGAAGGTGCGCCCGACGCCGCCGCGGTTCCCGCGGCGGCCGGGAATGGCCCGCAAACGGCCGCTTGCGACCTGACCGGCCCGGTTCGTTCGTCAACGAATCGCGCCGCCGGCCCGGCCGCGCCGACCGCCGGGGCCGGTACCGTGCCGGAGCGATGGGCACGATCTACGCGATCGCCAACCAGAAGGGCGGCGTGGGGAAGACGACGACGGCGGTCAACGTGGCCGCGTGCATCGCCGAGGCGGGCTACCCGACGCTGCTCGTCGACATCGACCCGCAGGCCAACGCGACCGTCGGGCTCGGCCTGGCCAAGGACCTGGAGCCCAACGTCTACGACGTCATCAGCGGCGACGCCACCGCCGAGGCCGCGCTGGCCGAGACCGACATCGACGGGCTGTGGGTGCTGCCGTCCAGCCCCGACCTCGCCGGCGCCAACGTCGAGCTCCCGCGCCTGCCGGGGTCCGAGGTCCGCCTGCGCGAGGCGCTCGAGCCCATCCGCGACCGCTTCACGTTCATCCTCCTGGACTGCCCGCCGTCGCTGGGCCCGCTGACCGTCAACGCGCTCGTCGCCGCCGACCGGGTGATCGTGCCCGTGCAGACCGAGTACTTCGCGCTCGAGGGGCTCGCCGGGCTCCTCGACACGCTCGGGCTCATCCAGCGCGAGCTCAACCCGCGCCTGACGATCGCCGGCATGCTGCTGACGATGCACGACGGGCGCACGCGCCTGGCGCGCGACGTCGAGGCGGAGGTGCGCGAGCACTTCCCCTCGCTCGTGTTCAAGACCGTCATCCCGCGCAACGTGCGCATCGGCGAGGCGCCCAGCTACGGGCGGCCCGTCATCCACTACGACCCGCACTGCCCGGGGTCGGACGCCTACTTCGAGCTGGCCAAGGAAGTGGCCGCTCGTGCCTGAGGAGGGCCCTGTGAAGGAGACGATCGCCCGCGACATGCGAGCGAGCCGCGGCAAGACGCCGCGCGGGATGGGCCGCGGCCTGTCGGCGATCCTGTCGGTGTCGACGCCGCCCGACGGCGCGCCCGCCGACGAGCTGCGCGAGCTGCCCGTCGACCTGATCGAGCCCAACCCGCGCCAGCCGCGGCGCCGGTTCGAGGAGGAGGCGCTGCAGGCGCTGGCGGAGTCCGTGCGCGAGCGCGGCGTGCTGCAGCCCGTCCTCGTGCGCCCCGTCGCCGGCGGCCGCTACGAGCTCGTCGCCGGCGAGCGTCGCTGGCGCGCGGCTCGCATCGCCGAGCTCGAGACCGTCCCGGCGCTGGTGCGCGACCGCGAGGACGCGCAGGCGCTCGAGGTGGCGCTCATCGAGAACATGGCCCGCGAGGACCTCAACCCCGTCGAGGAGGCGCGCGCGTGCGCGGCGCTCGTCGAGGAGCTGGGCCTCACGCGCGAGGAGGTCGGCCGGCGCGTCGGGCGCTCGCGCGTGGCCGTCTCCAACCTGCTGCGCCTGCTCGACCTCCCCGACGAGGCGCTCGAGCTGCTGGAGGCGGGCGACCTCAGCGAGGGCCACGGCCGCGCGCTGCTGCTCGCCGAGGACCACGCCGCCCGCCGCGCCCTGGCCCGCAGCGCCGCCGCCGAGGGCTGGTCGGTCCGCGTCCTCGAGGAGCGCGCCCGCGCCGCCAACGGCCGCGCCGGGGCGCCCGCCGCGCGCGGGCCGCGCGCCACGTCCTCGCGCGTGCATCCCGACCAGGCCGCGGCCGCGACCGAGATCGCCGACCTGCTCAGCGACGCGCTCGGCCACGAGGTCGTCGTGCACCCCAGCGGGGGCGGCTACCGGGCCGAGCTGCGCCTCGACTCCGTCGACGCCGCGCGCGAGCTCGCCGCCGCCCTGCGCGCCTAGCGACCGACCTCCCTGGGCCGCCCGACCCTCGCTATCATCCGCGGCCGCGGGCGATTAGCTCAGTCGGTTAGAGCGCTTCTCTGATAAGGAAGAGGTCCCAGGTTCGAGTCCTGGATCGCCCACTCGGATGCCCCGCCCCGGCGGGGCTTCGTCGTTCTAGGGCAGCCCCGCGTGCGGCACCTCGACCGTCGTGCGCAGCAGCACCCCCTCGCGCGCGGCCGAGCGGGCCTCCTCGTGGAAGTCGGGCGCCGCGCACACCATGAGCGTGCGCCCGTCCTCGCCGCCCAGGCCGCAGGCGAACGCGGCCAGGCCGTCGGGGATCGCGAGCTCGTCGACGACCTCGCCGCCCGGAGCGAACCGGGTGAGCGGGCCGCCGAGCGCGTTGGCCGCCCACAGGCAGCCCTCGGCGTCCAGCGCGCACCCGTCGGGCGCGAACGTGACCCCGCCGAGCATCGTGGCGACGTCGGCCGCCTCGGGCGTCGGGTCGATCTGCGCCCACACGCGCCGGTCGGCCAGCGACCCGTCCGGCTGGATCGAGAACGCGGTGAAGCGCGCGCCGAACGTCTCGGCCACGATCAGCGTGCCGTCGTCGGCGATGACCGTCCCGTTGGGGAACCACAGGTCCTCGGCCGCGATCGCGGCGCTGCCGTCGGGGTCGATGCGCACGATCGCGGCGGTCGCGGGATGGCCGCCGCCCATGAGGTCGAACCCGAAGTTGCCGGCGTAGGCGCGGCCGGCGCGGTCGACGACCATGTCGTTGAGGTGGCCGCCGGTCAGCGCCGACACGTCGGCGTGGACGGTCACCGAGCCGTCGGCCGCGCGGCGCAGCACGCGGCGGTCCTTCATCGACACGACGAGCAGGTCGCCGTCGGGCAGCCAGCCCAGGCCCGACGGCTGCGCCTCGACCTCGAGGACCAGCTCCTCGGACCCGTCGGCGCCGTACGTGAACACGCCGTGGCGGTAGAAGTCGGCCGCCCACCAGCGGCCGTCGTGCCAGCGCGGGCACTCGAAGTAGCAGCCGCCGGTGGCGAAGGGGGTGAGGACGCGCGTCTCGCTCATGACCGGCCCACCGTCGCGACCGCCGACGTCGCCGTCTCCATGAACGCCTCGAGCTCGCGCCGCACGTCCGGGCCGCACGGCTGGAAGACGAGCTCGGTGACCCCGTGCTCGGCCAGGCCGGCGAGGCGCTCGCGCAGCTCGGCGCGGGTGCCGCTCATCGTCGCCTCCCGCAGCATCGCGTGGCCGCCCGCGTCCCACGCGGCGCGGTCGGCCTCGTTCAGCCCGACGCAGTGCTGCTCGTGAACGACCAGGTGGCGCTCCTCCTCGGGGTGGCGCTCGACCACCTCGCGCCAGGCGGCGCCGCCGGGCAGCTCGTCCAGCGGGGCGCCGAACTCGTAGGCGCCGTGATAGGCCAGCGCGAGGCCCGGGCCGCCCGCCGCGCGCACGCGCTCGGACGTGTGGTCCTCGTCGTCGTCGAGCACCGTGCCCCAGAACAGGTACGACACGAGCTCGAACTCCGAGGCGAACTCCGGGAGCGCGAGCGTGATGTAGAGGCCGTCGCCGACGTCGCGCGCGACCCCGGCGCCCTTGGGGCCGAGGGCGGCGACGATGATCGGCACGTCGACCGGCCGCGGCGCGCCGTGCCCCGGCGGGTGCAGCATCCGCATCCGGGCGCCCTCCCACTCGATCGTCTCGCCGCGCAGCAGCCCGCGGTAGGCGCGGATGTAGCGCTCGGTGAACGACCACGGCACCGCCCCGTAGCCCATCGCCCGCCGGCCGCTGAAGCCGGTCCCGAACGCGACGATCACGCGGCCCGGCGCCAGCTCGGCCAGCGACGCGGTCGCGGCCGCGTTGACCATCGGATGGCGCAGGCTGGGGACCAGGACGCCCGGCCCGAGGCCGATCCGCTCCGTCCGCTCGGCGGCGAGCGCGAGCATCATCCACACGTCGGGGCTCTGCTGCGGCGTGTCGTAGAGCCACGCTCGCTCGTAGCCCAGCTCCTCGGCCAGGACGATGTGCTCGTGCGACCGCACCGTCGTCGGGAACGCACATGAGATCTGCATGGGTCTCCTCTCCCGGGGGACTCCGCCCGACGGCAGGAGTAGCACAGCCGCCACCACCAAGCAAGCGCTTAGTCACCCGCTGACGCGGCGGCGGTCGGCGTGCGAGACTGCCCGCCATGGCCACCGCGCGGCGACCGGTCCGCTCCGTGCCCCACGAGCTCGAGACGAGCTCGTCGGCGCTGTGGGCGGACATCGAGCCGGAGTCCTCGCGGCGCATCGTGGTCGCGGCGCTGGCCGCGTTCCGGCGGCGCGGCTTCCACGCGGCCACGACCCGCGAGATCAGCCAGGCGGCGGGCATGAGCCCGGCCGCGCTCTACGTGCACTACAAGGCCAAGAGCGACCTCCTCTTCGAGATCAGCCGCATCGGCCATCAGTCCGTGCTCGACGAGGTCGAGGCCGCCCTGCGCGACGCCCCCGACGATCCCGAGGAGCGCGTGCGCCGCTACGTCGCCGCGTTCGCGCGCTGGCACGCCGAGCACCACGACGTCGCCCGCGTCATCCAGTACGAGCTGAAGGCGCTGCCGCCCCGCCAGTTCCGGCGGATCGCCCGGCTGCGGGCGCGCTTCGAGGACCTGCTCGGGGCCGAGCTGCGCGCCGGCTGCGCCGCCGGGGCCTTCGACGTGCCCGAGATCGAGGCCACGACGCTGGCGATCCTCTCGCTGTGCATCGACCTCGCCCGCTGGTACCGCGCGGGGGACGACCACAAGACGCCCGACGAGGTCGGCGGCCTCTACGCGGACCTCGTCGCGCGGATGATCCGGCCCCGCCCCTGAGGCGCCCACGGCGCATCCGGCCGCGCGGACGGGCATGCTGTGGCGCTCACCATCCAAGGGAGGCTCTGCATGAAGACGGTTCTGGCGGCGGTGGCCGCGGCCCTGCTGCTGGCGATCGCCGGCTGCGGCGGCGACGACGAGGGCGACAGCACCGCCGCCGCGACGCAGGCCGGCGCGTCCACGCAGGCCGGCGGCTCGACGCAGTCGGGCGCCGACACGTCCGGCGGCGAGTCGTCGGGAGGCGGCGGGGACTTCTGCGAGCAGCTGCAGAACGTCGACGACGAGATCCTCTCCACCCCGGACCCGACGAACGCGTCGGACGTCGCCAAGACCTTCCAGGACGCGGCCGACGCCCTCGAGGGGGTCGACGCGCCCGGCGAGATCGAGGAGGACTGGAACACGCTGACCGGCACGTTCCGCGGCTGGGCCGAGGCCTTCGAGGGCGTCGACCTCAACGACCCGGACTCGCTGGCCAACGCGCAGGAGCTGCTCAGCACGATCCAGGAGGACCAGCAGAAGCTGCTCGACGCCACGCAGCGGATCGGCGAGTACGCCTCCGCCGAGTGCGGCATCGAGCTCGGCGACGCGCAGACCGGCTGACGGCCCGCGGCGCCGCCTCCTCGGCGGCGCCGCTCACGGCCGTCAGGTCCCGGGGCGCGGCTGCTCGTCGACCATCTCGCGGTCGCGCTCGAAGCGCCGGGTGCCGGCGTCGTCGAGCTCGTCGTCGGCCGCCCCCTGCTCGTGCATCTCGGCGCGGGACTCGTGCATCCCCGCCTCGGCGCGGGCGCGCTGCGCCTCGTGCTCGGCCATCCGCGCCCGGGCGCGGCGCTCCTCGGCGGCGTCGCGCTCGCGGTCGGCGGCCATCTCGCGGCGCTGCTCCATGCGCCGCTCGGCGCCGCGACGGCGCATGCGGGGCATCATCACGAGCGCGGCGATGACGATCAGCGCCACGACCGCGACGATCACGATGATCGCTGCAGTGCTCATCTCGTCCCTCCCATGGACGGCGGTTCGTGCCTGTGCGCTACCCACGCCGCAGCGCTCGTACGCCTCGGGCCGGCGCCGATCCGCGACGATGACGCCGTGAGCCCGCGCCCCCGCTGCTACGTCGCCAGCCCGCTCGGCTTCAGCGAGGCCGGCCGCCACTACTACGCCAGACGTCTACCTGCCGGCGCTGGCCGCCGTCGTCGAGCCGGTCGACCCGTGGGGCCTGACCGATCCCGCCGAGATCGCGGCCGCCGATCGCGAGGGCACCCACGGCGAGCTCGTCGCCGCGATCGGCGCCCGCAACATCGAGGCGATCCGCTCCTGCACGCTGCTGGCCGCCAACCTCGACGGCCAGGAGGTCGACTCGGGCACCGCCGCGGAGATCGGCTTCGCCGCCGCCCTGGGGCTGCGCTGCTTCGGGCTGCGCACCGACCTGCGCGAGGCCGGCGAGCGGGGCGCGCACGTCAACCTCCAGGTGGAGGCGTTCATCGTCGCCAGCGGCGGCCGGATCGTGCGCTCGCTCGACGCGCTCGTCGAGGCGCTCGCCGGGGCCGCCGACTGATCAGGCGGCCTGGCGCTCGAGCTGGCGGCGGATGCGCATCTCGCCGATCAGCGAGCCCGGAGGCCCGAGGGTCACGATCGTGACGATCAGGAACCACCAGCCCCACATCCCCTCGAGCGCGCCGATCCCGATCAGCGCGCACAGCGCGACGAACCCGAACCCGTGCGCGGGCCCGAGGATGTCCACCACGCCCTCGGCCCCGGTGATCGCCGCGACGATCAGCGGCACCAGCAGGACGGCGTCGACGATCGCCACCCACTTCACCCAGTCGAGACGGCGCAGGACGGTGGCTCGGTCGGGCATCGCGCCCGGCAGCCTAGCCCACGGCGCCGGGCCGCCGGCGCCCCCTCGGCGCGAGAGGACCCCGGCGCTATCCTCGGTCCAGCCCCTCCCGGCGACCGAGGAGCCTTGACGTGCAGGAGATGGTGATCTACGGCGTGAGCTTCGACATGGTCGGCAAGCAGCCGATCGTGCTTCTGAAGGCCGTCGACAGCAACAAGTTCCTGCCGATCTGGATCGGGCATCCGGAGGCGGCCGCGATCCTGATGAAGCTGCAGGGCGCGTCGACCCCGCGCCCGATGACCCACGATCTGCTGTGCGACATGCTCGGCGAGCTCGACGTGAAGTGCACGCAGGTGTCGGTGACGGAGCTGCGCGAGAACACGTTCTTCGCGTCGATCACGCTCAGCGTGAACGGCCGCGAGCTGGAGATCGACTCGCGCCCGTCCGACGCGCTCGCGCTCGCGGTGCGCTCCGGCGCGCCGATCTACGCGGCCGAGGAGGTCATCGCGGAGTCCGCGATCGAGTTCGAGCACGACGTGGAGGACACCGAGGAGGTCGTCGAGAAGTTCAAGGACTTCCTCGACCAGGTGACCCCCGAGGACTTCGCCGGCGGAGAGCAGTAGGTGGAAGCACCGGCCCAGGGGGCCGGGTCTCCATTGCGGGTGCTCGCCCAGGGGGCGAACCCGCGGCGTCTGGTCAGGCCGTGACGCCCGGCTGCGCCAGCTCGACCAGGCGCGCGACCAGGTCGTCGAACCCCAGGCCCGCCTCGTCGGCGGCCTGCGGCAGCAGCGACGTGTCGGTGAGGCCGGGCACGGCGTTGACCTCCAGCACGGTCAGCTCGCCGGTCTGCGCGTCGCGCATCAGGTCGACGCGCGCGAACCCGCGGCAGCCGAACAGCGACCAGGCGTCGAGCGCGAGCTGCTGGGCGCGGGCGGAGTCCTCGTCGGGCAGGCGCGCCGGGCACACGAACGTCGTGCGGCCGATCTCGTAGCGGGCCTCGAAGTCGTAGAACGCCTCGTCGTTGGGGACCGCCTCGACGACCGGCAGCGCGCGCCCGTCGACGATCGAGACCGCCAGGTCGTGCCCGGCGACGTGGCGCTCCAGCAGCACCTTGCGGTCGTAGGAGAACGCGGCGATCAGCGCGCCCGGCACCTGCGCCGCCGTGGAGGCGAACTTCACGCCGAGCGCCGAGCCGCCCCGCGCGGGCTTGACGACGATCGGGAACGCGAGGCGCTCCTCGATCGCGGGCAGCGCGTCGGCGGCGCCGAGGTCCTTGAACGCGGCCTCGCTGAACGCGTAGAAGTCCGGCGTCGGGATCCCGCGGTCGCGCATGAGGTGCTTGGCCAGCACCTTGTCCCAGCACTGCGCGCACGCCGACGGCCCCGAGCCGGTGTAGGGGACGCCGAGCAGCTCCAGCAGCTCCTGGACCGTGCCGTCCTCGCCCTCGCGCCCGTGCAGGGCGATGAACGCGAGGTCGGGCCGCAGCTCCTGCAGGCGGCCCACGAGGTTGGTGCCGACGTCGATGCCGACGACCTCGTGGCCCAGGCGGCGCAGGGCGTCCTCCACCCGCTGGCCGGAGCGCAGCGACACGTGGCGCTCCAGCGAGCGCCCGCCCTTCAGCACGGCGATCCGGCTCATCGCGACCCGCGCGCGCGGTCGTCGCCGGCGCGCCGCGGCAGCGGGACGACGTCGGCCATCGCCCCCTCCGACCCGGCGGCCGGGGCGGGCGGGTCCTGGGCGGCGCCGGCCGACCCGGTCAGCGTGCCGTACAGCTCGACCTGCTCGCGCACGACCTTGCCGATGCGCCGCACGCCCTCGCGGATGTCGTCCTCGGAGACGCCGGAGAAGTTCAGGCGCATCGACGAGCCGCCGCGCCCGTCGAGGTAGGCGGCCCGCCCGGGCACGAACGCGACGTCGTCCTCGAGCGCCCGCACCAGCAGGTCGGTCGTGTCGATGTAGTCGGGCAGCGTCGCCCACAGGAACAGGCCGCCCTCCGGGCGCGTCCACGCCGCCTCCGGCCCGAAGAACTCGGCGAGCGCGTCGAGCATCACGTCGCGCCGGCGCCGGTAGACCTCCTTGAAGCGGGTGAGCTGGTCGGCCCACAGCCCGGAGCGGAAGTAGGTCGCGACGAAGAGCTGCGACAGCGACGACGAGCACAGGTCCGCGGCCTGCTTGCCGATGTTCAGCTTCTGGTACACCGGCCCGGGCGCGACGGCCCAGCCGACGCGGATGCCGGCCGACAGGATCTTCGAGAACGTGCCCAGGTAGATGACGAAGTCGCCGCCGTCGAGCGAGTACAGCGTCGGCAGCGGGTCGCCCTCGTAGCGCAGCAGCCCGTACGGGTTGTCCTCGAGCACGAGCAGCTCGCGCTCGCGGGCGACCTCGACGAGCCGCTTGCGGCGCGGCAGCGACATCGTCACGCCGCCCGGGTTGTGGAACGTCGGGATCGTGTAGATGAACTTCGGGCGGCGCCCCTCGCCCTCGAGCCGGTCGAGCGTCTCCTCGAGCTCGTCGACGCGCATCCCGTCGGCGTCCATCGCGATCTGCACGACGTCGGCCTCGAAGGAGCCGAAGCAGGGCACCGCGCCGGGGTACGTCGGCGCCTCGGCGATGATCACGTCGCCGGGGTCGACCAGCGTGCGGCAGACGAGGTCGATGACCTGCTGGCCGCCGGTGGTGACGAGGATGTCGTCGGGCTCGACGCTCGTCATGCCCTCGGCGGCCATGACCTGCGCGATCGCCTCGCGCACGTCGTCCAGGCCCTCGGTCGGGCCGTACTGCAGCGCGCGGGCCGAGGCCTCGGCGGCGACCTGCGCGGTCGTCTTGGCCAGCACCTCGGCCGGGAAGACGCTCATGTCGGGCAGGCCGCCCGCGAGCGAGATCACCTGGGGCTGCGCGGTGAGCGCCATCAGGTCGCGCATCGCGGAGCTGCGCGTGCTCGTCGCCCGGGCGGAGAAGAGCGCCGCGTAGCGCTCGAGATCGCGGGCCGAGCGGGAGCCTGTCGGTGGACGTGAAGACATGCGGGTGGTGCCGCCGGGTAGCGTGACGGTACCGCACCGATGCGTCTCTTCCTCGACATCTGCACCGGCGCCGGAGTCTCTGCTTCGTCCGGCATCCGCCCGTTCCTGCCCGCGCTGGCCACCGGCGCGCTCGCGAGCGCCGACGCCGGCATCGACTTCGAAGGCACCGACTTCGCCTTCCTGGAGGGCTTCTGGTTCCTGCTCGCCGTGCTGCTCGCGCTGATCGTCGTCGTGGGGCTCCAGCGCGCCCGCGGGGCCGACTTCGTCGAGAGCGGACCGGTCGGGGCGGCCATCGCGGGCCTGGCGATCGGCATCGGCGCGGTCCTGTTCGCCGGCACGCTCGCCGACCACGGCTACGCGTGGTGGCCGGGGCTGATCGGCGGCGCGGCGTGCGCCGCGCTCGGCCAGGCGGCGGCGCGCGGGCTGTTCGACCGCGTGCGCGCGCGCGTGGAGCCGGCGGTGCGCGACGCGCTCGTCGTCTACGCCGACGGCGCCGCCCTCGTCGGCGCGGTGCTGTCGATCCTCGTGCCGCCGCTGGCGATCGTGCTTCTCGCGTTCCTGGTCTGGCTGCTGCTCGGCGGCCGCCGTCGCGCCGGCGAGAAGTACGCCGGGCTGCGCATCCTGAGGTAGGGGAGCGACACCGTGAAGCTCGTCCTCGCGGTGATCGACGGGTGCAAGCCCTCGATGCTGGAGCGGGCGGTGACCACCGGCCGCGCGCCCGCGCTCAAGGCGATCCTCGAGCGCGGCGCCTACGTCGACGACTCGGTCGCCGCGTTCCCGTCGGTGACCCCGGTGTGCGCGGCCTCGATCGCGACCGGCGTCGGACCCGACGCCCATCGCATCCCGTCGATGAACTGGTACTCGCGGGCCGAGCGGCGCTACGTCGAGTACGGCTCGTCGTTCAGCGCGTCGCGCCGGTTCGGGATCACCCGCCAGCTCACCGACACCGTCTACAACATGAACGGCCACCACCTGTCGCCCGACGTGCGCACGGTGTTCGAGGCCCTGGACGACGCCGAGGTCCGCACCGCCGGCACGACGTACCTGATGTACCGCGGCCGCCACCGCCACGAGGTGGCGCGCGACAACATCCTCTCGCGCGCCGCCGGGGCGCTCTTCCGCCACCCGGTGCTGGGCCCGCGCGAGCTGTTCTACGCCGACATCTTCTCCAGCCGCCGGACCCCGTGCCGCTCGCAGCTCGGCATGCCGGGCGTGCGCGACCGCCACACCGGCTGCGTCGCCGAGTTCCTCGTGCGCGAGGACCTGTTCGACTTCCTGCTGCTGTCGCTGCCCGACAACGACACGTGGTCGCACAAGCACGGCCCGCACGCGCAGGTCGAGTCGATCGCGGAGGCCGACCGCCAGATGGTGCGGATGATGGACGCGGCCGGCGGCATCGACGCGTTCCTGGACGAGCACGCCGTGATCGTCGCCGCCGACCACTCGCACGCCGGGGTGGAGCGGGTCATCCACATGGCGGAGGCGTTCGAGGACTACGCGATCCTGCGCCCGTCGGGCGACAACGCCCCCGAGGCCGAGATCGCGGTGTGCCCGGCGCAGCGCTCGGCGATGGTCTACGCGCTCGTGGAGGAGGGCCGCGGCGCGCTGCTGCCGCGCCTGGTGCGCACGGCCCGGGCCACGCCCGGCGTCGACCTGACGATGTGGCGCACGTCCAGCGGCGAGGGCGCGATCGCGGCCGGCGACGCCGAGCTGCGCTTCGCGCCGGGCAGCGACGTCGTCGACCGCCGCGGCGAGCGCTGGTCGCTGGAGGGCGACCTCGACGTGCTCGGCGCGCGCATCGAGGACGGGCGGCTGCTGACGCCCGCCTACCCGGACGCGCTGGGGCGGGTGTGGTCGGCGCTGACGACCCCGACCGCCGGGGACGTCCTGCTGAGCGCGGCGCCCGGCTACGAGTTCGCCGACTGGGGCGGGGTCGCCCACGTCGGCGGCGGCAGCCACGGGTCGCTGCACGCCTCCGACTCGCTCGGCGTCCTCGCCTGGTGCGGCACCGGGCCGGACTCGCGCGATGCGCGCGAGGAGTGGTCGCTGCGCGACATCGCGCCGATGGTCACCGGCCACTTCGGGCTCCGGTAGGCCGGGCCGGCGGCCGGTACCGTGGCGGCGATGCCCTCCGGACGGACGTGGCTGGTCGCGGCGCTGCTCGCGCTCGTCCTCGCCGCGCCCGCGGTCGCCGCGACCGGCTCCACGCCCGGGTCGACGACGTCGGCGACGGGCGTCCCGACGCTGACGACGCAGACCGACCCCAACGCGCTCACCCGTCCGAAGTCGCTCGACGAGCGTCCCGCCGGCCGCCTGATGACCGGGGCGGAGGCGCGCGACCTCGCCGAGGCGGTGCCGAAGGTCGTGGCCGAGCGGGCCAAGCACCCGGCCTCGACCGTCGAGGTCTTCCTCAAGGGCCAGACGCGCTGGCAGGTGTCGTTCTACGCGACGGTCGACGGGAAGCGCAAGGAGATCGCCCAGGTCCTGATCCAGGACGCCACCGGACGGGTCTCCGAGGCGTGGACCGGCCCGCAGGTGGCCTGGACGATGGCGCGCGGCTATCCGGGCGCGTTCGGGCGCAAGGCCGCGGCCGCCTACGTGTGGATCCCGCTGCTGGTCCTGTTCGTCCTGCCGTTCGTCGACTGGCGCCGGCCGCTGCGCATGCGCCACCTCGACCTGCTCATGCTGTGCTCGCTGTCGGTCTCGCTGGCGTTCTTCAGCCACGGGAACCTGGCCGGCTCGGTCCCGACGACGTACCCGCCGCTGCTGTACCTGCTCGGACGGCTGCTGTGGATCGGCTACCGCCGCGGCGCGCCGGCGCCCGCCCGCCACCTCCTCGGCGGCGCCCGCGCGCCGTACTGGCTGGCGATCGCCACGATCTTCCTCGTCGGCTTCCGGATCGGGCTCAACGTCCTGGACTCCAACGTCATCGACGTCGGCTACTCGGGCGTCATCGGCGCCGACAAGCTCACGCACGGCGACGCGCTCTACGGCGACTTCCCGCGCGACAACGAGCACGGCGACACCTACGGGCCGGTCAACTACCTCGTCTACGTCCCGTTCGAGCTGATCTGGCCGTGGAGCGGCGGGTGGGACGACCTGCCGGCCGCGCACGGCGCGGCCGTGGTGTTCGACCTGCTGTGCCTGCTCGGCCTGTTCCTGCTCGGCCGGCGCGTGCGCGACACCACGCTGGGGGTCGTGCTCGCCTACGCGTGGGCGGCGTTCCCGTTCACCCTCTTCAGCCTCTGCACGAACTCCAACGACGCGCTCGTCGCCGCGTTCCTGATCTGGGCGCTGTACGTCGCCGCGCACCCCGCCCGCCGCGGCGTGCTGTCGGCCCTGGCGGGGCTGACGAAGTTCGCGCCGCTGGCGCTCGTGCCGCTGCTGGCGCTGCACGGCACGCAGGGCCGGCCGCTGCGCGAGCGCGTCGGCGGCGTGGCCCGGTTCGCGCTCGGCTTCGCGATCACCGCGGCGATCGCGATGCTGCCGGTGTGGCTGCAGGGCGACCTCGGGCTGGTGTGGGACCGCACGCTCGGCTTCCAGCTCGACCGCGACGCGCCGTTCTCGGTGTGGGGCCGCTACGACGGGCTCGGCGGCGTCCAGGTCGCCGTGCAGGCGGCCGCCGTCGTGTTCGCGATCGCCGCCGCGTTCCTGCCGCGCCGCCGCGACGTCATCGGCCTGGCCGCGGTCGCCGGCTCGATCCTGCTCCTGCTGCAGCTCGGCACGACGTACTGGTTCTACCTCTACGTCGTGTGGGTGCTGCCGTTCGCGTTCCTCGCGCTCCTGGGCCGCGACGGCGAGTCGCCGCCGGAGCCGCCGGAGCGCGCCCTGGCGCTACCCGGGAACGAGGATCTGCTCGATCGCGTCGGCGCGCAGCGGGCGTGAGCAGCGGATCAGCACGCCCATCAGCCACGGATCCTCCTCGGACGTGTCGAAGCGGACCGGCATCTGCGTGCGCATCGCCTCGATCGCCTGCTCCTTGCGCACGCCGATGACGCCGCCGCGCGGGCCGGTCATGCCGACGTCGGTGACGTAGGCGGTCCCGCCGGGCAGCACGCGCGCGTCGGCGGTCGGCACGTGCGTGTGCGTCCCGACGACCGCGGTCACGCGCCCGTCGAGGTGCCAGCCCAGCCCGACCTTCTCGCTCGTCGCCTCGGCGTGCACGTCGACGAGGATGTGGTCGGCCTTCCCGCGCAGCTCGGCGACCGCCGCGTCGGCCTCCGGAAACATCGCCCGGCCCGCCTGCAGGAACACGTTGCCCGACAGGTTCACGACGCCGAGGCGGACGCCGTCCTTCTCGACGACCGTCACCCCGCGCCCCGGGTGGGAGCGCAGGTAGTTGGCCGGGCGCACGATGCGCGGCTGCTCGTCGAGGTAGGGGAGGATCTCGCGCCGGTGGTAGGCGTGGTTGCCGAGCGTGATCGCGTCGACCCCGGCGGCGAGCAGCTCGTCGGCGATCTTCGGCGTGATCCCCAGCCCGCCGGCCGCGTTCTCGCCGTTGACGACGACGAACGTCGGGTCGTGGCGCTCGCGCAGATCGGGCAGGAGTCGCAGCAGCGTCCGGCGCCCGAGGCCGCCGACGACGTCGCCCACGAACAGGATGCGGACCTCGGTCATCGGCCGGGATCATCGCGTACGCGCCGAGGCAGGGCGGCGGCGGCGCGATGTAGCCTGCCGGGCGTGACCACCGAGGCGCGCGGCGTGACCAAGCGATTCGGCGAGCGGGTGGCGCTGCGCGACGTGTCGTT
>Ga0180220_1001776_pt1 | contig 15135 bp, 12 predicted proteins | sample eDN5th37CBELigBY_FD_151335 | JGI IMG/M metagenome (GOLD analysis project Ga0180220, IMG submission 151335) | Enriched backyard soil microbial communities from Emeryville, California, USA - eDNA 5th pass 37_C BE-Lig BY (version 2) (version 2) | ecosystem: Environmental > Terrestrial > Soil >... | reverse complement strand
TGGCGGCTGGACCACACATTCCGCAGCGACCGGACCGACGCAGGCCAAGGCTTCTACCAGTAATTTTCGAGTGCCAGGTTGCCGGGATTGCCGCGGCGGCCCACGGCAAAGCCGCGTGTCTTCAATAGCTGGCGGGCTTCGGTCAGCATGTCGGGGTTGCCGCACAGCATGACCTTGGACACATCGGCGTCCAGCTTGCGGCCCGCCAGATTTTCGAGCCGCCCGTCCTCGATCAGGTGGGTCAGCCGGGCCGTGGGCATGTCCTGGAAGGGCTCGCGGGTGGGAATGGGCAGATAGGTTAGTTGCGCACGTCGGGGCAGGCCGGCGGCTTCCGGCAATCCGTCGCGGCTCCATTGCTGCAGGCGATTGCGATAGGCCAGCTCTTGAACGGATCGAACCCCGTGCACCACGATGATTTGATCGAAGGCGGCCCAGGTGGAGGGTTCTTGCAGCAGCGAGAGATAGGCCGACAAGCCGGTGCCCGTGGCCAGCAGCCACAAATCGCCGTGGGTCGGCGTACCCCCGCCCGACGTAGCGCCGCCGGGAATGAAGCGGTCCAGCGTCAGGAAGCCGAAGGCGGTCTTGTCCACATACAGCGAGTCGCCCGGCCGCAGGGCGGCGAGGCGCGGGCTGAACTCGCCTTCGGGCACGACAATGGAATAGAACTCAAGGAATTCGCGCTGCGCCGGCGGGGTGACCATGGAGTAGGCGCGCCAGATGGTGGGCGGCTCGTCCGGCAGGCCGGCGGCGGGCAGGCCCAGCCGCGCGAACTGGCCCGCCACGAATTCAAATTCGGGGCTGCGGGTCGTCGTGATGGACAGGAGCTTGCCGGGAACCCAGGGGTGGACTTGCAGTACGGTTTCGCGCGTGTACTTCGAATCGGACATCGGCTAAGGCCTTTCTACCCTAGCGCTCGAGGTATTTTAGCTTGTCCTCGACGCCGTTCCACTCGTCGGCGTCGGGCTGGGGCTTCTTGGAGCGATTGATCATGCCGAATTCAGGCGAAAGCTCGGCATTCAGCGCGATGAAGTCGACCTGGTCGGCAGGTACGTCTTCTTCGGCAAAAATGGCGTTGGCCGGGCACTCGGGGACGCAGACCGCGCAGTCGATGCATTCGTCGGGGTCGATGACCAGGAAGTTGGGGCCCTCGCGGAAGCAGTCGACGGGGCAGACATCGACACAGTCCGTGAATTTGCACTTGATACAGTTTTCGGTGACGACGTGGGTCATGAGATGGAAGCTCCAGTAAGTATCGCAATGGTCAATACCCTGGCGACCTGGCTTGCTGGGCTTTGCTGCGTCGAAAAAGGAAAGGCATTAAACATTACAATAGGGCGAAAGTACGCGATACAGATTTTACCCAATAAAAACAGAGACTCCCCGATAGACCTGCCGCAGCGTCGGGTCTTTAGGGCCCGTTGACAGGCCCTGGCCCGCATCCCGGGCGTTGCGGCGCCCATACGAATCCCATCGTTTCATGATCATTACTTCGCTTCTCGATACCGATCTGTACAAGTTCACGATGATGCAGGTGGTGCTGCATCATTTCCCCGCCGCCCAGGTCGAGTATCGTTACAAGTGCCGGACCCCCAGCGTCAATCTCAGCGCCTATCTCGACGAAATCCGCGCCGAGGTGCACTCGCTGTGCCAGCTCAAGTTCACCGAAGAAGAGCTCGACTACCTGCGCAGCCTGCGGTTCATCAAGAGCGACTTCGTCGATTTCCTGGGCCTGTTCCATCTGCCTGAGAAATGCATCCAGCTTTCCCTGGGCGAACGCAGCGGCGAAATCGACATCACGGTCAAGGGTCCCTGGCTGCACACCATCTTGTTCGAGATTCCCGTGCTGGCCATCGTCAACGAGGTGTACTTCCGCAACGAATGCAGGGACCCGGGCTGGGAAGAAGGGCGCCAGCGGCTGCAGTCCAAGATGCAACTGGTCACCGACGACCCCGAGCTGGCCGATTTTCGCGTGGCCGAATACGGCACGCGGCGCCGCTTTTCCAAGGTGTGGCACGAAGAAGTCGTCACGACCATGAAAAGGCAGATGGGCGAGCATTTTGCCGGCACCAGCAACGTCAAGCTGGCCATGAAGCACAATGTGACGCCGCTGGGCACCATGGGCCACGAATATCTGCAGGCCTGCCAGGCGCTGGGCCCCAGGCTGCGCGACTCCCAGGTGTTCGCGCTGGAGGTCTGGGCCAAAGAATACCGGGGCGATCTGGGTATTGCGCTGTCCGACGTCTACGGCATGGACGCCTTCCTGCGCGACTTCGACATGTACTTCTGCAAGCTGTTCGACGGCGCGCGGCACGACTCGGGCGATCCCTTCCTGTGGGGCGAAAGGCTGCTGGCCCATTACGCCGCCAACCGCACCGACCCGCGTACCAAGACCCTGGTGTTTTCGGATGCCTTGACGTTTCCGCGCGCCATCGAGCTTGCGCGGCGCTTCGCGGGCCGCTGCAAGGTGTCTTTCGGCATCGGCACCAACCTGACCAACGACCTGGGACACGAGCCGCTTCAAATCGTCATGAAGATGGTCCGCTGCAATGGCCAGCCTGTTGCCAAGGTGTCCGATGCGCCCGAAAAGACGATGTGCGATGATCCCGCCTACCTGGCATACTTGCGCCAGGTATTTCAGCTGCCGCCCAGCCCCTGATGAAAGGGCGGGTCCATCAAGGAGGATCAATGAGCACTATTCAACGCATCAACGTCGGCAAGCGCCTGTCCGATGTCGCGGTCTACAACGGCGTGGCCTATCTGGCGGGGCAGGTGCCCGACGATGGCAAGGCCGACATCGGCGAACAGACCCGGCAGGTGCTGGCGACGATCGATCGCCTGCTGGCCGAAGCGGGGTCGGACAAGACCCGCATCCTGATGGCCCAGATTTTTCTTGCCGACATCCAGGATTTCGCCGGCATGAACGCCGCCTGGGAAGCCTGGGTGCCGGCCGGCAACACGCCGCCGCGGGCCACCGTCGAGGCGCTGTTGGCCAATCCTGACTACAAGGTCGAGATCGTCGTCACCGCCGCAGTCGGCTGAGGCGGGCGCCGGCACCGCCAAGCCTTTGCGCTTGGCGGGCCGGCTACAGCAGCAGGGCGGCCAGCGTGCCGCCCAATTCATGGCAGTGGGCCTGGTCCGCCGGCCCGATTTCCTTGGGGGCGGCGATGGCCTCAGGGGTCTGCGCATGGGTCAGCACGATGCGCGGCGGCGCAACCGCTTCCAGCCGCCAGCCGGTGCAGATTTTCTCCATTTGGCGCACGGCGCCCTGGCCGTCCGACCCGGCCGCCACCAGCAGCCCATAGGGGCGCCCGTTCAGTTGGTCCAGCGCGCCGTAGTAGCAGCGGTCGAAGAACTCCTTCATTTCGCCGCTGAGCGAGCCCAGGTTCTCGGGGGCGCAAAAGACAAAGCCGTCCGACTCAAGCAGGTCGCCGGCGCCGGTTTGCGCCGCCGGCGAAAGCCTGGCGTCGAAACGATCGGTGGCGCCCAGTTCGCGGGCGATGTCCAGGGCGCCCTGCCGGGCGGCCTCGGCCATCCGGCGCGCTGAACCGGTACGGGAATGCCAGATGATGAGTAGCCTGCGGTGCGTGCTGTCCATGGGTCGTATAAGGCGGGCGGGTTCTGTGGCGGGTGGGTTCAAGACACGGTAGTATAGAAGCCGCGCCGCGAGCAATACCGTGCAGCCGCGGCCGCACGGCATCCAATGCCATCAGCCGGGCTCCACATTACTTCTGCCTTCTCCACCTATGTCCAGTACGCCTTCTTCCGACACCGACGCGCCGCCCTTCGATGCGTCCTGGTTCGAGCAGGTTTGCGCCGGGCTGGACGACGACGGCAAAGCGCTGCTCGGCACGGCCGTCCAATGGGTGCGTCAGCCGCTGCGCGGCGTCCGGGCCAGCACCGGAGAGCCCCTGGACACGCATTGCGCCTCGGTCGCCCGCATCCTGGCGCGCATGCACACCGACGCTGCGACCCGGACCAGCGCCTTGCTGGCGGTGCTTCCCGACGAAGCCGATGCCGCCGACAAGCGTAAAAGCCCCTTGCTCAAGGCTTTCGGGGCGGAGGTGGCGGCGCTGGTGCAGGGCACCCGTTCCTTGCTGCGGCTGGGCCGGATAGCCGGCCAGTCGCGCGATGAGTCGGCCGACCGGCCGGGCCAGAAAGAGATGCAGCGCAAGATGCTGCTTGCCATGGCGGCCGACCTTCGCATCGTGCTGCTGCGGCTGGCCTCGCGCATGCAATCGCTGCGCTGGTACGCCGAATCGCGCACGCCCTGTCCGGCGGAATTCGCGCGCGAGACCATGGAGCTCTATGCGCCCCTGGCCAATCGCCTGGGCATCTGGCAGCTCAAGTGGGAGATGGAAGACCTGGCCTTCCGCTTTCTGCAGCCGGACACCTACAAGGCCATCGCACGCCAGCTCGAAGAGCGCCGCGTCGAGCGCGAGACCTTCATCGCCGAAGTGGTGGGCGAACTCGAGGCCATGCTGGCCGACGCCCACATCGCCGCTGACGTCTCCGGCCGTCCCAAGCACATCTACAGCATCTGGAACAAGATGCGCATCAAGAATCTTTCGTTCGACAAGCTGTACGATCTGCGCGCGCTGCGCGTCATCGTCGAGGACGAAAGAGACTGCTACGCCGCGCTGGCGCTGGTGCATGCGCGCTGGACGCCGGTGTCCGACGAATTCGACGATTACATCTCCCGGCCCAAGCCCAACGGCTATCGCTCGCTGCATACGGTCGTCGCCGACGAGCGCGGACGCACTTTCGAGATCCAGATCCGCACGCACGAGATGCACGTCTTCGCCGAATACGGCATGGCCGCGCACTGGCGCTACAAAGAGGCGGGGGCGCAAGGGGGCACGCAGAAGGCGTCGGGCGACTACGACCGCAAGATCGCCTGGATGCGCCAATTGCTTTCCTGGGGAAGCGATGCCGCGCCCGACGCGCCCGCAGCGCCCGAGCCTGCGCGCGATACGCCGGCCGACCGCATCTACGTCATGACGCCCCAGGCCCGCGTCATCGAGCTGCCCGAAGGGGCCACGCCGGTGGACTTCGCCTACTACCTGCACACCGATCTGGGCCACCGCTGCCGCGGCGCGCGCGTCGATGGCCAGATGGTGCCTTTGCTGACGCGCCTGCAAACCGGACAGACGGTGGAAATCATCGCGGCCAAGTCGGGTGGCCCTTCGCGCGACTGGCTCAATCCGCAGCTGGGCTATCTCGCCAGCCCCCGATCCAGGGCCAAGGTCAGGGCCTGGTTCAATGCCATCGAGCTCCAAGAGCGCATCTCCAACGGCCAGACGATGGTCGAGAAAGAACTGCAGCGCCTGGGCAGGACGGCCGTCAACCTCGAGCAGCTGGCCCAGCAACTGGGTTTCGCGCGTGCCGACGACCTGTACGTGGCGGTGGCCAAGGACGAATTCAGCCTTCGGCAAATCGATCAGGCGCTGAAGACGCCCGCTCCCGCGGCCCAAAACGATGCAGAAGAAGCCCAGGTGTTTTCGCCTGGGCAGGCCAGTACGGGACGCGTGGGCGGAAGCGGTGTGCTGGTCATGGGGGTCGACTCGCTGCTGACCCAGCTCGCCCGCTGCTGCAGGCCGGCGCCGCCCGACGACATCGCCGGCTTCGTCACGCGCGGCCGGGGCGTGTCCATCCACCGGCGCGACTGCCCATCGTTCGCCACGTTGGCCGCGCGCCAGCCCGAGCGCGTCATCGACGTCGATTGGGGCGATACGGGCGAAGCCGTGTATCCGGTCGACATCGTCATTCATGCCCAGCAAAGCGCCAACCTGCTGCGCGACCTGTCCGACGTGTTCGGCCGACTGCGGCTCAACGTGATCGGCGTCAACACCCACAGCCGGCGTTCGCTCGCACACATGGTCTTCACCGTCGAGGTGCGCAGCGGCGAACAGATCAGCCGGGCCCTTGCCGCGCTCAACGAACTGCCCGGCGTGACGGCGGTTCGGCAGTAAGCCATAAGCCGGCGGCGCAAGCGGCCTGGCACTGGTAAAATCGGGGATTACGCATTGAACGGCGTGCTTTGCCACCCGCGCACAACCCAAAGAGTCAGTCATTGAAACCCTATAGTTTGCCCGACGACCAGGGGCATTTTGGTCAATATGGCGGTTCGTTCGTATCCGAGACCCTTGTCCACGCACTGGACGAGCTCAAGCGCGCTTACGAAAAATACCGCAACGACCCCGATTTCCAGAACGAATTCGCCTACGAACTGAAGCACTTCGTGGGCCGTCCCAGCCCGGTGTATCACGCGCGCCGCTGGTCCGAGCGGCTGGGAGGCGCGCAAATCTGGTTCAAGCGCGAAGACCTCAATCACACCGGCGCGCACAAGATCAACAACTGCATAGGCCAGATACTGCTGGCCAAGCGCATGGGCAAGCCCCGCATCATCGCCGAAACCGGCGCCGGCCAGCACGGCGTGGCCACCGCCACGGTGGCCGCGCGCTACGGCCTCGAATGCGTGGTGTACATGGGCAGCGAAGACACGCGCCGCCAAGCTTCCAACGTATATCGCATGAAGCTGCTGGGGGCCACCGTGGTGCCGGTCGACTCCGGCTCGCGCACACTCAAGGACGCGCTCAACGAAGCCATGCGCGACTGGGTGACCAACGTCGAAAACACCTTCTACATCATCGGCACCGTGGCCGGCCCGCACCCGTATCCCGCCATGGTGCGTGATTTCCAGGCGGTGATCGGCAACGAGTGCCTCGAGCAGATGCCGGCCGAAGCCGGCCGCCAGCCCGACTATGTGGTGGCCGCCGTGGGCGGGGGCTCCAACGCCATGGGCATCTTCCATCCCTACATCGACCACGACAACGTTCAATTGATCGGCGTCGAAGCGGCGGGCGACGGCCTGGATACGGGCCGGCACGCGGCCTCGCTCAATGCCGGCGCGGTGGGCGTGCTGCACGGCAACCGCACCTACATCATGCAGGATGAAAACGGCCAGATCATCGAGACCCATTCCGTGTCGGCCGGCCTGGACTATCCCGGGGTCGGCCCCGAGCACGCCTGGCTCAAGGACTGCGGCCGCGCGCAATACGTCGGCGTTACCGACGAAGAAGCCCTGCAGGCCTTTCACGATTGCTGCCGCACCGAAGGCATCATGCCGGCGCTCGAGTCGTCGCATGCCATCGCGCACGCGGTCCGGCTGGCGCCCACCCTGCCCAAGGACAAAATCATTCTGGTCAATCTCTCGGGCCGGGGCGACAAAGACATGCACACCGTTGCCGAACGCAGCGGCATCTCGCTGTAGAACAAGGTAGCACAAGCCATGAATTCCCCGAACAACCGGCTGGCCGCGGCGTTTGCCAAGGCGGCCCCCCGCGCGGCGCTGATTCCCTACGTCACGGCGGGCGAACCCTCGGCCCAGGCCACGCCCGGGCTCATGCATGCTCTGGTGAAGGCGGGCGCCGACATCGTCGAACTGGGCGTGCCTTTTTCCGATCCCATGGCCGACGGCCCGGTCATCCAGCGCGCCGGCCAACGCGCCATCGAACGGGGCGTCGGGCTGGCCCAGGTGCTGGACATGGTCGCGCAGTTCCGCCGGCAGGACGACACGACTCCGGTCGTGCTGATGGGTTATGCGAATCCCATCGAACGCATGGGCCAGCAGCGGTTCGTCGACGCCGCGGCCAAGGCGGGTGTGGACGGCGTGCTGGTGGTCGACTATCCCCCCGAGGAAATGAGCGATTTCGCCGCCATGCTCGATAGCGGCGGCCTGGCGCCCATTTTCCTGCTTGCACCCACCTCCACCGAGGAGCGCATCGCAAGAGTCGCCCAGATCGCCCGCGGCTATGTGTACTATGTGTCCTTGAAGGGCATTACGGGGGCCGGCCATCTGGACACGGACGCGGTCGAGCAGCGTCTGGCCGACATTCGCCGCCATGTGCGCGTCCCCGTGGGCGTCGGCTTCGGAATACGCGATGCCGACAGCGCGCAGCGCATCGGACGGTTTTCGGACGCCGTGATCATAGGCACCAAGCTCATCGAAACCATGGAAAATGCGGCTCAGGACGCGGCTGGGCAGGGCATTTCCGACAGCGCCCGGATCGACGCGCGCGTCATCGAGGCGGCCTCCGGATGGCTGTCCGGCATACGCAAGGCACTCGACTAGGCCGGCCTCGCGACAAAAATCAATATCAGGGAAACTCAATGAGTTGGATCGAGAAAATTCTGCCCCCCCGGATCAACCGCAACGACAGCGGCACCCGCCGGGTGCCCGAGGGCTTGTGGGTCAAGTGCCCGGGCTGCGAAACGGTGCTTTACAAAGAAGACCTGCAGGCCACTTTCAATGTCTGCCCCAATTGCGGCCATCACATGCGCATCGGGGCGCGGGCCCGCATCGACGCCTTGCTCGATCCCGAGGGCCGGGTCGAGATCGGCCAGAACACCCGGCCGGTCGATCCGCTGAAGTTCAAGGATTCACGCAAGTACCCCGAGCGCGTCGCCGAGGCGACCAAGCAGACGGGCGAATCCGAAGCCATGGTTACCATGAGCGGCCGCATCCATTCGATTCCCGTCGTGCTGTCCTGCTTCGAGTTCGAGTTCATGGGCGGCTCCATGGGTTCGGTGGTGGGCGAACGCTTCGTGCGCGGCGTCCAGGAGGCCATCAAGAACCGCACGCCCTTCATCTGCGTCGCCGCTTCGGGCGGCGCGCGCATGCAGGAAAGCCTGTTCTCGCTGATGCAGATGGCCAAGACGAACGCCATGCTGACGCGGCTCGCCGAGGCCGGCCTGCCTTTCATCAGCGTGCTGACCGACCCCACCATGGGCGGCGTCTCGGCAAGCTTTGCCTTCATGGGCGACGTGGTCATCGCCGAACCCAAGGCGCTGATCGGCTTCGCGGGTCCCCGGGTCATCGAGCAGACGGTGCGCGAAAAGCTGCCCGAAGGCTTTCAGCGGGCGGAATTCCTGCTCGACAAGGGCGCCATCGACATGGTGATCGACCGCCGCGAGATGCGCAGCGAATTGGCCCACCTGCTGGCCCTTCTCACGCGCCAGTCGGTGGACGTCATCGCCAAGGCCGAATAAAGGCCCAAGGCTGTAGTCGTCGGCGGCCGCTGCCGCCAACGAAAAATCCCGCCGGATTCCGGCGGGATTTTTCATTTATGGCCTGGACAAGCCCAGGCCGACAGCGGCGGATCAGGAGCGGGTTTCGACCTGCTGCAGGGGCTCGCTTTCCGTGACGGGCGCGGCCTTGCGGGCGCGGCCCAGGCGTTCGGCCGGCTCGGGAGCGGGGGCCGGCGCGTCGGAGCGGGTCTCGATCAATTGCATGCCCGCGGCGCGGACGACTTCTTCGAGCGAGCTCGACTGCGGCGCGGCTACGCCGTTGGCGGCGGCTCCGTTGGCCAGGGCGGGCGCTTCAGCCGTATCGGCATCCTGCGGGTCGATCTGGTCGTCGGAGGGCTCCGCCTCGGCCGGAGCCTGCGAAACCGGTTCGGACACGGCGATCACGGCGCTGGCTGCCGCCACGGCGATGGAGGTCGTCGTGGTCGACTCGACGGGCTCGACCGCCTCGTCGGGCGTGGCGGAGTCGGCCTGATGCTCGCCGACGGCGACAGTGTCGGGCGCGGCATGGACCGGGGCATTGGAGTCGGCCGGGGTTTGAGTCGCGGCTTGGCGATCTTCGCCGGTGCCGGTTTCGCCCGCGCTGGCCACGAGCTGCTCGGGAGTCTGGCGGGCGGCCTCCGCCGACTGCTGCGATGCAGCCTGAGCCGGGACGGCTTCTGCCGTTGCGGCGTCGGACTGGCGGGGAGGCTCGGCTTCGCCGGCGGCCTCATCCTGGCCGGCTTCGGCGCGGCCAGCCTCGGCGTCCTGCTGGCTATCGACGGCTTCGGACTGGCCCTCGCCCGAGCGGCGGCCGCGGCGGCTGCGGCGGCGACGGCGCTTGCGTTCCGGGTCGGCCTGTTCGGCGCCGGCGTCGGATGCGGAGGTGTTTTCCGTCAGGCCGGTGTCCTCGGCTTGAGCCGCTTCGACAGGGGTTTCGTCGGCGACAAGGGCTTCGCCATTTGCCGCGGCGGCGATCAGTGTCGTCGTTTCGGCGGCCGTATCGGTGCTTTCTTCACGGCGATTGCGTCCGCGGCCGCGGCGACCGCGTCCGCCACGGGACGACGCGTTTTCGGCGGCGTCGGCCGTTTCGGCAGTGACGGGAGCTTCCGGCTGGCTTTGCTCGGCCACAGCTTTATTGCCGCGATTGCCGGCGCCACGACGCTGGCCGCGCGCCTGTTCGGTTTCGGCAGCCTCGATGCCGCGGCCCGGCTCGCCGCGGCGTTCGCCGCGACGCGAGCGCGGGCGCTCATCGGAACCGCGCTCGCGGCGCTCGCCGCTGCGGGAACTCTTGCGGCGGCCCGTCTGGGCGGGTTTTTCCTGGGACTGGGCCTGAGCTTCAGGCTGGGGCTGTTCTGTACCGGTCGAGCCGGTGAGCCAGCTGATGAGCCGCGAGAACAGGCTGCGGGGCGCGGCCGGCGCGACGGGCGCTTCGGGGGCGGAGGCGATTCCGGCGCCCGGCGCGGGCTGGGCGGGAGTGATGCCCTTGACCAGCGCTTCGGGCCGCGTCTTGGCGTCCTCGCCCTTCTGGGCGGACCAGGACAGCGATTCTTCGGGCGGGCTCTGCACCAGTTCGAAGCTGGTTTCGCTGGCTTCCAGGCGGGGGTCGTCGTAGCGCAGGCGTTCGATGTGGTGATGAGGGGTCTCGAGATTCTTATTGGGAATCAGGACCAGGTTGACCTTGAGGCGCGACTCGATCTTGGTGATGTCGTTGCGTTTCTCGTTGAGCAGGAAGGTGGCGACGTCCACCGGCACCTGGGCGTGCAGGGCCGCGGTATTTTCCTTCATGGCTTCTTCCTGCAGCAGGCGCAGGACGTGCAGCGCGCTGGATTCGGCGTCGCGGATCACGCCCGTTCCGGTGCAGCGCGGGCAGGTGACGTGAGAACCTTCGTTCAGGGCGGGGCGCAGGCGCTGGCGCGAGAGCTCCATGAGGCCGAAGCGCGAGATCTTGCCCATTTGAACGCGTGCGCGATCGAAATGCAGCGCGTCGCGCAGGCGCTGTTCGACCGCGCGCTGGTTCTTGCTGTCCTCCATGTCGATGAAGTCGATCACGATCAGGCCGCCCAGGTCGCGCAGGCGCAGCTGGCGGGCGACTTCGTCGGCGGCTTCCAGGTTGGTGCGCAGGGCGGTTTCTTCGATGTCCGCGCCGCGCGTGGAGCGGGCCGAGTTGACGTCGATGGCCACCAGGGCCTCGGTGTGGTCGATGACGACCGAACCGCCCGAAGGCAGCTGGATCGTGCGCGAATAGGCGGTTTCGATCTGGTGTTCGATCTGGAAGCGCGAGAACAGCGGAACGTCGTCGCGATATACCTTGACGCGCTGCACGTTGTCCGGCATGACCACGCTCATGAAAGCGGTGGCTTGTTCGGCGATCTCGTCGGTATCGATCAGGATCTCGCCGATTTCAGGCGAGAAATAGTCGCGAATGGCGCGGATGACCAGGCTGGATTCGAGATAGATGAGGATGGGCGCCGCGTTGTCGCGGGCGGCTGCGTCGATCGCGTTCCACAGCTGAAGCAGGTAGGAAAGGTCCCACTGAAGCTCTTCGACGCTGCGGCCGATGCCGGCCGTGCGGGCGATGATGCTCATGCCCTGGGGCGTGTTGAGCTGATCCATGGCTTCGCGCAGTTCTTGGCGGTCTTCGCCTTCGACCCGTCGCGACACACCGCCGCCGCGCGGATTGTTCGGCATCAGAACCAGGTAGCGGCCGGCCAGCGAAATGAAGGTGGTCAGGGCGGCGCCCTTGTTGCCGCGTTCTTCTTTTTCGACCTGGACGATGAGTTCCTGGCCTTCGGACAGCGCGTCCTGGATACGCGCAGTGCGTACATCGACGCCTTCTTTGAAGTAGCTGCGGGCGATTTCCTTGAAGGGCAGAAAACCGTGGCGTTCTTCGCCGTAGCTGACGAAGCAGGCTTCGAGACCGGGTTCGATGCGGGTGATGACGCCCTTGTAGATATTGCCTTTGCGCTGCTCGCGCCCGGCGGTTTCGATGTCGAGGTCGATGAGTTTCTGACCGTCGACAATCGCAACGCGTAGTTCTTCTTGGTGCGTTGCATTGAACAACATGCGTTTCATGAGTGTGTTTCTCCGTAGTCATGGCGCGCCGGTAATCGGCGCACGACCGCGGGCCACTCGGTGTGCAACGCAAAATCTTGCGGCTGGGGGCAGGGCTGGCCGAATCGGGCAACACCTGCCGTTGTCGTTAGGCAGGCACGGCGTGCCAGCGGGCACGCTGTTCGGTCAGCAGGAAGGTCAGGGTCACGATAGTGGTTGACGAAAATAATTGCTGGAGAACGGCAGACGCACGGTTTGTGGGTGCGGCTGGTGCATAAAACGAGATCTAAGCTTTGCAAGACTTCAGCGCCGCACGCGACAGGCGGAACCTGGAACTTCTGGCTGGCATCTTGCCGCGCCATCGTTGCAACAGGCATCGCCCCGGCGACCTTATGGCCCAGAGGCTGAAAACACAGGCGGTACAATGGGATCTTGCAACCGACGGAGACGCATCCATTGCATCTCTACGTCAGGGGTGGTTTCAGCCTCCATAGGCTGGTTCCGATTATATGCCGCTTTTTCACATATGCGCAAAACTGAAAACAGTGAGCAGCCGGCGCCGAGCGTCCGGATGTTTCAAATTGATACAGAGCAGGCGGGCCAGCGCCTCGACAATTTCCTGGTGCGCACATGCAAAGGCGTGCCCAAAAGCCATTTGTACAAAGCCATACGAAGCGGCCAGGTGCGGGTCAACAAGGGCCGCACGTCGGCCGACTACCGCCTGCGCCAAGGCGATCTGGTGAGAGTGCCGCCCCTGCGGCTGCCGGCGCCGAACGAGGCGCGCCCCGTCCCTCCCGCCGCTTTCCCCGTCGTGTACGAGGACGATGCCCTGCTGGTGGTCAACAAACCGGCGGGCGTGGCCGTCCACGGCGGCAGCGGGGTGTCGTTCGGCGTCATCGAACAATTGCGGGCCGCCCGTCCCCAGTCCATGCTCGAGCTAGCGCACCGCCTCGACCGTGAAACATCTGGCCTGCTGATGATCGCCAAGAAGCGCTCCTCGCTGGTGGCCCTGCACGACATGCTGCGGGAGGGCAAGGGGCGCAAACATTATCTGGCCCTGGTAAAGGGCGATTGGGTCAACGACCGGCAGCATCTGCGCGCACCGCTGCTGAAGTGGCTGACCGCTTCCGGCGAACGGCGGGTCAAAGTGGACCCGGCCGGCAAGCCGGCCCATACCATCATCACCCTGCAAAAACGCTTCGGCGAGTATTCGCTACTGGATGCCGAGCTGCGCACGGGCCGGACGCACCAGATACGGGTGCATCTGGCCGCCGCCGGCTATCCCATCGTGGGAGACGACAAATACGGCTCGGACGAAGTGCGCGCCCAGTTCGCGCGCATGGGCCTGAACCGCATGTTCCTGCATGCCCATCGCCTGGAGATTCCCCATCCCCTGACCGGCGACATGCTGCGATTGCAGGCCGACCTGCCCGATGCCTGCCGCGGCATCCTCGCCTGCCTGGAGCAATCATGAATCGTTACAAAGCGGTGGTGTTCGACTGGGACGGCACCGTCATGGATTCGACCCGCGCCATCGTCGCCTCGATACAGGGCGCTTGCGCGGATCTGGGCCTGCCGGTGCCCGATGCGCGCCAGGCGAGCTGGGTCATCGGCTTGTCGCTCGAAAGCGCCCTGTACCATGCGGTGCCCACCCTGACGGCCGATCTGTTCGACGACTTCCAGAGCCGCTATCGCGCCCATTACCTGGGCCAGGACGGCCAGCTGCCGCTGTTCGACGGCATGGCCGAGCTGCTGGCCGCGCTGCGCGGGCAGGGCGTGTTGCTGGGGGTCGCCACGGGCAAGAGCCGGCTGGGCCTGGACCGCGTGCTGACGCAACGCAGCATGCACGGGCAGTTCGATGTCACGCGTTGCGCCGACGAGTCGTTCAGCAAGCCGCATCCGGCCATGCTGCTCGAAATCATGGAGGCATTGTGCCTGGCGCCCGACGAAGTGCTGATGGTGGGCGACACTTCCCACGACATGCAGATGGCTCGCAACGCCGGCATCGACGGCCTGGCCGTTACCTACGGCGCCCACGATCCGGAGGCCCTGAGCGCCGGCGAACCGCTCGCCATGGTCGACAGCGTAGCCCAAATGCGCGACTGGCTGAGTCGACGCATCGCAGATTGAACGAGGCGGCGCCGAACTATTGAGCGTCGGCGCGCTCCAATGAGCAATAGAGAGCCGGCAAGCGCCTTATGAGCTTATGAAATAAGGCTGGCATCCGGCACGCAAGCACGGCGCTTTTTCAGGATGTTGTCATGGGCAGAATACATATCCCGGCGATTCCCGCTTCGCAGATCACCCCGGAAGGCGTCTGGCGCGAACGACGTTCGTGGTTGCGGCGCTCGGGCCTGGCCGTGGCGGGAATGGGCCTGATGGGACTGGCCCCGGGCAGGGCCGCCGCGGTACAGCCGGACGGCGGCGAGCAAGGGCCGGCGGATTCGGCCGGACTCTGGTCCGCCGGGCGCAATCCGGCCTACGATCTCGACGACGACCTGACTTCCGAGCGCGATGTCTCCACCTACAACAATTATTATGAGTTCGGCACGGGCAAGGGCGACCCCGCCCGGTACGGGGGTGAACTCAAGACCCGGCCCTGGACGGTCTCCGTCGAGGGCGAGGTGGCCCGGCCACGTACATTCGATCTGGACGAGCTGCTTCGCCTGGCGCCGCTCGAAGAGCGGGTTTATCGCATGCGCTGCGTCGAGGCCTGGTCCATGGTGATTCCCTGGCTGGGGTATCCGCTGGCCAGCCTGATTCGCAAGGCTGAGCCCACCGGCGAGGCCAGGTTCGTCGAATTCACGACCGTGACGCAGGCCGAGGCGATGCCGGGCCTGCACAGCCGCATCATCGATTGGCCTTATGTCGAGGCCTTGCGCATGGACGAGGCCATGCATCCTCTTACGCTGCTGGTGTTCGGGGTTTATGGCAAGCCGCTGCCGGCGGCCAACGGGGCGCCGCTGCGGGTGGCCATACCCTGGAAATACGGCTTCAAGTCGGGCAAGTCCCTCGTCA
>Ga0180220_1001773_pt1 | contig 15157 bp, 13 predicted proteins | sample eDN5th37CBELigBY_FD_151335 | JGI IMG/M metagenome (GOLD analysis project Ga0180220, IMG submission 151335) | Enriched backyard soil microbial communities from Emeryville, California, USA - eDNA 5th pass 37_C BE-Lig BY (version 2) (version 2) | ecosystem: Environmental > Terrestrial > Soil >... | reverse complement strand
CGGGAGGTAGATCCAGGATCAGAAAGTCAAGTTCACCCCAATCGGCGTCGCCCAGGAACTGCCGTACGGCGTTCGAAACCATGGGACCACGCCAGATGACGGCCTGGCTCTCATCTACCAGAAAGCCCATCGAGAGCAGTTTCACACCGTACCGCTCTAGCGGCACGATCTTACGCTGCGCATTGACACGCGGCTTTTCGTTGATACCAAACATGACCGGCACGGAAGGGCCGTAGATGTCGGTGTCGACGAGACCGACATCGTATCCCTGCTGCGCCAGCGCCAGCGCGAGGTTCACGGCTACGGTGCTCTTACCCACACCTCCTTTCCCGGACGCCACCGCGATATAGTTTCGCACACCCGCGGGCCGTTTCGGAGCCTTTTCACCCCCGCCGACAACCTGAATGTCGTCTCCCAGTCCGATCATCTCGCTATCCACGTCCACCTGTACGTTTACAGCCGGACCAAGCCGCTCGCGAACAGCGCGCTTCGCAAGCTCCGCAACCTCGCCTGCAAACGGGGATCCCGGATTCTTGAGGACGACCGTGAACCGGACTGCGTTACCATCCACCTTCAAACTCTTCACCATATCGAGCCGGACGATGTCTTTTCCTCGTTCCGGCTCGTGGATGGTGGAGAGCGCCTGGAGTACCGCTTCCGCTGAAACTGTCATATCGTCTATGTGGATCTACCAATACTGAGCGTACGGACAGCATGCAGGCATGATTGTTCCGTCCCTGAAAACATACCGCTCATTCTCCACTTCCAATTCTCCATCGCAGATTTGCTCGATCATGCAGGAGAATCGGCCCACCCGCTAATATCGGCCTTAGACGACGAGCGACTCACAAGAACTCCCGCTGTCAGTTCGCTGCAGCGCGAAGGTTGAACAGAGGAATCTGAACCCGGAAACGCTCGCCGTTCGGCCGCTGCATGAGGTAGTTTCCTTCCATTGTACCCTCAAACGATTCGAGAATACAGAAGCTGTTGTACTCGTGGGCCTGGCCGGGCAGGATGACAGGCTGCTGACCAATGACACCCTCGCCCTCAATCTCCTGCACCCGCCCGGTCTGCTCACGAATGTACCAGTGCCGCCGCAAGAGCTGCACCTCGCTCGACCCGTGGTTCTCGATACGTATGAAGTAACCGAATGCAAACCGATGATTGAAGAAATCGGACTGCTCGTCCAGATAGACGGGACGGACCGTTACGGTGATGTCGGACGTAGTGGCGTTATAGGTGACCATAGTCGCACGCCGAAAGTAACATGGGTATCTCTGTCGTAGCGCTGTTTAACGTGGCTGCATTCTAAAAGGTCTTGCCTGTTCCAAAAGAGGTCAAAAAAGCCTGCAAGTAGTTACCGGTTCGGCACGAATACCGCATCCATGTGAGACTTAGGACAGATCATTTCCAGGCATCTGACTACGTGATCAACGCGCCTCCGCTATGGCAGCCATGAACGCTGCAACACGCTCTTTACTGACGGGAGCGTGCCATATACCGTCTTCTTTCAGGGCTGTCCCAACGATGAACCCGTCCACGAATGGCGCAAGCACAGGAAGATTTTGCGGTGTCGCACCACTCCCAACGATAAGTGGAAGCCGAGTTGCGGCACGGATGCGATGAATCTCCTCGATATCCGGCGCATCTCCCGTGTGAACACCGGTCACAATAACCCCGTCCGCCCCGTGTAATTCCATTCCCCGGGCAACATCCGCTGCGGAAAGGTCGGCGGTCCAGGCATGAGCAGCGTGTTTCTTCTTCACGTCGGCCAGGATAGAAATGTGATCCGCTCCGATAGCATGCCGGTAACGAACGACAGCCCCTGCCGACGCCTCCGCAATCCCCTTGTCCGAAACGTGGGCATACGTCCAGCCCTCTGCGCGGATGAAGTCACACCCGGCCGCAAGCGCTACAGCAAGGGCGGTCTTGTTGGCCTGGAAGAGCACCTGGACGCCAACCGGCACATCACGGGCTCGCTGCTTCACCTCGTGAGCTACACGGGTCATGTACGCTGTGACATCCGGCCCCATCTCGCGCTCGTGGATGGGCGGAAAGTCGTGCATGTTTTCTAGAGGAGCCCGTCCACACCTGCAGCCAGATAGATCTCAGCCTCGTCTAATGCCCGTTTTACCATGGCTGCTAGTGATACATAGCCCGGCACGCCGGGACCGGGTCCGGTGTGAATCATGGCAATGACGGGCTTGGATTTCTTGAAATATGAGAGAAAATCCATAAGCTGACACAGACAATCGACAGGAAGAACGAGCGGGGAAATGCCCCCTGAGGGCGTGTGGTTGAAACGGAAGGCACACAGGAAGCACCATGTGGAACTACGGCCTATGTAACCAAACACAGAATAGTTATACCCACGTGTGTGGAAGAAGACAGAACGGCTTCATGAGCTACCTGAAACATCCACACCAAGAGGCCAACCCCTGCTATCCTTCAAAATAGGATGATGGGAGAATCCTCAGGATTTCCACAGCGTTGGAATGCAACTATTTGGATTTGTCATACATTTGGCTTGACCGTTATCCATCGAGTAGGGTAACGTCCGCACCGACATCATTTTTTCCACGCGCACACGCATGCAACTCCCTGGAAAGGCCGTCGAGACGATCCCGGAAGCCACTATCCTGTTTGCAGGAGATTCCGGAGACGGCATGCAGTTGACCGGCTCGCAGTTTACGCTTGCCACCGCTATCGCCCGAAACGACCTCGCGACGCTCCCGGACTTCCCGGCTGAAATCCGCGCTCCCGCTGGCACTACGTACGGCGTAAGCGGCTTTCAACTCCACTTCGGATCCGTCGAGATTCGCACACCGGGTGACGAGGTAGACCTGCTGGTAGCGATGAACCCGGCCGCACTCAAAGTGAACCTGAGCCGCGTTCATCTTCAGGGCACCATCATCGTCAACGTGGACGCGTTCGACGAACGGGGACTGGAACTGGCGGGATACAAGTCCAATCCGCTGGAGGACGGCTCGCTGCATGCATACCGGGTCATCCCCGTCGAGTTGACGAAACTGACGCGTGAAGCGCTCAAGGACTTCGATCTCAACCAGAAGGAGATCGACCGCTCCAAGAACATGTTCGCGCTTGGCCTGGCGCTCTGGCTGTACTCGCGTCCGATCGAACCCGCTACGGACTGGATCAATCAGAAGTTCGCAAAGAAGCCTCAGATCCGCGACGCGAACCTCCACCTCCTCAACAAGGGCTACCACTACGGCGAAACGACCGAACAGTTCGTCGCCCGGTATGAGGTACAGCCGGCCCAGCTGGCACCGGGTAAATACCGCGCTATTCACGGTACAGAAGCGCTTGCGCTCGGCCTCATAGCGGCCAGCAGCAAAAGCGGACTGCCGCTCTTCTATGGTACCTACCCGATCACCCCGGCATCGGACATTCTCCATGAATTGAGCCGCCATAAGAACTTCGGCGTGATGACGTTCCAGGCCGAGGACGAGATTGCAGCCGTTGGTGCAGCTATCGGCGCGAGCTTCGGCGGACAACTTGGAGTAACCGGCACGAGCGGCCCTGGCATGGCGTTGAAAATGGAAGCCATCGGCCTGGCCGTCATGACGGAACTGCCGCTCGTCATCGTAGATGTGCAGCGCGGCGGGCCGTCGACGGGCCTCCCGACGAAAACCGAACAGAGCGACCTACTCCAGGCCGTCTATGGACGTAATGGTGAAGCTCCTCTGCCTGTCATCGCGGCCAATTCACCGGGCGACTGCTTCTATGCGGCGTATGAGGCATGCCGGATTGCGGTAACGTACCGCACCCCGGTCATTCTTCTCGCCGATGGCTATATCGGCAACGGCTCCGAGCCCTGGCTGATTCCCGACGTGAACGCGCTGGAACCATTCAAGCCGAACTTTGCCGAAAAGCCCAACCGTATCGTAGATGGTAAGGAGGAGTTTCTCCCCTATCTGCGGGACGAGGAAACCCTGGCGCGCCCCTGGGCACGGCCTGGAACACCTGGTCTGGAACACCGGATCGGCGGACTGGAAAAGCAGCACGAAACCGGTGCCGTCTCCTACGACGCCGACAACCACGAGTTCATGGTGAAGCTGCGTGCCGAGAAGGTCGAACGTGTAGCCCGGATCATCCCTCCGACTGAGATCCACGGCGACGATTCGGGCGAACTGCTCGTCATCGGCTGGGGCAGCACCAAGGGCTCTATCGAAGCAGCGGTAGACCGGGCGCGCAAGCGTGGCATCAAGGTAAGTAGCATCCACCTCCGCCACATCAGTCCGCTTCCCCCGGACCTCGGCTCGATTTTCAACCGGTTCGAACACTACCTCGTACCAGAGTTGAACAACGGCCAGCTTGTCCGCATCCTCCGCGACCGCTTTTTGCTGCCCTTCGTTCCGTATAACAAGATCAAAGGCGCCCCCTTCCGGACGAACGAGATCGAACGGGCAATCGACACTGTTTTGAGTGGCGCTCCTGCCCACTCGTACTGAAGCACGTTTAGCAATTCGGAATATCCGTCATGGCCGATAACATCCAGTCTGATAACGGGAAGCCGAAGGGGGTAAAGCCTACCCTGCCGCCCGGCGTTGCAAAACCGAAGGTTCCGGGCGCTGCCAAACCGGCAATGCCTCCGGCTGGAAAGCCTGCGATGCCTCCGGCTGGGAAGCCGGCAATGCCCCCGGCCGCGAAGCCGAGTATGCCTCCTGCGGCGAAAGCACCCGTCCTTCCACCTCCCGGTGGGGATGGCGACAGCGTCGTGCCGATGCTTTCGCGCAAGGATTTCGCGACGGATCAGGACGTTCGCTGGTGCCCCGGATGTGGAGACTACGCCATCCTTGCGACGGTCCAGCGTCTCATGCCGGAACTCGGTGTGCCGAAAGAAAAAACCGTGTTCATTTCGGGCATCGGCTGCTCCAGCCGCTTCCCGTACTATATGAACACCTATGGCATGCACTCCATCCACGGACGCGCACCGACCATAGCGACGGGGCTCAAGGCGAGCCGCCCGGACTTGGATGTATGGATCATCACCGGTGACGGGGATGCCCTCTCCATCGGAGGCAACCACCTGATCCACCTTCTGCGGCGCAACCTCAACGTACAGCTACTGCTCTTCAACAACCAGATCTACGGCCTCACGAAGGGGCAGTACAGCCCGACATCCGAGCAGGGCAAAATCACGAAGAGCACGCCATACGGATCTATCGACCACCCGTTCAATCCGGTTGCAGTGGCCCTGGGTGCCGATGCCACATTCGTCGCCCGCTCGATGGACCGTGACCCGAAGCATTTGCAAGAAACCCTTCGCCGGGCCCATGAGCACAAGGGCGCGTCCTTTGTGGAGATCTATCAGAACTGCAATATCTTCAATGACGGCGCTTTCTTCTCCTTCACGGAGAAAGCCACGAAATCGAAGAGCACCCTCTTCATCGAACACGGCAAGCCCCTCGTTTACGAAAACGGCAAGAAGGGTATCCGGCTCGACGGGCTCAAGCTGGAGGCAATCGATCTCGATGGAGGCTCCTGGTCGGCATCCGACTGCGTCGTCTACGACGAAACGAATCGGGAACTGGCTTATCTCGTAGGACGCCTGTTCTGGCAGCAGGAAATGCCGCGCCCGTTCGGCGTCTTCTACCGGGAGGAACGGGCCACCTACGAAGACCTGCTCCACACGCAGATCGAGGGGATCCGGGAAAAACGCGGTGCGGGCGACCTGGCACGCCTGCTGAACAGCGGAGAAACCTGGACGATAAGCTAATCCGGACTGCACGAAGCGCCCGACTGCAACCAGCATGTCGGGCGCTTTCATGTTGAACCGTCTGCTTTCCGCGCGTGGTCTCAAGCACTGTCAAGAAATGCCGCTTCACAGCATGTAGTGCCGGCCTGCATTCCTCGCAGAAGGCAAGTAATCGCATGGACCAACTCGAGACGCTTCGTTACCCAATCGGCCGTTTTACACCTCCTCCGAAAATCACGCCGGAACTACGCGCGAACTGGATCCGGGAAATCGAGGAGGCGCCGCAGCGGTTACGCGACGCGGTGAATGGACTTACGGAGGAGCAACTCCGGACGCCGTACCGACCCGGCGGCTGGACGGTACGGCAACTGGTACACCACATCCCCGACAGCCATATGAATGCCTACATCCGGTTCAAGCTGTCGCTGACAGAGGACGTGCCTACCATCAAGCCCTACGACGAGGCGGCATGGGCGGAGCTGGCCGATACGGATACGGTTCCGCTCGAAACGTCGCTCGCCCTGCTGAATGCCATTCACACACGGTGGATCGCCCTGCTAAAAAGCATGGGATCCGATGAGTTTCGCAGAAGCTACCGGCACCCGGAGCATGGCGGGCGCGTTTTCCCCCTGGAGGAGGTTCTCGGGTTGTATGCCTGGCACGGGCGCCATCACATCGCCCATATCACCTCCCTACGCGAAAGAAACGGGTGGTGATCACACGCTACCCCACCCACACCTCCCGCCTCAGCCCCCGCAGCCGACAGGACTGCGCTACCCCTCTACCTGATCCTACTTCCTCACGAGCCGGACGCGGATGAAACCGTCGGCAGGTCCGACACCCTCATATCCCTCCTCAATATCCGACATGATAATCGTTTTCCGGAAATCCCCGCTTAGAACGCCACCCTCTCCGCGCTGAAGCAGAATACGCCGGTCCAGATAAATCTTCGACAGCTCTGTTGCGTCTTCAGACCTGGCGTCCAACCGGACCATCGTGCTGGATGCCGTATATCGCCCCGTAATCAAAGCGTCCTGCGCGGTATTCTCGAAAGCATAGACGAACGAGAAGTCGCAGCTGTTGAGAAGCTGCACTTCGGTCCGCGCCGTGTCGAGCCTGTCCAGAAGACTGACAGAGTCGAATTTGGGGGCATCAGGGTCAAACTCGAAGGTCTCGAACGTATACCGCCCCGCCATGTCGAGGCATTCCGCTGCATAATTCGGACTGCCGCTATCACATCCGGCGACCAGAAGAGTGGCAATGAACAGAAAAGCAGCAAAGGTAGGGTAGCGAACGGTCGTCATATCGATGAATCTGTAGCACGTTGGGGGTACAACGAAAAGACGATCCGCCTCACGTGTACCGCACATACCGACCTGCTCGTTCAGAGAATGAGCCGAACGGCAGCCTCTTCCAGGCAATGCGGCGCTGTCGTCACCAGGCAATATTTGCCAGGGGCGGAATACTCTGAAGGCGCTACGTAACGGCAAAAGGCAAAAATAGTTTTCGAGAGCCGCATTTCTACCCCTTCCCCTTTATGTGGACCGTCGTTTGCCACACTCCCGCCCCAGAGTTTTGATAGGCGCCGAATGCGCCAGAATCGTGCGATACGCAGGTGTGCCTGCTCGTCCAATCTTCCCAACGTTAACATTCGAAATGAAGCGGTTTCATTTTCTCTCTCTTTTCTTCGGTGCTCTGGCCGTACTCAGTACGGGCTGTGACGCCATCAGCGGTAAGGATGATGGCGGAGGTACAGTGCAACTCACGGGGCAGGTACTCAATGCGGAAACCAACAATCCGGTGCCAGACGCGGTCGTCCGAATCGCCCCTTACGGTTTGATCTTCGAAGTAGATGAAGATGGCAGATTCATGGGGTCGGTCGATGTCGATAGCACGATGAACCTGCAGGTCACGGCGAGCAGCAGCGGCTTCGCGGAAACCACCGTTCCCGTGCTCGCCATCGCCGGGCGCACCATCGCAGTCCCTCCGCTGAGACTCAGCCAGACGTCGCTGCCGCCTGCCCAGTCCGGCCGGGCCTCGAACATCATCCTTGCGTCGCAATCGGCCCAGAGTATCGGGGTGAAAGAGAGCGGATCGGATGAGGTCGCACAGATTACCTTCCAGGTAGCAGACTCCATGGGCCGTCCGGTCACGCTGGATCAGGCTATCACAGTGAGCTTCCGTTTCGGCGCTCGCCCGAACGGCAACGAGTTCCTCTTCCCGACGACGGCAAAGACAGATAACAACGGCCGCGTCACAGTGAGCGTCTCGGCCGGCACGCGGGCCGGTGTACTACAGGTCATCGCCGAGGCCAATATGAACGGAACCCTTGTTCGGTCCATGCCGGTCGCCCTGGCTATTCATGGCGGTCTACCTGTCCAACAGCGGTTTACACTGGCTGCAGAGAAGTACAATTTCCCCGGACTCGTTCGTTACGGGGAGCAGAATGCTATCAGTGTCATTCTTGGTGACCAGTACGGGAACCCTGTCAAACCCGGCACCGCCACCTATTTCACGACTACACACGGTGTTATCGAGGGCTCTGTATTGACGGATGAGAGCGGTGGGGGCTCCGTGAACCTCATGTCCGCCGAACCGCTCCCATCCCTGAGCGGTGTCGCCATCGTGACGGCGACGACAGGTGATCAGAACCAGAATGCCATCTCCAAGCAGATTCCTGTCTTGTTCTCGGGTGTGCCCCAGATCAATCTGAGTCCGGCTACGCCTGCATTAGGTCAGGCTTACACCCTGAAAATCACGGATCCTCTGGGTAACCCGCTTGCAGAAGGCACGCAGGTCACCGTCGTTGCAGAAGGCGAGAACGTAAAAGCTGTCGGTAGTGCCAACTTCACTATACCGGAAACGATCTTCGACATTGATCCGAATGCGGACGGAAACTGGAACGATACCAGAGCAATTACCGGCCTCGGGCACACCGAATGGAATTTCAGTATAGTAAAGGACCAACAGTTCGACGATAGCGGAAATCCTTTGTCTGCAAGCGTATCCACCATTACCGTCAGCGTGTCCGGTCCTAATGGGTCACTCCAGTATACCTTTGGTGGCGCGGCAAAAACCGGGGCATCCAATGCCATCGTGATCGCCGAACCCGACGGATCGACCACCGTTCGATATAGTAAAGACTGAACCTTTACCGAGTAAAACGAGAAAGCCCGATCACGCAATAGGTCGGGCTTTCTCGTTTCCCGGATCCGCCCTCGACTGCCCGTGTACTATTGGCTGGAAGTTGGAAACGAAGAAGAGGATATGGAGATGGAGACAACGGGCATCGTAGGCGCTATCTTCATCGCCCCGACTGCCGGTGCGTCCATGCAGCCGGTCACCGAGGTACGCGCCGTTCCGGGTCGTGGCCTGGAGGGTGACCGGTACTTCTATGGGAAGGGGTCGTTCTCGCGGTGGCCCGGTCCGCACCGTGAGGTAACCCTGATTGCGGAAGAAGCCCTGCGTGAGATGGCCGAATCAACGGGCGTGATGCTGCTTCCCGAGCAAAGCCGTCGCAATATCCTGACGCGCGGCATCGACGTAAACGGTCTTTTGCATCAGACGTTCTCAATAGGTTCCGTACGCATGAAAGGGTTGCGCCTCTGCCAGCCATGCAAGTATCTGGCCCGATTGACGGATCTGCCCGACCTCGTGCCTGCTCTGTTGAATCGCGGTGGACTCCGCGCTCGGATCCTTACGGAAGGCGTTATTTCTATTGGCGACCCTATCGTTCAGGTTACCAGTACATCGCCGCATAGTACCTGAGATAAACCGCGTGCACCCGGGCATGTTTACCATATTATCCGCTATCCGCCGTCTTTGAATTTCATACCGTTAGCATTTCAGAATCGCTAGGCGGTTTCCCGGCTGCTCTGAAATGGTAGTCACACCCGATGGATATGCTTCGTTTCCTTTACGTCTGTACGGTTGCCCTGGGATTCATAGCGGGAGCCGGTTGCAACGCTTCCGATGACGCGAGCGCCGGTCCGGTACGTGACTCCACTCCCTCACAGCACACACCTCCCACTCCGGTAGATTCCATAGCCCTGATGACGGACGGTGGCCGAATCACGATACCCGCCGTCCGGCAACGCATCCTCATCCGTGAAGATTCCCTCTGGGAAGAGGCCCTACGAATCCATTACAACGCGATCGTGGTCGATGGACACATCGACACGCCGATGCTGATGTTGGATAGAGGCTACAATTTCCTGGAGCGGCACCGGGCGAGTCACGTGGACCTGCCCCGGATGATCGACGGCGGGTTGGATGGAGCCTTCTTCTCCATCTATGTGGCGCCACCATACGGCGAGGGAGAGCGAGCCGTACAGCGCGCAAGAGATATGATCGCCGAGGTGAAACGACAAGTGGCGCTATCGGACAGCCTGGAACTCGCGACATCGGCAAACGACGTTCGCCGGATCACCAGGGCAGGTCGTAAGGCCGTCCTCATGGGCATCGAAGGCGGACACGCCCTTGCCGGCTCTCCGGAGGTTCTCCGAGAAATGCGTGACCTCGGTATCCGGTACGTCACGCTCACCCACATCAATTCGAACTCTCTGGCGGATGCCTCCCAGGCAGCGGCTCGATGGAACGGGTTGAGCGACCGGGGCGCTCACATGATTCGTGAAATGAACCGGCTCGGCGTGCTCGTAGACCTATCCCATGCCTCCGATGCTACGTTCTATGATGCGATCCGTGTAAGCCAGGCACCGGTCATGTTATCCCACTCGTCCGTTGACCACCTGTCTCCTAACGTCCGCAACGTGGACGATGCCATGCTTCGTGCGCTGGCTGAAAACGGCGGCATCATCATGATCAACTTCTTCGATGCTGTTGTGAATCCGCATCTGACCGAGGAATTTTACGAAGAGGTCTACAGCCGACTTCCCGTCCCCGACCTGCACAACCTCTGGAGCGTCGTCTACGAGGTGAAGCGTGAGATGGGACTACCGGGCTCAACGCTGGATGACGTGCTGAACCACATCGATCACGCCGTCAAAGTAGCCGGCATTGATCACGTCGGTCTCGGGTCCGACTTCGACGGCGTATTCGATCTCCCCGCCGGCCTTCAGGACGTGACCCGACTCCCCTGGCTCACGTACGGCCTGCTCAAGCGCGGCTATTCAGAAGAGGAGGTGTACAAACTCCTCGGTGGGAATGCGCTCCGCGTAATGGAAGAAGCGGAACACGTTGCCGCCCGTATGCGCGAGACAGATATATGAACTATTCGCTCCTTACCCCCTCTCCTTCTGCTGCTCGCGTTCCGGGTAATACCCCCGCTTCGGTCCGACGCTTCGCTCGATGTAGTCCAGTATGCGGCGGTATTCGTCGGTCCAACTCGCCGGCTCCACGAAGCCGTGGTCCTCGACCGGATAAACAGCCATTTCCCAGTCTTCCTTCCCGAGTTCGATGAGCCGCTGAGCAAGACGGACGACATCCTGGAAGTGGACGTTCGTATCGACCATTCCGTGCGCGATCAGCAAGGGGTCCTGTAAACCCTCGGCGAAGTAGATGGGGGAGGAACGAACATAGGCAAGGGAGTCCGTCACGGGCGTATTCAGGATGTTGGAGGTGTAACCGTGGTTGTAATGCGCCCAGTCCGTTACGGCACGGAGCGCCGCACCCCCGCCGAAGTGCTCGGGCTCGGTGAACAGAGCCATGAGCGTGATGAAGCCTCCGTACGATCCGCCGTAGATAAAGACGCGCTCGGGGTCGATACCGTACGTCTCACCGAGGTACCTCGAGGCATCCACGTAATCCTGGAGATCGCGCCCGCCCATGTGGCGGTAGATGGCAGTGCGCCAGTCACGCCCATAGCCTTCAGAAGCGCGATAGTCCACATTCATCACGGTATACCCGAGATCCGTAAGGAGATTGTGAAACATGTACTCCCGGTAATAATTCGACCACCACGCATGAACGTTCTGCAAATAGCCGGCGCCGTGGACAAACAGCACCGCCGCTCCATTGGGCTGCTCCGGGCGAAAAACGTGCGCCGGGACCCGCACTCCGTCTGAAGCCTCGAACGAGATGGTTTCCGGCACATGCCATTCATAGGAAAGCCATTCCGATGTGGGCGACTCGGTAATCCGTTCCGCCTTTCCCGAAACAGGCTGGAGGTATACCTCGGGCGGTCGGTTCGTATAGGAGTACAGGATTGCCATCATTTCGCCGTCAGGCGACAGGGCAACCTGGTTGTGTCCCTCCATTGAGGTCAGGCGTTCCCGCTTTCCGCCACGGATGGGCATGCGGTAGAAATGGCGCTCATAGGGCGAATCCTCGCTGCTGGTGAAGTACCAATAGCGTCCATCTTTCGATACCTGAGGATCGAATACCTCGAATGTGCCCGACGTTAGCTGTTGGATCTCCCCGGTCTCCACGTCGACCGTATAGAGATGGCTGTAGCCGGTACGCTCGCTCTGAAAGAAGAAGGTGCGGCCGTCGGGCAACCAGCCCACCGTGCTCTCTTCGCCGTACGTCGAGATACCCGGTCCACCGATCCACGCATCATCCGTCTGGCGGTCGAGCACCGTCAGGGTGGCGGTCTCCGGGTCGAGCCGGGCAATCCAGCGATCCTTGTTATCCGTTGCGCGGAGATCGACGACGGCATACCTCCCATCGCTACGCCAGTACAGGCCGGTAACGTCGATACTTCGTGCCGTTTTGGCCGAGTCTACCACAACTCCCTGCTCGCGAAGGTATGCCGGAACGTCGTAGGCACCGGGAAGCTGGAGTAAATCCACCTTGTACGTGGTGTCTCGTTGAAGATCCTGCACGTAGAGCGTCATCTCCGCACCGGGTGCCCCCACTTTAGGCCGCGCTTCCATTGCCCCGGCGTGTCCAGACTCCGTCACGTAAGTGCCTACCGACGTTGGCTCCGGAGAATCCGGCTCGTCGACGAGGAGAAAGGTGACATATCGCCCGGCCGGATCAAGCTGGAGCGACCGGATGGAACTCGTGCCGTAGTAAAAAACCGGAGGAACTCCGGCAGCCGTTTCTTCCCGTTTCCGAGATGCCTCTGCCTCATTGCGCCGCCGCTCACGCTCGCGGATCACGCCAAATAGTGCCGATTGCTGTTCCTGAAGGAATTTGTCCTGTGCATCAGGAACCTTCTCCGCAGGTGCAGCACCCGAGCGCAAATCTGTCACCTGCGCGATCGAACCTGTCTCGAAATCCATTCGGAACAGGTTCGAGCCTCTGCGGAATAGGACTCCGGATCCGTCAGGTGTGAACCGCGGACCCGTTTCGCGTTCGAGCGTCTGCGTCAGACGTGTTAGATCCCCCGATTTGAGATCTAATAGAAAAAGATCGCCCTGATCTTCATAGACCTTACGCGAGAACGTACGATCGTAAACGTGCTCACCGTGATGCCAGCCCGTAAACCTCGGAATGGAGGGGCGCCGTTCTTCGGCGAGTACCTTAATGGGCTTTCCTCCCTGGCGACCGACCTTGAAGAGGGAATCACTCGTGAATTGCCCGCCTGGATTCCAGTTGAAATAAACCGTTTCTCCGTCCTCCGACCACACCGGAGCGGATGGCCATGCCCCGATCCACTTCTTTGGATCTTGCATGATCTTCTGAACGGAAAGCGGAGATTCCTGCCCCTGTGCGCAGGGAACATACGTGAGTAAAGCGGAAGCACAGCAAACCGCCACAACGAGTCGTTTCGTCATCTGAAATGGCTTTAGGGCTACGAAGGCGAGCGAGTCCGGTCACTCAGCGATGAGCGGGAAACATGAATCGCTGGTAGAAAGGCAACATGGAAGAAAGGCGCGGATGGATTAAAGGTCAATCGAGCAGCCCAGTTCCGCTACCCTATTTAGCGGAAGGTGAAAGAAGTGGGGTGACACTTTGCATGTTATGTGACGTGTGTAAAAACAAGCACCCTTCTTCCCCAGCCTTGTTTCCATGGTTCATGTGACATGGAGCACGAATGTGCTGTTTCTCTCACACAGCGGTCGTATTCTGCTTCTGATCCCTACGTTGTGTTACGACAAGCACCGCGGCATCGATAACCAAACGATGACTAGAGCACTTCAGTCACTCCGGCAGATAATCCCTCCGGAAGCCCTCGTGTGGACAATTGGTCTGATAGGACTTGCTCTGACCGATCCCGATACGCAGGGCGTGCTGGATCTGTGCCTGTTCAAACAACTCGGTTTCGAGGGCTGTCCCGGCTGCGGGCTCGGCCATTCCGTAGCCTACCTGTTACACGGGGATCTGGGCCGTTCTCTCGAAACGCATCCTCTCGGTCCTTTTGCCGTAGGGGTGCTGTGTATGCGCATCCTATCGCTGGTGCGCGATACGACCCGCTTCAGAGCTTTCCAATCTCAGCCCTAATCTCTTGCCAGGAATGTCGAAAGTCATAAAGTACCTCCCCGAACTGGAAGACGAAGAGCAACTCTACGTGGCCCAGCTCATGAAATCGATGACCGAAGAACAGGCCGAGCATTTCGCCCGCGTGTACCGAGAGCGTCGCAAAGATCCGAACGTTACGTTACTGGCCGCACTGGCTGGATTCCTGGGACTAGCGGGCGGCGGACGGTTCTATCTGAATCAGGTTGGAATGGGCGTGCTCTACTTACTTACGGGCGGGCTCTGCGTCATCGGCACCATCATCGATATCATTCAGCACAAGAAGATGACGCGTAAATACAATGAGAAAAAGGCAGACGAAGCCAGCATACTCATTCGTGGAGCCTTTCCGGCACCATCGGACCGGGGTCTTCTGCCAGAATGATCGAAGGCCGTACCGAGTAGGCTACCACTCTACTCGGTACGGCCTTCGATCTTTATGTCTACGACGCGCAGCGGGCTCATGAGATAAGCCTCGCCAATGGCGTCACGTTTCGCGTTGGTGAACCGTGCATACCTGCACGGAGAGGTTACCGCAAGCTGAAGCCGATACCCGCATTGAGGCTCGGATATTTGGCAAGCGTGTACTCTGCGTTGATCGTCAGGATGAATAGCCGCAGCCGCATCCCGGCCAGAGCATGTAGTCCGTTTACCCCACTAAAGTTCAGCGCGATCGGATCTTTGATCTGCTCGGTTCCTACCTCCGATTCGATCTCATACGTACCTTTCAGTGCGATATCGGATGAAGACGACTCCCATCCGAGCCCGGCATACCCCGAAATGAACGACAGTGATTTGCCTGCGATCACGTTCATGGCAAACGCGCTCGCATTCCAGTCTAGCTCCTGATCTGAAGGCCCCGGCTCGTCCGAATCACTGAGGTCTACATTCAAGCCGAAACGCGTGAAACCGAGCTGTACCGACAAGTCGATCGGCAGGAAATCACCACCGGGAATCCACTGGTTCAGGCCGTGCTGAACACCGACACCAAACATCCCGACACTCCCGAACTCATCGAGTTCAAGTGAGGGCACAAGACGAAGCATAAGGCTTGTATTACGTACGGCCCCGACGCCG
>Ga0180220_1001772_pt1 | contig 15172 bp, 14 predicted proteins | sample eDN5th37CBELigBY_FD_151335 | JGI IMG/M metagenome (GOLD analysis project Ga0180220, IMG submission 151335) | Enriched backyard soil microbial communities from Emeryville, California, USA - eDNA 5th pass 37_C BE-Lig BY (version 2) (version 2) | ecosystem: Environmental > Terrestrial > Soil >... | reverse complement strand
TGGACAGGCCGTTCATGGTCAGCGTGCGCTCGTAGAGCCCCGGCTCGACCTGGGCAGGGGTCCAGAACTTGTGCCCGTCGTAGAGCAGGTGCTCGTACATGTCGTCGGTCAGCACCCACACGTGCGGGTGCCGCATTAGCACCTCCGTGAGCGCCTTCACCTCTTCCTTGGTGTAGGCTGCGCCGGTCGGGTTGCAGGGTGCGTTGAAGATGAACCACTTGGTCCGCGGCGTGATCGCCTTGTCGAGCGTTTCGGGCTGCAGCTTGTAGCCATCTTCGATACGGCAGGGCGCGAATACGGGCTTGCCGCCGCCGAGCAGCACGATGTCCGCATACGACACCCAGCAGGGCGCCGGGATCACCACCTCGTCGCCGGGGTTCAGAGTAGCCAGCAGGGCGTTGTAGAGTACCTGCTTGCCGCCGGTGCCGACCGAAATTTGCGATGTCTTGTACTCGAGGCCGTTCTCGCGCTTGAACTTCTCGACGATTGCAGCCTTGAGCTCGGGGATGCCGTCGACGTCGGTGTACTTCGTCTTTCCCTCGTTCATCGCCCGGATGGCGGCTTCCTTGATGTTGATCGGCGTGTCGAAATCCGGCTCGCCGGCCGAGAGCGAAATGATGTCCCGACCCTGGGCTTTGAGCTGGCGCGCCTTGGTCGAGACCGCGATGGTCGCGGACGGCTGGATGCGGTTCAGGCTGTCAGCGAAAAAGCCCATGATTTGCCTCACGATCGAGTCTTGCAGACAAAGGTGGTGCGGGAAAATCGCACCTGCGAATGCGCGCACGAGTACTATGCGCGCTTGCGCGCGCGGGCAAGCGCGTTCGGCGCAGCAGTGGCAGGCCCTAAGTGTCGCGTGGCCTGCCTTACCAGCCTTTGAAAGGCGTCTCGGGCACAGGCGTCAGCGGCGGCTTCCGCTCGGCATAGGCTTTCAGGTTATCGACTACGAGCTGGCCCATCTGATTGCGCGTGTGGACCGAGGCAGACCCCACGTGCGGGAGCAACACCGCATTGGGTAGGGTCAGCAGCTCGGGGTTGATATTCGGCTCGTTCACGAAAACGTCGAGCCCTGCGGCGTGGATCGTGCCGTTCCGCAGTGCCTGGATGAGCGCCGCCTCTTCGACGCAGGTGCCTCGCGCCATGTTGATGAGGACACCACGAGGGCCGAGTGCTTCCAAAACAGCCGCATTGACGATGTTCTTCGTCTCCGCGCCGCCCGGCGTGATGACGATCAGCGTATCGACAGCTTTCGCGAGCTCCAGGGCGCTCGGGTAGTAGGTGTAGGGCAAGTCCGTCCGTTGCCGGCGGGCGTGGTAGGAAACAGGCACACCGAATGCTACCAGCCGCCGCGCAATGGCCATTCCGATGCGGCCCATGCCGAGGATGCCGACGCTGCGGTCCCGTAGGCTGGCCGGGGTCAGGCGGTATTCGTCTTGCGCCCACTTGCCCTCGCGCAGCCAGCGCTCCGCCTGAGACAGCTCGCGAACGGTCATGAGCAGAAGGCCGAGTGTCGTGTCCGCCACTTCCTCGGTCAGCACGTCCGGCGTGTTTGTAACGATGATGCCGCGCTTTCCGGCCGTGGTGGCATCGACACTGTCATAACCGACGCCGAAATTGCCGACGATCCGGAGCTTCGGGAGACGAGCCATCAGCGCGTCATCGACTTTCACCCCGGTATGCCCGCCGGTGCAGATCGCTTCGATGCTCCCCCCTGCTTTGGCAATGGCCGACTCGAGATCTTCCGGCTGGCTCAACCGGTGCACGTCGAATGCCTGATCGAGCTGCTCCTCGATCAACGCCATCATAGGACCGGTCATCAGCAGCGCAGGTCTGGCCATTGTACGTCTCTCCAGCGGGTGTTTCGTTCCTCGGGACGGGTCGTATCATTTGGCCGCGCCTGCTTCAACGATTGCGCCACATTGCCAAAGCGCAATGATCGCGGGACAAGCAACTTATGAGCGATCCGCAGTACGACGTTGCCATCATTGGCGGTGGGCATAACGGGCTCACCTGCGCCGCTTATCTCGCAGGTGCAGGGCTGCGTGTCCTCGTGCTGGAGAAAAACGGCGTCGTCGGCGGTGCGGCGCTGACGGAGGAGTTTCATCCGGGTTTCCGGAACTCGGTTGCCTCCTACACGGTGAGCTTGCTCAATCCGAAGGTGATTGCAGATCTCGAGCTCGCAAAATACGGGCTGAAGATACTCGAGCGCCCCGCCGCCAACTTCTGGCCCATCGATGCCGAGCGCGGCTTGCTCATGCCTTACGGGCTCGCCAATCGGCAGCGGGCAATCGCAGAGTTCTCGGCGCGCGATGCCGAACGGCTGCCGGCCTACGACGCTGCTTTGGAGAGAGCCACCACTGTGTTGCGCGACCTGGTTCTCCGCACGCCGCCGAATGCAGGCGGCGGGATAATAGAGCTCATCAAGGCTGCAGGGCTGGGCAGACGACTGTTGGGGCTATCCGTCGAAGATCAGCGGCTTCTCGTAGATCTCTTTACGAAGAGCGCCGCCGACTTTCTCGCGGGCTGGTTCGAGAGCGAGATCGTGCAGGGCGCGTTCGCGTTCGATGGCATCGTCGGCGCTTACGCCTCTCCGTTTACGCCGGGCACGGCATACGTCCTCCTGCATCACTGCTTCGGCGAGGTGAACGGCAAGCCGGGCGTTTGGGGCCACGCCGTTGGCGGCATGGGGGCCATCACTCAGGCCATGTGCGCTTCAGCCCGGGCGCGTGGTGCTGAGATCCGCACCGGTGCAGCCGTCTCGAAGGTCATGACCAAGGACGGCCGCGCAACGGGCGTGACACTGCAATCCGGCGAGGAGATCCGGGCCCGCGTGGTTGCCGCAAACGTGCCGCCCAAGCTGCTCTTCCTGGATCTGGTACCGGAAGACTCCGTAACTCCCGAGCTGCGCGGCCGCTTTACGGGCATGAAGACCGGCTCCGGCACTTTCCGCATGAACGTGGCTTTGTCGGAGCTGCCGGACTTTCTCTGCCGGCCTGGAAGGGATCAGCAGTCGCACCACGGCTCCGGCATCATCATCGGCCCGACCATTTCGTATCTGGAACGCACCTACCTCGATGCGCGGCTTCACGGCTGGTCGCGCGAGCCGGTCGTGGAGATGCTGATCCCGACGACGCTCGATCCGGCACTCGCACCGCCTGGCAGGCACGTGGCGAGCTTGTTCGTCCAGCACGTTGCGCCACGTCTTCCCGATGGGCGCAGCTGGGACGAGGCAAAGGACGAGTTCGCTGACGTGGTCATTGACACGGTGACGCGCCACGCCCCGAACTTCAAAGCGAGCGTCATCGCGCGGCAGGTCCTGTCACCGCTCGACCTGGAGCGCCGTTTCGGCATGGTCGACGGCGACATCTTCCACGGCCAGCTCTCGCTGGATCAACTCTTCTCGATGCGTCCGGTGCTCGGTCATGCCGACTACCGCATGCCGGTCCCGGGCCTCTATCTCTGCGGCTCCGGCGCCCATCCCGGCGGTGGCGTCACCGGTGTTCCCGGCCACAATGCCGCTCGTGAGATCCTGCGCGACCTGCGCGGCTGGTTTGGACGTCGGTAAGACCTCCGCCGCCCTTCAGTGCCTCGCATTCAGAACGAAGCGCTCTGAGCTTTGTCCCACCGGGAACAGCGCGTCCTGAGCCAATCCGGCAATCTCTCTCCAGCATCAACAACGGGTCCGTCAGTGACCCACATGAGAAAACACTGGAGATGATCATGTACGGCGAGATCACCAAGTTCCGGCCCGAGTTCGGGACCGGCATCATCAAGGCCGAGGACGGCCGCAAGTACCGCTTCGCGAGCACGGAGATCGTGAACAGGGGCCAGGAGCTCGTCGGCCAAGGTGTGGACTTCGTCCTCAACGACCGCCGTCCGAAGAAGATCATCGTGCTCGCCGGGTCGCCCTGGACGGCGTTCGGCGTCATCTCGCGCCGGTCCCATTGACGAGCGCCCAAGCGGAGTAACTGCCATGGCTATCACCTGGAGCCCCTCGGACGTTCCCACCGTCACCGCCGACGATCTCGCGGCGCCGATGCGGCAGCTGATTGCTGAAGGGCGCGGCCTCGTTTTCTTGCGCGGCCTGATGCCCGAGGACGCCAAGACGGTCGAAACCTGTTTGAGGCAGCGCCTTGGCAAGGAGCCGTCCATGGAGCTTGCAGCACTGATGCGTTTCAGGGCGCTGGTCGATGTGTTCGCGTGCCGCCGGCTCAATGAGCTGATGCTCGAGCGTGGCTATGAGGTGATCGCGCCGGCTCTGCAGACGGCGGCTTCCATGCGGCTCAACGTGCGATGGGGTTTCAACCCGCAGAAGTTCTACCGCGCCCTGTCTGCGCTGCTCGACGCAGGGGACGCCGGTCTGTACTTCGTCACGCGGGAACTGCTGGACGCGGCCTGACGCGCGCTGCGCCTAGCTGACGCCTAGGCGTACGCCATCCCGAACCAGACCATCCCGACAGCTGCCAGGAGGAACGCGGCGACCAGCAACCACGGGAGCACACCGTCAGTCTCACCTGAGGTCGCGCGCGATCCTGACTCGCGGATCTGGCTCCCGGCCTGGAGCTCCCGCTCTGTCACCTCAGCGATAAGTGACGGATCCACCGACACACCGGCTGCTTCATCGTCCGTGCCTAGGGGCGCAGCCGCGGGATCTAATGCCGCGATCTTGTCCCCGGTGAGACCCCGGTCGATTGCGCTCCGGAGCTCGGCTGACGTACTTATTGTTCTCCTTTGCATGAGCGTTCCCACCTCCTACTCCTTTGACGAAATGCTCAACGGGAGTGGAGCGGCGCGGGTTCCGGTCGGAAGACAAAGGTGGACCGGGCTGGCGGCGGCCAACCCGGTCCGATCCGGACCCGGTAGGGAGCGGGATCGCTTGTCAGGCGCGATCGGCCAATGGGGAGTGGCCGCTCACCAATGCCAGGGCCGAATTCTGCCGTGGTAGACCCGGTGGAAGTGGCGGTGCAGCCACGGCTTCGGATAGCCCCAAGCCTTCCAGTAGGGGGACTGATAGGGTGCTGGAACGCAATTGATGTTCCTGCCGCACAGGGGACGCCAGTACTCGGCATCGTAATAGGGGTAGTAGCCGCGCGGCTCGTAGCGGTACGCGTAGGGGTCGGTGATGTAGTAGCCGCTGACCAGCCTCGGTCTCACCGGATAGTAGGCGGGTCTGTAGTCCCGGCCTCTTTCCCACGCGACGTACCGGCCGTCCGCATAGGAGGGCTGAAGTCCGACGAGGCTCAAGGCCAAGGCTGCCGCCAAGCCCGTCCAAAGGGAGCGTGAACGCATAACTGGATCTCCTCGCGTGCACTCGCGATGCATATCGTGCGATGTCAAACTACTCTTAAGCGCAAAGCCAGTCTTCGTCCTCGCCGTTTGGGGAGTAAGCTTTACGTTATGTAAAGGGGGAAGGGGGCAGGGGCGACTCGCGTGCATCTGGCCAGACAGATCATCTCGGGCTATAAGCCCCGACATCGCACCCGAGGTTGCCGGCATAGCTCAGTTGGTAGAGCAACCGCCTTGTAAGCGGTAGGTCGGGGGTTCAAGTCCCTCTGCCGGCACCAGAATTCAAAGCTACCGCTCACTTCGGCGTCGAGCCATGCGGAACAACCAGCCGCCATGCGGTGCCTGGACGGGCGTTCGACGGGCGCACCGTTTGATGCGTAATGGTTCCGCCCATCAGACGAACAAGCTCAGTCACAGTCTCAAGGCCAAAACCACCTTTGATTGAGGGGCTGAGCCCTATGCCATCATCCTCGACTTCGAGGACATATTGGCTGGCGCTCTGCTGGTTGGAAAACCTGACTGTAAGCGCTCCTCCTTCGACGCCACGGAAAGCATGCTTCAGCGCATTGTTGATGAGCTCGATCATCAGGGCGCCAAGCGCGACCGCGGTTGTCGACGTCAGCTCTGCGGCGTCTGCCTCAACAGTAATCTGCAGCGCATCGCGGTCAGATTCAGCCCCGCACAGGTCATTGACGAGGGCTTTGATGAAGCTTTCCGAGTTGACAAGCCCGGTATATCCAGAATGCGAAAGCATCCGCTGCATATTCCCGATCGCAACGACTTGTGCAGCAGCCGCCCTAAGAACATCGCGCGATCTTTCGTCGTTAGTGTTCGCCGCCCGCAGTCGCAGAAAGGAGGCGACGAGCTGCAAGCTGTTGCCGACGCGATGGCGTATCTCTCTCGAGAGAGTGTCGCTGATGGCGATCTGAAGTTCGAGTTTTTGCCCCAGTAAACGGATGTACCACACAAAGAGTGCCGTGAGCCAAACCGTCGCGATGGCGGAAAGGCGGTTCACCCAATTTTCCCACATAGGAACATTATCAGGCATCGCCAGCCAAAGCCCGAGGATGATCAGTAATGAGGCGAGTGGGGCGAGTATCAACGGTGCTTTCGGCGAAGGAAACCAGAAGGCAACGAGTAGAATCGCCACGTAGAAGAAATGGACTGAGACCACCCGCTGTGTCATTGCATCGAATAGCAGTGCAGTGGCCGCGATCAAAACGACAGCAGCGGAAGCAGCAAGTGTCCTCCAAAATGTGTGGCCATTAGACGGGCCGACCGAAGGACCTAGCGCCTGGTTCTGGGGATCGCTGGAGGTTCCGGAGCTTGCAATTCCTATATGCAAAGCAAAATTTTTCTCCGAAGGCATAGGTCTTATGAGATTATGGTATGCCTGTTATGACAATGCAACTGCGCAAGAATCCAGCGCGTACAGCGCACTTAACGGGGATAATCTGCGAAAACCGCCTATTTCATTTAGTGAGAGAATGCGCATTTCTGAAGACTACCGTACATTCGCGAATAACAGCTCTTTGGCAATGACGCACAAGTCGAAGTAGCAAGCCTTCTCTCGAATACGGCGAACTTGAATTGGTTGGCATATCGCCAACTCCGTACTTGGATTGAAAAAGTCCTTCCCGGTACCACCGCGTTGTTGTTGATCGATGGCCTAACGCCTCTTCGCAAGCGAGGTTGAAGCTAAAGAGGGAAACGGCTCCAAGTGTTCGCCGCATTGCGCAATTTCTTCGCCTCTCGGCGGCTCAGCGGTTTAGCAGTGGTCTCGCGAATTTGGAAAGACGGAGGAATGACAAGGTTTTCGACAGGAGCCGTCCAGTCTTGGATGCGCCTGATCAGGAGGCTTACCGCGCGCTGTCCGATCAGCTCCACTTCGACCCGCTGGGTCGTCAGGCTGGGCTTCCATAACACCGCCTCGGCCACATCGTCGTAGCCGACGACGGAGAAGTCCTTGCCGACTTCAAGCCCGAGGTTTTGAAGCGCGAGCATGACGCCGAACGCCGTAACGTCATTGAAGCAGACGGCTGCGGTCGGGGGCTGCGGAAGACGGAGCAGCCTGATCAGCGCTTTGTGAGCAGCTTCGCGCGTTGCAGGACACGTAACGATGAGATCAGTCCGAACTTCGAGGCCGGCGCTTCGTAGCGCCTGAAGGTAACCTTGGAGACGCTCGCGTCCCGTCGAGATCGACTCGTTGACCCCGATCATTGCGATATGCCGATGGCCCAGCGAAATGAGATGAGACGTCGCTTCGCGCATTCCCCCGGCGTTATCGCCGCCAACATAGTCGATCGGTACATCCGGCAGACTGCGCGACACCATCACGCATGGGAGACGCCAATCGCGCAGTTTGGCTATCCACTTGGGATCTGTGCCGGCTGCCGGCGACATTATAATTCCGTCAACGAAGTACTCACGTATCGTGTCGATGAATGCCTGTTGCCGGTCAGGAGAGTCGCCGGTATCCCCCAGGAAAGCCACCCGGCCGTATTTCGCCAGCTCGCGCTGAATGGCAGCCGCTATCTCGGCAAAATAGGGGTTGGTGATGTCATGGATGACAAGCCCCACAATGTTTGTTTTGGCTGTTCTTAAGCTGGCTGCTCCGCGATTGTAGACGTACCCGAGCCTTTCGGCGTGCTGCAGGACGTGTTCCTTTGTGCGGCGCGGAATGCTCGGGCTGTCACGTAGCACCAGTGAGACGGTGGCGCGCGAGACGCCTGCCGCTTTCGCGATATCGGTTAAAGTAATGCGCGCCTTCTGAGCTGATCTTTCGAAGCCGTTCGGGTCGATCGAGTTGGTCAGCCTATCGTCCTTTCTCATTTGGAAGCCACAGCTACAGTGCTGCCCCTCCGGTCTCTGTCCGAGAGAGTGATTCGCTCTGGGGTATGATTATCCTGGTTGGTTGCAGCCTCCAAAGAGGGTACGATCTTCCACCCGCCCCCGGCTTATCGAGCGATGTTACGCTGCTACAATGCTCGTATGCTCAGCCCGCCATCCACATGAATGGCCTCTCCGGTCGAGAAGCCGAGAGCGCCGCTCGCCAGCATTGCGGCAGCCCTGCCGACATCTTCCGGCTGCCCCCATCGGTTGATCGGAGTGAAGCCCTGATCGTAGCGAGCCTGGTAGCGCTCCCGGGCAACGGCTGTCATGGCCGTCTCGATCACGCCAGGGCGGATCTCATAAGCATTGATCCCATGAGAAGCGAGACGCAAGGCGAAAAGCTGCGTCATCATCGATAAACCCGTCTTTGCAATGCAATATTCGGCTCGATCGACTGAGGCCATTTCCGAATTGGCGGACGAAATCGTGATGATCGACCGGAAATTGTTACTCGGCGCCTCGATCATCCTTCGAGCTACTTCCTGCGTGAGAAAAAAAGGACCGCGGAGATTGACCGAAACGAGGCGGTCGAAGCTCTCTGGGGTAACCTTCAGGATGTCGTCGCGCTTGGCGACAGAGATGCCGGCGTTGTTCACCAGGCAATCGAGATGACCGAACGCAGCCCAAGCTCTGTCGACGAATTCGCGATGCTGTTGGATGGCTGAGATGTCACCCGGCAACGACTGTGCCTCACCCCCAGCGTCGCGGATCATCGATACCGTCGTACGGAGTTCCTCGCCTTCGCTGACATCATTGACGACGACAGCGAAACCGTCTCGGGCCAACGCGCAGGCAATGGCGCGGCCGATCCCTCTTCCAGCCCCCGTAACGAGAGCAACTTTCCGGTCGCTACTCATCATTTCCTCATCCCAGAATGTTGCGAGCAATGATCATGCGCTGGATTTGGTTCGTCCCCTCATAGATTTGCGTGACCTTCGCATCGCGATAGAGCCGCTCCACCTCAACCCCGCGAATATAGCCGCTGCCGCCGTGGATCTGCACTGCGTTCGCGACGTGCTCCACCGCTGCGTCACCCGCAAAGCACTTCGCCATCGAACATTCCAGCGATGCCCGTAGGCCGGCATCGAGTTTTGCGGCGGCATCTCGCACCATCAGGCGGGCTGCGTGAGTCGCCTTCGCCATGTCAGCGATCATCCACTGGACGGCCTGAAACTGTGAAATAGGCTGGCCGAACTGGCGGCGGGTTTTTGCGTAGTCGACGGACGCCTCCAATGCAGCCTGGAGCAAGCCGACTGCCAGTGCCGCAATCCCGACACGGCCCTTGTCGAGCACGCTCATCATCATATGGAAGCCCCGGCCCTCTTCGCCGAGAATGGCGTCAGGCGGCAGCTCGACATTGTCGAAGCTCAGTGCGCCGACTTGAGAGGCGCGCTGCCCCATCTTGCGCTCCTTGGGGCCTTTGCTGTAGCCGGGCCGGTCGGCATCGACGAGAAAGATGCTCATGCCCCTTTTGCCCGCGGTCGGATCGGTCCGCGCGAGCACGACGGCGAAGTCGGCGACGGGTGCGTTGTGAATCCATATCTTGCCGCCATTGAGTCGCCATCCGGTGGACGTGCGTTCGGCACGCGTCTGGATCCCGCCGACATCGGAGCCTGCCTCAGGCTCGGTGATCGCATAGGCGCAGCGGCGGTCGAAACGGAGTAGAGGGAGAAGATAACGCTCGCGCTGTTCTGGCGTGCCGTGCTGCGACAGGAGAGTAGACACGAGTTCCAGAAGCCCGCACTGATCGGCCACCGATGCGTAGCCGCGCGACAGCTCCTCCATGACAATTGCGTAGGAGACGCAATCCGCACCGACTCCCCCGAACTCGGCCGGCACTGTGATCCCGAAAAGCCCGAGCTGGGCCATCGCACGATAAAGGTCTTCGGGGAAGCTTTCGGTTTCGTCGAGCGCGTTCGCCCGATGACGTACTTCCGCCTCGACGAACTCGCGCACCATCGCCGCGATCATGCGATGCCGCTCGGCGACGTTATCCGACGACTGAGACGATTCCATTGTTGCCTCCTCGAGTTGTTTGGCTGCCGCGCGCGACTCGCAAAAAAGCGTGGACGACGGTGTTGAATGGATCTATTACATCGATCTACTAGATCGAGCTAGTAACTTTGTTGAGCGCATCAATCAGCTTGTGAGGAAGGGGGGCTCATGCTCAAAAAGGGCTTGGTTTGCACTCTGGCCGCTGCGGTGGCTTTCGTGACCGTGCAGTCGGCAGACGCGATGGAGCTAACGGCGGCTCACGTCAATCCACCAGGTGAGCCGTCGAACACAGCGTTCGCTGAGCTGGCGAAGAAGCTCGAGGGGTCGAAGACGGGGCTTTCGCTCAAGGTCTTCCCGCAGGGCCAGATCGGCGATGAGAAAGACGCGATCGAGCAGGTGCGTTTGGGCGCCATCGCGATGACAACTGTCGCGACGTCCAACCTTTCGGCATTCGCGCCGAGTGTCGGCGTGTTCGATATCCCGTTTCTATTCAGGGATGCCAATCAGCACCCGTGGGTGGTCGCCGACGGCCCGATTGGTAAGGAAATCGCGGATAAAATCGAGAAGGAATCTGGCCTGAAGGTGCTCGGTTGGTGGTCCGCGGGACTGCGCCACGTGTTCACGCGCAAAGTCGATGTGAAGACGCCTGCTGACCTGTCAAGCCAGAAGATTCGCGTTATCGGCAGCCCCGTCTATATCGAAACCTTCAACGCCCTTGGCGCTCGCGCAACGCCAATGCCGTACGGAGAGGTTTATACTGCGCTCGCGACGGGCACCGTGGATGCTGCCGAGAATGACAGCTCCGGCTACCGCAATATGAAGTTCTACGAGCAGGCGCCGCATCTCTCGCTGACCGGCCATTTCTTCCTTTACAAGGTCGTGGTTGCCAATGCGGATATCATGAACCAGCTGACGCCCGAGCAGCGTGCGGAGTTTGATCAAGCCTTCGCCGAGGCAACAAAGCTTCAGCGTGACCTGTTCAACTCGAATTTCGAGTCTGACATCGAGTTTCTCAAGTCAAAGGGCGTGACCGTGACTGAGCCGGATCGGTCTGCATTCGTGGCGGCGACCAAGGCTGTCGCGGAAAAGTTCACGAAGCAGTTCGGCGAAGATCTCGTGCAGCGTATTCGCGACGCAAAATAAAGTAATGCATGCGGGGAGGGCCTTTGGTCCTCCCCCGTTCTTTATGCAATCCGAACCGCGTTTTCGCTGAAATTTGCCATGGTCGACCGTCTCATCCGTGCCGAAGGGTGGCTGGTACGGCTCGAAGGCTTTCTGATCTTTTGTGCCTTCGCCGGCCTTGTCGCCATCATGCTGCTTCAGGTCATCTACCGTTTCATCCTTTCCGAGCCGCTGGCTTTCACGGAGGAGGTGTCGCGGATCTGTATGATCTGGCTTGTGTTCATCGGGGCAGCCCGCGCGCTCTATATGACCGAGCACTTCATTGTCGACGTGCTCGTGAAGCTACTGCCGGCTTCCATCGATACCGCCATTGGCTATCTCGTCGACATAGTCGTGCTCGTGTTCATCACGGTGCTCGCCTACATCTCGTTGCGGAATAGCCTCTTTGGCTCTTCGCAAATCATGCCGGCGCTCGGGGTTTCGGTTGTGGTGCAGACGATCGCCATGCCCATCGGGTTTTTCCTGATGTTCCTCCACGCGATGATGTTTGTCGTTCGCCGTCGTCACATCGGCGTGCCGACGGAATCGGCGGAGAGGCCAAACGAGGCAGCGGGCTAAGCCATGATTTCCTACGTTCTTCTTGGCGTGTTCGTGCTCATCGCGTTGCGGGCACCCATCTTCGTTGCGCTCGGTGGGCCGGCTGTTGCCTATCTTTGGTTCAAGGGTATTCCGCTCGGTCTTGCGCCCCAGCGGATGATTGGCACGGTCAACGACGCAATCCTGATTGCCGTGCCGATGTTCTTGCTTGCGGGCCGGCTGATGAACTTCTGCGGCGCTACGGAGCGCATTTTCAATCTGGCCCAGGCTGTCGTAGGCCACATCCGAGGTGGCCTCGGCTACGTCACCGTGCTTGCCAGCATGCTATTTTCAGCAATGTCGGGCTCCGCGGCTGCGGATGCGGTGGGCGTAGGCACGATGACCGTAAAGGCGATGCGGGAGCGCGGCTACGATCCTGCTTTTGCCGCTGGCGTAACGCTCAGCGCTTCCACTCTGGCGCCCATTATTCCGCCGTCCATCATCATGATCGTTTATGGGGCGACGGCCAACGTTTCCATCGGCAAGCTTTTCGCTGGTGGCATTCTGCCAGGATTGCTGATCGTCAGCTTCCTAATGGTAACTGTTGCAATACTGAGCGCGAAAAGAGGATATCCGCGTGGTGATGCCTTCTCTTTCCAAAGGGCGTTCACGGCTCTGAAAAAGGCCGCGCTGGTCATCTTCACGCCGGTCCTGATTATCGGAGGCATTTTCTCGGGCGCCTTCACGCCCACCGAGGCCGGCGTCATTGCTGTCGCTTACGTGATGCTCCTCGGCTTCTTCTATCGGACGCTCACCTTGCGCGATTTGTATCGGGAAATGGTCGGAGCGGGGACCGCGGTCGGCGCGCTCCTGCTCGTTGTCAGTGTTTCCGGTCTCGATGGTTGGGTGTTCGCGCGCGAACAGCTGCCACTTTGGCTATCCGGACAGGTGACGTCGATCACCAGTGATCCGGCGGTCGTGTTGATCCTCGTTCTATTGGTCGTGCTGGTCTTAGGCATGTTCATGGATGCGACGCCCATCATTCTGATGGTCGTGCCGGCCGTAACGCCATTGCTCAATTCAGCAGGGCTCGACCCCATCCATGTCGGCGTTCTGTTCTGCATCCTGTGCGTTATCGGGTTGATCACGCCACCTGTGGGTGTCGCGCTCTATGGCGTTGCAATGGTCTCGCGACTGCCGATCGAGCGCGTCTTTTGGGCAAGCCTTCCCTTCTTTGTAGCGCTTGCTCTGGCAATCTCGATCCTGGTCGCGGTTCCGCAGATCGTCACCTTCCTACCTTCGCTCATGTTCGGCAACTGAACGTAACGATGAAAATCCATTCGGCTGAAGAAGCGGCGGGCCTGATCCCCGACGGGGCCACGATTGCCGTGGCCGCGTCGGGGGGCGGATTGCTCGAGGCGGATACGGTCATGGCCGCGATCGAGGCCCGCTTTCTTGCAACAGGTCACCCTCGGGACTTGACCCTGGTGCATGCGCTCGGTTTCGGCGATCGCGGCCGGCGGGGTGCCAACCGGTTTGCGCACGAAGGTATGGTGAAGCGCGTCATCGGCGGACACTGGACCTGGTCGCGGCCGATGCAGGAGTTGGCGCGCAACGATAAAATTGAAGCCTTCTCGTTACCGGGCGGCGTTATTTCATTGCTGCTGCGCGAAAGCGGCGCCGGGCGGCCCGGTCTCATTACGAAGACGGGCCTCGGAACCTTCGCCGATCCGCGGCGCCAGGGTGGGCGCATCAACGCGAAGGCCAAAGATCCTCTCGTCGAGCTGATGGAAATCGGCGGCGAAACGTATCTGCGCTACCTGCCCATCAAGGTTGACGTTGCGATCCTCAAAGGCAGCTACGCGGACCTCGCGGGCAATCTCAGCTTTCGCGAAGAACCGGCCGAACTCGACAGCTACGCGGCCGCTCTTGCTGCGCACAACAATGGCGGGCGCGTATTGGCTCAGGTCCGCGCTTGTGTCGAGAAGGGGAGCCTGCCGGCGCGCGACGTTGCGGTACCCGGCGTGCTGGTCGACGCCATCGTCGTCGATCCGAACCAGGAGCAGACCTACCGGGGCGCGTACGATCTGTCGGTCGCCGGGCTATTGCGGAATGCCGAACTGCCGGCCCCAGTCGATGCAGCCGGCGGCGTGAAACGCATCCTGGCGCTTCGCGCGTCGGCGGAGCTTGTTCCCGGGGCGACACTGAATTTCGGCTTCGGCGCCTCGGCAGGCGTTGCCGACATCATCTCCGAGCGGCAAGAGCGCGATCGGTATTGGACGACGATCGAGCAAGGCATTCATGGCGGCGCCATGCTGAGCGGCGACCTTTTCGGAATGGCTGTGAACCCGCTCGCAATCATGTCCGCCACCGAGCAATTCGACTTCTATCATGGCGGCGGGCTCGAAATCGCGTTCCTGGGCATGGCCGAATGCGATCGGCACGGTAACGTCAACGTCAGCCATTTGGGCGGCGATATCATCGGGCCTGGCGGCTTTATCGACATCACGCAAAATGCGCGAAAAGTCGTATTCTGCGGCACGTTCGACACCAAGGGCAGCAAGGTCGAAATCACGGGCCAAGGCGTGCGGGTCATTGCGCCCGGTCAGGTCCGCAAGTTCGTGAATGAGGTCGCGGCGGTAACCTTCAGCGGCCCACAAGCCATAGCCAGTGGACAGAAGGTCGTTTACGTGACCGAGCGGGCAGTTTTCGAGCTCACGCCGGACGGCATCGAGTTGACGGAAATTGCCGAAGGCGTCGACCTCGAGCGCGATATTCTTGCCCATATGGACTTCAAGCCATTGGTGCGCTCACCGAAGCGCATGGATCCGGAGTGTTTCCGCCAATGAGCGATCAATTGGATACAAGGACGGAAGGTCCTGTCCGCATCCTGCAGATGACGGGGCGTCCCCGTCGCGGCAATCCACTTTCCAGTGAATTGGCGCGGGAGCTTATCTCGGAGCTGGAGAGCGCGGAGAGGGACCCCGCTATTCACGCGATCGTGCTGGCGGGCACTGATACCCATTTTTCCGTCGGTGCCGATCTCATGGAGGTGCACCGGTTGACGGCGGCGCAAGCCGTTCTCGATGACTGGCTTTCAGAATTCGACCGCTTCGCGGCGGCGCGCAAACCGACCATCGCAGCCGTCCGTGGGCATGCTGTCGGCGGCGGGTTCGAGTTGGCTTTGACGTGCGACTTGATCGTTGCTGCGGAAGATGCCCGCATGGCGCTGCCGGAAACGGGGATCGGCGTCATTGCCGGACAGGGCGGCACGCAGCGCCTGATTGCGCTCGCTGGACGAGCC
>Ga0180220_1001771_pt1 | contig 15175 bp, 13 predicted proteins | sample eDN5th37CBELigBY_FD_151335 | JGI IMG/M metagenome (GOLD analysis project Ga0180220, IMG submission 151335) | Enriched backyard soil microbial communities from Emeryville, California, USA - eDNA 5th pass 37_C BE-Lig BY (version 2) (version 2) | ecosystem: Environmental > Terrestrial > Soil >... | reverse complement strand
GCGGCCTGACCGGCTCCGACCATGTCGACGGCAGGGAGCCGTGATGCAGCTCGCCAATCATCTCGACATCGCGCCGATCATCCTGCCGCTGCTCACCGGCGCCTTCCTGCTTTTGTTCGACGAGCGGCGCCACATCTTCAAGTCGCTGGTCAATGTCGCCGCGACGCTCGGCCTGCTCGGCATCGCCTGCCTGCTCGTGGCGCAGGCCGATGTCGAGGGCTCGGTGGCCAGCGTCTACCTGCTCGGCAACTGGGCGGCGCCGTTCGGCATCGTTCTCGTGGTCGACCGGCTGTCGGCGCTGATGCTGCTGCTCACGGCGCTGCTGGCGAATGCCGCGCTGGTGTTCTCGCTGGCGCGCTGGCACAAGGGCGGCCAGCATTTCCATTCGCTGTTCCAGTTCCTGCTGATGGGCCTGAGCGGCGCCTTCCTCACCGGCGACCTGTTCAACCTGTTCGTCTTCTTCGAGGTCCTGCTGGCCGCCTCCTACGGCCTGATGCTGCACGGCTCGGGCGTGACGCGGGTGCGCTTCGGCATGCACTATATCGCCGTCAACCTCGCCGCCTCGATGCTGTTCCTGATCGGCGTCAGCCTGATCTACGGAGTCGCCGGAACGCTCAACATGGCCGACCTCGCCGTGCGCATCCCGGCCGTGGCGCCGCAGGACCGCGCCCTGCTGGAGGCCGGCACCGCCATTCTCGGCATCGCCTTCCTGACCAAGGCGGGCATGTGGCCGCTGTGCTTCTGGCTGCCCGGTGCCTATTCGGCCGCCGCCGCGCCGGTGGCGGCGCTGTTCTCGATCATGACCAAGGTCGGCGTCTATGCGGTGCTGCGCCTGTCGCCGCTGCTGCTCGGCGCGCGGGCCGGCGAATCGGCCAGCTTCGGCGATGTCGGCCTGCTCACCGCCGGGCTGGTGACGATGGGCTTCGGCACCATCGGCGTGCTCGCCTCGCAGGCCATGGCGCGGCTGGCCTCCTACAGCGTGCTGGTTTCGTCGGGCACGCTGCTGGCGGCGGTCGGCATGGCCGATGCCGGGGTCACGGCGGGCGCCCTGTTCTACCTCGTCTCCTCGACGCTGACGATCGGCGCGCTGTTCCTGCTGGTCGAGCTGGTCGACCGCTCGCAGGACCCGGCCGCCAACGTTCTGGCCGTGACCATGGAAGCCTATGGCGACGATCCGGAGGAGGAAGAGGTCGTCGAGGAAGTGGGCGTGACGCTGCCGGCGACGCTGGCCATCCTCGGCATCTGCTTCGTGCTGTGCGGGCTGCTGCTGGCCGGCATGCCGCCGCTTTCCGGCTTCCTCGGCAAGTTCGCGCTCCTGTCGGCGGCGCTGTCGACCGGCGACGACGGCTCGATTTCCGGCATGGCCTGGGCCTTCCTCGCCGTCCTCATCATTTCCGGTCTGTTCGCCATGGTCGCCATGCTGCGCGTCGGCATCCGCACCTTCTGGGCGCCGCCGATCGAGGGCGTGGTGCCGCGCGTGCTGGTGGTGGAGTTCGCGCCCATCGCCCTGCTTCTGGCGCTGTGCGTGGTGATGACGGTGAAGGCGGGGCCGGTGATGGCCTATGTCGACGCGACCTCGCAGGCCCTGCATGCGCCGGACGCCTATATCGAGGGCGTGCTGTCGGCGCGCCAGGTGCCGTCGCCCAAGATGGAGGCCGGCCAATGACGCGCGTGCTTCCCTATCCGCTGCTGGCCGCCGCGCTGCTTCTGATGTGGCTGCTGCTCAACGGCTTCACCCCCGGCCATCTGCTGCTCGGCGCCGTCATCGCGCTGGTCGCGGCGTGGACCATGTCGGCCCTGCAGCCGTCGAAGCCGCGCGTCCGCCGCTGGAGCCGGATCGCCCGCCTGATGGGCATCGTCTTCGTCGACATTTTGCGCTCCAACATCGCCGTCGCCCGCATCGTGCTGGGCGGGCGCAACCTCGAGGTCACCTCCGGCTTCGTGGCCATTCCGCTGCAATTGCGCGACCCGACCGGCCTTGCCTTCCTCGCCTGCATCATCACCAGCACGCCGGGCACGGCCTGGGTGGAATACCGCTCGGCCGAGGACCTGCTGCTGATCCACGTGCTCGACGTGCTGAGCGAGGACTCGTGGAGCGAGCTGATCAAGGACCGCTATGAAGCCCTCTTGATGGAGATCTTCGAATGAGCGCCACCATTCTGGTCTGGGCCGTCACAATTTCGCAGCTCTTCCTGGCGCTGGCGGCGCTGTGCTGCGTGGTGCGGCTGTTCCGGGGGCCGCGGGCGCAGGACAGGGTGCTGGCCCTCGACGCGCTTTATGTGTGCGCCATGCTGATCCTGCTCACCTTCGGCATCCGCACCGGCTCGACGCTCTATTTCGAGGCGGCGCTGGTGATCGCGCTGCTCGGCTTCGTGTCGACCTCGGCGCTGGCCAAGTTCCTGATGCGCGGCGAGGTGATCGAATGAGCGCCGCCGCCGACCTGCCGCTGTGGGCGGCGCTGCTGGTCGCCCTGCTTTTGCTGCTGGGCTCGGGGCTAACGCTGCTCGGCGCCATCGGGCTGGTGCGCCTCGACAGTTTCTACAAGCGCGTCCATTCGCCGACGATGGGCACCACATGGGGCACGGGCGGCATCCTGCTCGCCTCGATGCTGTTCTTCACCATGACCGAGGGGCGGCCGGTGCTGCACGAACTGCTGATCGCGGTGTTCGTCACCGTGACCACGCCGGTGACGCTGATGCTGCTGGCGCGGGCCGCGCTCTACCGCGACCGCACCGAGCAGAGCCCGCATGTGCCGACCTTCACCGCCGTCAGCGAGCGTTCTTCCGAAGTGGTGGAGAACGGCAAGCCGGGCGAACCGGGAGAGCCGGGTTAAGGCCCGCCTCCAGGCCGTTCCCGGAACCGGCGTGTCACGCGGCCAGCGCGTGTTCGAAGAACTGGAGGAACAGCTCCCGCTCCGTGGTGATGTCGAGCTTGTCGTAGATGCGGCGGCGATGGTTCTTGGCCGTGCCCACGGTGATGCCGAGGCGCTGGGCGATGGTCGCGGTCGGATGGCCGGCCAGCACCAGCGACACCAGCTCGCGTTCGCGCGCGCTCAGTTCCGGCCACAGGCCGGCAGGCAGGCGCGGCTCGCGCCGCGGCGAGGCGCCGGGCAGCACGGGCGCCTGGGTGCGGGAGAATTCCGCGTCGCGGGTGCGCAGGTCCTGCGCGTGGAGCGCGGCGAACACCGGCAGGCGCTCGTTGAGCACGGCGATCTCGCCGGAGCGGAACGGCCGGCTGGTGCGGTCGAGGAAGATGCCGAGGCACCAGTCGCCGCCGTCGGCCAGCAGGATGCCGACCTCGTCGCATATCTGCGACTTGGCCAGGAACTCGGCGATGTACTGGCCGCGCTTGGCCTCGTCCCCGGCCAGTGCCCGCAGCGGCACGATGCCGAGCCGACGCTCGCGCCGCCATGAGGCGTAGAACGGATCGTAGACGTAGTAGCTCTCCAGATAGCGCCGCACCATCTCGTCGGAAAAGCGCCGGTGCTTGACGAATTCCGGCATCTTCGTCGCCGAATAGCGGGTGACGGTGATCAGGTCGTGATCGATGTCGGCGCCGATCAGGTCGATCAGGCGGTCGACATGCTCGTCACAGCCGTTGGCCGCGATGGCGCGCGCGAGTGTCTGCCACAATCTTCCGTTCCCCATGTCGCATCCTCGGCGTTCCGTCCCGAGGCGTCATTGTGCCTTTAGGCATATGGCGCGCCGCCCGCCGCTGCCGTTAGCCTCGGTCATGATCAAGCCAGCGACCTGGAAGGCGACCGTGACCGAACTCAGCACGACCCGGCCCATCGTCATCGGCATCGATGCCGGCGGCACCATGACCGACACCATTCTTGTGGATCAGGACGGCCACTTCAAGATCGGCAAGTCCGCCACCACGCCGGCCAACGAGGCCGAAGGCTTCCTGGCCTCGGCCGAGGACGCCGCCGACGCCTGGGGCATCTCGCTCGAAGCGCTGTTTTCCGGCGTCAACGTGGTGCTCTATTCGGGCACCGGCATGCTCAACACGCTGCTGTCGCGCACCGGCCGCCGGCTGGGCCTCATCACCACCAAGGGGCTGGAGGACATGGTGCTGATGGGCCGCGGACTGCAGGCCTGGGCCGACTATTCCTATGCCGACCGCCTGCATGCGGTGACCCATCACCACCCCGACCCGCTGGTGCCGCGCCGCCGCACCCACGGCGTGACCGAGCGTGTCGACCAGTTCGGCGACGTCGTCCTGCCGCTCTACGAGCACGAGGTGCATGCGGCGGCGCGGAAGCTGATCGCGGACAAGGTCGACGCGATCTGCATCATGACCATCTTCGCCCACGTCAATCCGGTGCACGAGAAGCGCATCGCCGAGATCTGCCGCGAGGAGATCGACAAGGCCGGCGCCGACATCACCGTCTACACCTCGCACGAGGTGCGCCCGGTGATCCGCGAGCAGTCGCGGCTCAACTCGGTGCTGATCGAGGCCTATGCCACCTCGCGCGGCCGCAAGCAGCTCAAGGGCATCGAGGACATCTCCAAGAAATACGGCTTCCGCTACGGCGTGCAGACGCTTTTGTCCTTCGGCGGCCTGACCTCCATCAACCATCCGCGCCTGCACGAGACGATGATCTCGGGGCCGATCGGCGGCATCCTGGGCGCGGCCTATGTCGGCAAGCTGATCGGCAACGATTCGCTGATCTGCTCGGACATGGGCGGCACCTCCTTCGACATGGGCGTCATCACCCGCGGCCAGACGCGCATCGAGAACGAGCCGCTGATGGACCGCTTCAAGCTCAACGTGCCGACGCTGCATCTCGACACGATCGGGGCGGGCGCGGGCATGATCCTGAAGGTCGATCCGCTGACGAAGAAGGTGTCGCTCGGGCCGGAAAGCGCCGGTTCCGATCCCGGCCCGATCTGCTTCAACAGGGGCGGCACCGAGCCGACCATCGCCGATTGCGATGCCATCCTCGGTCGGCTCAATCCGGACTATTTCCTCGGCGGCAAGGTCAAGCTGCAGGTCGAGAAGGCGCGCCAGGCGTTCAAGGCGAAATGCGCCGACATTCTGGGCGTCGGCGTCGAGGAGGCGGCCGAAGGCATGATCGAGATGCTGGAGACCGATGCCAACAACGCGCTGCGCCGGGTGATCTCCGGCCAGGGCATCCATCCCTCCGAATTCACGCTGCTCTCCTATGGCGGCTCCGGCCCGCTGCACCTGGCCGGCTGCGCGCGCGGCATCGCCTTCCGCGACATCATCACCTTCCAGTTCGCGGCGGCGTTCTCGGCCTTCGGCTGCACCACGGCCGATTTCATGCGCCGCCATTCGGTGTCGACCCAGCTCGACATCGGGGCGCGGGCCGGCGAGGAGGAGCTGACGGATTTCGGCGCCCGCATCACCGCGGTGTGGGAAGATCTCACCCGCGCGGCGGTGGCCGAGATGGAGGCCGACGGCCACCCGCGCGACCGGATCAGGACGGTGCCGTTCCTGATGATGCGCTACACCGGCCAGCTCGAGGACGTCGAGGTTTCGGCGCCGCTTTCCGAGGTCCGCTCCGCCGACGACATGCGCGCCGTCATCGCCGCCTTCGAGAACGTCTACGCCAAGGTCAACCACCGGGTGTCGCGCTATGGCGAGGCGGGCTTCTCCATCACCGAGCTGGGGCTGGTGGCCACGGCCGAGAAGGTCAAGCCGGTGCTGGTCAGGCGTCCGCTCGGCGCCTCCGATCCCTCCTCCGCCCACAAGGGCGTGCGCGAGGCCTATATCGGCGGGCGCTGGCACAAGGCCGACCTCTACGAGATGGACCTGCTCCAGCCCGGCCATGAGGTGAACGGCCCGGCCATCATCGAGCACCCGGCGACCACGCTGGTGGTGCATCCGCAAGACCGCGTCTTCGTCGATGAATGGACGCTGCTGCACTACGCGCATGGGTGAGGGTGAAATGATCTCCGCCTGGCTTCCTTTGTCGCCGCCGGTGCTGCCCCTCACTGCCCTGCCGGGCATCTCTCCCCGTAAACGGGGAGAGAGTGGCTGGCCGCAACGCAGGCACCAACTCTGCAACGTCGGCGACTGGCGAAGCCGAAGCGGCAGTCCTGCCTCTCCCCGTTTGCGGGGAGAGGATGCCGGCAGGCAGGTGAGGGGCGCAGCCGGCGCTCCCGATAACCAAACCGCCGTTGCCATCAATCTTTCCCATGCTTGAGAAGGCGAAACCCATGCTGAACCGACCGACCGCGCCGCTTCGTGAACGGCTGATCGATTCCGAACGGCTCATGGACGAGACCGGATGCTATGACGGCATCACCGAACTGACGCTGCGCAACCAGGATCCGCTCAAGTTCGAGACGCTGCACACCAAGCTGCGCGCCTATTGCGTCTCCGCCCGCGAGATGGCGCGGCGCATCTCCGCCTCGCCCGGCGTGCGCGAGGTGGGCGAGATGGTGGTGGCGATCTACACGCCCGAGGGCGACGCCATCGCGCTTTCCAACGGCATCATGGTGCATGTCCACACCATGAGCCGGTTCATCAAGTGGATGATCCGCAACGGCTACGAGGACAATCCCGGCATTCGCGACGGCGACATCTTCGCCAACAACGACGCCTTCATCGGCACCGTGCAGGTGCCGGACGTGATGGATGTAATGCCGATCTACCATTCCGGCAGGCTGGTCGGCTGGGCCGGCGCCGTCTGCCACGAGCTGGAAGCGGGCGGCATCACGCCGGGCGGCGACGTGGCGCTGGCGCAGGAGCGCTTCACCGAAGGCCTGTTCGTCTGCGCCGAGAAGGTCGGCGAGAACGACGAGCTGCGCCGCGACTACGTCATCCGCTGCGAGCGCAATCTGCGCATGCCGATCTACTGGGTGCTGGACGAGAAGGCCAAGGTGGCCTCGTGCATCGACATGCGCGAGAGCGTCAAGGCGCTGATCGACGAGATCGGCCTCGACTACTGGATGCAGGTGTCGAAGGAGTTCATCGAGGAGGGCCGCCGCGCCCAGCTCGCCCGCACCCGCCAGCTCACCGTGCCGGGCAAATATCGCGGCCACACCTTCTACGGCCATGTCACCAAGGGCAAGCCGGGATACCAGCCGCTCGGCGATCCCGACTGGCTCTACAACATTCCCATCGAGATGGAGATTTCCACCGACGGCAAGATCACCATGGACTTCGAGGGCACCCAGCCCTGGGGCTACCATTCCATGAACTGCACCCCGGCCGGCATGGATGGCGGCATGTTCGTGACGCTGACCCAGCACATGAATTTCGAGGGGCTGGTCAATGACGGCGCCTGGATGGCGACCGAGCTGAAATTGCCCGAGGGCACCTGGACCAATCCCGACAACGAGATGGTGGCGACGGCGACGTCGTGGGCGCTGCTCTTGCCCGCCTACGGCGTGTTCCAGCGGCTCTTGTCGCGCTCCTTCGTCGCCCGCGGCTTCGTCGAGGAGGCTTTCGTCGGCCAGGTCAATTCGCCGATGATCGAGATGGGCGGCACCAGCCAGTACGGCACGCCCTTCGGCATGGCGCATTTCGAATGCGCGGCGGCGGGCTCCGGCGCGCTCGCCATCAAGGACGGGCTCGACACGGCCTATGTCGGCTGGAACCCCGAATCCGACATGGGCAACATCGAGATATGGGAGCAGAACATGCCGATGGTCTATATCGGCCGCTCCATCGTGCCCAATTCCGGCGGTGCCGGCAAATATCGCGGCGGCTGCTCCTTCCTCTCGACCTGGCTGGTCAACAAGACCGATCATCTCAGGCTCGTCACCTCCGAGCACTCCAGCCGCGTGTTCGACAATGGCGGCATGTGCGGCGGCTATCCGGCGCCGACCTGCCAGAAGCACCGGGCGGTGCGCGACACCAACATCTTCGAGCTGGCCGGGAAGGGCGCGCCGCTAGCCCATCATACCGGCACCAATCCGCATCGCTCGGAACTGGAACTGCGGCTGGAAGGCGAGCATGTGACGGTGGAGGGACCTTACATCACCGCCCCCCACAAGGCCGGCGACGTCTTCACCCATTCCTACAATGGCGGCGGCGGCTATGGCGACGTGCTGGAGCGCGATCCGCTCAAGACGGCCTGGGACGTCGAGAACGGCTTCCTCACCAGGGAGGCGGCGGAAGGCGTGTTCGGCATCGTGCTGGACGAGGACGAGGAAGGCTTGCCGGTCGCCAATCTGGAGGCCACCAAGCGGCACCGGGCCGAGATGCGGGCGCGGCGGCTGGCGCGGGCGAAGCCGGTGCCGGAGTGGATCGCGGCCGAGCGCGAGCGCGTCAAGGCGGCCGATTTCGCGCCCGAGGTGAAGAAGATGTATGCCAGCGCGATCCGGCTGTCGCCGCGCTTTGCCCGGGATTTTTCCGATTTCTGGAACGTCGACGCCAGGTCGACCTTCGGCGTGGAGTGAGAGAACATGACCGCATACAGCAAGGAAGTCATCGCCGACCTCGTTTCCGGCCAGCTCCCCTGGCCGCAGACGCGGCGCATCATGAGCGCCTACAAGGACGATGACCGCTTCTTCAAATATATCGCGGTGCTGCAGGACCGCGTCGCCTGGAAGGACCCGATCCTGTTGCCGGTGTCCGACCATCTGTTCATCTGCCAGAGCGGCGACGAGCGGGTGACGAAATGCGAATGCGGCCATTCCTTCGGCGACTATCGCCGGAACTGGAAGCTCAATGCCCATATCCTGGTGCGCGACAGCGAGGAGGCGCTGCGCGAAATCTATCCGAACAGCGACATCCCCGACCCCGAGTGGATGGAGATCCGCGAGTTCATCTGCCCCGAATGCGGCACGCTGCACGAGGTCGAGGCCGCCGCGCCCGGCTATCCGGTCGTGCATGATTTCGAGCCGGACCTTGAAGGCTTCTATCGCGACTGGCTGGGCAAGCCGCTGGCGGAGGAGAAGGGCAGGTGACTTTCCTTTCAGGGCGCGCCGCCGTCGTCACCGGCGGATTGACCGGGCAGGGGCTGGCGATTGCGCATGAGCTGGCCAGGGCCGGCGCCAATGTCGCCGTCGGCTCCTATGTCAGCGAGGCGGCGGGCCGGCAGGGCGACGCCGCCGCCTATCCCGACCCGGACGAGATCGTCGCCGTGCGCGGCGCGCTGGAGGCGCATGGCGCGAAGGTCTTCGCCGGCCATCTCGACGTGCGCGACACCGGCGCGATCCGGGGCTTCCTGGGCGCTGCCGAGGTCATCTGTGGCCCCGCCGACATCCTCGTCAACGCCGCCGGCACCACGGCCGAGCAGCCGGTCTGCGGCCATTCCGACGAGCTGTGGCTGAAGATCCTCGACACCAACCTTAACGGCGCGTTCCGCACCACGCGCGAGGTGCTGCCGGGCATGATCGAGCGCAAATGGGGGCGCATCGTCAATATCGGCTCGACGGCGGCGAGCGTCGGCTGGAAGGACAACCCGGCCTATTGCGCCTCCAAGGCCGGCCTGCTCGGGCTGACGCGCTGCGTGGCGCTGGAAGGTGCGCCGCACGGGGTCACCTGCGTCATGGTCAGCCCGACCTGGGTCGAGACCGAGCTGATGCGGCGCAATGTCGAGCAGGTGGTGGCGCGCGAGGGCAGGGGCCGCAGCCCTGCCGAGGCCATGGCCGACATCGCCGCGCAGAACCCGCAGCAACGCATCATACAACCGGGGGAGGTCGCCGGGACGGTGGCCTTCCTGTGCAGCGAGGCGGCCAGGGGGATCACGGCGGAGAACATCCAGATAACCGGCGGGGCGCACTGGTAGCGCCCCGTTTGCGTTCAAAAAGAGGGAACAGGGAGTGCGCAAGATGAAGAGGAGCATTTGCATCGCGATCGCCGTCATGGCGCTCGGCCTCGGCGCCGCGCAGGCGGGCGAGCCCGAAAGCTGCCGCACGGTGAGGTTCTCCGATGTCGGCTGGACCGATATCACCTCAACGACCGCGGCCGCATCCGTCATCCTGGAGGCGCTGGGCTACAGTCCGCAGGTGCAGATACTGTCCATACCCGTCACCTATGCGTCGATGAAGAACAGGGACGTCGACGTCTATCTGGGCGACTGGCAGCCGAGCATGGAGGCCGACCGGAAGCCCTATCTCGACGACGGGTCGATCGAGGTCGTGGGAACCAATCTCACCGGTGCCAAATACACCTTCGCCGTGCCCGACTACGTGGCCGCGGCGGGCGTCCGGGACTTTGCCGACCTGCAGAAATTCGCCGACCGCTTCGGCCGGCAGATCTACGGCATCGAGCCCGGCAACAACGGCAACCGCATGATCCAGGACATGATCGACAAGGGCGACTTCGGCCTCAAGGGATGGAACCTCGTCGAATCGTCGGAGCAGGGCATGCTGGCCGAGGTGGACAAGGCCATCCGTGCAGAAAGGTGGGTCGTCTTCCTCGGCTGGGCGCCGCATCCCATGAACACGCGTTTCCGGATCGAGTATCTGGCCGGCGGCGACGACTATTTCGGCCCGAACTATGGCGGCGCGGAGGTGCTTACCAACATCCGCGCCGGCTATGGCGAGGAATGCCCGAACGTGGCGCGGTTCGCCGGCAATCTCCGCTTCACGCTGGATATGGAGAACGAGATGATGGGCGCCATACTGGACGAGGGACAGGAGCCGAAGGCGGCGGCGCGCGCCTGGCTCAAGGCCCATCCGGATGTCGTCGATCCGTGGCTGGAAGGCGTCGCAACCTTCGACGGCGGCGACGCCCGGGCGGCGGTGGCGGAAAAGGTGCTGAAGTAGCCGGGGCGGTGCCGGCCGATGCCCCTCGGCCGGGCTCCCGGCAGCCTCAGCGGTCGATGCGGGTCGACAGGATGATGGAGGACAGCGTCCGTTCGACCCCCTCCATCGCCCCGATCTCGTCCAGCAGCGCGTCGAGATCGCTGATCGACGGCGATTCGACCACCACGATCATGTCGAAGCTGCCGCTGACCGAGTGGAGGGCGCGCACGGCCGGCTGCGCCCTGAGGTCGCGCACCACCTTGTCGGACTGCTTCGGCGTCACCGTCAAAAGCACATGGGCGCGCACCAGCCCCTTCTCGTGGTCCGGCGCCAGACGCACGCCGTAGCCGGTGATGATGCCGCGCGCCTCCAGCCGCTCGATGCGGCTTTGCACCGTGGAACGCGACACGCCCAGCCGCCGCGCCAGCTCGGCAGTGGAGGCGCGGGCGTTCTCGCGCAGCAGGGCGATCAGTTCCTGATCGGGGCGTTTCGTCATATCGTCGAATCCATGCATTGAACTGTTCATCATATAGCATCGATTCGCCTGAACGCATCCTTTCTTTCGACGTGGATGGTGCGATGATTTCACCAGTTTCACGCAACAGAGGGTGCCGTCATGAAGGAAATCGTCGTTATCGGTGCGGGCAAGATCGGCTCCACCATTGCGGGCATGCTGGCGAGGACCGGCGATTACCGCGTCACCGTCGTCGACCGTTCGGCCCAGCAGCTCGAGGCGCTGGATGGCATGACGGGCGTGTCGGGCCTGGAACTGGACATTGCCGCCGAGGGCGAACTGGAGGAGGCGCTGGCCGGCAAGTTCGCGGTGCTGAGCGCTGCCCCCTTCAACCTCACCACCCGCATCGCCGAGGCGGCCGCTGCGGCCGGCGTCCATTATCTCGACCTCACCGAGGACGTCGCTTCGACCCGCCGCGTCAAGGAGCTGGCGAAGACGGCAAGGACCGCCTTCATCCCCCAGTGCGGGCTGGCGCCGGGCTTTATCTCCATCGTCGCTGCCGACCTTGCCGGCCGCTTCGACACGCTGGAGAGCGTGCGCATGCGCGTCGGCGCGCTGCCGCAATATCCCTCCAACGCACTCAACTACAACCTGACCTGGAGCACCGACGGCGTCATCAACGAATATTGCGAGCCCTGCGAGGCGATCGTCGAGGGCGCGCTGGTCGAGGTGCCGCCGCTGGAGGAGCGCGAGGAGTTCTCGCTCGACGGCGTGACCTACGAGGCCTTCAACACCTCGGGCGGGCTCGGCACGCTTGCCGAGACGCTGAAGGGCAGGGTGCGCACGCTGAACTACCGCACCATCCGCTATCCCGGTCATGCGGCGATCATGAAGGCGCTGCTCAACGATCTCGGCCTGCGCCATCGCCGCGACGTGCTCAAGGACATCTTCGAAAGCGCGCTGCCGGCCACCATGCAGGACGTGGTCATCATCTTCGTCACCGTGTCGGGCCGCAAGGGCGGCCGCCTGTTGCAGGAGACCTATGCCAACAAGGTCTACAGCCGCCGCGTCGGCGACACGGTGCTGAGCGCCATCCAGCTCACCACGGCATCCGGCATCTGCGCCGTGCTCGACATGCTGGCCAGGGGCGACCTGCCGCAGCAGGGCTTCATCCGCCAGGAGGACATCGCCCTCGACACCTTCCTCGCCAATCGCTTCGGCCATGCCTATGCGCAGGCGGAAAGCCTCGGAAGCCATGGCGTGCAGCCCTGTAGCGAAAAGGCCGCGTGAGACCTTGCATCCCGTGCCGAATCGGACGGCGCGGGATGAACATTTGTCTGCGGCCATGTTGCATTGCACAAATCGCAACGCAGCCATGCAAAATTGGACCTTTTATCAAATCGGTTCAGGGAGTAGGTTCCGATCATCGAATTCCGCCGGGTTTTCCTCCTCCCAGACCCTGCGGATACGGGCCAGCCATTACCTCCTCCCGATAGCTGGCCTACCCATACGACACCCGCCGGACCTCCTCCCCCGGCGGGTGTTGTTTTTCCGGCTCCCTCCTTTTCCCTCCTCACGGCTGTTTTCGCTGCGCAAGCACAGGCGGCGTCGCCGTGCCGTTCAAACGGCGGCCGGGCAGCTTGTTCGAAGCCGGTTCGTCCATGGCCGCCTGTCACAGGTCCGGTCCGCCTTCTCATCGCTTTCCAATCTTCTGACTCCCATTGAAATCGATTTCATTTGCCTCTAAGCTCCACTTCGAAATTGAGCTCCAGGGAGGAATTCAAATGAAGAAGTCGCATATTCTCTCCGCCGTCGCGGGTATCGCGCTGGCCTTTTCCGCCGCATCCGCCTTCGCGCAGGACTTCAAGATAGGCCTTTCCAACGGCTGGGTCGGCTCCGAGTGGCGCACGCAGATGATCGACGAGGCCAAGGCCGCCGCCGAGGCGTGGAAGGAAAAAGGCGTCAACGTCACCGTCGAGGTGCAGAGCGCCAATGTCGACGTGCCCGGCCAGATCGCCCATGTGCGCAATTTCATCAGCGCCGGCGTTGATGCCATCATCATCAACCCGAACAGCCCGACCGCCTTCGATCCGGTGTTCGCGCAGGCCAAGGAGGCCGGCATCCTCGTCATCGCCACCGATGCGGAGGTGTCATCGCCTGATGCGCTTTATGTCGGCATCGACCAGAAGGCATGGGGCGCCGCGGGTGCCGAGTGGCTGGCCAAGACGCTGGACGGCAAGGGCAACGTGGTTGCCATCAACGGCGTCGCCGGCCATCCGGCCAACGAGATGCGCGTCGCCGGCTACAAGGAAGTGTTCGCCAAGCATCCCGACATCAAGGTCGTCAACGAGGTGAACGCCAACTGGGATCAGGCGCAGGGCCAGCAGGCCATGCAGAACCTGCTCGCCACCTATCCCGACATCAACGGCGTGTGGGTGCAGGACGGCATGGCCGCCGGCGCCTGGAAGTCGATCATGGATGCGGGCAAAACCGATTCCATCGCCGCGACCGGTGAGATCCGCAAGGACTTCATCGACCTGTGGACCAAGGACAAGCTGAATTCCGGCGCGTCCGTGAACCCGCCTGGCGTCATGGCCTCGGCCCTCAACGTGGCGGTGCTGATGCTGCAGGGCAAGGAGCTGAAGGAGCCGGCGGAAGCGGGCCAGTACAAGAACGCCATGTATCTGCCGATCCCGTTCATCGACAGCTCCAACCTCGAGGAAGCGGCCAAGCAGCTCGAAGGCAAGCCGGGCTATTATTCCTACACCAGCGCGCTGTCGATCGAGGACGCCGAGGCGCTGTTCAAATAGGCGATTCAGCAAAAGCGGCATGCGGGTTTCTCTCGCATGCCGCATGATGGCGGCAGGACCATGAGCAGGCTGCAACTCAAGGGCGTCGGCAAGAGCTACGGCGCGACCAGGGCGCTTCGCCACGCCGATCTCGACATCGAGGCCGGCGAGGTGCATGTGCTGATGGGCTCCAACGGCTCGGGCAAGAGCACGCTGTCCAAGATCGTCGCCGGTTCCGTGCGGCCCGATACGGGCGAGATCCTGCTCGACGGCAAGCCGGTTTCCATCACCGGGCCGCAGGCGGCACGGGCGCTGGGCATCGCCATCTTCTACCAGGAACTGTCGCTGGCTGCGCACCGCACGGTGGCGGAAAACATCTGCCTCGCCGACCTGCCGTCGCGCGGCGTGTTCGTGGACGGTGCGGCGCTGGAAGAGCGGGCAGCACGCTATGCCGCCCTGTTCGACGGCGTGACCGGCGACGGTTTCTCGCTCGACGCCGTGGTGCAGGACCTGCGCGCCGACCAGCGCCAGCTCGTCGAGATCATGAAGACGCTGGCCGGCGAGGCGTCGGTGCTCATCTTCGACGAGGCGACCTCGGCGCTCGACCGGGCGCAGGTGGAGCGCTTCTTCGACATCCTGCGCGATCTGAAAGCGCAAGGACGGTCGATCATCTTCATCTCGCACCGCATGGACGAGATTTTTTCGATCGGCGACCGCGCCACCGTCATCCGCGACGGCGAGATCGTCGGTTCGCGGCAGATTACCGAAACCACGCCGGCCGAAATCATTTCCATGATGGTGGGTGGCCAGGAAGAAGCAGCGACCGCCGCCGATGCGGCACCGGCACGGCCGGCGGGTCCGCCGGTGCTGTCGGTGCGCGGCCTGACCGGGCGGGGCTTCTCCGACATCGGCTTCGAGGTGCGCGCCGGTGAAATCCTCGGCTTCGGTGGGCTGCACGGGCAGGGCCAGTCGGCGGTGCTGCGGGCGCTGTTCGGCGCCAACCCGCCGACGGCCGGCAGCGTCGAGCTTGGCGGAAAGCCGCTCCATCCGAAAAACCCGCGCGGGACGATCCGGCAGGGCGTTGCCTATGTGTCGGGCGACCGCTCCCGCGACGGCGTGGTGACGGGCCGCCCGATCCTCGAAAACGTCATGCCGATCCACTATCTGCGCGAGCGCATGGTGCTGGCCAACCCCTCCGCGCTGGCGGCCAAGGCGCTGCCGGCCTTGCAGGCGCTCAAGACCAAATTCGCCGGCCTCGGCCA
>Ga0180220_1001770_pt1 | contig 15180 bp, 8 predicted proteins | sample eDN5th37CBELigBY_FD_151335 | JGI IMG/M metagenome (GOLD analysis project Ga0180220, IMG submission 151335) | Enriched backyard soil microbial communities from Emeryville, California, USA - eDNA 5th pass 37_C BE-Lig BY (version 2) (version 2) | ecosystem: Environmental > Terrestrial > Soil >... | reverse complement strand
CGCCTTCGGCGGCGAGCTGCAAACCTACGAGGTCCGACTCGACCCCGATCGGCTGATGGCCCGCAACATCCCGGTCAACCGGGTCTTCGAGGCCATCCGGCAAAACAACGGCAACGCCGGCGGCGGGTATCTGGAGCGCCTGGGCGAACAGCGCGTGATCCGGGCGGTTGGTCTGGTGGACGACCTGGAGGACCTCGCCAACATCGTCTTGGAGGGAACGCCCAGCGGCACGCCCGTCTACATCCGCGACGTGGCCGACGTCCTCCACGCCCCCTTGATCCGCAACGGCGCGGTGACGCGCGACGGCGAGGGAGAGATCGTCACCGCCACCGTCATGATGCTCGCCGACGAGAATTCGCGGGTCGTCGTCAATCGGATCAAGGACAAGCTTGAGGAGATCCGCCCGCGGCTGCCCGAGGGGATCGTCGTCGAAGCCTACTACGACCGCGCCGAGCTGATCACCCGAACGATCACCACCGTGGCGTCGAACCTCGCCGAGGGAGGGCTTCTGGTCGTGGCCGTCCTGCTGGCCCTTCTGGGGAACCTCCGGGCCGGGCTGGTGGTCGCCTTGACGATTCCGCTCTCGATGCTCTTCGCCGGCAACCTGATGGTTTACTACGGGATCGCCGGCAGCCTGATGAGCTTGGGAGCCATCGACTTCGGTCTGATCGTCGACAGCTCGGTCATCATGATGGAGAACTGCGTCGGCCACCTGGCCCACGCCGACAAGAGCCGCAGGTCGATCGACGTGGTGCGCGAGGCGGCGCTCGAGGTCCGCAAGCCGGTGGTCTTCGGCGTGGCGATCATCACCATCGTCCACCTGCCCCTTTTGGCGCTTGAGGGGGTCGAGGGAAAGATGTTCCGGCCGATGGCCCTGACGGTCGTCTTCGCCCTGACCGGCTCGCTGCTTCTGAGCCTCACGGCGATGCCGGTGCTGGCCTCGATGATCCTCAGGCCGGGCGCCTCGGAGAACGAGACGCCGCCGATCAAGCTGGCGAAGTGGTTATACCGGCCGGCGCTGAAGTTCGCGCTCGACCGGCCGATCTTCGTGACCGTCGCGGCGCTGGCGATCTTCATCGCGACCATCCCGTTCGCGTTGAGTCTGGGTGGAGAGTTCATCCCCAAACTCGACGAGGGCGACCTGGTCGTGGTGGTCAGCCGGCCCCCAAGCGCGTCGCTGTCCGAGAGCTTGGCCGATGGCACCCGGCTTGAAAAAGCCTTGCTGGCCGAGTTTCCCGAAGTCGAATCGGTCGTCAGCAAGACCGGCCGCCCCGAGATCGGCCTCGACCCGGCCGGCGTCAACCAGTCCGACGTCTTGATCTTCCTGAAAAGGCCCGAGGAAACCCTGCTGGACCTGGCTCTGAAGCCGATCGAACCGCTGCTGGACAAGCTCCGAGGCGGAGAGCCCAAGGAGACCAAGGACGAGCTGATCCAACGCATGGAGGCGGTCTTCCGCCGCGAGCTTCCCGGCGCGTTCTTCAACTTCAGCCAGCCGATCGACCTCCGCTTCAACGAAATGCTGGCGGGCGTTCGGGCCGACATCGGAATCGGCGTCTACGGCGACGATCTGGAAGTCCTCCAAGAGAAGGTCAACGAGATCGCCGCCGCGGTGGAGTCCACGCCGGGCGCGGCCGACGTCCGGGCCCAGGTCCTCGGCGGGCTGCCGTTTCTGAGGGTCCAGATCGACCGCGAGCGGATCTCGCGATACGGGATCAACGCCGCCGACATCCTCGACGTCGTCTCGGCCCTCGGCGGGAAGATCGTCGGCCAAGTCATCACCAACCAGCGGACCTTCGACCTTCAGGTTCGGTTTGAACCCTCGGCCCGCGACGACGTCGAGGCGATCAAGCGGCTGAAGATCGCCGACCCCTTGGGACGGATGATCCGCCTCTCGGAACTGGCCGACTTCGGCCTGGAGGACGGCGCGTACGAAATTTGGCGGAAGGACCGTCAGCGTCGGGCGATGGTCCAGTCCAACGTCCGCGACCGCGACCTGGCCACCTTCGTAAGCGAGGCCCAAGCACGAGTCGCCCAAGAGGTCGAACTACCCCAGGGCTATTTCCTGGAATGGGGCGGCACGTTCCAAAACCTCCAATCGGCGACCCAACGACTGACGATCGTCGTTCCGGTGGCGCTGGCGCTCATCTTCCTGTTGCTGTACGGCTCGTTCGGGTCGGTGCGGCTGGGCGCTTTGATCTTCCTCTCGGTCCCGCTGGGGGCGATCGGAGGGGTCCTGGCGCTTTGGCTGCGCGATATGAACCTCAGCATCTCGGCGGGGGTCGGCTTCATCGCGCTTTCGGGCGTGGCGGTTCTCGACGGCCTGGTCATCGTCGCCGCGATCCGCCAGCGGGTCGAACGGGGCGTTCCGGTCCGCGAGGCCGTCGCCGACGCGTCGATGAACCGGCTCCGTCCCGTGCTGATGACGGCCTTGGTCGCCAGCCTCGGCTTCATCCCCATGGCCTTCTCAACCGGCTCGGGCGCCGACGTGCAGCGCCCGCTGGCCACCGTGGTCATCGGCGGCCTCATCACCAGCACCGGGTTGAAGCTCCTGGTGATCCCGGCAACCTACGCCTGGTTCGACCCCGGCCCGCCGTCCCCGGACGACGATGACGCCCCGGACGAAACCGCCTGAGTCGGATCGCGGAGCATCGCGCCCCCCGGAATGGAGCCTCGCCCTCCCGGGGGAACCGACCGCCGAACCCCGCGTCCTCCGCTTGGTCCGTCTCTCCGCTTAATCGCGCGCGGGAGAGGGAATCATGGGGGACGAACGAGGCTCGAAAGTCGCGTTTCTTCTTCGCCACTCCGTCATGGATCCATCCTTGTTTCGAGCGCGCAATGGGTGCTACACTACGACCGAGAGCGTCGATGGCCCCCTTTTGCCGGGGGCTTCCTTCACCAGGCTTTCGCGCGTCGATGAGCAAGTTTTCGACCTCGTTGCAAAGCGGTTCGGTCCCGATCCCTCGCTCGATCCTCAAGGAATTGAAGGAACGCCTGCGTGATGGGACGTGCGCGCGCGTCGAAGAGTTGCTCGCCGACCACCCCGAAATCGCCGACGACGACGCCGTCCTGGAATTGATCCTGGCGGAGATGGCGGCGCGCGACGAGCGGGGCGAGTCGGTTTCGATCTCGGAGTGGAGCGAGCGGCTCGTCCCGTTGTTCCCCAACGCCGATCGTCGCGACGCGATCCGGCGCGTTCTGTCCTCCGAGATGGACACGCTTTCGGAAACGCCCCAAGACTCCGCTCCGACTTCTTCGACGCCCCGCGGCGGTTTGACGCGGATCGGACGGTACCAGATCCTGGAGGAGATTGGCCGGGGTGGGATGGGGGTCGTTTACAAGGCCCGCCAGTTGAACCCCAATCGAATCGTCGCCCTCAAGATGATCCTAACCGGCGAGCACGCCGGGCCGCGCGAGCGAACCCGCCTGCGCAACGAGGCCGAAGCCGCCGCGCAGATCTCGCATCCAAACATTGTTCAGATCATCGAGGCCGGCGAGCATCAGGGGCTGCCCTACCTGACGATGGAGCACATCGATGGGGGAAACCTGACTCGAATCTTGCGGTCGACCCCGCAGCCGATCCGTTGGGCCTGTCGGTTGACCGAGACTCTCGCCCGCGCCATCCACGTCGCCCATAACGCGGGAATCGTTCATCGGGATCTCAACCCAACCAACATCTTGATGACTCAAAAGGGAACCCCGAAGATCGGCGACTTCGGCCTGGCCAAGTTCCTGCTGGCCGACGACGGAATCTCGCAAAACGGCGTGATGCTGGGCACGCCCTCGTACATGGCCCCCGAACAGATCGCCCAGGGCGGCCGGAACGTTGGTCCAAGGACCGACGTGTACGCGCTGGGGGCGGTGCTCTACGAGATGCTGACCGGTTCGCCCCCGTTCCGCGGCCTCACTCCCATGGAGACGCTCTGCCAGGTGGCCGAGGGAGAGGTCGTCCCCCCATCGAAGATTCGGCGGGGGCTGCCTCCGGACCTGGAGACCATTTGCCTGAAGTGCCTGGAGCGCAATCCGGCGCTCCGCTACGCCAGCGCCCGCGAGCTGGCCGACGACCTCCGGCGGTTCCAAGATCACCAGCCGATCCGGGCCCGCCGCACGTCGCGCTGGCGACGGTCGCTGCAATGGGCCCAACGCGAGCCCCTGGCCGCCGGCCTTCTGGGCGTCTGCCTGGCGCTTCTGGTCGCTCTTCTGAGCGTCGCGGCGGTGTACGGCGTCCAGCTCCGCGATTTCGGCCGGGAGTTGGACAAACAATCCGAGCTGCTCAACAGCTCCGAGTACATGAGGTCGATCTCCAGACGAACCATGGCGCGCGAGGAGCTGCTCGCCCAGCGCCGATGGCGCGACCTGGCGTTGGGCCGCATTTACGATCTGGCCCAACGGGGCGAGACGGAAGTCGCCCTCGAGTTGTTCGATCGGCTTGGCCCCCCCGCCATCGGGACCCACGATTTCGCCTGGCGTCACGTGGATCGGCTGCTCCGCGGCTCCGCGCGGATTCTGGGGGGCGAAGCCCATCGAGCGCCTGTGGAGCGGATGGTTGTTTCGCGCGACGGGCGAACCCTGGTCACGGGAGACGCCGAGGGGCGCGTCGTCCGCTGGGATCTCGACGCCGCGCGGCCCATCCCCCGCCACCTGACGACCGCCGGGGCGGGCCCGATCCGCGAGCTGGCGCTAAGTTGCGACGAGTCGGGGGCCGTTCAAACCATCGCCGCGGTCGGGGTCGACGAGGAGGGTTCGGCCGTCCTCAACATCTGGGACGCGACCGATCAACACGCGCCTTGGATCTTTCGACACGCCCTCTCCGAAGCGGCCGACCTGATGTTCTCCTTCCAGGGAGATCGGCTGGCCTTTCGCCGCCGGTCCATCGACGGCCCCGAATGGAGGATCGGCCTCTACGAACTGGAGCGCGGCGAGTGGGTTGAAGTCTCGACGCCGACGGCCGAGGGGGCGACCAGCCTGCTCTTCTCTCCCGCGGCCGACCTCTTGGCGTCGGGCCGCGTCGACGGGACCCTGCGGACGCTCGATTTGAACTCGGGAGAAGAGCGGACCCTCGCGGTTCCCGCCGCGGCGCGCCCCCGGGCGCTGGCCTTCTCCGGCGACGGCGAGCGCCTGGCGGCCGGCTGCGACGACCGCGGCGTCCTGATCTGGGACGTGGCCTCCGGAGCGATCGTCGCCTCGATCGCCGATCTCGACGGCTCCGCCGAATCCATCGCCTTTCTTCGCGACGACCAATCGCTTCTGGTCCGCGAGGGGTCCGGGATCGTCTCGCTCCACGACCTTCGAGCGTCGCCGCCCTCGCGCCGGACGCTCGCGACCCGGGGCCGCGACGCGATCTTGGCGGTGATCTCCCCCGACGGCGGCCAATTCGCCCTGGGATTCGCCAACGAGCCTTCGGAGCTTTGGGACCCGACCAACCTCGCCGCCGGCCCCCGTCCCCTCGGCGAATTGGCCGGGGCCGCGAGCATGGCGTTCCGTCCCGACGGCCGGTCGATCTTCGTGAATTATCACGACGCGCCGAGTTTCGAGTTGAAGACGGATCCGGACCCGCGCCCGCTTCAAAGGCTCGTCGGGCACGCCCAACGGGTCCGCGCGGTCGCCTTCTCGCCCGACGGCGCGATCCTGGCCTCAAGCGGCGACGACCAGCGGATCAAGCTCTGGGACGTCGCCTCCGGCGTCGAAATCGCCGCGATCGAAGCGCACGACCAGCCGGTCTCAAGCCTGGCCTTTTCTCCCAAAACCGGCGAACTGGCCAGCGCCGGCCTCGACGGCGCCTTGCGGGTTTGGGAGATCGCCCGCGACCAGCCCCGACCCGGCGCGGCGGCCTTGAATTTCCTCCGCGAACTCCGGCCGCCGGGCTCCAGCTCGCTGCGTTGCGCGGCGTATTCGAGCGACGGCGAGCTGCTCGCCGCGTCGGGAGACTCGGCCGAGATCTTGATCTTCGAGCAAGCGGCCGGCTCACAATCCTCCTTGGCCATCCCCGACGCCCATCGCGGACCGATCACGGCGATGGCGTTCACGCCGACCACGCCCCCCCTGCTCGCCACCGCGTCGCGCGACGCCACTTTGAAAGTCTGGGAGCCTTTGGCGGGCCTTCGCCTCGACACCAAGAACGTCGGCGGCCCACTGCTGACTCTGGCCTATTCTCCCGACGTCGATCCAGCGCCCAAGCTGCTGGCCGCCGCCGGCGAGCGGCGGGTCGTCAACGCCTGGGACACCCGAAACCGCAACGAGACCGACCTCGCGCGCGGACATCCCCGCGCGGTTCGTTCGCTCGCCTTCTCCCCCGACGGCCTAATTTTCGCCACTGGATGCGACGACGGCGTCGTTCGACTCTGCGACTCCGTGACCAGCCAGATCGTCCTCTCCCTTGAGGGCCACCTCGCGGCGGTCAACCAGACGGCCTTCTCGCCCGACGCCTCGGTCCTCGCCTCCTGCGGCGACGACGGCGCGGTCCTCCTCTGGCGCGCCGGCCCCCCGGAGCCAAGCCCAGGCGCTTCGCAACCGTGACCGGCCGGGATCGGCGAGGGGTCGCGGAGACCCTCGCCACGGATCCACACCGATGATCAAGCGACACGCTCAACGGAACATCGCGTTCTTGGTCTCCCTCCTGATCGCGGCCGGCGTCCAGGCCCAGACGATCCGATTCGAGGACGTCGCCGCCGAGTCCGGGGTTGTCTTCCGGTTCGACAACGGCTCAAGAGGCAAGCACGACCTGCCGGAGATCATGGGGGGAGGCGTCGCCCTCTTCGACGCCGACGGCGACGGCCGGCTCGACATCTACCTCTGCAACGGCGGGCCGATCGTCGCCGTCGAGGATCGAACCGACCCGCCCAGCCGGCTCTTTCGGAACCTGGGAAGGGGGCGCTTCGAGGACGTCACCGCGACGGCCAACGCTCCGGGACCATCCTACGCGATGGGCGCCGCCGCCGCGGATTACGACGGCGACGGCCGAATCGACCTGTTCGTTTCCGGTTGGCGCGGTCAAAGACTCTATCGGAACCTCGGCGGCGGTCGGTTCGACGACGTCACCGAACGGGCCGGACTCGCCTCCGACGCCTGGACCACGAGCGCCGCCTGGGCCGACCTCGACGGCGACGGCGATCTGGACCTCTACGTCGCCGCCTACCTCGACTACGACCCCGAATTCGCCCCCTACTGCGCCGCGCCCGACGGCCAGCGCGACTACTGCGGCCCCGAGGACTTCGAGGCCCAGGCCGACCGGCTCTATCGGAACAACGGCGATGGGACCTTCACCGAGGTCGCCGAAGCCGCCGGCCTTCCCAAACGACCCGAGCGCGGCCTCGGCGTCTTGATCGCCGACCTGACGGGAGACCGAAGACCCGACATCTTCGTCGCCAACGACGGCGGGCGATGCCACCTTTTGGCCAACCGGGGAAACCTCCGCTTTGAGGAGATCGGCGTCGAGTCGGGCGTCGCCCTCGACCGCGCGGGGGAATCGCTGGCCGGCATGGGAACCGCCCTGGCCGACCTCGACGGCGACGGCCTCTCGGACCTCATCGTCGCCAACTTCCTGGGACGCTCGACGGTCGGCTTCCGAGCCGTCGAGGGGAGCCCGGGGCTCTACCACGACGACTCCGACCGCTTGGGGCTCGTCGCCCCAACCCGGGAGGTTCTGGGCTTCGGCCTGATCGCCGCCGACTTCGACGCCGACGGCCGCGTCGACCTGCTTCAAGCCAACGGCCACGTCCTCGACCGGGCCCGGCTCGGCGTTCCCTTCGCCATGCGGCCGACCCTGCTCCGAGGGCGACCGGGAGGGTTCGACGTGGTCTCGAAGGAGGCCGGCGACTGGTTCTCCCGGCCGATCCTCGGCCGCGGGCTGGCTCTTGGCGACCTCGACGGCGACGGTCGGCCCGACCTCGTGGTCGCCGCTCTCGACGCCCCCGCCGCGGTGCTCCTGAATCGCTCCCGAAGCGGCCACGCGCTCCGCCTCACCCTGATCGACGGTCGCGGCGCGCCGGCCATCGGCGCGCGGGTCGTGGCCCACGTTGGCGGCCGAGTCGCAACCGGCGATCTGGTCGGCGGCGGAAGCTACCTGTCCAGCTCGCCGCCGGAGCTAACCCTGGGACTCGGCGAAAGCTCGCGAGTGGACCTTCTGGAAGTCCACTGGCCCTGGGGAGACGTGGAAACCTGGCGCGACCTCGACGCCGACCGACTCATCCAACTCCGGGAGGGAACCTCCGCGGAGCGGGGCGAAGTCGAGCCGACTACCCCCGAGAGGGGATGAATTTCCGTCCCTCGCCCGTGAGCAACCACTTGGGATTGGCCCGCGTCACCTCCAAAAACCGGAGCATCGTCTCCGCGGGAATGCTCTCTCCCGCCTCATACCCCGCCCAGGTCCGAAACGGCACCTCCAAAGCCGAAGCCAGCAGCGGACCGCCATGTTCCCCGTACAGCTCCTCGCGTACCTCGCGAACGCGCAGTGACAGGTTCCGGGCGATCTCGCTCCAATCGGCATCCGATTTGAAATCACCCATGATCAAGCGCCAACCCCATGCGATTCCCGCCCCGGCGCGTCCGGCCGGCCCTCAATTTGGATTGCTCCCAATCCCGCCGAGAGAGTCCCGGCAATTCCGAAATCCTTATCTTACGCCCCCCGGCGAGAGCGCTCTCGCCAAAAGACGCGGAAATTGACGCGAGATCGGACCAGCCTCTCCCGAAAGCCGTCCCGCCCCGAGGCTCACATTCCTTCATAGTTTGACGGGCGTTTCGCCGTCGATATTTCGTCCTCGAAAAAATTTTTGAAATCGCGTGTCGCGGCGGCGGACGGATTTCGGTTCCCAGTCTTGAGGACGGAAACAACGCGACCGTCCAAGACCATCGCCAAGACGGCGACCGATGTTCGCCGGGCCTTCAACACGAGGTGGATTGCATGCTCGCCAGTCAAAAGGAACTCGATCGTCTGGCGACGCGCATTCAACTCGCCTACCGCCGCCGCGGCTTGCGGTGGGACGACGGACGCTCGACGTCGCGGGTCTGGACGGCCGCGGCGATGGTCTTGTGGCAAGCCCACTTGGACGACGCCGAAGTTCCGCTGGACCCGGAACTCTTCGTGGCTTCGCAGCCAATGAAGTCGGGGGTCGCCGACCCCTGGCTCGATCTGGTTGGCGATCACGCGAAGGACGCCTATCAGCGCCGGGTCCACCAGATCATCCACATGCTTCGAGACGAACTGAGGCGCGAGCTTCGGTTCGCCGGAAGGTTGGTTAGGAAGGGCCGGCCGTTGCGCGACGTGCTCTTCGACCCCAACCCGCGCCTTTCGCCCTTGGGCCGTTACCTTCTGGCCCAGCGGGCGTCCCGAAGCGACCTCGCGGAAGAGCTGGAGGGCGAAGCCCTCGCGCAGCACCGCGTTTGCCCGCTGTACCGCTTCGCCAGCTTGGCGTTCGTCTCCGCCGATCAATACCCGGTCGAGCCGGCTCGACTCGAGCCGCAAAACGCGCCAAGCCCAATCCCGCGACCAGTCAGGGCTTCCCTTAACTAGGCTCGCCGACGAGCTTTCCCGCAAAACGCCGCCGTCCAACGGCGACCGATCGCTCCGCGCCTTGGCGCGGTCCGTTCTTGTACTATGAAGCCTTCGGACGCGACGGTTGGGCGTCCGGCGCTTCGAGCCTCGAGAATACTACTTGCGATTTCTTGATCTCCCTTTCAGTCCCAGGAGATGCGCCATGCGCACGCGCCGGCCCTTCCGCCCCTTGATGGAAACGATGTCGTCCCGAATCGCGCCCAGCTCCCTGTTCCCTTACAACAATCCCGTGCTGTCGCCGGTGATGATCATCGACGAACCCCCAGCGACCACTCCTCCGCTCGCCCCCGTCATCATCCCCGTGTATCCCGTCGACGTGCCCTTCGTCGGCGACGGCAGCGCCCCCGCCTTTGACGACCTGACTCCCTCCCTCCCGACTTAAGCCGCCCGCGACGTGGAGCCGCCTCGGATGATCTCGCCGGCGCCCAGGGCCCCGCGCCAGGCGAACTTTCCTTGGAGACCGCGTTGCTTTTAAAGCACGCGCGGCCCCCGACCTGGAGTGGAAAAGGAACGCCGAACCGTTACCCACGACCAAAAAGCACGCGCAGCCCCCCCAGGCCTCCCATGGTCACGCGCGATGCTTGGTCGAATCGAGTCATTTTACGGAGGATTTGTTTTCACGGCCGATTTCTCCCGCTAGACTAGTAGGGGTAGATGATGGGATCGCCGTGGCGATCGACGCGTCCATCATCGTTACGGGGAGTCCAACGAGACAATCCGACTACTCCCTCATTCAGAAGCGGGAGGGGCTGGAGATGACGATGTTGTCGGATCGAGGGATCGGCGACGAACTGTCTCGGGCCTTGGAGGCGGCCCAAAACGGTGATTCGGCGGCCCGGGAGACTCTTTTTCGAGAGTGCTACCCCAAGGTGCGCCGAGTTGTTCGTCGGAAGCTCAACAATTCCATGCGTTCGCTCTACGACTCGACCGACTTCGCGAGCGACGTCATGAAGAGCTTGGCGGCGAACCTCGATCACCTAAGCTTCCCCTCGGTCGAGCACCTGATCGCCTTTTTGGCGCGCGTGGCCGAGCAGAAGGTCATCGACGAACACCGCAAGCGGCACACGTTGAAGCGGGACGTGAACCGAGAGCGGCGGATCCACGATGGCGATTCGCAAAGCGCGCCGATGCGGATCGCCTCCGACGAGCCGACCGCCAGTCAACTCGCCCAGGCCAACGAGGTCGAGGCGTTGCTCTTCGATCGTCGGGACGAGGTCGAAAAGCAGATCCTCCGCCTGCGCCGCGAAGGGCGCGACAACACCGAGATCGCCGACCAGATCGGATGGAACATCCGCAAGGTTCAGCGGTTCTTGAAGGAGCTTCACGACTCGCTGCGAAACACGGGGAGCTAAGCATGGCGGCTCCCCTCGAGCCCGGCTTCCCGGACTGCGAGGACCTGGACCGGGTGGACCGCGAGGTCCGGAACTTCGAGCAGGCGTGTCGACTGCGCGACGACGTCGCGCTGGTCCACTACTGGTCCGACCGCGCCGGTCGGGAGCCGCTCGACAGCCGGGAGGAGCTGATTTGCCTCGGCGGCTTGATCAAGGCGGATCTCCGTCGCCGCTTCGAGCGCGGCGAAACCCCCGCGGTGGCGAGTTACCTGGAGGAATTCCCTCGCCTGGCGACGGCCGACAGCCGGGTCATCAGCCTAATCTACGAGGAATATTGCCTCCGAGAGGAGCGCGGGGACCGTCCCGACGTCGAGTCCTTCTGCGATCGGTATCCCGATTGGCGCGACTCGCTCGCCTCCCAACTTCGCTACCATCGCCTGCTGAGCCAGGCCGTGGGGCTGCCGCCGCCGAAGCCCCGATTTCCCGAGTCCGGCGAGAGCTTCGAGGAGTTCGCCCTCCGAACCCAGATCGGCAAAGGAGGGTACTCGCGCGTCTTTCTGGCCGACGACCTGTCGCTCGGGGGCAAGCGGGTGGTGTTGAAGGTCTCGATTGACCGGGGCCGGGAGGCCGAGACCCAGGGCGCTTTGGACCATCCCCACATCGTCCCGATCAACTCGGTGACCTACCAGCCGGACGAGGGCCTGCGCGGCCTGGCGATGCCATACCGCCCGGGGCTCCCCCTGGACGAGATCATCCGGCGCGTTCGAGTCGACGACGGGGCCCCGCGCTCGGCTCGCGTCTTGTGGGATTGCCTGGTCGAGGGGATCGACCTGGGGCCGGCCGGCGACCGGGACGAAGGATTCGCCGCGGCGCTCGAGCGCGGCCCCCACTGCGACGGCTGGCGCGGGTTCCCCGTCGATGGTTCGTTCGCGCGCGGGGTGGCCTGGATTGGCCTGGTCTTGGCCCAAGCCCTGGACTACGCCCATCGCCGCGAGACCTTTCACCGCGACGTCAAGCCGGGCAACGTCCTTTTGACGATCCAGCACGGTCCCCAACTTCTCGACTTCAACTTGGCGCAGTCGCCTCATTCGCCCGTGGAGGCCGAGTCGGCGCTTCTGGGGGGCACCCTTCCCTACATGGCGCCCGAGCAGATCGAGGCGTTTCTCAACCCCGATCTCTGGGGCCGGGTCGGCGCCCAGGCCGATTTGTACTCGCTGGGCCTGGTGCTTCGCGAACTGCTGACCGGACTGAGCCACGAGCTTCCCAACCCCGACCTCCCCCCGCCGCGGGCGATGCGCGAGATGCTCGACCGCCGCGCCGGCCTCTCAACGGATCTGAGAAGCCACGACCCGCGAATTCCCCACGGCTTGGAGGCGATCGTCAAGAAATGCTTGGAGTTCGATCCCGCGGATCGTTACGCCGACGCCGCGAGCCTGGCCGACGACCTGGAGAACTTCCTGGAGCGCCGACCCTTGACCAGCGCGAGGAACCCCTCGCGCGTCGAGCGGTTGGTCAACTGGGCGACGCGCAACCGTCGCCTGCTGATCGCCAACGCCTTGTATCTTTGCGTCCTCGGAGCGCTCTCGCCCCTGCTGGTCCAGCAGGCGGCCCGACTCCTCCAGCCGGCGGTTCGGGACCGCGCCGAGTTCCATCAAGCCGTGGCGGCCGTCGAGAGGGAGGACTATCAGCGGGCGACCACGCTGCTGATGAAGCTGGTGGAGGAGTATCCCTCCGCCCCGCTTCCCCGATTCTATCTCGGCATCGCGCTGGCCCACGCCGACACCCTGCCCGAAGACGCCTCGCAGGTCTACTACGCCAGCGCCATGAACATGCCCGACTCCGATGAGGAACTGCGCTCCTGGCTGGGGGAGCATCCCCGACTCGGCAATCATCTGCAATGGTTCGGGAGAGTCAACCTGGGCAAGATCAAGACGCTGGCCGCCCGCCCCTCCTCGCCGGCGAGCGAAGAGGCCACCCGTCGCATCTTCAGGACCGCGGCCCACGCCTCCAGTCACGCTCTGATCGTCGATCCCAATTCCACCGAGACGATCCAGCAGCTCGCCACGATCGCCGAATATCAAAAGGACTACGAGACCGCCCACAAGCATCTGTCGTCGCTTCTGGACGTGGATCGAGAGGCGGGAGCGGGCGCGACCAACGGCGAACTCGCCACCTGGCGCTTGCAGCGGGCGCGGGTCACGCTGCTTCGAGCCAAAGAGCTGATCCGCTCGACCGACCCCGGGGAACGGCCCCGCGCCGTCGAACTGGCCAACGAAGCCGTGGCCGACTTGGATTTCGGCTCCGGGATCGTCTCGGACAACCTGCGGCTGGTCCACCTCGGATTGCGGACCGAAGCCCTCGTCACCCGAGCCGAGCTCCACCGCCTCTTGGGGTTGCGCGCGTTCGCGGAATCCGACCTCGCGGCGGCCAAATCCTCCCTGGAGACCTGGACTCGCCTGGCCGGCGCCGGCGGCTCGCCGGTGAGCCTGGATCAGCAAGACAAGTACCGCGAGCGACTGCGCGCGCTGGGCGAGGGTTTGACCGGGAATGACGCGCCGCGCGAACGTCCCACGGCCTCATGAGGATGGCGGATCGGGCAGCGCCCGGGGGTGGAACTGGGCGTGGACTTGGCGGAGCCGACTCAACTCCACGCGGGTGTAGACTTGGGTCGTGGCGATCGAGGCGTGCCCCAGCATCTCCTGGACCGCCCGAAGATCCGCGCCGCCGGCCAAAAGATGGGTCGCGAAGCTGTGTCGGAGGGTGTGTGGGCTGACCCCGCCCGGGAGTCCAGCGGCCGCCGCGTGCTGCTTGACGATCCGCCAGAGACCGACGCGGGAGAGCGGCTTCCCGCCCCGGGTGACGAAAACCGTCGGCGTCTCGGGATGCTTGGCGACCATCGCCGGGCGATCGACCCGAAGGTACGACTTCAGAGCCTCGATCGCCCTTGATCCCAACGGCGCCCACCGCTCCTTGTTCCCTTTGCCCACGCACCGGGCCAATCCCCTGTTCAAATCGAGGTCGCCGGGTTCGAGGCCGACCACCTCCGACGCCCGACAACCGGTCGCGTACAGCGTCTCCAGGGCCGCCCGATCGCGCCGACCCAGTCGCGTCTTCTCCGAAGGGGCGTTCAAAAGCCGCTCGACGGCGGAGGGGCCGAGAACCACGGGAAGGCGGTCCCAGACCGCCGGCGCCACCAACAGCTTGGCCGTGTTGTCGGTCAGTTTCCCCTCAAGGACCAGGAAGCGAAAGAACGTCGAGAGGCTCGCCAGGTGACGCGCCACGCTGCTGGGCGCGAGCCCCGACGCCACCAGGGCGTCGACGAACCCGCTTAGGGTCTCGATCTTGAGGTCGCCGATCGGCCCCGGCGCGTGCGTTTTCCGCCAGCCCAGAAACCGCATCAGGTCCGACCGATACGCGGCCAAGGTGTTTGGCGAAACACCGCACTCGGCCATCAGGTAATGCAGGAACGGCCCCACCGGATCGCGGTTTCCGCTCGGACGATACTGGAGTTTCGACATGGTCTGACGAGAGGGCGGAAAAGAGGCCCCTTCGGAATTCGGGGCGGATCAACCGGCGACGCTTTTCAGGATCATCGGCTGATTCCGAGAATCGGCTTCACCGTCTTGTGGGCGTCGCCGAACCGCGAGCGCTCTTGGAACGGCCGGCGCGGGCTGCTAGTCTCTTTCTTTCGGTTGTAGGGGACGCGCAAAGCGGCTCGCCGCGATCGGGGCGTCACCGACGATGGACGAGGCGGACGAAAGGACGGATCGGCGATGCCCGTGGAATTGAGCGGAGAACCTCGGCGGAAGCTCATCGAGCTGCTTCAACGGGATTCCCTCCGACTTGGACAATTTACTCTCGCGAGTGGTCGAAGCTCCCATTATTACATCGACGGCCGCAAGGTCACCCTCGGCGCCGAGGGGGCCCGACTGATCGGCGAGGCGGTTCTGGCGATCCTGGCCGAGCTTCCCGAAGTGGTCGCCGTCGGCGGCCTGACGATGGGCGCCGACCCGATCGTCGGCGCCGTCTTGGCCTTGGCCCCCGAACATGGCAAGGGCTCGCTTCGGGGCTTCTTGGTTCGCAAGCAGGCCAAGGGGCACGGCGCGGGCAACTTGGTCGAAGGGCCGATTGAGCCGGGATCCACCGTGGCGATCGTCGAGGACGTGACCACCACCGGGGGATCATCGCTCCAAGCCGTCGACGCCGTCGAGGCCCTCGGCTGCAAGGTGGCCGTCGTCATCACCCTGCTCGACCGCCTGGAGGGCGCCGCCGAGAGCTTCGCCGCGCGCGGACTCCCCTTCC
>Ga0180220_1001769_pt1 | contig 15183 bp, 14 predicted proteins | sample eDN5th37CBELigBY_FD_151335 | JGI IMG/M metagenome (GOLD analysis project Ga0180220, IMG submission 151335) | Enriched backyard soil microbial communities from Emeryville, California, USA - eDNA 5th pass 37_C BE-Lig BY (version 2) (version 2) | ecosystem: Environmental > Terrestrial > Soil >... | reverse complement strand
CAGATCGGGCTTGCCGTTGTCCTCGCGCGCAACGAAATGCTGCGCCAGCAGGTACATCGCAGCGACCCGGTAGGCCGTCTCGGCCTCGCTCGAGAACGGCAGGTGAAAGCGCGCCATCGGCCGGAACACGGCCGTGCGCGGGCAGCCGCTCGAGGCCATGATCAGGCCCATGAGGGACGCGAGCGCCTGCTGCGCAGGCAAGGTCGCGGCGACCGCCCGCTCCTCGCTTTCCACCGTCACGCGGACCTTGTCGTAGGACACCAGGTCCGTGAAACCGTCGATGACGCTTGCGAGCTGCAGCGCGGCGGGGCAATGCGCGCTCTTGGCCGCATCGAGCGGGCAGCCAGCGCATTGATGAAACGCGAGCTGCGTCCAGGCCGGCGGCTCCTCGAGCGCGATCGGCGCCAGCTCCGCAGTATCGCGATCCATTTGCAGGGCAAACACGCGCTCGCGCGAGTCCGGCAGCGTGAATCGATACGTGAGCGCGACCTTGCTCATGAGACCAGCCGATAGCACGGCCGGTACTCGCCCGCCAGCTTCATGCGTCTCTGGGCGACGAACGCCGAAAGCAGCTCATCCATGACGCTCATCACCTGCTTGTCCCCGTGCAGCTCGAAGGGGCCGCGGGCCTCGATGGCATGTATGCCGTGCTCCTTCACGTTGCCGGCGACGATGCCGGAAAACGCCCGTCGCAGGTTCGCAGCCATGACGTGCGGCGGCAGCCCGAGCCGCAGCTCGAGCTGGCGCATCGCCTCGTGCGTGGGCTCGAACGGCTGCTGGAATTCGGAAGGGATCTTCAACAGCCAATTGAAGTTGTATGCGTCGCTCTTGGCGCGCCGATGGTCCCTGACCGCTTCGATGCCACGTTCCGCCTCGCGCGCCGCCTGCGCCGGGTCGCCGATGATGATCTTGTAGCGCTGCTGCGCCGCGGCACCGAGTGTCGCGCCGATGAAGTGATCGATCTGGCCGAAATACTCGGCCGCCGACGGCGGGCCCGTGAAAATGACCTGCAGCGGCTGTTGTGCGTTCTCGGGGTCCAGCAGGATACCGAGCAGGTAGAGTATCTCCTCTGCGGTACCCGCCCCGCCCGGGAATATGACGATCGCGTGCGCACAGCGCACGAATGCCTCCAGGCGCTTTTCGATGTCCGGCATGATCACGAGCTGGTTGACGATCGGGTTCGGCGGCTCCGCGGCGATGATGCCGGGCTCGGTCATGCCGATGTAGCGCCCCGTGCGGATGCGCTGCTTGGAGTGCCCGATGGTCGCGCCCTTCATGGGCCCCTTCATCGCGCCCGGTCCGCAGCCCGTGCAGACGTTCAGCGCGCGCAGACCGAGCTCGTAGCCGACGCGCTTGCTGTAGTCGTACTCGGGCGAGGAGATCGAATGTCCACCCCAGCATACGACGAGATCGGGTCGGCCCTTGTAGTCGAGTATCCGTGCGTTGCGCAGGATGTGATAGACGGCGTTCGTGATGCTGTTCGGATCGGACAGGTCGAAGCGCTGACTGCCCAGGATGGCGTCGTGGATGTACACGATGTCGCGCAGCACCGCGAACAGATGCTCCTTGATGCCGCGAATCATCTGTCCGTCGACGAACGCGCTCGCAGGCGCATTCTTCACTTCCAGCTTGATCCCCCATGCCTGGCGACCGAGGCGGATCTCGAAATCCTTGTAGCGCTCGAAAATCGCGCGCACATCGTCGCTTTCCAGGCCCGAGGTAAGCACGGCGAGCGCGCAGCGGCGAAACAGGTCGTACACGCCGCCTCGCCCGGCGCTCAGGAGTTGCTGGACTTCGCGCTGCGACAGATTCTCGAGGCTGCCCAGCGGTGAGACGTGAGCATCGACGAGCCCTTCGGGCTCGAACTGGGTGACGGACCCGGACGCCCGTGCTTCGCTCACGGGAAGATCTCGATCGGCGTGTTCGGAGGCGTCATCAGCCAGATCTCGACCATGTCGGAATTCGACACGGCGATGCAGCCTTCCGTCCAATCGACGTTATGGTAGTAGTTGCGCGGCTTGCGTGGTGCGTTCGGTTCGCCGTGAATCATGATCGCCCCGCCCGGGCTCTGTCCGAGGCGCCTGGCCCGCGCCACGTCCTGCTCGTTCGGATAGTCGACCAGAATCGACAGGAAGTACTCGCTGTTCGGGTTGCGGCGCGTGAGGCGGTACTCGCCCTCGGGAGTGCGATAGTCGCCCTCGAACTGCTTGTGTCCCTCGGGCCTCAGCCCCAGGGAGACCTTGAACGTACGCAGCACGTCCTCGCCGCGCATCAGCATCAGCTTGCGCTCGCTTTTGTGCACGATCACACGGTCCGCCAGCGGCAGCGCGGACTCGATGCCCGAGGAGACCAGCGCGGAAGACGGCAGCGAGCTGTCCGCCAGCGCCGGCGGCACGACCCCGAGCAGCACAGCCGCGAGCAGTGCAACCGCGAGCGCCACTCGCGAGATCCTCGCGAGGGACGTCATGGCAAACCACAACCGCCCCCGAGCTTCGCGCTCGCGCGGCGCGCCTGCGACCGACACGGCCGCGTAGATGCCCGTACGGGCGGCTGATGTGCACAGCATAAAGTCTGACGTCTGGGGCACGGCTCGATTATATGATCAGTTCACGGGCTCGACGGCAACACTGCTGCATGCGCGCAGCCCAGGCTCGACCTGCGCTACGAGCCGATACTGTCTCCCTGCGGAGACGTCCACGTCCAGCGCATGGCGCGTAATGCTGGAGGTCTCCGCGATCCTGCAGTCGACGAGCAGCTCGTGCTCGCCTGGCAGCAACTCGACCGCAATCTGGCCGAGCTTGAGCTCGCGGCCATCGACCTGTCGGAGAATGACGCTCACCGGCGCGCCTGCGGTCACCGGCAAGTCGCCGCTGATGCGCGCGACCTCGTCGGACTCGCGCCGCGGCCCGTCGTATGTCTGCACAGTCATGCAGCCCGCGCAAACGGCCAGTAGCGACAGCGCCAGGACGTTGCGCCGGCTCACGTGGAGGCAGGCTCCGAACGCGCCGTCGACTCGACGATCGGAATCACGAGCGTCGTGCCCGGCCGCAGCGATCCCATATCCAAGTCCGGGTTGTACTGCCGAAGCAGCCAGATCGGCACGTTGTAGCGCTGCTGCGCCAGCACCCAGACGGACTCGCCCGACTTGATGACATGGCTGGCGGTGTCCTTGATGCGAAACTGCGTGAAGAACGCTTCCTGGAGCTGGCGATGATACTCCGCCCGCTTGGACTCGAACTGGTCGCGCGTAATGCGCGAGAACTCGAGCTTCACCTTGCGCCCGACGACCACCGGCGTGCCATACGACATGCGGTTGATCCGGCGCAGCTCGCTCGCGCGCACATCCAGCCATTCCGCGTAATGTCCGAGCGTTTCCGCCGCCTGCACCAGTATCGTGTCGTCGCTGCGCACGGAGTAGTCGGCCGGATCGGCGGACGCGACCGCCTGCGTGCCGGGTACGAGCGCCGGGCCAGTCTCTTCCGCCTCCAGCTCCGAGACCGGCTCTGCCGACTCGCTGACCGCGGTCGGCTCAGGCTCGACCGTCGCAGCGACGGGTTCGACGGGCACTTCCGCTTCGACGGGCGGGGCGGCGCGCGCCGAAACGGCGAGGGCCAGCACCTGCCCCTCGTAGACGAAGTTGCGATTGCGGATGTCGTTCAGCGCCATGAGCGTCTCTTCGCTCAAACCATGGCGGCTGGCGATCCTGGAGAGAGTGTCGCCGCGGCGCACGACATAGCGGTTGCTCGCACCGACGACGCCGGTCGGAGGTGTCGCCGGCGGCGGCGCGACCTCTTTGGACGCTGTCTTTGCGACGACGGCCGCGGGCGTTCCAGGCGGCTGCCCCCGGACGGGCAACGTGAGCACCTGACCGGCGCGTATGGGATACGGGCTGCGCAGCCCGTTCAGGCTCGCGAGCTGCGCCATGCCGACGCCATAGCGCGCGGCGATCACCGATAGCGTCTCCCCGGCGCGCACACGATGTTGCGTGTCGGCAACCTGAGCCTCATAGCCCGGCGCCTGACTCAGGCTCGCCAGTGCCGCGCTCAGGTCGATGTGCGAAGGCACGCGCAGCTCGAAGCCGCGCGGAACATGGCGCGCACCGCTCCACACGGCGGGCAGCAGGGAGGGATTCAGGCGGCGCAGCTCGTCCCGATCGACCTCGAGCGCGGCCGCGACGCGGCTCGCGGGCATGAAGCTCGGCAGCTCGAGCACGATGCTCGTATCGGCGGGGTCACGCCGTATCCGACCAAAGAACTTCTCCGGATTCGAATCGATCTCCAGTGCCGCCAGGAACGCGACATAGAAGTTGCGCGAGGCGAAGCCGAACGAGCGGCTGTTGTACTTGCGAACGATCGTGACGATGTCGCTCGTGCCGAGCTGCTCCTTGGCGCGCCGCATTCCGCCGGGACCATGATTGTAGGCCGTGAGCGCCAGCGGCCAACTGCCGAGCACGATGTAGTTCTGCTCCAGGAAGCGCGCCGCCGCCTCGGTCGAGCGGTACGGATCCAGGCGCTCGTCTATCGCGTTGTCGATACGCAAGAAGCGCCGGCCGGTGCTGCGCATGAACTGCCACATGCCCGCCGCGCCGACCTTGGAATATGCACGCGTGTTGAACGAGGATTCCACGTGCGGAAGCGCCACCAGCTCGCGTGGCAGCCCCATGCGTTCGAACGTGTGCGCAATGTGGTCGTGCCACGCACCCGAGCGCACCACGCCCTCGCGAAACCGATCGGCCTGCCCGAGCTGGAAGCGCACATTCCGCGCCGCCTGCTCGAAACGCGCACGCCGGGTACCTTTCGGCCACAGCGCCTGCACGCGCCGCTCTTCCGCGCCCAGCTCGGTCGCCCCGCTCGCGAGGCGCTCCAGGATGCGCGCGTATTTCTTCTTCTCGTCCTCGATGAGCTTCGCGCGCTGCCGCGGCGAGAGATCCGAGGGCAGCTTCAGCACCTCGTACACGACACTCAAATTCTCGGGGTCGTGCAGCAGCCCGCCTTCGGTCGTGACCTCCGTATACACGCGCCGCCAGAACGCGATGTCCGGCTCGAGCTCGGCGGGACGCACGAACGGCGTCGCCACCGACTCTGCGGCAGCCGGGTCCGGCGGCAGCAGCCCGCCGAGTGCGACGCTCAGCAGCAGAGTCCCCGGCAGCGTACGAATGAGGCGCATGATCATGGCTGTTATCGTCGGCGTTCAGTCGGCGGCGCGTGATCCGGTCGAACAGGATGTGGTCGCGAACCCGCCGCGACCACGAGACTATGTACAACGATCTTCCCGGGCTGCGGCACAGTTCGCAATCAGGCCGCTTGCCCGGGGCGCCTCAGGCCAACCCTGTGCGCTGATTTTTCGCGAGCGAAGCTCATTTATATACGAGCAAAGCTTATTTATGTAATGCAGCTCATTTATACACATGCCGTGATACACAAATCGCGCCGCGACCAGCGGGTCGCTGCAGAATTAGGGGAAACCCTGAATCACGCGCCTCGTCTGCGATCCACGAGTCGTCGCCTGCGATCCGTCATGGGGAGAGCACCGCAATGAACACGCTGGTACTGGTGCTGGATCTTTCGGGCACGTTCGTCTTCGCGCTGGCAGGCGCGACGGCCGGCGTCAGACGGCATCTCGACATCTTCGGGGTCGCCGTGCTGTCGTTTGCCGCCGCCTGCTCCGGCGGAATCGCCCGAGATCTGCTGATCGGTGCGGTCCCTCCCGCGGCAGTCGACGACTGGCGATACCTGGCGACCTCGTTGCTCGCGGGCCTCGTCACCTTCCGCTGGCATTCGCTCATCGAGCGCATGCAGAGCCCCGTGCGCCTCTTCGATGCCGCGGGGCTGGCGCTGTTCGCGGTCTCGGGTGCGCACAAGGCGCTCGCCTTCGGTCTGCATCCGGCGATGGCGGCATTGCTGGGCATGGTGACGGGCGTCGGCGGCGGCATGGTGCGCGATGTGCTGCTGGCGCAGGTTCCTGCGGTGCTGCGCTCGGACCTGTACGCGATGGCGGCGCTGGCCGGCGCAGCGGTCGTGGTGACGGGTAGTCATCTGGGTTTCGCGCCCACCGCGACCGCGATCGCCGGTGCGCTTCTATGCTTCACGCTGCGCATGCTGTCGATCCGCCATGACTGGCACCTCCCGAAGGCGAAGCCTCCGGCCGATCGCGCCGGCGAGCGCTGAGGCCCGCCGGTGCCGGATGCGTCTTGCATCGGCGCCGCCAGCGTCGAACGACATCTGGTGGAACCCTCGGGCCCGGCCGCGACTCTGCGAGCTGCGGGCCCGGCCGGCGGCATGCGGCGCACGCCTCAGACGTGGAGGAAGACACCATGCTCGACCGCGCTCCACAGTTTCAGGAGCTCAGCCCCTCGGAACAACTTTCGACGCTCTGCGCATTGCCGCCGCAGGAACGGCAGGCATGGATGCGCACTCTGCCTCTGGACGACGCAGCCGACCTCGTGCAGGCCGCACCGGATGCACGACGCGACGGGCTGCTGGCGTTGCTGGACGACACCGCGCGCCGAGAGGTGATCGCCCTGCTGGCCTATGCGGAGGACGTGGCCGGCGGCTTGATGAATCCGCGCTTCCTGCGGCTGCGCCCCGATCTGAGCATCGACGAGGCGATCAGCTATCTGCGTATCCAGGGCCGCGAGATCTCGCAGCCGGCCCACTACGCCTATGTGCTGGATGCGGACCAGCGTCTGCTCGGTGTGGTGTCTCCTCTCGATCTCTTCTGCTCCCAGGGCGAGCGAAAAGTCGAGGACCTGATGATCAGGCATCCGATCACCGTGGCCGAGCACACCGACCAGGAGCTCGTCAGCGCGATCTTCCGCGAGCACGATCTGCTTGCCGTACCGGTCGTCGACGAGCTGGGGCGGATGAAGGGGGTAGTCACCGTCGACGATATCGTCGACGTGCTCGATGAAGAAGCGACGGAAGACATGCAGAAGATGGGCGGGGGAGGCGCGCTCGACGCTCCTTACCTCAGCTCGACGATGTCCTCGATGTTGCGCCGGCGCGGCGGTTGGCTGATGTTGTTGTTCATGGGCGAGATGCTGACCGCAACGGCGATGGGGTGGTTCGAAGATGAGCTTTCACGCGCAATCGTGCTGGCTCTGTTCTTGCCGCTCATCATCAGCAGCGGCGGAAACGCCGGCTCGCAGGCGGCGACACTGGTGATTCGAGCAATGGCGCTCGGCGAGGTGCAGCCGCGCGACTGGTGGCGGGTCGTTCGCCGCGAATTCGCCGTCGGTCTGGCCTTGGGCGCTCTCCTCGCCGTCGTCGGCGCCGTTCGCATCGTTGCGTGGCAAGGGGTCTTCGACTCTTACGGAGAGCACTACGTGCTCATCGCCCTCACAGTCTCGGCGAGCCTGCTCGGCGTCGTGCTGTGGGGTGCTCTCGCCGGCTCGATGCTTCCTTTCGTCCTGCGCCTGTGCGGGCTGGATCCCGCCAGCGCCTCCGCCCCGTTCGTCGCAACCTTGGTCGACGTGACCGGACTGGTAGTCTACTTCAGCGTTGCCGGCGTCGTGCTGCGCGGCACGCTGTTGTGAACGCGCCGCGCGGCACGCGTCTAGAGACTGTTCGACTCAGTCGTCCTTCTCCTCCTCGATATCCTCCTGGACGTCCTGGGATGCATCCTGCACCGCCTCGCCCGCGCCTTGGACGTCGCGACCCATGCCCTCGACCGTATTGCATCCGGTCACACCCACGGCAAGACCGTAAACCACCGCCAGTGCGAGCAACTTCTCACTACTCATGATCGGCACTCCCAGCTCGAAATTCACACTCCTAAACGCAAGGTGCCCCACAAAGGTTCGCAGCGATCCGACGGCGGCAGGTCATGGTCGCGCAGTGCACAGGCTGCGCCCGAGCACTGCTGAAGATGAACGCGGAGGTGAACGCGGGCCCGCGCTCCTGTAGTCGCCCCGTGCAAGGGCCTCGAAGTCGACGCCGGTGCGAATGGTGAACGCGCACTCGGCGTCGGCGCAGTGGCTGACGTTCTGGCGAGCAAGGCGCCGTGTGAGCGAGGCTTCGTGTGAGCGAGACGTCGTAGCTCGGTTGAATACTTGCACGGGCACGCGCATCATGGCGTGACGACTGGGGAGCTCGACTACGAGTGCATGCACGATGACGGTACGGTCCTCCGATGAAGTTGCCCACGTCACGGCTCCGCGCCGATTTCCTGTGCCACGCAACTTCAATGTTTCGGCGGAATCCAGGATAGAGCAGGGCAAGACCTGGCCGGCGCCCGTCGGTGCAAGGCGCACGCGGAAATTTGCAATTTATCGCTACGATCCCGACTCCGGACGCAATCCTCGCATCGACACATTCGAGATCGATCTCGATGGCTGTGGGCCGATGGTTCTGGATGCGCTCATCGAGATCAAGAACAAGATCGACCCGACCCTGACGTTCCGCCGCTCGTGCCGCGAGGGCGTGTGCGGATCCTGCGCCATGAACATCGACGGAACGAACTGGCTTGCGTGCACGAGGTTCATCTCCGACACACGCGAGCCGGCCACGATTTATCCGCTCAACAACCTGCGGATCATCAAGGATCTGGTGCCTGATCTGGCGCCCCTGTTCGCTCAGTACGCATTGATCAAACCCTGGCTGCAGACGCAAACACCGCCGCCCGAGCGCGAGCGGCTTCAGTCGCCGGAAGATCGGCGCAAACTCGACGGCTATTACGAATGCATTCTGTGCTTCTGCTGCACGGCCGGATGCCCGAGCCATTGGTGGAACGGCGATCGTTTCCTGGGCCCCGCGGCATTGCTGCAAGCCTGGCGCGCGCTCAGCGACAGCCGGGATGAAGCGGCGGGCGAGCGCCTGGACGAACTCGAAGACCCCTTTCGTCTCTACCGCTGCCACACGATACTGAACTGTACGCGCACATGCCCGAAGCATCTCAACCCCGGCAAGGCAATCGCGTCCATCAAGAAGCTGCTGCTGGAGCGCCGCGGCTGATGGTCACGTCGCTCGAACGGCGTCCCTTGTCGCCGAGCTTGCAGATCTATCGGCCGCAGCTCACATCGGTGCTGTCGATCACGCATCGGCTCACCGGTGTCGTGCTGAGCGTGGGTGCGTTGCTGCTCGTGGCGTGGATCGCCGCCGCGGCGGCTGGACGAGACACATACGCCATGGTGGACGAACAGATCCGATCCCCGCTCGGGCTCGCACTATTGTTCATCTGGACGTTCTCGCTCTTCTTCCACCTATGCAATGGCATCCGTCATTTGCTGTGGGATGCGGGCTGGGGATTCGAGCTGCGCACGATCTATGTCTCCGGGTGGACGGTCGTCGCAGCGAGCTCGCTGCTGACTGCGGCGACCTGGATCGTCGCCTCGTGGGACTGATCGGTCAACCCCATGAATCCGTATCACACACGATCCGACATCAACAAAGCGCAGGGCCTGGGCTCGGCAAAGACGGGCATTGCGCATTGGTGGATGCAGCGCGTCACTGCCGTGGCGCTGGTTCCGCTCACGTTGTGGTTCACGGCCGCCTTGATCGCGGCCGTGCGGCGAGGTTACGACGCGCTCGTCGCCTGGCTCGAGTCGCCGGTTTCGACCACGCTCATGGTGTTGCTGATCATCGCTCTCTTCTACCACATGGCGCTGGGCCTGCAGGTCGTGATCGAGGATTACGTTCACTCCACCAGGAGGAGGCTGTCTGCAGTGCTGGCGGTCAAGCTCGGATGCTCCGCACTGGCGGTCACGGGCATCCTTGCCGTGGTGCGCCTGAGCCTGGGCGGGTAGCGACAGAGATCCGGCGGGGCATCGGGCAGTCGAAGTTCTGCAACGAGGGTTGGTTCATGTATGTAGATCGGCTATTGGATGTCGCCCGCACCCGACTGGTCACGATTCAGGAGCAAGCATTGCTCAGGGATGCCGCACAGTTGCTGAGCGACAGGCATACCAATCTGGTCGTCGCCTGCGAATCCGGAGGCGCGATGGTCGGCGTCGTGAGCAAGACCGACGTCGTGCGCCGAATCGGGCAGTGTCTCGGCGGCGCCTGTACGACGGCCGTGGCCGCGGTGATGACCCGTGATGTCGTCTACTGTCGCCAGACAGAGCTTCTGATGGATGCATGGTCGCTCATGAAGGCACGAAACGTTCTGCATGTTCCGATCGTCGACCAGAACCGCTGTCCCGTCGGCGTGCTCAACGCGCGGGACGCTCTCGAGGCTCTCATGAGCGAAGTGGAGCATGAGGAATCCCTGCTCCGCGATTACGTTCTTGGTATCGGGTATCGATGATGCAACGAAGTTGATGCGCCCGGGTGTCGGGCCGGGCGTCGGGCCGTGCTGCGGATCGTGTCATTCGAGATCCGCTCGCTCCCGGTAGTCGGGCACGGTCGTCGGCCACCCGAGCTCGCGCTGGATGCGCTCACGCAACGCGTCGCTCGCCGACGGCTCGCCATGCGTGACGAACGTAGCCTTCGGCGGCACGGGCATCTGCCGCATCCATGCGATCAGCTCGTTCGCATCGGCGTGCGCCGACATCGAGCTCAGCTGAATCACCGGCGCGTTCACGGGCACATCCTGACCATGGATGCGAATCGAGCGCGCACCTGCAGCAAGGGCGGCGCCGCGGGTACCGCCGGCCTGAAAGCCGGCGAGCAGGATCAAATTCCTGGGATCCGGCGCGAAGCTCTTCAGGTGATGGATCACGCGACCACCCGTCGCCATGCCGCTCGCGGCGACGATGATCTTCGGACCCGCGAGATCCGCCAGCGCCTTCGATTGATCTGCAGTGTGTACGAGAGTCGCAGTGCGGCACATGACGGCGGCTTCTTGCCATGACAGGCGGTGCTCGCCAGCGAATACGCGATAGAGCTGCGTCGCATCGATCGCCATGGGGCTGTCGAGATATACCGGCACATCTGCGATCGCGCCTTTCGCCTTCAGGCGGGCAAGCAGCAGCAACAGCAATTGCGCACGCCCGACCGCGAACGCCGGCATCACGATCGTGGCCCCACGCGCACACGCGCTGCGGATGATCGGGCCAAGCTCCGCCTCGAGATCGCTGGGCGGATGAACGCGATCGCCGTATGTCGATTCCACGACGAGATAGTCGCTCGCGGGAGGCGCGGCCGGAGGCTTCATCAGCGGATCGTTCGAACGGCCGAGATCGCCGGAGAATAGAATCGTGGTACCGCCCGCTTCGATCCGGACACTCGCGGCGCCCAGTACGTGTCCGGCGCGGCTGAACGTCACGGTCACCCCGGGGGCCGCCGTAAAGGAGTCACCCACGCGACGGGTTTCGAATCGATCGAGCGAGACTTCCGCGTCCTGCTTCGTATACAGCGGCAACGCGGGCGCGTGCTTCGAGTATCCGTGCCGATTCGCGAACTTCGCCTCTTCCTCCTGCAGAAAGCCGCTGTCCGGCAGCATGATCCGGCAGAGCTCGAAGGTTGCCGGAGTGCAGTACGCCTTGCGATGGAAGCCGCGCTTCACGAGCAGCGGCACATAGCCGCTATGATCGATATGCGCGTGCGTGAGAACGATCGCGTCGAGGCTCTTCGGATCGAACGGCGGCGCCGACCAGTTCCTCAGGCGCAGCTGCTTGTAGCCCTGAAAGAGGCCGCAATCGACGAGTATGCGCCGGTCCCTGGTCTCCAGCAGGTAGCGCGAGCCGGTCACCGTGCCGGCCGCGCCGAGAAAAGTCAGCTTCATCGAGTCGCCTCAAGCTTCACATTGAGGACGCCCCTGACGAGCAACTCGACACGACCGAGCACAAGGTGCTGCGCGCCCTCGCGCGAAAGAAATGTGGCCGGAAAGCGTAACTGGCGATGGGTGAAACCGCAATCATTCCGGCGGCTCGCGGGCCACGGGGCCGGCGCCCCAGGCTGCCAGCGCGACGACCGGCGTATCGTCATCTGTGCAGGGCCCTCCGGCTGATCCAGGTCAAGGCGGCTGCTTTGGAGTGCCGGCACACTTCCCCACCATGAGCACCACGCCCCACGCCGATACCAGCCTGCTGCGCCGCTACGACCGGCCCGGACCTCGCTACACGTCCTATCCGACGGCACCGCACTTCGGCGCGCACTTCACCGAGCCGATGCTGCGCGAGTACATCCGACGCAGCAATGCCGATCCGATTCCGCGCCAGCTCTCGCTGTACCTGCATGTTCCATACTGCTTCAGCCCGTGCTTCTACTGCGGCTGCAACCGGGTCATCACCCGTGACGTCGCGAGAGGTCGGACCTATGTCGAGCGGCTCGTGCGTGAGATCACGATCGCCGGCACGCTGTTCGATCGCGACCGCGAAGTGGTTCAACTGCACCTGGGGGGCGGTACACCCAACTTCCTGCGAGCTCCGGAATTGCGGGAGCTGGTCGAGAGTCTTGCGAGCCACTTCCATTTCAGCGCCGCCCCGGACCGCGATTTCTCGATCGAGCTGGATCCGCGCTTCCTCCAGGACGGCGATGTCGCCGCGTACGCCGAGCTCGGCTTCAATCGCGCCAGCCTCGGTGTCCAGGACTTCGATCCGGAGGTGCAGCGGGCCGTCAACCGTGATCAGAGCGTCGAGCAGACGATGCGGGCGATCGACGCCTGCCGGGCCCATCGGTTTCACTCCGTCAACGTGGACCTGATCTATGGCTTGCCGAAGCAGAGCGCGGCCGGATTCTCGCGCACGCTGGACACCGTACTTGCTGCACGGCCGGACCGGCTCGCGATCTACAGCTACGCACACCTGCCGGACCTCTTCAAGGCGCAGCGGCAGATCGAGGCAGCCGACTTGCCCTCGGCGGAGGCGAAGCTCGGCTTGCTCGAGCTCGCGATCGAAAAGCTTTCGGCCGCCGGCTATCGCTACATCGGCATGGACCATTTCGCGTTGCCCGAGGACGACCTGGCACGCGCACAGGCGGCGGGAACCCTGCAACGGAACTTCATGGGTTACACGACGCACGCGGACTGTGACGTCATCGGTCTGGGCATGAGCGCGATCAGCCATATCGGCGACAGCTTCAGCCAGAACCCGCGCGAGCTCGCGCGCTGGGAAGCCGCGATCGACGAGGGGCGTCTGCCGGTCTGGCGCGGCCGCCATCTCGACTTCGACGACATCCTGCGCGGCGATGTGATCCAGCGGCTCATGTGCCAGGGGGAAATCGACATTCCGGCCGTCGAAAAACGGCACCAGATCGACTTTCGGGAGTATTTCGCCGACGCGATCGAGTGCCTGCAGCCGCTCGTCGCGGACGGGCTGGCGACCCTGGATTCGGCACGGATCACCGCGACTTCTCGCGGCCGGCTACTATTGCGTATCATCGCCATGTGCTTCGACCGCTACCTGAACGCGTCCGCATCGCCCGCCCGCTACTCGCGGACCATCTGAGCGCGCACGGGTATTCGGCGGGCGCGCCCCCCGGACGCGGCCTATTGCGTGGCGCCGATGAGTGAGGCGCCGCGCCCCCGCCCGCACAACCCCATCGCCGATGATGGCGACGAGTTCCGTTTTTGCAGCACCTGTGCGTTTTCCGCGGCCTGCATGCAGCGTGGCTACGACAAGGGCCATTTGCGGGACCTGCACGTACTCGTCGAGCACATCGGTCCGTTTCGCGAAGGCGAGCACATCTTCCGCGAGGGCGACCCATTCAACGCCATCGCTGCAATTCGCGGCGGAACAGTCAAGACCTACGTGATCGACAGTCAGGGCCGCGAGCAGGTACTCGGGTTCTTTCTGCCCGGTGAAGTCATCGGATTGAACGCCATCTCGCAGGCGCGCTACCCCTGCAACGCCGTGGCGCTCGACTCGGTCGTGCTCTGTCGTTTCTCGTTTCCGAACATCTCCGCGCTGGCCACGCGCATGCCGGGCCTGCAGCAGCAGCTGTTCCGGCTTTTGAGCGAGGACATCGGCAAAGCCTCGCTGCTGGCCGGCAACTTCACGGCGGACGAGCGTATGGCAGCGTTCATCGTTTCGCTGTCGCGCCGCTACGCGGAGCGCAATTTTTCCGGCACGCGCTTTCAGCTCACGATGACTCGTACGGATATCGCGAACTATCTTCGCCTGGCCCCCGAGACCGTCAGTCGCGTGTTCCGACGCTTTCAGGACGAGGGGCTCGTGCACGTCCACAGGCGCGAAATCGAGCTGCTCGATCCTGCGCGACTCCAGGAACTCGCACGCAGCGTGCTGCGGGAATAGGACGTCCGCATCCGCACTCGATGGGGCGCAATACGCAACTACACGCAACGACGGAAACTCCATGAACAGCGAGCGGCGCCGACCCTTCAGTACGCCGACAGCGTCATGAGACTGCGCTTCCAGCGCGGCCAGCCCGACGAGCTGAAGACGCTGCACCCCGCGTACTTCGCGCTCGTCATGGCCACCGGGATCGTGGCGATCGCCGCCGACCTGCAGGGAGTGCCGCGACTGCCGCGGCTGCTGTTCTGGGTGAATGCATTCTTCTTTGCGAGCCTCGTGGTGGCGACGGTCGCGCGCATCCTGCGCTACCCTGCCGCATTCGCCGCGGACATCCACAGCCATCCGCGCGCGGTCGGGTTCTTTACCGCCGTCGCGGCGTGCGGCGTGTTCGGCAATCAGTTGCTGCTGCAGATGCACGCCGTCGCCGCTGCCACGTATTTCTGGATCGCTGCGGCGGTGCTGTGGTGCGTCGTCATGTACGGCGTGCTGGCGGTGCTGACGGTGCAGGAGGACAAGCCGGCGTTGGCCGACGGCCTGAACGGCGGCTGGCTCGTGATCGTGGTCGCCACGCAGTCACTATCCATATTGACGGTCCTGCTGCTCGCCTCCGGCGCGTTCCCCCGGTTCCAGCAGCCTCTGATGTTCATCGCGCTCGCGCTGTGGCTCGGCGGCGGCGCGCTGTACATGTGGCTGATGACGCTGATCTTCTTTCGCTACACGTTTCTGCGTCTGTCGCCCGAGGATCTCACGCCGCCGTACTGGATCAACATGGGTGCGGTGGCGATCTCCACCCTCGCCGGAGCCACGTTGCTGGAGCATGCGCAGCTCTCGTCGACCGTGGCGGCGCTGGCGCCGTTCCTGCAGGGAACGACGCTTGCATACTGGGCGATCGGTAGCTGGTGGATCCCCATGCTGCTGGTCCTGGGGGTATGGCGCTACCTGATCCGCGGTGTGCCATTCAGCTACGACCCGCTGTACTGGGGCGGCGTGTTCCCCCTCGGAATGTATTCGGTATGCACATATCGGCTGACCGAAATCATGGAAGCCCCGTT
>Ga0180220_1001768_pt1 | contig 15189 bp, 11 predicted proteins | sample eDN5th37CBELigBY_FD_151335 | JGI IMG/M metagenome (GOLD analysis project Ga0180220, IMG submission 151335) | Enriched backyard soil microbial communities from Emeryville, California, USA - eDNA 5th pass 37_C BE-Lig BY (version 2) (version 2) | ecosystem: Environmental > Terrestrial > Soil >... | reverse complement strand
GCAAAGCGCCGGGCCAGGTTGGTGCGGAACTTGGCCTCGAGCAGGGGAATGCCCTCGGCCCGGCGGCGCTTGTGGCCGATGGGGTACTCGCACACGATTTCATCGAACGAGCTGCCGTCGTTGAATTCGACGCTGAGCGCGTTGGCGATCGAGCGCTTGTCCGGGTCGTGGTAGTCGGCCGTGAAGACGGGGTCTTCGACGCAGACGATCTTGTCGCGCAGCACGTCGATGCGCGGGTCGGCGGCCACGGCGTCCTCGTAGTCGGCGGCGGTGAGCCGGCCAAAGAGGAGGGGCACGGCCACCATGTACTGGATGCAATGGTCGCGGTCGGCCGGGTTGTTCAGCGGGCCCTGCTTGTCGATGATGCGCAGGCAGGCCTCGTGCGTGCGGATGGTGATGCGCCGGATGTCGCTGGCCGATTTGCCCGCGGCCAGCAGGCGCTGGTGGATCTGCATGGCGCATTCGACGGCCGTTTGCGAGTGGAACTCGGCCGGGAAGGAGATCTTGAACAGCACGTTTTCCATCACGTAGTGGCCGTAAGGGCGCTGGAACTCAAAGGGCTTGCCCTTGAAGAGCACATCGTAAAAGCCCCAGGTCTTGGCCGAGAGCACCGAGGGGTAGCCCATCTCGCCGGTGCGGGCGATCAGCGCCAGGCGCACCGCGCGGCTGGTGGCATCGCCCGCGGCCCAGCTCTTGCGGCTGCCGGTGTTGGGCGCGTGGCGGTAGGTGCGCAGGCTCTGGCCGTCGACCCAGGCCAGCGAGACGGCGTTCAGGATCTCCTCGCGGTCCAGGCCCAGCAGCTGGGCGACCACGGCGGTGGAGGCGACCTTGACCAGCACGACGTGGTCCAGGCCGACCTGGTTGAAGGAGTTCTCCAGGGCCAGGCAGCCTTGTATTTCGTGGGCCTTGATCATGGCGGCGAGCACGGCGCGCATGGTCAGGGGCGGCTTGCCGGCGGCCACGGCGTTGCGCGAGAGCCAGTCGGCGGTGGCCAGGATGCCGCCCAGGTTGTCCGAGGGGTGGCCCCATTCGGCGGCCAGCCAGGTGTCGTTGAAGTCGAGCCAGCGGATCATGGCGCCGATGTTGAAGGCGGCCTGGACCGGGTCCAGCTGGAACTGGGTGCCGGGGACCTTGGCGCCGTGGGGCACGACGGTGCCGGGCACGATGGGGCCCAGCAGCTTGGTGCAGGCCGGGTAGTCCAGCGCCTCCAGGCCGCAGCCCAGGGTGTCGATCAGGCAGTTGCGGGCGGTCTCGAAGGCCAGGGCGCTGTCGATCCGGTCGTTCAGTACATAGTCGACGATGTCGACCAGGACCTGGTCGGGCTCGGGACGGACGTTGGAAATAGGGGCGGACATGCAAGCTTCCTGTGACGAGTCGTGGTTGCGGAAGACGCCGGCCGCAGCCGGCGCCTGTCGGTGTGGTGCGCGTGCGGACGGGGCCGCGGATCAGCGGCGTTTGCCTATCGGCACGAACTTGCGGTCTTCGGGGCCGACGTAGTTGGCCGTGGGCCGGATGATCTTGTTGTCGATGCGCTGTTCGATGATGTGGGCCGACCAGCCGGCCGTGCGCGCGATCACGAACAGCGGCGTGAACATGGCCGTGGGCACGCCCATCATGTGGTACGAAACGGCCGAGAACCAGTCCAGGTTGGGGAACATCTTCTTGGCGTCCCACATGGTGCTTTCCAGCCGCTCGGCGATGTTGTACATCTTCATGCTGGCGGCGCTGCGCGACAGCTTGCGGGCGACTTCCTTGATGACCTGGTTGCGGGGGTCGGACACGGTGTAGACGGGATGCCCGAAGCCGATGATGATTTCCTTGTTTTCAAGGCGGCGGCGGATGTCGGCCTCGGCCTCGTCCGGCGAGGCATAGCGCTTCTGGATGTCGAAGGCGACTTCGTTGGCCCCGCCGTGCTTGGGCCCGCGCAGCGCGCCGATGCCGCCGGCGATGGCCGAGTACATGTCCGAGCCGGTGCCGGCGATGACGCGGCAGGTGAAGGTCGAGGCATTGAACTCGTGCTCGGCATAAAGAATCAACGAGGTATGCATGGCCCGCACCCACTCGCTGCCGGGCGCCTCGCCGTGAAGCAGATGCAGGAAGTTGCCGCCGATGCTGTCGTCATCGGTGTGCACGTCGATGATGCGTCCGTTATGGCTGTAGTGATACCAGTACAGCAGGGCGGGGCCCAGGCAGGCCATGAGCCGATCGGCAATGTCGCGCGCATCGGGCAGGTTGTGGTCGTCTTTTTCGGGCAGGGTGCAGCCCAGTACGGAGACCGCGGTGCGCATGACGTCCATGGGATGGCTTGCCGCCGGCAGGCATTGCAGCGCCTGTTGCAGCGCTTCGGGCAGGCCCCGCAGCCGCCGCAGCTTTTCTTTGTAGGCCTTGAGCTCTGCGCGGGTGGGCAGGCTGCCGTGAACGAGCAGGTGGGCGATCTCCTCGAATTCGCTGGTGTCGGCGATGTCGAGAATGTCATAGCCGCGGTAATGCAGGTCGTTGCCGCTGCGCCCCACCGTGCACAGGGCCGTGTTGCCGGCCACGACGCCGGACAGGGCGACGGACTTCTTGGGCTTCGGGGTGGAGTCGGCGGTTTTCTTGGTTGCAGTAGCCATGGCGTGTCTCCGTATGGGTCGCTGGATGTCAGCGGGGTTTCGTGTGCCGGAATAGGGCGTCGAGCTGTTGTTCGAAATCATGGTAGCCGATGCGGTCGTACAGTTCTTCGCGAGTCTGCATCAGGTCGATGACGTTTCTTTGGTGGCCGTCGCGCCGGATGGCGCCGTAGACGGTTTCGGCCGCCTTGTTCATGGCCCGGAAGGCCGAGAGGGGATAAAGCGCCATGTCCACGCCGGCGCCTTCCAGCTCGGGCAGGGTGAACAGAGGGGTGCTGCCGAACTCGGTGATGTTGGCCAGTATGGGCACGCCCAACACCCGGCTGAACTTGGTGTAGGTGTTCAGGTCTCCGGAAGCTTCGGCAAAGATGGCGTCGGCGCCCGCTTCGACGCAGGCCTGGGCGCGCTCCAGCGCGGCATCCACGCCTTCGACCGCGATGGCGTCTGTGCGCGCAATCACGAAGAAGTCGGGGTCGCGGCGCGCATCGACCGCCGCCTTGACGCGATCGGCCATCTCATCGGCGGAAACGATTTCCTTGCCGGGGCGGTGCCCGCAGCGCTTGGCGCCTACCTGGTCCTCGATGTGGCAGGCGGCGGCGCCGGCCTTCTCCAGGCTTCTTATGGTGCGTGCGATGTTGAAGGCCGAAGGCCCGAAGCCGGTATCGATGTCCACCAGCAGCGGCAGGTCGCACACGTCGGTGATGCGCCGCACGTCGGTCAGCACGTCGTCCAGCGTGTTGATGCCCAGGTCGGGAAGCCCGAGCGAGCCGGCGGCCACGCCGCCGCCCGACACATAGACGGCGCGAAAGCCCGCCCGCTTGGCCAGCAGGGCGTGGTTGGCATTGATGGCGCCGACGATCTGCAGGGGACGCTCTTGTCGCAGCGCCTGGCGAAACAGCGCGCCCGGCGACGCGGGTCTGGTATGCGTTGACACGGAGAGATCCTTTGGCACCATGGCCTGGCTGGTTGAAAAATGCAAGGGCTCCGCGCTGCGCCGGCTCGCCTCGATCGGTGCCGGCGGCAAAAAGGCCCCGCGCCTTGGTGGCAGCGGGGCCTTCCGGGAGACCTTCGTAGCGCAGTCTCGGGGCTGGCTGCCGATCAGCTCAACAGGTCTTTGACGCCGTCGCGCTCTTCGAGCAGTTCGTTCAGGGTGTGGTCCATGCGTTCGCGCGAGAAATCGTCGATTTCAAGGCCTTCCACACGAGTGTATTCGCCATTGGCCGTGGTGACGGGCACGCCGTAGATGATGCCTTCGGGAATGCCGTAGGAGCCGTCGGACGGAACACCCATGGTGACCCACTTGCCGTTGCTGCCCAGCACCCAGTCGCGGACGTGGTCGATGGCGGCATTGGCGGCCGATGCCGCCGAGGACAAGCCGCGCGCGTCGATGATGGCCGCGCCGCGCTTGCCGACGGTGGGAATGAAAACGTCGCGATTCCAGGCATCGTCATTGATGAGCTGGGCCAGGCCCTGGCCTTCGACCGTGGCGAAGCGGATGTCCGGGTACATGGTGGGCGAATGGTTGCCCCACACGATGAGCTTCTCGATGTCGGCCACGCGCTTGCCCGACTTGGCCGCCAGTTGGGTAAGGGCGCGGTTGTGGTCCAGGCGCAGCATGGCGGTGAAGTTCTTGGCGGGCAGGTCGGGCGCCGACTTCATGGCGATGTAGGCGTTGGTGTTGGCGGGGTTGCCGACCACCAGCACCTTGACGTCGCGGCTGGCCACCTCGTTCAGGGCCTTGCCCTGGGCGGTGAAGATCTGGGCGTTGACCTGCAGCAGGTCCTTGCGCTCCATGCCCGGGCCGCGCGGGCGGGCGCCCACCAGAAGGGCGACGTCGGCGTCTTTGAAGGCCTCTCGCGGATCGCTGTGGGCGGTCATGCCGGCCAGGAGCGGGAAGGCGCAGTCGTCCAGTTCCATCATCACGCCCTTGAGCGCCTTCTGGGCCTTTTCGTCGGGGATTTCGAGCAACTGAAGGATGACGGGCTGGTCTTTGCCCAGCATTTCGCCCGAGGCGATACGGAACAGCAAGGCGTAACCAATTTGGCCGGCGGCGCCGGTGACGGCGACGCGCATGGCGGGTTTGGACATGGAGATCTCCGGTTGATGATGAATGGACAATGTCCGTCGATGCCGAAAGAGCGGCTGTGCCGCCGTTCGGCGTCAACGGACTCTGGATGGCATCCGGCGGGAAACACTGAATAAATTGCGCGCCGCGCGCAGCTGCGGACCGGGTGATTCGCACTGCTGATTACACCCGCAATTTGCTCAGAACTGCCCTAGTTTAAAACGTTAGAAGCATAGAGGAAATCAAAAATAGCGTCAATCTTATATCTTATATAAGACAGAAGAGTGTTAGACAGAAAGTGGGAACCGTGCGAAAATAGCGGGCGTTTCACGCAATTTCCTACGATTCGAAAACGTCTTTCTTCATGTCCGACAAACCCTCGACAGACTCCGCGCCCGACACCGAGCGCGCTGCAGCCAGCGCGGCCTACAGCCCGTTGTACCAGCAGATCAAGGGTTTGCTGCTGCAAAGTCTCGACCGGGGCGAATGGAAGCCGGGCGAGGCCATTCCCAGCGAGCTCGAGCTGGCTTCGCGCTTTCAGGTCAGCCAGGGTACGGTGCGCAAGGCCATCGACGAGCTCGCCGCCGAAAACCTGCTGCTGCGCAGGCAGGGCAAGGGCACCTTCGTCGCAACCCACCACGAAGCCAAAGTGCGTTTTCGTTTCCTGCGCTTGACGCCCGACGACGGCAAGCAGCCGGTGTCGGGCAGCCAGATCCTCGACTGTCGCCGTGTCAAGGCGCCCGTCGACATCGCTCGCCTGCTCGAGCTGCGCACGGCCGACACCGTGGTCAATCTTCGCCGGCTGCTGTCTTTCGATCAGGTGCCCACCATTCTCGACGACATCTGGCTGCCGGGCTCGGTGTTTCGCGGGCTCACGGCCGATTCGCTGTCGCGCTACAGGGGGCCGCTGTATGCGCTGTTCGAGTCCGAGTACGGCGTCAGCATGGTGCGCGCCGAAGAAAAAATCCGTGCCATGGCGGCGGCGGCCGAGCCGGCCCAGTGGCTCGGAGTCGAACCGGGCACGCCCCTGCTGCAGGTCGAGCGGGTTTCCTACACCTACGGCGACCGCCCCATGGAGGTTCGCCGGGGCCTTTACGTCACCGAACGCTTCCATTACCGAAACAGCTTGAACTAACAAAAGGGGTTTGTTCCTTATTTGATCGTCTTCGTCCAAATAGGCGAAAATACTCCGTATCGCTTTGCAATAATTACTTGTTACAACCTTGAGGCCGTCATGTCCGATTCAGCTTCCAAGCCGCGTCCGCAGTTTCGCAATCTAAGCGTCGCGCAGATACTTTCCTACCACCTTCCACTTGCCGGCAAGTCCTCAATTTTGCATCGCGTCAGCGGCGCCCTGCTGTTTCTCAGCCTGCCGCTGGTCATCGTTCCTCTGTTTGCCGCCAGCATCACTTCGCCCGAAAGCTACGCCGCCATGCGCGACTGGGTGTCGCATCCGCTCTGTAAGCTGGTGCTGCTCGTGCTGATCTGGGGCTATCTGCATCACTTCTGTGCGGGCATCCGCTATCTGGTGCTCGACCTGCACATTGGCATGGACAAAGTGTCGGCGCAAAAATCGGCGGGAGTCGTCTTTGGGGTCAGCCTGGCTCTGACCGTGGTATTTGGTCTCAAACTGTTCGGAGTATGGTAATGACGACTCAGCAACGTCTCGGCACGAAACGCCTCGTGGTGGGGGCGCACTACGGCACCCTCGATTTCATCGTTCAGCGCTGTACCGCCATCATCATGGCCATCTACACGCTGATCCTCTTCTTCGGCTTCCTCTTTTCCTCGGAAATGAACTTCGAAGCCTGGCAGCATCTGTTCACCTTCCATCTGGGCGTGCTGCCCTTAGGTCAATTGCTGGCCACACTGGCCTTTTTCTCCGTCGCATGGCATGCCTGGATCGGCGTGCGCGACATCTGGATGGACTACGTCACCTCGGCCGGCCTGCGCCTCTTTCTGCAGGTCCTGACTGTGCTGTGGCTGGTGGGTTCTATCATCTATTTCGCTAAAGTTCTCTGGAGTCTATAAGCCGTGGCTGCTGTCAAACATTCCCTACCTCGCCGCCAGTTCGATGTGGTGGTCGTGGGTGCCGGCGGGGCCGGCATGCGTTGCTCGCTGCAACTGGCGCAAGCGGGCCTGTCGGTCGCCGTATTGTCCAAGGTCTTTCCCACCCGCTCGCACACCGTGGCGGCGCAGGGCGGCGTCAGCGCCTCGCTGGGCAACATGAGCGAAGACAACTGGTACTGGCATATGTACGACACCGTCAAGGGTTCGGACTGGCTCGGCGACCAGGACGCCATCGAATTCATGTGCCGTGAAGCGCCCAACGCCGTCTACGAGCTCGAGCACTTCGGCATGCCTTTCGACCGTAATCCGGACGGCACCATCTACCAGCGTCCTTTCGGCGGCCATACCGCCAATTTCGGCGAGAAGCCCGTGCAGCGCGCCTGTGCGGCGGCCGACCGTACCGGTCACGCCATGCTGCACACGCTGTACCAGCGCAACGTCGCGGCCCGCACGCAGTTCTTCGTCGAATGGATGGCGCTCGACCTGCTGCGCAACGAAGCCGGCGACGTGCTGGGCGTTACGGCGCTCGAGCTCGAAACCGGCGACATCTACGTTCTTGAAGCCAAGCAAACCGTGCTGGCCACCGGCGGCGCGGGCCGTATCTGGGCCGCGTCCACCAATGCCTTCATCAATACGGGCGACGGCCTTGGCATGGCGGCGCGCGCCGGGCTTCCGCTCGAAGACATGGAGTTCTGGCAGTTCCACCCCACCGGCGTGGCGGGCGCGGGCGTGCTCATCACCGAAGGGGTGCGCGGCGAAGGCGGCATCCTGCTCAACAAGGACGGCGAGCGTTTCATGGAGCGCTACGCGCCCACGCTCAAGGACCTGGCCCCGCGCGACTTCGTCTCGCGCTCGATGGACCAGGAAATCAAAGAAGGCCGCGGCTGCGGGCCCAACGCCGATCACATTCTGCTCAAGCTGGATCACATCGGGGCGGAAACCATCATGAAGCGCCTGCCTTCGATCCGCGAAATCGCCATCAAGTTCGGCAACGTCGATCCCATCAAGGATCCGATCCCGGTCATTCCCACCATCCACTACCAGATGGGCGGCCTGCCCACCAACATCTATGGGCAGGTCATGGACTGGCGCAACGGCGAAGACAAGCCTGTCCGCGGCCTGTACGCCGTGGGCGAATGCGCGGCCACTTCGGTGCACGGCGCCAACCGCCTCGGCACCAACTCGCTGCTGGACCTCATCGTGTTCGGCCGCGCCGCGGGCAACCACATCGTCGAGTCGCATCCCGAGCGTCAGCACGCCCATCAGGACATCCCGCCGTCGGCCATCGACTTTTCGCTCGACCGGGTCAACGAGCTCGAAAAGCGCAGCTCGGGCGAAAACGTCTACGAAGTCCACAACGCCATGCGCAACAGCATGCAGAACCACTGCGGCGTGTTCCGCACGCTCAAGCTGCTGAACGAAGGCGTCGCCGACATGGAGCAGATCGCCGAGCGTTGCGACAACGTCTACTTCAAGGATAAGTCCAAGGTCTGGAACACGGCCCGCATGGAAGCCCTCGAACTGGCCAACATGAAGGAAGTCGCGCTGGCCACCACCAAGTCGGCCGCCAACCGCACCGAAAGCCGGGGCGCGCATGCCCTCGACGACTATCCCGAGCGCGACGACGAGAACTGGCTGCGCCACACGCTGTGGTTCTCCGAAGACCGCCGCCTCGAATACAAGCCTGTGCAAATGAAGCCGCTAACCGTCGAGAGCTTCCCGCCCAAGGCACGGACCTTCTAAGCAGGATACAGAAATGAGCGAAAAACGTATCGTCAAATTTGAGATTTACCGCTACGATCCCGACAAGGACGAGCGTCCCTACATGCAGAAGCTCGAGGTCGAGCTGCAGCCCAACGACAAGATGCTGCTCGACGCGCTGGTGCGCATCAAGCACGACGTCGACGACAGCCTGGCGCTGCGCCGCTCCTGCCGCGAGGGCGTGTGCGGTTCCGACGCCATGAACATCAATGGCAAGAACGGCCTGGCCTGCACCACCAACCTGCGCGAACTCAGCGAGCCCATCGTGCTGCGTCCGCTGCCCGGCCTGCCCGTGGTGCGCGACCTCATCGTCGACATGACGCACTTCTTCAACCAGTATCATTCGATCAAGCCCTTCCTGATCAACGATCAGCCGCCGCCCGAGAAAGAGCGTCTGCAAACCCCCGAGGCCCGCGAAGAAATCGACGGCCTGTACGAGTGCATCCTATGCGCATGCTGCTCCACGGCCTGCCCGTCGTTCTGGTGGAACCCCGACAAATACGTCGGCCCGGCCGGCCTGCTGCAGGCGTATCGCTTCATCGTCGACACGCGCGACGAAGCCACGGCCGAGCGCCTGGACAACCTCGAAGACCCCTATCGCCTGTTCCGCTGCCATACCATCATGAACTGTACGGACGTCTGTCCCAAGGGGCTCAACCCGGCGAAGGCCATCGGCAAGATCAAGGAGCTCCTGGTCCGTCGCACCATCTAAGGCGATAGCCAATGAAAAAACAGTCGGAAATCGACCGCCCGCGCTTGCGTTGGCGAGCCCGGCGCGGTCTGTTGGAGAACGATCTGATCATCACGAAGTTTCTGGATCAGTTCGAAGACCAGCTTACCGACGCCGATGTGCAGGCCCTCACTCTGCTTTTCGAGATGGGGGACAATGAATTGCTTGACGTATTGCTGGCCCGCACCGAGCTCGAAGGGGAGTACGACACTCCCGAGCTGCACCGTCTGGTCGCGCAAATGCGAGAGCTGTAACATTTTGAGGATTGAAAAGATGCAACTATCAGATAAAAAAGCCACCCTGTCGCTATCCGACGGCAGCGCGTCCGTCGAATTCCCGGTGTACCAGGGCACGATCGGGCCTGATGTCATCGATATTCGCAAGCTCTACGGCCAAACGGGCATGTTCACCTACGACCCGGGCTTTCTGGCGACCGCTTCGTGCGAATCGTCCATCACGTATATCGACGGCGACAAGGGCCAGCTGCTGTATCGCGGATATCCCATCGACCAGCTCGCGCAAACCTGCGACTTCATGGATGTCAGCTATCTGATCCTGAACGGCGAACTGCCCAACGACGAGCAGAAGCGCGAGTTCGACTCCCTGGTCACGAACCACACCATGGTTCACGAGCAGATGCAGACGTTCCTGCGCGGCTTCCGGCGCGACGCCCATCCCATGGCGGTGCTGACCGGCCTGGTGGGCGCAATGTCGGCCTTCTACCACGACTCCACCGACATCACCAACGCGCGCCATCGCGAGATCTCGGCCATCCGGCTGATCGCCAAACTGCCCACCCTGGTGGCCATGGCGTACAAGTACTCCATGGGCCAGCCCTACATCTATCCGCAGAACGATCTGTCCTACACGGGCAATTTCCTGCGCATGATGTTCGCCACGCCTTGCGAAGAGTACAAGGTCAATGAAGTCGTCGAGCGCGCGCTCGACCGCATCTTCATCCTGCACGCCGACCACGAGCAGAACGCGTCGACGTCCACGGTGCGTCTGTGCGGTTCGTCGGGCACCAACCCCTTCGCCGCCATCGCGGCGGGCGTCGCATGCCTGTGGGGGCCCGCTCATGGCGGCGCCAACGAGGCCTGCCTGCAGATGCTCGAAGAGCTGCAGGCCAACGGCGGCGTGGCCAAGGTCGGCGAGTTCATGGAGAAGGTCAAGGACAAGAACTCCGGCGTTCGCCTGATGGGCTTCGGCCACCGGGTCTACAAGAACTACGATCCGCGCGCCAAGCTGATGCAGGAAACCTGCAAAGAAGTGCTGGGCGCTCTGGGCCTGGAAAACGACCCGCTGTTCAAGCTGGCCATGGAGCTCGAGCGCATCGCCCTCGAAGACGCGTACTTCGTCGACCGCAAGCTGTATCCCAACGTCGATTTCTACTCGGGCATCGTGCAGCGCGCCATCGGCATCCCCACTTCGATGTTCACGGCCATCTTCGCGCTGGCCCGCACAACGGGCTGGATCGCGCAATGGAACGAGATGCTGTCCGACCCCGACTACAAGATCGGCCGTCCGCGCCAGTTGTACACCGGCTACGCTCCTCGCGACGTCGCGGCCAAGTAATACCGGCTGCGGTTCGTTCGCACACCGCGCAAAAAAAACGCCCTTCGGGGCGTTTTTTTTTGCGTCGTCCGGCGTAAAGAGCCCCCGGCACTGACGCATTGGAAGCAAGAAAAAACCGGCAGAACCCGAAGGCTTTGCCGGTCTAATGCGCCGCGCTGGGCGGCAGCAGCGGCGGATCGCGGATTACAACTGAACCTGCCCCGCCTCTTGCTGCGCATCGACCACCGCCAGCGCCGTCATGTTGACGATGCGGCGCACGGTCGCGCTGGTGGTCAGGATGTGCACGGGGCGGGCTGCGCCCAGCAGGACGGGGCCCATGGCGACCCCGTTGCTGCCCGTCATCTTGAGCATGTTGTAGGTGATGTTGCCGGTGTCGAGATTGGGCGTGATCAGCAGGTTGGCCGGGCCTTTCAGCGTGGAATCGGGGAAGGCCTTGAGGCGGATCCTTTCGGACAGCGCCGCGTCGGCGTGCATTTCGCCGTCGACCTCGAGCTGCGGAGCGCGTTCGGCGATGATCTCGCGGGCGCGCGCCATTTTTCTGGACGACTCGGTGACGCGGCTGCCGAAGTTCGAGTGCGAAAGCAGGGCGATCTTGGGTATGACGCCGAAGCGCAGCACTTCGGCGGCGGCCTGGATGGTCATGTCCGCGATCTGTTCGGCCGTGGGGTTCTCGTTGACGTGGGTGTCGCAGATGAACAGCGTCTGGTCGGGCAGCATGAGTACGTTCATGGCGGCGTAGGTTTGCGCGCCCTCGCGCAGGCCGATGACTTCATCGACGTAGCGCAGCTGGTTGTCGTAGCGGCTGGCGGCGCCGCACAGCAGGGCGTCGGCGTCGCCGCGCTGCAGCAGCATGACGCCGATCAGCGAGTTGTGCTTGCGCACCATGGCCTTGGCGATGTCGGGCGTGACGCCGTTGCGGCCCTGCAGCTTGTAGTAGCCGCTCCATGTCTCGTTGAAGCGCTCGTCGTCCTCGGGGTTGACGATCTCGATGTTTTCGCCGGGAGTCAGGCGCAGGCCGAACTTCTGGATGCGCATCTCGATGACGCTGGGGCGGCCGATGAGTATGGGCTGGGCGATCTGCTCGTCGATCACGACCTGGGCCGCACGCAGCACGCGTTCGTCTTCGCCGTCGGCATAGATGACGCGCTTGGGCGCGTTCTTGGCCTGCATGAACAGCGGGCGCATGAGCTGGCCCGTGTGGTAGACCAGGCTCATGAGCTTCTGGCGATAGGCTTCGATATCGGCGATGGGGCGCGTGGCCACGCCGGACTCCATCGCGGCCTGCGCCACCGCCGGAGCGATCTTGACGATCAGGCGCGGATCGAAGGGCTTGGGAATGATGTACTCGGGGCCAAAGGTGAGGTCCTGGCCCGCATAGGCGTTGGCGACCTCGTCGTTCTGCTCGGCCTCGGCCAGTTCGGCGATGGCGCGCACGCAGGCCAGCTTCATTTCTTCGTTGATGACCGTGGCGCCGACGTCCATGGCGCCCCGGAAAATGAAGGGAAAGCACAGGACATTGTTGACCTGGTTGGGATAGTCGGAGCGGCCGGTGGCCATGACGCAGTCGGGACGGGCGGCCTTGGCGGCCTCGGGGCGGATCTCGGGTTCGGGGTTGGCCAGGGCCAGAATGAGCGGACGGTCGGCCATGCTCTTGACCATGTCGGCGGTCAGCACGCCGGGGGCCGAGCAGCCCAGGAAGACGTCGGCGTCGCGGCACACGTCGGCCAGCGTGCGGGCATCGGTCTTCTGCGCATACGCCGCCTTGGTGGGCTCCATATTGCTTTCGCGGCCTTCGTGGATGACGCCGCGCGAGTCGACCACGAAAATATTGGAGCGGGGCACGCCCAGGCTGACGAGCAGGTTCAGGCAGGCGATGGCGGCCGCGCCGGCGCCCGAGCACACCAGCTTCACCGAGCCGATGTCCTTGCCGACCACTTTCAGGCCATTGAGGATGGCGGCGGCGGAAATGATGGCGGTGCCGTGCTGGTCGTCATGGAAGACCGGGATCTTCATGCGTTCGCGCAGCTTCTTCTCGATGTAGAAGCACTCGGGCGCCTTGATGTCTTCGAGGTTCACGCCGCCCAGGGTGGGTTCGAGCGCGGCGATGATGTCGACCAGCTTGTCGGGGTCGGTTTCGGCCAGCTCGATGTCGAACACGTCGATGCCGGCGAACTTCTTGAACAGGCAGCCCTTGCCTTCCATGACGGGCTTGGCGGCCAAGGGGCCGATATTGCCCAGGCCCAGCACCGCCGTGCCGTTGGTGATGACGCCCACCAGGTTGGAGCGCGAGGTGTACATGGCGGCGGCTTCTTCGCCGCCGGCGTGGATGGCCATGCTGGCGACCGCCACGCCGGGCGAATAGGCCAGCGACAGGTCGTCCTGGTTGGCCAGCGTTTTGGTGGGCGTCACCGAGATCTTGCCCGGGGTGGGGTGGGCGTGATAGTCGAGCGCCAGTTTCGAGAGGTCCGCGTTGGCATCCATCTTGGGTGTAACTCCTGAAATCGAAAAGCAAAAATAGCGTGTCCGGCCGGTTTGTGGCCGGCCGTCTGGAGCCGGTCTTGGCTGGCAAGAACCACCGTGTTGACTGAATTGTACAAAGCGTAAGTGTAATGCGTTGGTCACGATGCCGTGAGCCGATGTTGCCAGCCGGCCGAGTGTCACTTATCGTCAACGCTTTTTCCGCAAAGGGCCGTTCCCCGCCGGTCCGCGCGTTACATACTGGAAGTTTGTGGGTATACTACCCGTACTACGGCTAATCAAGGCGTCGTACACGTTGCCTTCTGCCCCCCGCTATCCGCTAACCGGTCTGGCCGTGTCGCGGAAGGTTGTCCTGCATCATAACGAGTGAGACACTCGGATAGGTGAAGCGCTTATATGTCATCGGAAACAGAACTTTTAGCAAACTCGTATCTTTTTGGTAGCAACGCCCCATACGTAGAGGAACTCTACGAATCCTATCTGGACAATCCAGGTTCGGTTTCCGAGCAATGGCGTAACTACTTCGATCAGCTTCAGCACCAGCCGGCCACAGACGGCCAGGAAATCACCCGCGACCAGGCCCACGCGCCCATCATCGAGTCGTTCGCGCAGCGCGCCAAGGCCAATGCCTTCATCGCCCGCGTGCAAGAGCCCGATCTCGCGGTCGCCGGCAAGCAGGTCTCCGTCCAGACGCTTATCGCCGCGTATCGCACGCTGGGTGTGCGCGTGGCCGACCTCGACCCGCTCAAGCGCCAGGAACGTCCCACCATTCCCGAGCTCGATCCCGCATTCTATGGCCTGACCGAGGCCGACCTCGACCAGGTCTATGCGGCCACCAACACGTATTTCACCAAGGCCGACGCCATGACCATGCGCGACATGCTCAAGGCCTTGCGCGATACGTACTGCCGCACCGTGGGCGCCGAGTTCATGCACATCTCCGATCCCGCCGCCAAGCGCTGGATCCAAGAGCGCCTGGAGTCCACCGTGGGCGTGCCGGCGTTCTCGGCCGAACGCAAAACCCGCATCCTGCAGCAGCTCACCGAGGCCGAAGGCCTCGAGCGCTATCTGCACACCAAATACGTCGGGCAGAAGCGCTTCTCGCTCGAAGGCGGCGAAAGCTTCATCGCCTCGATGGACGAGGTCGTCAACCACGCCGGCGAAAACGGCGTGCAGGAAATCGTCGTGGGCATGGCCCACCGCGGCCGCCTCAACCTGCTGGTCAACATCATGGGCAAGATGCCCAGCGACCTGTTTGCCGAATTCGAAGGCAAGCACAGCCAGGCCCTGACCGACGGCGACGTCAAGTACCACAACGGCTTCTCCAGCGACCTGTCCACGCGCGGAGGCCCCGTCCACCTGTCGCTGGCCTTCAACCCTTCCCACCTCGAGATCGTCAATCCAGTGGTCGAGGGCAGCGTCCGCGCCCGCCAAGAGCGCCGCGGCGACACGGATCGCAGCCAGGTGCTGCCGGTGCTGGTGCACGGCGACGCCGCCTTCGCGGGACAGGGCGTGGTCATGGAAACCCTCAACCTGGCGCAGACCCGCGGCTATGGTACGGGCGGCACGCTGCACATCGTCATCAACAACCAGATCGGCTTCACCACCTCCGATCCGCGCGACACGCGTTCCACGCTGTACTGTACCGACGTCGTCAAGATGATCGAGGCGCCGGTATTCCACGTCAACGGCGACGACCCCGAAGCCGTTGTCTACGTCACGCAATTGGCGCTGGACTATCGCCGCGAATTCAAGCACGACGTCGTGGTCGACATCGTCTGCTTCCGCAAGCTGGGCCACAACGAGCAGGACACTCCCTCGCTGACCCAGCCGCTGATGTACAAGCGCATCGGCCAGCATCCCGGCACCCGCAAGCTGTACGCCGACAAGCTCGTCGCCCA
>Ga0180220_1001767_pt1 | contig 15195 bp, 18 predicted proteins | sample eDN5th37CBELigBY_FD_151335 | JGI IMG/M metagenome (GOLD analysis project Ga0180220, IMG submission 151335) | Enriched backyard soil microbial communities from Emeryville, California, USA - eDNA 5th pass 37_C BE-Lig BY (version 2) (version 2) | ecosystem: Environmental > Terrestrial > Soil >... | reverse complement strand
CACGCGGTACAGCGGCGGCTGGGCGATGTAGACCATCCCTTCCTCGATGAGCTGCCGCATGTGGCGGAAGAAGAAGGTGAGGAGCAGCGTGCGGATGTGGGCGCCGTCCACATCGGCGTCGGTCATGATGATGATCTTGCCGTAGCGCGAGTTCTTGATGTTGAACTCGTCATCGCCGATACCGGTGCCGATCGCGGTGATGATCGTGCGGATCTCCTCGTTCGAGAGGATCTTGTCGAGGCGCGCCTTTTCCACGTTCAGGATCTTGCCCTTGAGTGGCAGGATCGCCTGGAACGAGCGGTCCCGCCCCTGCTTGGCGCTGCCTCCTGCGCTGTCGCCCTCGACGAGGTAGATCTCGCAGACGGCGGGATCGGTGATCGAGCAGTCCGCGAGCTTGCCCGGCAGGACGCTCCCCTCGAGCGCGCTCTTGCGGCGGGTCAGGTCGCGGGCGCGGCGCGCGGCGTTGCGGGCACGGGCCGCCGAAATAGCCTTCTCGATGATGATCCGGGCAACCGACGGGTTCTCATCGAGGAAGACCGCCAGCTTCTCGTTGACGACCTGCTCGACCGCGCCCCGGACTTCGGAGTTCCCCAGCTTCGTCTTGGTCTGCCCTTCGAACTGCGGTTCGCGGACCTTGACCGAGAGAACTGCCGTGAGCCCCTCTCGGACATCATCGCCGGAGAGCGATTCCAGATCCTTCTCCTTCTTGAGGAGGTTGTTCTTCCGGGCGTAGTCGTTGAGGGTGCGGGTGAGCGCCGCCTTGAAGCCGGTGAGGTGCGTGCCGCCTTCGTGCGTGTTGATGTTGTTGACGAAGGTGAACGTGCTCTCGTTGTACCCGGTGTCGTACTGCATGGCGAGCTCGATCTCGGCTTCCTCCCGGCTCGCCTCGATATAGATCGGCTTCGGGTAGAGCGGCGTGCGCGTGCCGCGCAGGAACTCGACGAACTCGATGATCCCGCCCTCGTACCGGAACTCCTCCCGGCGCGGCTCCCGCCCGGCATCGTGCCGCTCGTCGGTGAGCGTGATGTGCAGGCCGCGGTTGAGGAACGCCATCTCGCGCAGGCGGTTGGCGAGCGTGTCGAAGTTGTAGTCGACCTCCGTGAAGATCTCGGCGTCGGGCTTGAACGACACGGTGGTCCCGCGGCCCGTGGCCTTGCCGACGATCTCGAGCTCGGTCTGCTTGACACCGCGGGCGTACTTTTGCCGGTACAGGTTGCCGTCTCGCCAGCGGACCTCGACCTCGAGCCACTCCGAAAGCGCGTTGACGACGCTGACGCCAACGCCGTGGAGACCGCCGGACACCTTGTACGCGCTCTTGTCGAACTTGCCGCCGGCGTGGAGCATGGTCATGACGACCTCGACGCCGGGCTTCCCTTCCGTCGGATGGATGCCGACCGGGATGCCGCGGCCGTCGTCGACCACGGTCACGGAACCATCTTTCCGGAGGATCACGTCAATGCGGGTGCAGAAACCGGCGAGTGCCTCGTCCACCGCATTGTCGACGACCTCGTAGACGAGGTGGTGGAGTCCGCGCGCGGAGGTGGAGCCGATATACATCCCCGGGCGCTTACGGACCGCGTCGAGGCCTTTCAGGACCTGGATCTGCTCCGCGGTGTAGTCGCTGCGCTCAGGCTGATTCGTCGCCATGATACTCGTCGTAAGGGTCTCAGAACGGTAGCACGATTAATACCCCGGATGCCCGTGCAGGTTGCCGATGCACTGGCGTTGCGAAGATGTCGCGCGGGGTTCAGCCGTCGGCCATGACGAAGCGTATGCGTTTGATCGCGCCGCGTTCCCGGCCATCGTTGATCCTGGCGAGGATCTCGCGCTCCATGAGCTTCAGCTCCATGAGCCACGGGCTCGAGCGCACGGCCACGATGAGGACGCCCTGGTCGACCCGGAGCGGAGTAGTCACCGCGGCGATCGCGGGGCCCACGGCGTCGGGCCACGCCGGGACGGCGCCGGCCTGCTCGATCCGCTCGGCGATTCCGGACCTTTCCAGATAGCGCCGGATCTCATCGCTGAGCGGGCTGGGACGCCCGGATTTCCTGTCGTTCACGCGAAGATCCGCCCGGCCTGTATACGCCAGCGGGGGAGCGCGCCGGCGCGTACCATTACGTCCGATGCTTTGGGAGCAGTCAGCACGACCTGTCCCCGCTCTTCGGCTTCGAGGATCTCGAGTATCCGCTCGGCGCGGCCGGGGTCCAGCTCGGCGAAGACGTCGTCGAGCAGGATGATGGGATCGAAACCGCGGACCGCGCGAAGCGTTGCCGCCTCCATCATGCGGAGGGCGACCGCGGCGGTACGCCGCTGTCCGCCGGATCCGAACTCCCGGACATCCACGTTGCGATTGCCGTTCTGCAGCGTGAAGCGCAGGTCGTCGCGGTGCGGTCCGACGAGCGTCATCCCGCGCTCCCGCTCGCGCTGAGCCACCCGCCGGAGCTCCTTCGAGAACTCATCGGTGACAGCGGACTCCGAGGTGAGGTCGATGTCCGCGGGGAGCCACGTGGCGTAGACCATCTCGATCCCGGGTCCGCCAGCGATTGCGGCGGTCCGGGCGAGGAACGCTGCGCGATACCTCTCCACCCACCGGACACGGAGGGTAGTAATCCGTGCCCCGAGCCGGACGAGCGCGTCGTTCCACACCTCCAGCGAGCTCGCGGCCGGGCCGCCTCGCCGGAGCTCCGCATTGCGCTGCCGGAGGATTTGTCGGTACTGCTGGAGCGCCGTCAGGTAACCCGGCTCGTGGAGCGAGAGCAGGATGTCGAGGAACCTGCGTCGCCCGCCGGGCGGACCATCGATCAATCCTACGTCGGAGGGCGAGAAGACTACCGCGCCGGCCTGCCCCAGCGCGTCACCGATCCGTTCGGGCTCGACACCGTCCACCGTCACCCGTTTGCGTCGCCCTGCCCGCTCGAACGCGGCCGTTACCGCCCGTTCCCTGGCGCCCTGCTGGAAGACTGCGCGTATGTGGAACGCCGGCTCGCCGAAGCGAACGAGCTGCTCATCGGGCGCGCCACGAAAGGATCTGAAGATCTCGCAGTAGTAGAGCGCCTCGATGAAGTTGGTCTTGCCGGAACCGTTGTCGCCGATGATGGCAACGCCCTCGACCGGCAGCGTCAGGTCGAGCTCCGCGAAGTTACGGAACTGGCGGAGCCGTACCGAGCGGCACACATGCGGTGGCGGGACGACGGTCATCGGGACGGCGGAAGATAGCGCCGCCGCAGGGAGCGGGCAACGCGGAAGTGCTGCCCCGCCGCGGCGGGAGCCGTGCACCGGTCGTGGTGGCCGCGCCGGGCTGGTCAAGGCGCAAAGCTTGCCACGTTGGGCCCCGGGGTGCCCGAACGCGGGAGGATCGGATGCGAAGCGAGAACCGCGCCATACTCGATGCAGCGATCGTGGCGGCGCGGGGTGCGGATGCCCACGCCGTCCTCCTGACCTCCAGCGAAGAGGCAGAGGCGGGCTACCTCCGACGCAGGCTGGGCCGCGGAACGCGTGTGATCTCACCCCTGACCGGCCCGGGGGCTTTGACCGGGAGCGACGAGGATGAAGTGATCACGCTTCCCCGGATCCGGCTCCGCCGTCGCGGCCGGGCCAAGGTGGCGCTCCTGGAAGCTCTTGCAAGTGGCGTCATCCTGCCGGGCGAACGGGTGGTGGTGGTTTCGGGCGACGGATCGGGCGACGACGCCCGTCTGGACACGGTCGCGCTGATCGAGCTTACCGGCGAGGATGAGCTGATCGCCCGGGCGTCGGGGGAGACGCTGTCCTCCCTCGCGCACGTCGCGGACCCCGCAGTGTTCGACACGGTGCTGGCGCTCTGCATCGAGCTCAGCCGGCATGGCCGGGAGGGGCGGCCGGTGGGATTCCTGGCCGTGCTCGGCGATCACGAGGCCGTGATGGAACGCTCTCACCCGCTGGTGTTGAACCCATTCGAGGGACACGATTCCGACGTCCGCTGCGTTCTCTATCCCGCGGCCCGCCGTGCCATACGCGAATTCTCCGGGATGGACGGCGCGTTCGTCATCTCCGGCGACGGTATCGTCATGGCCGCCGGGCGCTACCTCCAGGAGCTTGCGGACCATTCGGTGCCGGTGGGACTCGGCGCGCGGCACCGCGCCGCGGCCGGGATCACGGAAACCACGAGGAGCATCGCCTTCGTCGTCTCCGAATCCTCCGGCGAGGTACGTATCTTCAGCGGTGGCAGGGTGTTGACGACGCTGTCGCCGGAAGATTGACGACGCGTGCCGGACGGATCATTCTACCGGTCGGGCAATCTCACGAACGCGGGAGGGGGACGAGTGCTGGTCTATCTGAACGGTAAATACGTGCCTCACGAAGATGCGCGGATCTCCGTCGATGACCGCGGCTTCCTCTTCGCCGATGGCGTCTACGAGGTCGTGCGCGTGTACCGCGGCCGGCTCTTCCGTATGGGCGACCACGTCGAGCGGATGAGGCGGGGGCTGGACGCTCTCCGGATCGGGTTCGACGGAGTCGACGGGCTCGGCACCATCGCCGAGCGGCTGCTCGCGGAGAACGGGCTCGACGAGGCGACCGTCTACATCCAGGTCACCCGTGGCGCATCGCCGCGCGCGCACGCATTCCCGACCCCGACGCCAGCGCCCACCGTTTATGTCGCGACGCGACCCTTCGGCGGCTACCCGCCGGAGTACGCCGAGCAGGGTGTAACGACGATCACCGTGCCCGACACGCGCTGGAGCCGGTGCGACGTGAAGAGCGTCGCCCTGCTCCCCAACGTGCTGGCCAACCAGCAGGCAAAGGAAGCGGGCGCGTTCGAGGCGCTCTTCGTGCGCGATGGAGTGGTCATAGAGGGGTCGCTCTCGAACCTGCTCGGTGTCATCGATGGCACGGTAGTCACGTACCCGGCGTGCAACTATATTCTTCCCGGGATCACGCGCGCCGTGACGCTGGAGCTCGCCCGCGCGCTCGGGATACCGGTCCGCGAAGGGCCGATCCGTCTCGAGGAGCTGCATCGCGTGGAGGAGCTCTTCCTGTCCGGCACGACGACGGAAGTCATGCCCATTGCGCGTGTGGATGGCCGGTTGATCGGCGACGGGCGGCCGGGCCCGATCACGCGGCGGCTGCGTGAAGCCTTCCGCGAGCTCACTGCCTGAACGCGGTGGCGCGAAGCGACTTCCGATCGGAACCGCAAGGATACCAGCGGGTTACTCGCATCATACGGCCGGCACCCGGTGCAGTGCGGGGCTTCGCCTCCGCGCGCCACGGGCTGGCCGCGACACGCGATCGCTGCTGATCGCCGGATCGCTCGCGGAGCGGACCGTACGGAATCGTGAGTGCGCCAGCCCTCATCTCTGACGTCGGAGTTGATTGATGGAGATTCGAATTCGGCGCCGCATCTGCCCGCGTACCTGGGACGTGTTGTTGAACACCGGCCAGTGCGTGACGACCGGTCCGCTCTTCACCGACCTCCAGGGCGAGTTCCTCGAGGCCCTCAAGACCGAGCCCTACGTCCTCTGCCTTGCCGACGGCATGACTTTCGACGCCCGCTCCATCGTGGCGCTCGTTCCCGGTAACGCAATCCGCGAAGACGAGATCCCGGGCGACGGACCCTGACGGGGGACGCCGGGCGCAGCCGTTCGCGGTGGTGGCAGGGGCGAGGGGCCGCCCGGGCCGGCCGCCCTCAACCCGCGCGGCGAAGTGGTTCCGTCCCGGGCGTCGCCCCGCCTGCTTGCGTTCCGCGATCCGCTTCGAGGGGAGTGACATAGAGCGACTCCACCGCGACGATCACCACGGCCAGCAGCGGTACGGCGAGGAGCAGGCCAAGGAAGCCGAAGAGCACGAACATGACCGCCTGGAAAAGCATGGTCAGCGCCGGCGGCAGGCGGACCGCGCCTTTCATGACGAGCGGGGTCAGGACGTTCGATTCGATCTGCTGCACCGCCACGTACAGGATCAGGACGTAGAGCGCCTGCGTCGGTGACACGATCAGCGCAACGGCGATTGCCGGGACCGCGGAGAGGATCGGGCCGATGATCGGGACGAACTCGAGCAGCGCCGCGATGAGTCCCAGGCCGAGCGCCGTCGGCACGCCGAGCAGCCACAGCCCCAGCGTCGTCAGAACGCCCACGGCGATCATGTTGATCACCGTGCCGAGCATCCAGCGCCGGAGAGAAGCGCCGATGGCGCGCAGCGTTTCAGCCACCCGGGGCCGGTGCTCCGGCGGAACCAGGCGAGATGCGCCGTCGATGTAGAGCTGCGGCTCGACGGCCAGATATACGCCGGCGATGATCACGACCAGGAGACTGGCGACCGCTCCCACAACCGTGTTGAGCAGGGGGAGTGCGCCCCCCACCAGCCCCGCCAGCTCCTCGCCTGCGCGGGCGCGCAACTGTTCCCAGAACTGCGGCTCGGCGTTGATCAGCTCGCCGGTGGCCATGTCGTACCGGGACTGAATCCAGACTGCGATTTCGGTCAATGCCTGCGGGAGCTGCTCCCGGATGACGGCCGCCTGCTGCTGAAGCGTGGGCCAGGTGAGCATCCATGCGCCGAGCAGGAGCCCGAGCGTGGCCACCACGATGGTCATGACGGCGACTGTGCGCGGCGCGTTGAACCGCTCCAGCCGGTCGACGAAGATCGACAGGAACGCTGCGACGAGGACGGCGAAGAAGCCGACGAACACCAGCTCCCGCCCTAGCCAGAGCATGTTGCCGAGCGCCCAGAGGCCGAGGACCGTTATCGTGGCGCGGGCCACGAACCCGATCGTCAGGCGCTCGCCGCCGCCGGCAGGGGGCGAATGCTGCGGCTTCGGTGCGTTCATCTCGTCCTCGGGCCAGGCATCGCGCCGGCCAGTTTCGTCATGGCACTGCCCCGAGGGGGTCGCTAGATTCCGGTCCGAACACCCGCGGCGGTGCCCGTAACCCTCCAGCGAAAGGCAGAAGAGCCATGAGTCGCTCTCTCAACAAGGTGATCCTCATCGGCAACGTCGGTGCCGAGCCGGAAGTCCGGACCACGCCTTCGGGCCTCAAGGTCGCCAAGCTCTCCCTCGCCACGAACCGCACGTTTACGGACCGGTCCGGACACCAGCAGGAAAAGACCGAGTGGCACCGGCTCACGGTGTGGGACAAGCTCGCAGAGATCATCGAGCAATACGTGCACAAGGGCGATCGGCTGTACGTCGAGGGACGGATCGAATACTCGCAGACCCAGGACGAAAACGGCTCGCCGCGCTACTGGACGGACATCGTGGTGCGCGACATGATCATGCTCGGTTCGGGGTCCGGCGGCCCCGGCGATGGCCCGCCACCGGCACGCGACAGGCAGCCGGCCGGCTCGCCGTTCCGGGACGACGACGACGATTTGCCGTTCTAGATCGGGTCGATTCGCATGCGAGGGCCGGCTGAGCCAACCGGCCCGACGGGGCGGCACTTCCGAAGTGGAAGCGTCGCCCCTTTCGCTTCCGGGGCCAGTGACGGCAGCTGTTGGCATCCGGCCACGATCTCGAGGTGAGAGGAAGCGTATGAGGCGTCTTCCCGTCAGTTTCACACTCCCACACTTCGAGGTAGGGCACACCGAACGCGTCCGTCGAACGGGCGAGCACCTCGTCGGTCCCGGTGTGGATGGGGTCGATACTGGGTGGGAGGTCGACGTGGCCCAGCGCTCCGTGATCGGTGTCTATGATCCACCACCTGTAGCTCGACGGTGACTTTTCCGCGCCTCCCACGCGGTTTCCGAACTCCCGCAGCCACACCAGACCGACCTCGTCCACGAGCACGCGCCCGGAGGCCGGCGGGCTACCCTCCACGATCTCGGTTGCGGCCACACGCCCGACACTGTCGAGCTCGCCGCTGCCATTCCACACCTGTAGCTCCAGCGCATGGCCGGGTGCGACGAACAGCCGCCGGTCTGGCAGTCTGATTGCTCTGCGGATGCTGCTGCACGAAGTCTCCGGTGCGCCGTAGCAGCCGCCCTCCGCCGGAAGCGATGGGTGGATGATCGACCCAATCGGGTCCGCCGGCCGGGCCGATGTCGCCCATTCCGGTGACGGTCAACCTGGCACCGTCGAGGCGGAAACTCGTCTTCATGGAGCTATCAAGCCCAGGTCCCGGGAGGGCCATTCGCGGGGACTGACGGCGATGCGGACGCCGGCGGAATCGCTGAGCTGGAGCCCGCCTTCCGGGGCAAGGTCGCCGGCAGCACACCCGCACACTATCAGGATCGACAGGACAGACAGGAGATGGCGCATCCGATCCTCTCCGTGCGGCGTCGCCGACGATCGCCGCCAGATGTCCGTAATCAGCAAGAGAAAGCGATGACCAGGGCGTGCTGCGGCGGCGCTGCGCGGGAACCCACCACGCCAGATTCGCCGAACGAAGTCGTCGGTGCAAGGATCTCAGGGCGAACGGTCGGTCGGCCCGCGTGAGCGCGGATCGGGAGGCGTTACGCCTGGTGATGGAACGAGAACGGCCCGGCGGTTTGTCGACCGCCGGGCCGCCCCGGCGACTCCTGAGACTTGTTACGGCAATGCCCGCCGCTGTTTCGCGGCTTCGCGATCCGGCGGAATCCCGGCGCCTTCGATCACGACCAGCTCCTCGGGCGTGTAGTAGCGTAGCTCGAGCTCGCCGTCGAGCAGCACACCGTATCGATGGGCGGAGTACTCGCTCGCGTCGACCACTGTCCCCACACGGCCGATCTCACCGGGAGCGAGTGGAAGCTTGCCTCGCTGCACGCGGACGCGCGTGCCCTGCGGGATCAAAGCCACGATTGCCATGGGTACCTCCATGATGAAGCGCTGCCACTACCGAACGATGGCGGCGGCGCCCCGCGCGGGCAATCCCTTGCTACGACCCTGTACCGGCTTATATTGCCGCTGACTTGGCGCGAATCTCAAACGGGGTGCCGTATGAGCAGGGATAGAAGGAGCAAGTTCGCGATGGCCGTCGGCTTGGTCATCGGTGTCCTGTGGATCGTCATGGCGCTCGGCGCGCTCGGGAGTGCCGCGAGTGGCCTGAGCGCCGGGCGACTGGACTGGGGTATCGGCTGGGGACTCGTCGGCGTGCTCCTCCTCGCCGCGGGATCCTGCGCGATCGTCGCGACGTGGTGGCACCAGTTCCGCGTTCTCAGGGAAGATTGACGCCTGCTCTCCGGCACTCTCAGGGACAGGAAAAACTTCAGAGGCGGGCCCGGCGCCCTCGCGCCGCCCGCCTCTCTTCATGTCTGCTGGCGCCCACCAGACCAGACCGCGTTGTGCCAGAACCCCAGCAACTCCGTATCGTATCGATCAGGCGCCTCGAGGTAGGCCACACGCCACGCATCGTACGACGGAAGCTCGAGCTCCCGCGACAGCGTTTCCGCGACCCGAGCCACCATTACCCAGTATACCGCTCGCGCAGGGGGCGCCTGCAATGCCAGCGGGCCGGCATCCGTGGTTGCTACAGGTTCACCACCACTGACGGCACCGCCCACCGGCTCTGCGGGCCGATACGGGTTCGTCTCCTGCGCCAGCTCGTAGATCTCATCCGGCGATAACTGGAGGAACCGTTCGGCCACGCGGCCAGAACACCAGTCGATGTACTTCGCGCGCAGCACCTGTTCGTCCACCGGGTCGACTCCCATAACTCCAGGCCTGGACCGAAGTCGCGGGACCCCTCACCCGCACCACACCCCGAGACCCCACCATGGAGCCCGCCGGATCGCCCCTTCACGTAATCCAACCAGTGGACAAGCGTAAGCACTGGCGCCACAACCGTCAAGGGAGACTGTCAGCCACGTGGATCAGGGAAGCCCGCCTGCGTCAGGAGTCGCTCGAAGATCACCCGCCGGGTCAATCCGTACTCGAGGATCCGGCTCAGCACGTCCGGGTCACGCTCCAGAATGTCCTCCGCCTCCTCCGCGACCGCGCGCGGCAAACGCACGCGGAGATCTACCGAACAGATGTCCTGCATTGGACCTCCATCGATGAATGTGGAAAAAAGATCGCGAAGCGGGCTCCAGGGACGACCTGCGTGCCCGAAAACGACCTGAACTGGCTCCGGGTGAGCGACGCGGACAAGATAGACCGCGGGCGCGGGGGCGTCAACCTTTCCCTGTAAGCTTCACACTGGCATGCACTTAAATGTAAGTGACGATATTGCAATGACTTACGCTGTACGATAACGCTGGTTGCAGAGATTCCGGGGAGCTGTGGCAAACGGATGTGGAGTCGCAGGCGAAGGCGGGGAAGTGTGTGCAGCTATGGCGTTTGACATATCGGCCCGAGGATTTCGGAGGGCGGGTGTCAAACGATGTAAACAAATGTATTCGCGACGGCGGGCTCCGGCCGGCGCGGAGGTTGTCGAGCCGGAAGTGGAGGCGTGGGAACGGGCGGGGCGAGAGCTCAGCCGCCGGAGAAGAGCGAGACTATGGAAGCGACGGCGGAGCGGCCGCTCTGCCACAGGACCACGAGGAGCAGGGCGGGCACGATGATGCGCAGCGTCCAGAGCCAGGCAAGGAGCCACAGGCGGGCGCCGGGCGATGTGCCAACGAGCAGCTCGGCGAGGGGGTCCCGCAGCCGCCAGCCCACGAAGACCGAGAGCATCAAGGCTCCGATCACGAGAAAGAGCTGTCCCGCGACCTCGTCCATGACGCTGAGGATGTCCAGATCCATGGCCGGCCAGAAGCCGATCAGCGTGATAATGACCCCGGCACCTGCTGCGGCGAATTTCCGTTTGACTCCCCACTCGTCGATCAGCGATGCGGTGACGACCTCGAGGAGAGAAATGGCGGAAGTGATCGCGCCGATGAAGAGGGTGACGAAGAAGGCGACGCCTGCGGCGCGACCGAAGCTTCCCATTTCGGCGAAGGCGCGGGGGAGCGAAATGAACAGGGCGCCGACGGTGCTGGCGCCGACCTGGTCCTGGAGACCGAAGGCGAAGATGATGGGGAACACGGCCAGGCCGGCGACGAACGCCACACTGAAGTCCGTGCCCGAGATGATTACCGCTTCCCGGGGGAGGCTCTCCTTCTTTGCCAGGTAACTGGCAAAGGTCAGCATTGCGCCCATTCCGAGAGAGAGCGTGAAGAAGGCCTGTCCGGCAGCTGCGGCGATGGTGCCGAGAGAAAAGGCCGCGCGGAGATCTGGCGTCAGGTAGAAGGAGTATCCGGGCCCACTTCCGGGTAGTGTCGTCGCGTAGACGGCGATCCCGATGACCAGGAGGAAGAGGAGGGGCATCATGAAGAGGGAGGCGCGCTCGATCCCCTTCTCAATCCCCACCATGACGATCGCGACCACGGCGGTCATGAAGAAGAGGTGGTAGCCGATGGCGCCGAAGCCCTGACTGATCTGGCTGAAATAGAGCCCGGTCTCCGTCGGGAATCCTGCCAGGAGCCCCTGAATCGCGTACCGGGTGACCCACCCTGCGATGACCGAGTAGTACGCGAGAATGAGCATTCCGGTGGCGACGAAGAAGTATCCGAGCGGTGCCCAGGCGCGCCCGCCCGAGGCGCGCAGCGCGCCAATGGGGCTGAGACCCGTTCGGCGGCCGACGTTGAACTCGGCGAGGAGGATGGGAATGCCCACCAGCACGAGGATGACGATGAATACCAGGACGAAGGCCGCACCTCCGCGTTCCGCGGTCAGGTAGGGGAACCGCCACATGTTCCCGAGGCCGACGGCGGAGCCCGTTGCGGCGAGGACGAATCCGAGGCGGGTGCCCCAGACTTCCCGCTGAAAACCCGACGGCTCGATGTGCTCGGGGCCGGCGTGAGCAGGAGATGCCCGGCGTTCCGCCGGGGAGCTTCCGGGTTCGTCGCTCATATCGCGCCTTCGCGGGTGGGATGTCGGGGGATGTACAGGGATCGATCGCTCACGACGGTGAAATGCGGCGCATCCGCCTCCACCACGGAGCAGCCGGGGGCTCCAGTCGGTCGCCCCGCTGCAGCTTGTCGAGCAGCCCGGCGACCTCGGTGCGAGCGCGATGGACGAGCCGGCGGAATCGGTTTGCGCTGGCGGCGAAGATGCCCGCGACGGTCACGCCGAACCCGGTGAGACCGCCAGCTGTCGCGACCGCGATGGTGAGCGGGCTGGCCGGTCCGGCAATGGCGACCATGAGCCCGAATACGCCTGCGCCCACGACGGTGCCGAGTGCGCCGCCGCCGACGCTACTCGCGATCACGGCCCTGCGTCGGCGGTCCGAGAGGTCGAGAGTGAGTCGCACGTGCGCGGTCGTGGAGTCGATCGGCCGCACGGCCAACAGCACGCTCGCCGCTCTGGCCAGGTGGTAGCGACCGGCCGGGCGGGCGAGGGCACGCGCCATGTTCGAAATCGCGTCACCGGCGGGTTCGAAGAGGCCGGTGTCGCCCTGGCGGCGCCGGAGCAGGAGGTATTCGCGGGTGGTGAGATAGTCCTCCAGTTGATCGAAGACCGTCGCGGTATGGCCAGCAACCGTTCTGTTGCAATGGGCGAGGGGCGGGCCGTAGAGGAGATCGAGCCAGCTACCGGCACCGCTCCTGGCGCTGTCGTCGGTCGTTTCGTAGAGCGCCTGGCGCACGAGGCGGGGCGGTAACCCGAGCTCCTCGCCAATGCGCACCACCTCGGCCTCGGAAAGGAGCTCGTGCGGATCGGATTCGACCGCGTACAGTTCGGCCGCCCGACGGATCACCGCCTGGAGCCTTCTTCGATCGACACGCGCTTCCATGGGAATTCCGCTGGCGGGCGCCGCTTCGGTGGTCATCACGGTGCCTCAGTCGTGCGTCGGACGAGCCGAATGAGCTCGGCCAGGAGATCGACGTCGCTGATCCGATCGCCGGCGTGTCTCCCGACGTGACTGAATGCGATCCTGCCGCGTGCGTCGACGATCGCGGCGCCGGGGAGCGGCGCGTCCTGGTCTTCCGGCCAGACTCCCCATCTTGCGAGTGTTTCCCGGGACACGGTGACGACCGCGGCCGCGGGGATCACCTCGGTCGCGGTTCTCGCAGCGGTGGAAAGGTCGTCGGCCGACACAACGGCGACTCTCGCGCCGAGCCGGCGGTAGTCATCGATCCTGGCGCCGAGCTGCCGCAACCGGTGGAGGCAGAGGCCACAGTCGTGCCCCCGGTAGAAGACCAGAACGACGGGGCTTCCCAACCATCCGGTCAAGTCGAACGGCGCGCCGTCCGGCGTAGTCCCGGAAAGCGACGGCGCCACCGCGGCCTGCACTGAATCCTCCGGCGGGAGCGGCTCGCCGCGTACCCGCGCGACGATGGCGCGGCCTTGCTCGGTCACGGCCGCAAATGCCCCGGCCAGGCGGGCTCGTGCGGTCGCATCTGAATCTCCTGACCCGGCGCAACCGGCCAGGGCGGGCATCAGGAGCGCGACGCAGAACATCCGCAGCGCGGATCCGGTGTTTGGCGATGGGAAGAATCGGGGCGTCATCTCGTGTCCAGCACAACGCCGATCACCTGGTGTCGGTTGGTATACACACGTCGTCCGGCACCGGTCCCCCGGAGCAGGTCCGGGTGTGTGACTCATTCCGTCGGGACTAGGACAACCACCCCGTGGGCGTCATGGGTGAGCGAGCGGAACGGATAGCGTCCCGGCGGCGCCGCTTCGAGGCTGACGACCCAGCTCGATCCCACGGCAAGGAGCGGGGGGCTCCGGAGTTGTCCGGTGGACTCGAGGAATGCGTGTTGCTCCGGCGAGAGCGCCGAATCGTCGAACGCCACGGCGTGGACCAGGGCGTCGGCGGCGATGAACCGAAGCACGTCACCCGGACGCGCGTCGACGGAGTCAGGGAGAACGGGATCGCCGGTGCTGGGTGAACGGAGCCGGATGTCGACGATCTCGGCGCCGCGTTCGAGGAGCACCGTCCGATCTTCGAGCTCCAGCTCGGCAGGTGGCTGGAGCTGGGGCGGAGCTTCGCACGCGGCGGCGAGGATGAAACACGCCAGAAAGGAAACGCCGGGGCCCGCCCACCTGGCGAACCCCGGCGTCCTGCGGCACGAAACCGTCACATCAGGTCTTGCTGCGCGAGATCGAGTACACGTAAGCGGAAACGGCCTCGATCTGCTGGTCCGTGAGCTGAGCCCCGCCCATGGGCGGCATCGGGGCCGGGAACTGCTTCGGCTGCGCGACGCCGTTCCGGACGACCTGCTGAATCTGCTCGAGCGTGCCTTCCTCGGTGTTGAGCCACTCACCGGCGGTCAGGTTCGGCGCCAGCGCGGTGCCGGTCCCGGTCGGGCCGTGGCAGGTGAAGCACGTGGTGGTGGTGAAGACCTGCTGGCCCTGGGCGATCAGCTCCTGGCTCACGCCCTCCTGGCTGCCTGCGGCCGGGGCCTGCTGGTCAGCCGGTGCTTCAGGCGTCGCGGGCGTGCTCGCCGGCGGCGCGGTCTCCTGGACGGTGGGTGCCTGCTGTTGCTGCTGCGGCTGGGGCGTCTGCTCGCCCGAACAGCCATACAACCCTGCCGCGACGAGCGCGAGGGCCGCGATCCAGCCGTTGCTCTTTATCGTGCGCATGAGGCCTCCTCGTAGTGGAACAAGGCCCGGTGCAAACTCCAAGCCGGAACCGGTCGATCGTGCGTCTCATCCGCCAAGACGTATCGACTGGCGCCGAAGATAGAGAACCGTCCCGGAGCCGTCAAGCTGAACTGGGGGACAGCCCGCCTCGTTCGCACCGCTGGCGTCGCACCGCCGATCCGCCCGGGGAGCTTCATCGGTTGTCAGGCCTGACTGCCGTCTACGGGAGTCCCGCAGGCAATGCAGAAACGCCAGCCTCGCTCGAGGACCTCGGCACAGGCCGGACACGGACGTTGTCGCTGATCCTTGCCGCAGAACGGACAGAAGGTCACCGGTCGCCCGGTCGGCAGCGGCTCCGCGCAGAAGGCGCAATTCGGCGCTGCGGATGGCACACTGGCGGTTTCAAGCACGGCGGCCGGAGCCGGCGGTGGCTCGCGCTCGACGACCGGTTCGGGAGCGATGGGCTCTGGTGCGAACGGTAGCGGCGGGGGCTCCGGCACCACAGGCGGTGGTGGAGGCGTAAACGGTCGGGGCGCAATCGCCTCTTCCGCGGCCACAGTGCTATCAGCCGATTCGCCATTGCGCCCCACCGCTACCGGGCCGATCGAGATCCAGACGTCGCAAGCGGCGAATTTCCGGTAGATGCCCAGGTTGGGGTTGGGCGATTCGAGCGCGGCGCGAATCTCTTCGCGGGCGTTTTCAGGCTCCAGCCGGGCGAGGCCGTATTCACCGGCGAGCAGCCGGAGGAG
>Ga0180220_1001766_pt1 | contig 15199 bp, 11 predicted proteins | sample eDN5th37CBELigBY_FD_151335 | JGI IMG/M metagenome (GOLD analysis project Ga0180220, IMG submission 151335) | Enriched backyard soil microbial communities from Emeryville, California, USA - eDNA 5th pass 37_C BE-Lig BY (version 2) (version 2) | ecosystem: Environmental > Terrestrial > Soil >... | reverse complement strand
ACGGATCGCTCGCGAACGCTACGGGATGATCCGCCCGGGCGAGCGGCTCTACCGGTTCACGGATTGCCGGCCGAGCAGCTCTGGCGAAGCCGGTGCGGCCGCCCAGGGCGAGGCGGTCGGGTGCGAGGTCGAAGGCCAGCGCCCCAGCGAGCGGGGAAGTTGACAAGGACGGCTTTATCGGCTAATTTTCAGTGCTCCGGCCCGGTCGGTTCTCGGTGGCGAGAAGGGGCGGGCGGTACGGCCCAGAGTAGCTCAGCCGGTCAGAGCGCACGACTCATAATCGTGAGGTCGGGAGTTCGAGTCTCCCCTCTGGGACTTAGACTTACGCGATTCTCAGACCCCGCCACTGTCGGTTCGTACTGTCGGTTCGTGTGGAGCGCTGGCCGGATTCCCCACCCGGCCCCAACTCGGGCGACCCTTCGCTCGCCTCGGCAGCGGCGGCCGTGGTCGCTCCCACTCTTACCTGGTGCTGCCGCACCACAGCGCCCTTCACGATCCGAGAACGCGCTTGCGGGCGAGTTCTATCGCCTCTCTCACCTCGTCGACGGTCACTGCGTCGTAGACGCGGCGCAGTGTCTCGTAGTTGGTGCGGGCGATGGCCTCCTGCACCTTCGGCGGCATTGCCCGGAAGACCGGATCTCGCACCGCCGCCCGCTTCTCGCTGTGAAACCCGGTCCCTCCATCTGCCTACGCATCCGCTCCCGCTCGACCGGGTCTTGGATCGACCGTAGGTAGCGCGCCTTGGCGCGGTGGAGCCAGGTCTGGAACATTTTCCGGGAAGTCGGCCTGCTAGGGACCGTCGCCGATGGAAAGACCCATGCCTCGCCGATCCCGCGACTGGGTGCTCGTCTCTTGACGCCCTCGATCTGTCCGGGTGGGACGTGAGCAACGTCACAGAGTTGTACGGCACATGGACGTCCTGCACGTCACTCAAACACCTCAACCTTTCGGGCTGGCGGCCTACGGACAAACTAACCGACCTAAGCTATACCTGGAATATCTGTTCGTCCATCGAATCCATAGGCGACATCTCCGACTGGGATGTGAGCGGCGCGGCCTCGCTGCGCGCGACCTGGTATCGGTGTGAGTCTCTCAAAGAGCTGAACGTAAAGAGCTGGGATGTGGGGAATGTCACCGATATGCACGGCGCCTGGAGGCGCTGCTACGAGCTAACGTCCCTCGACCTGGGCGGCTGGGACGTGCGGAAGGTGGCAGATCTATCACGGGCTTTCGAGGAGTGCACCAAGCTGGAGCATCTCGATCTAACGGGGTGGGCGCCAGAGAGCCTCACGACGCTGGATCAGATATTCTGGCTCTGTCCGGTCCTCTCGGGCGAGTCGATAGTCCAGATCGCATCTTGGGATGTGACCAAGCTAGCTCCGGGCAACCAGCGAGTGGCCAATCAGGCCAACAACCTCACGCCGGAGCAGTATGACGCAATCCTGCTTGCATGGGGCGCCCAGGACGTACAGCCAGGCGTGACCATGCAGATGACGCCAGCAAAGTACACCGCGGCTGGCAAGCCGGGGCGCGATGCGCTGATCGGGAAGGGCTGGACGATCGTTGATGGAGGCATGGTAGAATGATGCGGACAGACTACACCGCCACGGGGCGCGTCTATGCGGTGATCCATACCGATCCGCCGACGCTGGTGACGTTAGAGCCTGGTCAGGTACTTTCTACGATGCAGCCGGTCACGATCACCGAGGACTACGACGAGGCGGTAGCGTTGATGCCGGAGGGTTGGGAACCCGACGATCCAGAGACGGAGGCGTTGCCCTGACCGGGGCGCATTGACCACAAGGGGGAAGTCGCTACTTTCCAGGCTAGCACAAAGGTTTCTCCCTGTCGAAGTGGGGACACAAGATCCGAGTACCAGGTAGGCCGGACCCGTGGAGGGGACCGGCCTTTTTTGCATCAGGAGCGAGAGATGGCCAACGACCTGCAGCGACGCCTCTTCCTTGGCGACCTCGACCGGAGCCGTAGGGTCGGCCAGTCACTGGAGGATGCGTTCATTACCGGCATGACTGGGTTCGACCCCTATGCGTCCTACCGCGAGGCGACACAGGGCGCGTTCGGCGATTTCCGCCGCCAGTTCACCGACCAGCTCCGCGCGCTACGCGGCCAGCAGGTCGGGATGGGTCGGATCAACACCGGGTTCGCCACCGCCGACGAAGACCGGCTCTTCACAGAGCTGGGCAGCCGGCTGCTGGACACGCTCTCTCAGGGCGCCATGCAGGCTGGCCAGCAACGGCTCCAGCAGCTCGGCCAGATGGGCGACTACGCCTCACAGCAGCGCGGGCTCGCCATGGAGGGCTCGTTCGGCGACTGGGCGACAAGATACCAGCAGCGGGCGGCCGACCAGGCGAGCAAGCGCTCGATGTGGGGGAACATCATCGGCGCGGGGTTGGGGCTCGTCGGCACTGCACTCGGCGGCCCGATCGGTAGTGCTCTCGGCGGATGGGTCGGAAACAAACTGGGTGTGAACATCTTTGCTAATAGAGCAGAGGGCCGTCACGGTAATTCGGACGAGCGTCTCAAAATGAACGCCTCGCCGATCGCGGATGCGCTTGGGGTGCTCCGCGAGATCCCCGGCCAGACCTGGGAGTGGAATGACCTGGGTGCGGCGCTGACCGGCCAGGTCGGCCCTGACGCCGGGGTGATGGCGCAGGATGTGGCGCGGGCGTTCCCCCAGGCTACGGGGGTGAACCCGAACACTGGGACACTGACGGTCAACTATGGCACGTCCGACACGAGCATGGTGGGGCTGCTCACTCAGGCGGTCAGAGAGCTGGACGCGAAGGTGAACATACTGGAGGCGGCGCTGCTCGGCCAGGCGCCCGCGCAGCCGCCGATGGCACCGCCCGTGGACGTACCGATGGGCGGGATGCCTATGGGCATGGCTCCTGAGCTTGGAATGGCCCTAGAAACGCCGATCCCGCCCCAGGGGCATACCAACCCCTACCAGGCGATGGATCGGCCGTTCTTGGGCAATCTGGCGGGTCTGGAGGAGGCGATCCTGGCGGGTAGGGTGGCGCGTTAGAACTGGAGGCGGTAGCGACGGCCTTGCTGGTCAGTGCAGGTGCCGACTCCGGTGGGAACATAGCCTGAGTTGATGTTGATCTCGCAGTCAAGCACCGTACCCTTGTCGCCAATGAGAACCCCTAGTCCGGTAGCGGTGAGGCTGCTGGCAGATGCAGTAACACCCGCGGCCGTTGCGATAGCTTTTTCCCGGGTGGCGGTATACTCGCCGGCAAACGTCTCTCCGGTCGTGGGATTTGTGCCGCGCATAGTACCGCCGTGCCGGGAAAACTCCATGTGGAGCGTAATAAGAGTTCCATCATCGAGAGATACAAGGCGGCCTGTAGAGGATAGGGGTCTGGCCGCTGCGCACGCGGTAGAAAACGCCACGGCGACTATCGCAATCCAACGCATGGTGTCTATCTCCGGGTGAGTGGTCCAGACTACGGTTCCATGATTAGGCCTGTCGGGCCGGGAACGCAAGAGTGAGATGGCGAACAGGTTCTATCTACCACCGATGGACCCGGGCTATAGCCGGGTCGGTGAAGCGCTTGCCCAGGGTCTTGCCCAGGGGACACGCAACTTTATGACGATGCGCCAGCTCCAGGAGGAGCGCAAGGAGCGGGAGAGGGAGCAGAGACGCCAGGAGGTGCGCGAGCGTATCCAGCAGGCGATGACGCTCGGGCAGTTGGGCGGCGGTCTTGGCGCGGCCCCATCGGTCAGGACCGAGACGGACGTGACCTCTATCGCTGACACGCTCACCGACCAGGCCCGGCAGCGTCTCACCCCTCCGGGCGCGCCAACGATGAGCGTGCGGCCTCGTGGCCCCGCGCTACCGCCCGCCATCTCCGAGCGGCCGGACGATCGCTTCATGCAGGTCGTCGCTCCTTCCGCGGACCACCCGGGCGCCTATATCAAGCGGCCAGAGGTACTCGCCCGTGAGGCGCAGGCGGCGGCTGATCGGGAATACGGGCGCCGGATCGAGCAGGCGATGCTGATGACGGGTGTGCAAGCCGGGGTCGACCCTGCGCCCTACACCCGGCCGGACGGCACGCTCGATGTCGGCGGCTATGGTAGTGCGATCGCCAGTGCGATGGCGACCAGGCAGGCGCCAGTACAGGCTTGGCAAGTCAACGCGGCGAGGGACCAGGCGGTCAATGCGCTCGCCTCGGACCTGGTGACACGGTTCACCTCTACGGGCGGGCAGTTGCTCCCTGAGCATAGAAGGGCTGCCCACTACGTTGCGCTCGGCCTGGTTCGCAATGCGGGCCTCCCCGACTCGTATGTCCCGCTAGTGGTCGAGCGTGCCTTCAACGTCTACGCTCACGGCAGGGTGCCGGAGGGGGTCAACCTCGGCCGTGTCGTGTCCGAGGCGATACGCGCGTTCTCGAAGTTCCTGGAAGAGGATCCACGGGGGCGCATTCACAGTCTCAGGGGTGGGGTTGCCGAGGGTGCCGCGGAGTGGCTGCGCGGGTCCGGCGGGCTCACGATCCGCGCCCTGGCCAGCCAGTACGGTATGGACCCGGACGCACTGAGGCGTGAGTTCGAGCGGCAGCTCGGGCTTGGGAGCGTCGGAGGTCGGTAATGGCCACTGATCCGGAAAAGAAGAGGCGGGAAGACGAGGAACGCCAGCAGGGTGGTAGGACGCGCCTGCGTCGTGCGCCCGCTGAGGTGATCTCTGAGGCAGAGCGGCGGCGCCCGCGCCTACGCGAGCCGGACGCTCAGGCGCGCGAGGCGGCCCAGCGCGCGATGGTGCCTGATGCCGCCATGGTGGACCTAGACCGGCGGGTCCAGAGGCTGGCGGCTGAGGAGATGGCCGAGCGGGCGGCGGCTGCGCGCCGGATCGAGGATGCACTCCTCTCTGGCATGTCTCCCGAGCGGCAGGATGTCTACCGTGGTCGCATGTCCCTCACGGGGCTATTGCCCGAGCGTCCGCAACCAGCTGGGATCGACGCCGTGAGGCTTCTCACCGACCCGTCTGCCGCGCTCGCCGAGTACAGGTCGGCAGAGCGTAGGGCTCGGGACGATTACGCCGCACGGCTTGAGGCGGTCGAGCAAGACATAATACAGTCGTTGGCCGGGGCTTCGCCTGTGGAGCAGGCTCTCATTGCGGGCCGTCGCCTCGTGATGGGCTCTCCGCCCCAACCCGCTGCACGGGATGTTACGCGGACGCCGGCGGACATGGCGGTAGAGAGGGTGCCGGAGGCGCCTTCGGTCCGTGGCCCCACAAGAGAGGTTGGCCCGGGGCTTACCACGAGTTACGACCTCTCGGCGCTCAGCGATCCGCAGCATCGGGAGACGGTTCTGCGCGCGATGGCCGCCGACTACTTCACTCCGACGCTGGAGGGGCGAGTGGTCCAGGCGCTCGGGCTCCCGGCTACGGCGGCGAGTGCGGTCCTGGGTGCCGTGAGGAGTGCGGCCGATGCTGCGGCTGGCGCGATCCCCGAGGAGTGGAGGCGGGAGTATATCCAGCCTGCGGTGCGCTGGTGGGCCGAGCGTGTGCCGTATACCAGTGAGTTCTACGATGAGAGGCTTACCAGCCGGTTGGGTCGTGGTATCGCGCAGGCGCTCCAGAGCGTCGACGCCTCTCTCGCTAGTCGGTTGGCCCGCTCGCCCTTCGTTGGGTTCTCCGAGGAGGAGCGCCGCGAACTGCTGCGCGGCCTGCCGGAGAATACGCTCTTTGGCGACATGCTCTTGGATGTCGCGCTCACCATGCCCTATGCCGGGTGGTTCGACCGACTCTCGACCCCCGCCAAGCTTGCCGTGCTCGGTGCCGAGGGCGCCGCTCTCGGTTGGGCGCTACCCTACGAGGACGAGAGTTCTCCGCTCATGGAGGGCGCGATGGCCGCCGGAGGTTATAGTGCCCTTTCCGGCCTTGGACGCTACGGCACGCGCCAACTCAGGCGGGTGGCAGGGAGTCGTATCGGCCAAGGCATCGCTCGGGCGCTCCAAGAGGCGGATGCGGCCAGGCTCGCGCGGGGGGCGGAGGCCAACATCGACGAGTTGCAGCGCGCCGCCGATGCCGCTCGTCTCCGGGGCAGGGAAGAGATGGCCCAGGCGCTTGAAGGCGAGATCGCCAATATCCGCTCCAGCCTCCCCGAGGTTACGCGCCTTGGTAGGGCGACGGACATAGCGCGCGAGGCGGCCACTACGGGCGCGTGGGCGGCTGGTGTTGGCGGGCTCGCCTACGGCCTCCAGCCTGCCGAGTCTCCGTCCACCGAGGCAACCTCTACTGCTGCGGAGGACGCGGCGCTGGCCAACATTAGGCTCCACGCCGCTCAGACGGCGCCGGGGATCGGGGCGGCCGGCGGTGGGGGCGTCCCGGCCTTGGGGGCCGCCCTCATCGCCGCGGGCGTTAGGGAAGGTCCGCGCTTCTACTCGCGTCTACTCCGCCGTATCCAGTCCGGTCCCCGGGTTGCCACCGCTCAGCAGTGGCGTAAGCACCTCCAGCAGGGCACCGCCAAGGTGGAGCGCGAATGGACGGGCGTCGAGGGCTTCCTCTCCAATCTTGACCCGAACCAGAAGGTCACACGCGACGAGATCGAGGAGGTCTTCAGGCGGGGCGAGATCCGGGTGGGCCACACACTCTACGGCGGCGCCGCCGACCCCCGCCTGGATCAACTCTGGGCCCGGAGTGACGAGCTACAAGCGGCTCGGAGGGATGCCCGGGAGGAGCTAAAGGATGCGATGCGGGCGGCTGGCTACACATACGACGAGATCTTTGATGTGATAGACCAACCGTCCTTGCGCGTGCCAGGTCCAGTCCCCGAGGCGGTACAGTCCGAGGTCGCCCACGCCACTGCCGAACTCAGGGATGCCCTGGCGCGGGAGGACGACCTGGGCTTCGACAATACCTGGGAGGCGCTCCAGGCTATTGATCGCATGGGTAGTGTGGATGAAGTGGCGCGGCACTACGAAATATCGCCCGACCTCAGAGCGCGACTGGATCGCTACTTCGCGGCCCGGGAGGCGGAGAAGCGCGCGCGTTCGCGCCCGGTCCCAGACAACGTACAAGAGGCCGCATCTCGTCTGCGCGCCATACAGGACGAACAAGACAGGCTGCGCGCGCAGATCGCCGACATCCAGCGCGAGCGGCCCCGCCCTCACTGGGAGGAGTACTACGCCGAGGGCGGCACGGACTACGGCGAGAGTCTGCTCACACTGGAGGGCGGAGACAGGGCACTCGCCGAAGCCAGGCGACTGCAGGATGAGCTGCAGGAGGCTTTTGACGAGGGGGCGCGGTTACTCGATGAGCTAGAGGGTAGCCCAGATGCCGAGGCGACGGCGCGCCTCGCTGCCGCCCGGGAGCGGGTGCAGGCCGCCGAGCGGGCCCTAAATGACTTCATGAGTAGGCAGCCACCGGCCCTGCGGGATCTGCTGGACGCCACCCGCAATTTGGAGCGGACCTCTAGGGACGCCGCCCGTCTAGAGGCGGAACTCATGCAGTACATGGAAGCCCACAACGTACCAGAGCCCCTTCGTGCCCGGGTATTGGAGGGCAAATTGGCCCGCCTCGCCAACCACCCAGAGTGGTCGACCCTGCCAGGGCCGGTTCGGGAGCGGATCTTCGACCTCTCCCGGCGGGCGGCGCGCGCAAGGTCGGACGCCAGGCAATGGGAGATCCGTGTCGACCAGGCGCGGCAGGATCTTTCCTTCATCACCGGACACTGGCTAGGGATGAGGAACGTCTTCGCCCACGCCCGTACCAAGCGCTACACCGACAGCCAGGGCCGGCGTGTCCACGACATCGGCGAGCTACAGAGCGACTGGGCGCAGCAGGGGCGCGAGCGGGGCTTCCGGGGCGCACGCGACAAGGCGCGTATCAGCGAGATCCAAGCCGAGCTAGAGAAGATCCGCCAAGACACAGAGAAGATCGCTCAAGACAAGGAGGCTTGGAAAGCCGCGGCGCGAGATGGGCGACTTGGCAAGCTGCTAGCCCGTCGACGCGACCTAGAGAGCGAACTGTCTAGGCTGGAACGCGCCCAAAGTGACGGCGTCCCCGACATGCCGTTCCGCCGCACTGACGACTGGGTCCAGATTCTCATCAAGAGCGAGGTCGACCGGGCCGTCCGCGACGGCGCCGAGGTCGTCACCTTCGCCACGGGCCGCCAGGCCGCAGACATGTTCGATCTCCGGAAGGTAGCCGACCGGATCGAATACTATCCGCACGAGGGGAGGCTGATCGGATACGACGAGTGGGGCGACGAAGTATTCTTCGAATATGTCCCCGAGGATGGATTAGACCAGTACCTGGGCAAGGAGCTGGCAGACAGGCTCTACAGTGAGGGGGCCCAGCCCCCACGCTATGCGGTGATCTCGGCGGAGGAATGGGTCAACAACTACGATTACAGAGGGGATTTCCTCGACCCCGGCGATGAATGGGTGGTCGTCGAAGCCCATCCCTATTTGGGTTGGTCAGGTTGGGATGACGCAGAGCGGGCGTTCCACAGTTCGTATGCGAGCCTTGAGGCCGCAGAGGCCGCGGCGGAGGACGCCGCGAGGCACCACACAAAGCCCAGCTTTTACGCCCTAGAGGGTGATGACTTGGAGTTCGGCGGCGAGGGGATGCTCAAGTTCTACGACGAGATCGTGCCCAACGCGATCAAGAAGTACGCGAAGCAGATGGGCGTCGATCTCAAGCTGGAGGACATCTACCTCCCCGAGGCCGGCCTCACCCGTCGCGGTTTCGTGATCCCAGACGCGCTGCGCCACAAGGTGCAAGACGAGGGACACCCGCTGCTCAGCGTGAGCGCTCTGATCGGGAGCGGGCTCACGGCGTCGGCGTTCCTCGATCGGTCCAACCTGGAGACGGACGAGGACCTCCAGGTCGCCCTCGTGGTCTTGGGCGTGCTTGGTATGCCCAAGCGGGGCAGGGTGCGCGGGAAGCTCCCCATCACGATAGACAACAGCAAGGACCGCACCCTCCGTGAAGTTTTCAAGTCCGGGCGCTGGAACATCCTGATCAAGCCGGAGCGGAAGGATTTTGTCACCAAGTATTACGACATCGAGTACACTCCCGTCCGGACCGACAACGTGGTCGAAATCCGGGACGGCAAGCCTGGGCGTCGGTTCTACGACAAGAGCATCGCCAGGCTGGACGAAGATGGCAAGGTCGTGCTCCGAGAGGACAGTGGCTACCTGCCGGAGATCCCCGCTCAGCCCGACGAGGACCACATCTACCGCGGGATGAGCTACGAGGAATGGTTCGCCAGCCTTGAGCGCGGCTACCTGCTGAGCACGGGGGGATACAACCTACCCGAGCAGGAATGGCTCACCTTCTTTACCCCCGACCCGGCGCGGGCGGCGAAATACGCTGGTGACTTTGCCCCCCACGCCTTCAGGCCGACCTTCGACCGGCCCGGCATCGTCGTCAAGGTCCGCCGTCCAGCAAACGCTATCGAGGGTGGCATGGGCGACTCGCGCGTGTCGCCTGGCGAGGTCGCCGTCGAGGGGCGTATCCCGATCCGCGAGGTCGTGAGCGTCTACGAAGGGCGCCCCTACGAGATGAGGAACGGCTACATCGGGCTTTATTCGGAGTACGATAAGCCGTGGGAGGTTGGGAGCCGCATCGGTGCGAGTTCCAATCTCGGCTGGCGCGAGATCCCGCTCGGCAAGACGGGTGGTGAGGCTGCGAGTTCGCTCTTCCATGCGACGCAGCCGCGGGTCGTGGCCGAGTCGATGCCTGCCCCAGCGATCGCCAACAGTCGCGTGCCCGGCATCATGGACGCGCCTGCCGAGGTCCGTAGGGCCTTCACGGGTGAGGCCGACATTGGCCGCACTCGTGGTGCATACCTTGGCGATGACTGGGGAGGTACTCAAGGTGAACACTGGAACAAACTCTTCAGGGACTCCCTCGAACAGCTCAGAGAGAAAGGTTATCTACCAAAAGGGTCGCTGGAAGTTCAGGGCGCTGACGCCCGGATCGCATCAGTTTTCGGGGACCTATATCGGCGGGTTCAGGACGGGTTCGCCGCAGTCGATACTCGGTTCCGGAGCCGAGTCGGCGGAGCAGCAGACGCCGGAGGATCCCGAGGAGGCCTAAGCCCTGCCGGCTCGCTCGGCCTTAGCGCCCTGCTAGCTGGCGGGGCTGCCGCGTCCTCTTCAGGCGATGCCGAGGCTGACGGCCTCGCGCTCGCCTCGTCGCTTCCTTTCTTCCGCGGCCGTAGCACGCTACGGAACACACTAGAGCGCAGGCTCGGCCGGGGCCTACGGGGCCGTGGTGGGCCGCTCGGCCAGTTGCGTGGCCCCGAGCAGCGGGCGCTGGCCGACGAAATCGCGCGCGAGGTCTTCCCTGGCCTCTTTGCGAGCGCTGAGTCTCGCCAGCTCGTGGGCGATGCAGCTGAAGATTCGGTCTTGATGCCATTGTGGCGTTCCCCTCCACGCAAAGGTTGGCACATCGGCCAATACGCGCTATCTTGAATGGATGCGGTGTGGTACCGCTCATCGAGACATCGCCCGCGGCCGTGCCTCGGGGGGAGGCGAGGCGAGCGGGCGATTCCTTTGGCGCCGGTGGGCGTCCGGCAGAGGTGTGCAATTGGCGAAGCAAGAAGCGATCGAGATGGAGGGGGTGGTGACCGAGGTCCTGCCCGATCAGAATTTCCGGGTCCGGCTCGACAACGGTCATGAGATCCTGGCGTACGCGGCGGGCCGGATGTCTCGTTTCCGGATTCGGGTCCTGGTAGGTGATCGGGTGTCGGTCTCGCTCTCTCCCTACGATCTGAGCCGCGGCCGCATCACCTATCGCCACAAGGCGGGCTCACAGGCCAATCCGCCCGCCGCCGGCGTGCGTGGCCGCTCGGGGCCGGGGCGGCGGTAATCCGTTCACTTCATCCAATCCGAGGCCCCGCGACGCCCCCTGGCCCGCGCCACCACCCCGGCCGGCAGTAGTACCATGAACGAACGCCGCCCGTGCCAGCTCGAACTTGCCGGCACGGGCATTTTTCGTCCCATTCCGAATCTGTCCTTATACCAAGTTCGGCGATTCAGGCATCGTTCCAGCACACCTCCTCCCCGAATCCCGAATGCCGATTCCCGCACCTAAGCTACGGACACGAAACAAGCGGATTCGGCAAGACCCCCTGACCCCTGGTCCCTGACCCCCGAATCCCCCGCCGGATCGCTCCCGGACCCACCGCACTTTGCATCATCAGCCGGGCATACCGGTTGCGGCCAACTGATCGTATTGGGGTAGGGCGCCGGCGCATTCGAGGGCGCGGAGTGTCGGCGCCTTGCTGTCCTTCTCGGAGATGATCGGCCGGGCCACCGGCCAATCGATGGCCAGATCTGGGTCGTTCCAGGCGAGGCTCCTGTCGGCGTCGGGGTGGTAGAACTCCGAGCAGCGGTAGATCACATCCGCCTCGTCGCTCAGGACTGCGAAGCCGTGCGCGAAGCCGGGGGGGATATAGAGCTGGCGTCGGTTGGAGTCCGAGAGGGTGATCCCTGCCCAGCGTCCGAAGGTGGGCGAGCCGACGCGGATATCGACGGCGACGTCGTATATCTCTCCACGTGTCACCCTGACGAGCTTCCCCTGAGCGTGCGGGTGCTGGAAGTGCAGGCCGCGGAGAACGTTGCGCACGGAGTAGGAGTGATTCTCCTGGACGAAGTCGATATCCAGCCCGGCGCGGGCGAAGTGGAGCCGTTGGTACGACTCCATGAAGAAGCCGCGGTGGTCGGTGTGGACCGTGGGCTCGACGATGATGAGCCCGGGCAGTTCAGCCACCGGAGTGAACTGCATCGGACGACTTCCCTTCGATGAGTTGCAGCAGATAGCGGCCGTAACCGCTGTTCATGAGTGGCCTGGCCAAGCGTTCGACCTGGTCGGCGTCGATGAACCCCATCCGATAGGCCACCTCTTCCACGCAGGAGATCTTGAGTCCCTGCCGTTGTTCTACGGTCGCGATGAAGTTGGCGGCCTGGAGTAGGGACTCGTGGGTCCCCGTATCGAGCCAGGCGTGGCCGCGTCCGAGGGTCTCGACCCGGAGGCGGCCCGCCTCGAGGTAGCGGCGGTTGAGATCGGTGATCTCGAGCTCGCCGCGCCTGGAGGGCTGGAGGCTGGCCGCTAGGTCGGGGGCGTCGCCGTCGTAGAAGTAGAGCCCGGTCACGGCGTAGTGGGAGCGAGGCCGGGCGGGTTTTTCCTCGATACCGATGGCGCGCCCAGCGGCGTCGAACTCGACGACGCCGTAGCGTTTCGGATCACTCACGCGGTAGGCGAAGACCGTGTCGCCCTCGGTGTTCTGGGAGGCGCGGCGCAGGTGGTCGGTCAGGTTGTGGCCGTAGAAGATATTGTCGCCCAGGATGAGCGCGCTCGGGGCGCCGTCCAGGAAGTCACGGCCGATGATGAAGGCCTGGGCGATCCCTTCGGGTGCGGGCTGTACGGCGTAGTCGAACTCCAGACCCCATTGGTTCCCATCCCCCAGGAGCCCTTCGAAGAGGTGCTGCTCGGCGGGGGTGGTGATGACGAGGATCTCCCTGATCCCGGCCAGCATCAGCGTGGCCAGGGGGTAGTAGATCATCGGCTTGTCGTAGACCGGCAGTAGTTGTTTGCCGATGGCGCGGGTGACGGGGTAGAGGCGTGTCCCGGAGCCGCCGGCGAGGATGATACCTTTACGATTCATGGCAGAGTCGCACCTGTCGGTAGATCGGGTCCCATCGTGCGTCTGTGGGACGAAGGCCGGCGTCATTCAGCGGGCCACGCCGAGCTGCTCCCCGCGGTAGGCGCCACTGCGTATCCTACCCCACCACTCCTCGTTGGCGAGGTACCAGGTGATGGTCTTGCGGAGCCCGGACTCGATCGTCTCGCCGGGCAGCCAGCCGAGTTCGGTCTCGATCCTGGTGTTGTCCGAGGTATACCGGCGCCCGTCCCCGGGGCGATCGGGGAGCAATACGACCTGATCGGCGTAGCTCCCGCCGCCGGGGCGGGGGCGGAGCTCGTCGAGCAGGTCACAAATCTGGTAGGCGACGTCGATCCCCCGGCGTTCGCACCTCCCTCCGACCTCGTACGTTCCTCCCACCTGTCCGCCCGTGAGCACCGTGAGCAGGGCGCGGACGTGGTCCTCGACGTAGAGCCAGTCACGTATGGCGAGTCCGCCGCCGTCGACAGAGATCGTCTCTCCGTCCAGCGCGGCGAGGATCGCGCGGGGTATGAACGCGTCCGGGAACTGGTACGGCCCGTAGTTGTCGGAGCTGATGGCGATGATGACCGGGAGCCCGTAGGTCTCGTGGCAGGCCCGGGCGAGGAGGTCGGCTGCGGCTTTGCTGGCGGCGTGGGGCGAAGCCGGCGCGGGGGGATGCGTGCCGGCGGGGAGGGCCGAGTCGGTGTCGTCTATGTGGCCGTAGGCCTCGTAGGTCGAGACGTGGAGGAAGCGGAAGCTCGCCTGGTCCTCGGGGGGGAGCCCGGCCCAGTACTCGCGCGCGGCCTGCAGGAGGTTGTAGGTCCCGACGACGTTGGTCTCGATGAAGGTCGCGGGGGCGTCGGGCGCGGGGTCGACGTACGACTCGGCGGCGAGGTGGATGACGGCGCGGGGGAGGTAGGCGGCGAAGAGGCGGCGGAGCGCGGTCGCGTCGCGGATGTCGATCCGTTCGAAGAAGTGGCGGGGCGAGCCGACCGCGGCGGCGATCGAGTCGAAGTTCCCGGCGTGGGTCAGTGCATCGACGTTGACGACGCTGCTGGTGGTCGCCGCGATGAGGTGGCGCACGACCGCGGAACCGACGAACCCCGCGCCGCCGGTCACGAGGATGGTATCTCTCATATCACACTACTACGAACCCGACGACATCATCAGGCGACAGCTCGTCGCCGCCTGCCCGGGCCCTCCGAGCCCTCCACATCCCCGGCATCCCGCGTGCCGCGCTCAGTACGCCGGCGGGTCGCTGGCCGGGAACGACTGTTCGGAGCCGCGGTCGACGATCCGGTCGTCGGGCCCCTCTTCGGACTCCGAGGTCGAGGCCGGCCCCATCGAGATCGCCTCCGCCTCCTTGCGCCCGGAGAGGAGCTGCCGGAGCACGTACTGCAGGATCCCCCCGTGGCGGTAGTAGAGCACCTCCTGGGGTGTGTCGATCCGGACGAGCGCGGGGAACTCGATGGTGTCGCCATCCTCGCGGTGGGCGCGGATCGTGACCTCACGCCCTCGGGAGAGCCTCTCGGAGATGAGTTCCGCTAGCCCGACTATGTCGTAACGTTCCCGTCCGGTCAGCCCGAGCGACCCCGCGCTGTCCTGTCCCGTGAACTGGAGCGGTAGGATCCCCATCCCGACGAGGTTGGAGCGGTGGATCCGTTCGAAGCTCTCGGCGAGGACCGCCTTGATCCCGAGGAGGTAGGGCCCCTTGGCCGCCCAGTCGCGGCTCGAGCCTGAGCCGTACTCCTTCCCGGCGATGACCATGAGCGGTGTTCCGTCGTGGAGGTACCGCATCGCGGCGTCGTATATCGTCATGACCTCGCCCGTAGGGAGGTAGGTGGTGTACCCCCCTTCGGTCTCGGGGGCGAGGCGGTTGCGGATGCGGGGGTTGGCGAAGGTCCCCCGGACCATGACCTCGTGGTTGCCGCGGCGGGAGCCGTAGGAGTTGAAGTCCTTCGGCGCGACGCCGCGTTCGGCGAGGTAGCGGCCGGCGGGGCTGTCCTTGAGGATCGACCCGGCCGGGGAGATGTGGTCGGTGGTCACGCTGTCGCCGAGGAGGGCGAGGACGCGGAGCCCGGCGAGCTCGGCGACCGCCGGGGGCTCGGCGGTCATCCCGTCGAAGTAGGGTGGCTTCTTGACGTAGGTCGAGGCGGGGTCCCAGACGTAGAGGTCGCCCGCGGGGACGGGGAGGGCGCGCCAGACCTCGTCGCCGGTGTAGACGTCGTCGTATACCCGTTGGAACATCTCGGACTGGACCGCTTCCTCGATGGTCCGCTGTATCTCCTCCCGGGATGGCCAGATGTCGCGGAGGTAGACGGGCTCGCCGTCGGCGTTGGCGCCGAGGGGGTCGTGGTATAGGTCGATGTCCATCCTGCCGGCGAGGGCGTAGGCGACGACGAGGGGTGGGGAGGCGAGATAGTTGGCGCGGACCTCGGGGTGGATCCGCCCCTCGAAGTTGCGGTTCCCGGAGAGGACGGCGCAGGCGACGAGCCCGTTTTCGGCGATGGCGCTCGAGACCTCGGGGAGGAGGGGGCCGGAGTTCCCGATGCAGGTGGTGCAGCCGT
>Ga0180220_1001764_pt1 | contig 15215 bp, 15 predicted proteins | sample eDN5th37CBELigBY_FD_151335 | JGI IMG/M metagenome (GOLD analysis project Ga0180220, IMG submission 151335) | Enriched backyard soil microbial communities from Emeryville, California, USA - eDNA 5th pass 37_C BE-Lig BY (version 2) (version 2) | ecosystem: Environmental > Terrestrial > Soil >... | reverse complement strand
GCACCTCGCCCGAAAGTTGCTGCGGGGCCGCATGCGAGATGTCGCCGAGGCTCAAAATCCCGACCATCCGCTTGTCCTGGTTGATGACGGGAAGCCGGCGTACCTCGTGCTGCTCCATGATGCGGATGGCGTCGTCGAGTTCTTCCTCGTCGCGACAGTAGATGATGCCGCTCGACATCACATCTTGCGCGGTCATTGTCGAGCAATCGAAACCCTCCGCGATGCCGCGACAGACGATATCCCGGTCCGTTATCATGCCGACGAGTCGATCGTTCTGTCCGACCGGAATTGCCCCGATGTCCTGGTCACGCATGACTTTTGCAATTTCCAAAATCGACGTGCCGGGCTCAACCCAATGCACGCCTGGGTGCATCACATCCCTCACCTTCATGTTCGCTTCTCCTTCGCCCGGTAAAGACTGCGTGTGCTCGATGGGCCCAAAAGGCCCCACCCCATTGCAACGCGGCAACCGGTAACGGGTTCGCCCGATGCCTCGTTGGGCGAAGGGAGTGACCGAGAGGCGATCAGCCGCCCTCGCGGAAGGTGGGGTAGAGCGTCATGCCGCCGTCGACGAACAGCGTCGTCCCAACGACGTAGTCCGACAGATCGGAGGCCAGCCAGACGGCCGCGTGCGCCACGTCCTCAGGCTCTCCGATGCGACCATAGGGGATCATTTCCAGCAGGGCGGCGAGAGCGGCTTCTTCTGACCAGGCCGGGCGGTTGATGGGCGTTCTTATGGCGCCGGGAGCGATCGCATTCACGCGGATCTTCTCGTGGGCCACTTCCTGGGCCAGGGTCTCCATCAGGAGCTTCATGCCGCCTTTCGAGGCCGCATAGTTGACGTGCCCTGCCCACGGGATCACCTGGTGCACCGAGTTGATGAAGATGATGTTCCCCCGGGCCTTGGCATTGGGCAGTGGCGGCTGTTGACGGAAGCGGCGCACCGCCTCCTGGGCGCAAAGGAAGGCTCCCGTTAGATTGATGTCGATGACGCGCTGCCAGTCCTCAAGGCTGAGCTCGGTGAACGGTGCGTCACGCTGAATTCCGGCGTTGGCAACGAGGATGTCGAGGCGACCGAAGCGCTCGACGAGCTGTTCGACCATCTTCTTGCAGTCTTCCGGTTTCGACACATCTCCGCCAAGTGCGATTGCCTCGCCGCCCTGGTCCTCAAGCCCGCGGACGACCTCGTCGGCAGATTCCCGGCCGGAATGATAGTTGACCCCGACTTTGACGCCGCATTTGCCGAGCTCCTCGGCGATCGCCCTGCCAATGCCGGAGCTGCCCCCCGTCACAAGGGCGGTGCGGCCTTCGAGACCCAGCCAGTGCATCCGAGCTTACCCTCCATGCTGATTGTAAAGGGCGCGCTTATGGATTGGCGCGCGCCCTCGGTCCGCCTGAAAACGAACGCTGAGGGGAGCGCTGGGGTTCGAATGCGGCTGGCGCGCTTCAGGCTGGCACCTCTGGTTTCTTCTCCCGCAGAGCACCGCGCGATTTCAGTACCTCGGTTATTTCGTCGAGGATGGCGGGGTCGTCGATCGTGGCTGGCATCTTCCAGGGTTCGCCGTCGGCAATCTGGCGCATGGTGCCGCGGAGGATTTTGCCGGAGCGTGTTTTCGGCAACCGCTTGACGACCATGACATTCTTGAAGGCGGCCACGGGCCCAATGACTTCACGGACGAGCTGAATGATCTCGGCCTCGATCTCTTTGGGGTCACGGTTCACGCCCGCGCTGAGGACCACAAAGCCGGCTGGGATCTGGCCTTTGGTTTCGTCGTACACGCCGATCACGGCGCACTCCGCCACGTCCTTATGCCGGGCGACCACTTCCTCCATCTGGCCCGTCGACAATCGGTGGCCGGCCACGTTGATGACGTCATCCGTTCGCGCCATCACGTACACGTAGCCGTCCTCATCCCGGTAACCGGCATCGGAGGTCGTGTAGTATCCGGGGAACTCGGACAAGTAGCTCTTCCGGAACCGTTCGTTATTGTTCCACAGCGTCGGCAGGCAGGACGGTGGCAGCGGCAGCTTGATAGCGAGCGTTCCAGTCTGACCTGGCGGTAGCGGCTGTCCCCTATCGCCAAGCACATGCAAGTCGTATCCTGGCATTGGCACGGTTGGTGAGCCGCGCTTGACCGGGAGCATTCCGAGACCGACAGGGTTGCCGCAGATTGCCCACCCGGTTTCCGTCTGCCACCAGTGGTCGATCACAGGTACGCCGAGCTTTTCCTCCGCCCATTTGATCGTCTCGGGATCTGCCCGTTCGCCGGCGAGGAACAGCGTCCGGAACGCACTGAGGTCGTATTTCTTGATGAACTCTCCCTGCGGATCTTCCTTCTTGATCGCGCGGAAAGCGGTCGGCGCTGTGAACATGGCCGCCACGCCATGCTCGGAAATGACACGCCAGAAGGCGCCCGCGTCGGGGGTACCCACAGGCTTGCCCTCGTAGAGCACAGTCGTGCAGCCGTGCAGTAGAGGCGCATAGACGATGTAGGAATGGCCGACCACCCAGCCGACGTCCGAGGCTGCCCAGTAAACCTCACCGGGTTCCACGCCGTAATGGTTCTTCATGGTCCACTTGAGCGCGACCATGTGCCCGCCGTTGTCGCGCACGACACCCTTGGGCTGGCCCGTCGTGCCAGAGGTGTAGAGGATGTAGAGCGGGTCGGTGGCTGCGACGGAGACGCAACCGGCCTTCCGCCCGCGGGTCTTCGCGTCAGCTACCAGCGCATTCCAGTCGTGATCGCGTCCGAGCACGAGCTCGGCTTGGTGCATCGGCCGCTGCAGGATCACGCAGTGCTGCGGCTTGTGCTCGCTGAGCTCGATCGCCTTATCGAGGAGCGGTTTGTAGGCGACGACACGGCCAGGCTCGACGCCGCAAGAGGCCGAAACCACCGCAACCGGCTTGGCATCAGTGATGCGTGTTGCAAGCTCGCTCGCGGCGAAGCCCCCGAACACGACAGAGTGGATTGCACCGATGCGCGCGCAGGCGAGCATGGCGATGGCGGATTCGGGCACCATAGGCATGTAGATGATGACCCGGTCGCCTTTCTCCACTCCGAGGTCCTTCAGCACGCCCGCAAACGTGGCGACTTCGTCGGTCAATTCGGCGTAGGTGAAAGCTTTCTTGGTGCCCGTAACCGGGCTGTCGTAGATGAGCGCGTTCTGATCGCCACGACCGCTTTCCACGTGCCGGTCGAGGCAGTTGTAGGCCGTGTTGCATTCCGCCCCGGCGAACCAGCGGCCGTACTCGCCCGTGTAAGGGTCAAAGACTCGATCCCACAGCTTGTACCAACTGATCTCCCGCGCAGCTTCTCCCCAGAAGGCTTCGGGGTCCTTCTTCCAGCTGGCGTAAACCTCTTGGTATCGGCTCATCTCGATCTCCGCTCTGCGCAGGGCCTGTGCGATCTCCGCGCAGTATGAAAGAGCCGAACTCAGCCAAGTGCAATAGGAGCTTAGGCAAAGACGATACGCCGGCGTAATTGCGGCAGTGCAAATAAGCCGTTGGCGGAGCATCACTCCGCCGACGGAATCCCTTCGGACCAAGTGCAGCTACTGAGCTTGCCGCACCTGAACCTGCTGCTGATCCTGAGCGATCGAGTAGTTCTGATCACCCATGCGGTAACGCGGCATGGTCCGGAGTTGCGACTGGGTCAGCCCCGGAGCGTAGATATTGCCGCCGCGCATCTGCAGCTGCTCCAGCGGGACGATGTACTGGTCCTCACCTAGACCCAGAAAACCGCCTCGACCAATTACGGCGTGCTGCTGGCCTGATCTGTCGATCAGCACCTCGTTGATGCTGCCCAGCTGCTCGCCCTGTGCACCGTAGACGTTCTTATCAGCGAGCTCGGAAACAGCGATGGCCTCGCCTTGGCCCATCTGCTGCTGAGCCTGCCGTTGCTGCCCTTGTTGCTGCATCTGGGGCTGCTGTTGTGCCTGCTGCCGCTCCTGCTGCCACCGTTGCTGTTGTCCTTGCTGCTGGGGCTGTTGCTGTTGCTGGCGAGCAGACTGCTGCTGCCCCATCTGCTGCTGGCCCATCTGTTGCTGGCCTTGCTGGTCGGCCGGCATCTGTTCGAAGCGGATCTGTGGCTGACCTTCAGCCTGCTGGTACTGAATCCGAGGCTCACCCATGCGCTCGACGTGCACTTGCGGCTGACCGGACCTCTGGATCGAGGGCTCGATCTCACCCTGCGGAGGCTGCACTTGCACTTGGGGTTGCGTCCTTTGGACCTGAACCTGGGGCTGCTGCTCCGGCTGCCTGACGGCTACTTGCGGCTCAGGCATCTGCACCTGAACCTGTGGCTGCGGCATCTGCACTCCGACTTGGGGCTCCGGCATGCGGACCGTGATATGCGGTTGAGGTTGCTGAACCGTGATGGTCGGCGGCGGGATCTGAACCGTAATCTGTGGCTGCGGTTGGCGGACGGTCACTTGCGGTTGGGGCTGCTGGACGGTGACGCGAGGAGCCGCCGGAGCAAATTGCACCTCAGGTGGACGTTGCTGAACCGTTATCTGCGACTGCCCCTGGTCCTCCTCTCCGAACTGCAGTTGGCCCGGTTGGGCGAATTGCTGCTGACCTTGTTGCTGCGTGCCGGCCTGCCGCATTTGCTGCAAAGCGTCTCGACAGGCCTGCTGATTGGCTTGCGTTCGGAACTCACGCGCCTGCTCCAACGTCACCGGGGCTCCGGAGGGGTCTCGCTGGAGGCGTTGCATGAGTTGCTCGCAGGGATTGGCCGTTTGAGACTGTTGTTGGCCAAGCTGCTGCTGAGTTGTGCCTTGTTGCTGCCCTTCTTGCTGTCGTGGCTGAACCTGGGATTGCGGCTGTTGTTGCGGCTGCTGCCCTTGCGTCTGGGCAAGCGCAGCCGGCACGAAGGCGGTCGTCCCGAGCAGAGCCGCCGTGAACAGGATTTTCATTTGCGCACCTCTCATGGGGAATTTTCTCACGTTGGCCGGCTAACCGCGCACCGATGCGATCGTTCCGTCATGGTTAAGGACAGGGCAGCGGTGGAGGTCTCAATCTCGCTGGCTGGCGGCAACGCGAGTGTGTAAGAACGGCAGGCCCTCAAACCCGCACAGCCATCGCGCAGCCCATGATCACCGATCCCTGGTTCTTTGCTGTTGCCATTCCAGCGATCGTGCTGACCGGCCTTTCGAAGGGTGGCTTCCTCGGCGGCATTGGCGGACTGGGCGTGCCACTCATGTCGCTCGTCATCTCGCCCGTACAGGCGGCTGGCATCATGCTGCCGATCCTGATTGCGATGGACTGGATCGGCATCTGGGCTTATCGCCGGGAATGGAGCGGCCCGAACCTGAAGATCCTCTTGCCTGCAGCCACTGCCGGAATCGTCTTCGGCTGGGCGACGGCCGCATATGTCACCGAGGCGCACGTGCGTTTGCTCGTTGGGCTGATCGGGGTGCTTTTCACCATCGACTACTGGCTCAAGCTGAGGCCGCGCACGGTGACTCCTGGCCCGAACTGGACGAAGGGATCGCTGTGGGGCGCCGTCGCAGGTTTCACGAGCTTCGTAAGCCATGCCGGCGGGCCGCCGTTCGCGGTTTACATGCTGCCTCAACGGCTGCCGAATGTCCTTTATGCAGGTACCGCCGTCATGTTCTTCTCGGCGGTCAATCTCATCAAAGTGCCGCCCTATCTCTTTCTTGGCCAATTCAACGCGGCCAATCTGAAGACGGTCGCGGTGCTCGTTCCGCTGGCTCCGCTCTCGATGCTAGCCGGCGTTTGGCTAACGCGCCGCGTGCCGCAAGAGCCGTTCTACAAGATCGCCTACGCCTGCCTGTTCATCATCTCGACGAAGCTCGTTTGGGATGGTGTGCGCGCAACATTTGGCGCGTGAGCCACGCCAGGAACCGCCGAGTTGGATATGGCGTTGCGCCCAAGCGGTAACTCCCATCAGGCGAAATGCAAACTTACGACGTCATCGTCGTCGGCGGAGGGGCGGCTGGGTTGAGCGCGGCGCTGCTGCTCGGCCGGTCGCGGCGAAGCGTGCTCGTTTGCGATGCCGGCAAGCCGCGCAATTGGGCTTCTTCCGCTCTGCACGGGTTCATCAGCCGGGAGGGAATGCACCCGGCCGACCTGCTCACGACGACACGGCGGGAGCTGCAACGCTACCCGACGGTGAAGCTCGTCGGTGACACGGTCGTCGATGCCAGCCGGCAGGGCGATCGCTTCCAGGTGACGATGGCGACCAACGGGCGCGCCACTGGGCGCAAACTGCTGCTGGCCACCGGTATTGCTGACGAATTGCCGGCGCTGGGTGGCATCGAGACTTTCTACGGCAAGACGGTCCACCATTGCCCGTACTGCGATGGCTGGGAGCACCGCGACGAGCCGATCGCCGTCTATGGTGGTCGGGAAAAGGGCGCCAAGTTCGCGCTGATGATGAAGCAGTGGAGCGCGGACGTCGTGCTGTGTACGGATGGGCTACCGCTCCCGAGTGCCGAGACTCGCGCGCAGCTAAAGGCAAACGGAATCCCCGTACGAAGGGCCAAGATTGAGCGCCTCGAGGGGACGGGCCATCAGCTTGAGCGCATCGTCTTTGCGGATGGCGAAGTGCTTCCGCGGCGCGCATTGTTCTTCACGATCGGGCAGTTTCAGCGCTCCAGCCTGTTTCAGCGCCTCGGGGTGACTGTGGGCGCCAAGGGAGGGCTCAATGCGCGCTGGCCGTCTTGTTGCACGGAAGCGGAGGGTGTCTACGTTGCGGGCGACGCCTCGCGCGATGTGCAACTTCTCATCGTCGCAGCGGCGGAGGGGGCTTGCGCTGCGCTGGCCATCAACAAGGCGCTCATAGCCGAGGACGGTTTGGGCTAAGGCGGCATTGTCATAAAGCTGAATTGCATTGTCGCATAGCTTAATTGAAGTCGACGCCCCGCTGAGATAGCGTCGCCGCCAGTTTCCAACATTGCGAGCGCTGCTTCGCCGATGAGCCCATACGACCAGCATCTCGACCGCAATCCTGCGAACTACCAGCCGTTGACACCGCTGACACTGCTGGAGCGGGCGGCGATGGTTCATCCGGATCACACGGCGATCGTTCATGGCCGCCAGACCTTCACGTATCGGCAGTTCTATGAGCGCTCCCGGAGGCTGGCATCTGCGCTGGCCGCACGCGGCATCGGCCGCGGGGATACCGTGTCTGTGATGCTGTCCAACACACCCCCGATGCTTGAGGCGCATCACGGGGTACCGATGACGGGCGCGGTGCTGCACTCCATCAACACGCGGCTCGACGCCTCGGTCATCGCGTTCCAGCTCGACCACGCAGAGTCCAAGGTGCTGATTGCGGATCGAGAGTTCGCGCCGACCATTAAGGCCGCCCTGGAACAGGCGAAGGTCCGGCCATTGCTCATCGAGTACGATGATCCGGAATTCCCGCAGCCGGGCGATCCTCTTCCCGCCACGGATTACGAGACGTTCGTTTCTTCAGGTGACCCCGCTTTCGCATGGCGCATGCCTGACGACGAGTGGGATGCGATCGCTTTGAACTACACCTCAGGCACGACGGGCAATCCGAAGGGCGTTGTGTATCACCACCGCGGCGCGTACCTGATGTGCTTCGCCAACGTGGTCGCGGCGGGCATGGGCCGGCATCCGGTCTACCTCTGGACACTGCCCATGTTCCACTGCAACGGCTGGTGCTTCCCTTGGACCCTGTCCGCCGTCGCGGGCACGCACGTCTGCCTGCGCTGGGTGCGCGCCAGGGCCATGTACGACGCCATCGCTGAGCATAAGGTCACGCATCTCTGCGGCGCGCCGATCGTCATGTCGACGCTTCTCAATGCAGCGCCGGAAGAGAAGAGGCCGCTACCTCACAAGGTTCAGTTCGTCACGGCCGCCGCGCCGCCGCCCGAGTCGGTTCTCGCAGCCATGGCGGAAGCCGGCTTCGACGTGACGCACGTCTACGGCCTGACGGAGACCTACGGCCCCGCCGTCGTCAACGATTGGCACGACGACTGGGACGCGCTGCCACCATCCGACCGCGCGGCGCGAAAAGCGCGGCAGGGTGTGCGCTATCCGACCCTTGAAGGCCTCAAGGTCATGGACCCCAAGACGATGACCGAGGTGCCCGCGGACGGCCAGACCCTTGGCGAGGTCATGTTCCGCGGCAACATCGTCATGAAGGGTTATCTCAAGAACCCGAAGGCCACGGAAGAGGCATTCGCGGGCGGGTGGTTCCACTCGGGCGATCTGGGGGTGTTGCACCCGGACGGGTACATCCAGCTCAAGGATCGGTCGAAGGACATCATCATCTCGGGCGGTGAGAACATCTCATCGATCGAGGTCGAAGACACGATCTACAAGCATCCCGCCGTGGCCTATGTCGCCGTCGTGGCCAAGCCCGACGAGAAATGGGGCGAGACGCCTTGCGCCTTCGTCGAGCTGAAGCCTGGTGCTACGGCGACGGCGGAGGAGATCATCGACTGGTGCCGTCAGCGCCTGGCCCGCTACAAGTGCCCGCGGCACGTCGTTTTCCAGGAAATTCCGAAAACCTCGACGGGCAAAATCCAGAAGTTCCTGCTGCGCGAGCAAGCAAAGAGCGTCTGACGGCCTGCAGCTTGCCAGGCGCGCCAAGAGCGATCAGAAATCCGGCTCTACGCTCGCGGTGCGCCGGGTATGGCGCATGTGCTGCCAGATCGAGAGAGCAACGGAAATCACCGCGACGAGCAGCAGACCTCCCGAAATCGGGCGGGTGATGAATAGCCAGGGATTATCATCCGTCATGATCGCCCGGATGAGATTGAGCTCGATCTGCTCGCCCAGGATGAGCCCAAGAATGAGAGGCGCGAGCGGAAATCCGGTTCTCACGAGTCCGTAGCCGAGGACGCCGAAGATGAGCAGCACGTAGACGCCGTTCATCGTGTTGTTCACGGCATAGGCGCCGACCACACACAAGACGAGCACGATGGGGGCGAGGATCGAGAGCTTGACCTGCGAGATCCGCAACATGATCGCAGCCGCGACGGCCATGATGAGCACCATCAGCGGGTGTGCCAGGATGTATGCGGCGTAGATGCCATAGGCGAGATCGGCGTTCTGCGAGACGAACAGCGGACCCGATTGGATGCCGTGGATCGTCATCGCACCGAGCATTACAGCGGTTACTGCGTCCCCCGGTATTCCGAACGCCATGATCGTCACCAGCGAGCCGCCGACGTTGGCATTATTGGCCGACTCGGAGGCGATGATCCCCTCCGGCGTTCCTTTCCCGAACCGTTCCGGGTGGCGCGAGAGCTTTTTGGCCTGGTCATAGGCGAGCATGTTGGCAGCGCTGCCACCGACAGCAGGCAGTACGCCGATGGCGATGCCGACGATGGTGGACCACAGCAGCAGAAATGGCCTGCTGATAATCTCTCCAATAACCTTCAGCTGAGATACGCGGAGTGATCCTCGAACTTGAGCCGACTCCCGCGCCGTCTTGGACCGGCCGAGATTTTCCACGTCGGTCATGATCTGTGAGAAGGCGAAGATGCCGATCAGCACCGGGAGAAAGGGAAATCCGCCGCCCAGGAAATCGGATCCGAATGTGAAGCGTGGGATCCCTCCGACCGGATCATTCCCGAACATCGCAATAACAAGGCCGATCCCTGCCGAAATGAGGCCCTTGGTCAGCGAGCCCTCTGCAAGCCCCGCAACCATCGCCAATGCCAAAATGAACAGAGAAAAGTATTCCCACGGGCCGAACTGCAGGGCGATGGCTGCAAGCGGACCGGTCACCAAAACTAAGAACAGCCCGCCGATCAATCCGCCGAAGCAGGACGCCCAGATGCCCAGCCAGACGGCCCGACCCGGCTCACCGGCACGGGCCATCGGAAAGCCGTCGAACGTCGTCGCGATGGCGGACGGCGTGCCCGGAATGCCGAGGAGCGATGCGGTTATGAGCCCACCCGCCGATCCGCCGACGTAGACGCCCGTCATGGCCGCGAGACCCTGCAGCGGGTCGAGCCCGAACGTGAATGGTAGGAGGATGATGATGGTGAGGGTGATCGTGACGCCTGGGATTGCGCCGCCGATCACCCCCATCAAAGTCCCCAGGAACAGTGGAAGCAGGTACTTCCACTGCATGATGTTCAGCAGCGCGCTGCCGAGTAGCTCGAGCATCCTACCAGCCCGTCAGACTGCCCCGCGGCAGAAGCACGAGAAGATACCGCTCGAAAACCAAGTGACTGACGAGCGATGTGGCGATGGAGATCGAAATGACCGCGGCCCAAGCCTGCACCGACCTTGGCCATTCAATTGCGGGCATGACCAGCATGACGAAGAGGATCGTGGCAAGCCGGTAACCGAGCACCGGCAGCAGAAAAATGTACGCTGCAACGATGCCAAACAGCAGTGGCACGCGCCAAAAGCCCGTTTCAGCTGGCACCTCGTCGACGGCGGCTGTGTCGGCGCGATTGGCTATGACGTTCTGCAGGAACAGTGCAACTCCCGCTAGTGCAAGCAAGCCAAGGACAATGCGCGGATAAAAGCCTGGGCCTACCGGTGTCAGCGGAAGCTGCGGAAGACTGAACGACTGGACCAGCAGGCCAAGGCTGAGCGCCGCGAGAATGAGACCGATGACGCCGTCGCGGCTGACTCTCATTTCTTTGCGAGCCCGAGCTCCGTCATGATCGTCTTATTGTCCGCGTCGAGTTTGTCGAGAAAAGCGCCGTAATCCTTCGCATTGAGGTACGCCGCGCGCGTCCCCTGCAATCTCAAGGCTTCGGCGTATTCGGGCTCGGCAGTCGCCTTTGCGCAGGCTTCGTCGAGCTTCGCGCGTACATCCGCCGGCGTTCCCTTCGGCACCAGCAGGCCACGGACGACCTCGTAGACGATGTCGATCCCGTTCTCCTTCAAAGTTGGGACATCAGGTATTTCGGGCAGGCGCTCCTCGGTCGCGACGGCCAGAAAGTGGAGCTCTCCTGCCTCGACCTTACCCTTCTGGGTCAGATTGGAGTCCGTGAGATCGACATGTCCGCCCAGGATGGCATTCATCCGCGGCGCGAGGCCATCGTAGGAGACGTACTTCAATTTGATGCCCGCGGCCTTTTCGATGGTCGCCGGGAACAGGTGGCTCGTCGATCCCAGAGTCGCGCCGACCGTGATCTCTCCGGGGCGCTTCTTTGCGTCCTCGACAAAATCCTTGAAGGTTTTCCACGGGGCCTTGGCGCTGCCCGTCAGCACCGACGGCGTGGCTGCGATCCGGCAGATGGGCTCGAAGTCCGTATACTTCACGTCGGCCATGCCGGCGTAATAGGTCAGGTGAATGAAATCATGGACAGCAAAAAGCGTATAGCCATCCGGGGGCGAGTTGCGTGCTTCCCGGGCACCCACCGTTCCGGAGGCGCCGCCGATGTTGGCGATGACGACTGTCTGGCCGATGTGCTTTTGCAAATGAGGGACAAAAGGCCGGAAAATGTTGTCCGTATCGCCGCCGGCGGCCCACGGGACGATCATTTTGATCGGGCGCTCGGGGAAATCGGCCAATGCCGGGCTGACCAGCGTAACGCCGAGAACTGCGAGAGCCGACTGGATCCACCTCATTCTCACGGCAATCCTCCCATAGATTTCTTATGTGTCTATCTTCGGGGTAATAACAACCCAGATAATGGGCTAAGGCAAGTCTTCAGCCGGCAGATGGGAGGAGTTCATGGATATGGGCGCGATCAAGGTTGCCATTGCGGGGCTGGGTGCCATAGGGCTCGAGGTCGCGCGACGCATCGATGCCGGCGAGATCGACGGTCTCGAACTATCGGCCGTCGCGGCCCGTGATCTACTGAAGGCAGAGCGGAATATCGCTGACTTCCGCTATCGACCGAAAATACTCCCCCTGGAGCGATTAGCCGAAGAAGCGGACGTAGTGGTCGAATGCGTACCCGCAGCGCATTTCCTGGCCGCAGCCGAAGGCCCGATCCGTCGCGGGCGCATTCTGATGCCGCTCTCCGTCGGCGCTCTGCTGAGTCATATGCACCTCGTCGATTTGGCGCGCGAGACGGGAGCGCGGATCGTGGTTCCGAGCGGTGCCATTCTCGGGCTCGATGCTGTGCGGGCTGTCGCCGAGGGCAATGTTCATTCAGTGCGCCTCGTTACGCGCAAACCGCCGGCCGGCTTGGCCGGTGCGCCGATGCTGGTCGAGAAGGGAATTTCGGTGGAAGAGTTGACGGAGCCGCTGAAGGTCTTTTCGGGTACCGCACGCGAAGCAGCGAAGGGCTTCCCTGCAAACCTCAATGTATCTGTCGCACTTTCGCTGGCCGGAATCGGGCCGGACCGGACCGAGGTCGAGGTTTGGGCGGACCCGACGGTGACCTACAATACGCACACAATTTATGTGAGATCCGATTCATCCCAATTGACCATGATGATCGAAAATATCCCTTCGGCGGAGAACCCGAGAACCGGCGTGATCACGCCCCTCAGCGTCATCGCGGCTCTTCGTCGACTGACTTCTCCGCTGGTGATGGGCACCTGAGGCCGGCGGCGCCAGCGGCAGTAGCGACTATGGGGTTGTTGGGATGAGAACCATCGGATCGGGCACACAATCTCAACCCGTGCGAGAACACGGGCCGTATTTCGCACGTCAATAGCCCCCGGCCGAAATGCTTGCCTTCGCAGTTCGGCGGATTTGCTGCCGGCCCGCGATATGAACCGGTCTAGTGTTTCCCGCGGCTCAGGCGAGCAATCTCGTCCTTGAGCCTGAGCTTCTCAAGTTTCAAGCTGTTGACCTTTATGGAATCTACGGCAGGTCGCGACAGCTCTTCCTCGATCCGTTTATCAAGCAACCGATGCTTCTCCGTCAGTTCCGACAGATCTGGGGAGGCCACCATCTTGCCCTCCGATCGAGTTTCAGACGTAATAATCCTGTCAGAATTGGCGTTGGATGTCGAATCGCGGGTGTTCTCGACGCGCTTGCCAAGACAAAGCTGAAATCTAAGCTCGCGAATGCAAGTCCAAGTTTTTCCAGATCTTTTCTCTGAATTGATATTCTGTGCTCTTGCCAGCGGGGTCGCTCTGGCAGATATTGCGCCGGGTCGAGAACCATGATTGCGGCGGCCGAGTTCGCGCATGCAGCGGCAGGACGAACGGGACATTCGCGAGCTGTTGATCAAGCTTCGCGCGGAGCATCGCGAGCTGGACATGGAGATCGCGGCTCTCGAGGCACGGGCATACGCTGACCAGCTTCAGATCACGCGGTTGAAGAAGAAGAAGCTCCAGCTCAAGGATCGAATCACCGCGCTGGAGGACCAGCTCTTGCCGGACATCATCGCCTGATCGGGTCCAATTGCTGACAGGCATGCGCGCGGTGCCCACTTGCCAAACGGCGGCCGGGCCGGTAATTGCGCCTCTTTTCACAGCGGCAGATGCCGAATCTGAAGATTCGAATATGAGCGCAACCAACTCCGACGCACCGAAAGTGGGCCTGATAATGGGCAGCCAGTCCGACTGGTCCACCATGAAGCGTGCCGCGGATGCCCTGACCCAGCTCGAAGTGCCCTTCGAAAAGAAGATCGTCTCCGCCCACCGTACGCCGGAGCGGCTCTATACCTACGCGAAGTCGGCCAAGGATCGCGGACTCAGGGTCATCATCGCCGGTGCAGGTGGAGCGGCGCATCTTCCTGGCATGGTTGCCGCTTTGACGACTCTGCCGGTGCTCGGGGTTCCCGTCGAAAGCCGAGCGCTGAAGGGCCAGGACAGCCTCTATTCCATCGTGCAGATGCCGGCAGGGATTCCGGTGGGTACGCTCGCGATCGGTGAGGCTGGTGCGGAAAATGCCGGGTTGCTCGCTGCCCAGATCCTGGCGCTCGAAGACCCGGCGCTCGCGGCGCGCATAGAACAGCTCCGCGCGCGGCAGACTGCGGCCGTTGCCGAGACACCGGAAGATGCCTGAGCGCGGACTGGCGGGACCACTGCCACCCGGCAGTACGATCGGCATTCTGGGCGGCGGGCAGCTCGGGCGCATGTTGAGCATGGCCGCGGCCAAGCTGGGCCTGCGGACGCATATCTACTGTAACGAGCCGAAATGCCCGGCATTTGACGTCGCTGCCCAGCGTACGGTTGGCGACTACACCGACGTCGAGCGTTTGGAGGCGTTCGCCGGCACCGTCGATGCCGTCACTTACGAATTCGAGAATGTCCCGGTCGAGGCCGCTCGGCATCTCGCCGAGTTGGTCCCTGTGAGGCCCGGCCCGCGCGCGCTCGAGATCGCGCAAGACAGGCTCAGAGAGAAGCGCTTCATTTCAGAACTCGGCGTCCAGGTTGCCCCGTTCGCCCAGGTCGACACAGCGCAGGATCTCTCGGCTGCGCTCGACCGGTTCGGCGGACCGTGCATTCTAAAGACGCGGCGGTTTGGCTACGACGGCAAAGGGCAGGTGAGCATCGCGCCAGAGGAGGACCCAGGCCAAGCGCTAGCCGCGATCGGCCATGCGCCAGCAATCCTGGAGCAGCGGCTGTCATTTATGTGTGAGGTCTCGGTACTCGTCGTGCGCGGCAGCGACGGGCAGATTGGCTTCTACGATGTCCCGCAGAATACCCATTCCGGCGGAATACTCCGCCGCTCCGTAGTGCCGCCACCGCTCGGCGGGGGAGAGCAGGACCTGGCCCGCAGGATGGCTCAGATGATCGCCGAAGCTCTGGACTACGTCGGCGTGCTCGCGGTCGAGATGTTCTACATGGGCGCAGGGAGCTCCGAGCCCCTCTACGTCAACGAGATCGCTCCGCGTGTCCACAACAGCGGCCACTGGACGATGGACGCTTGTCCTGTGAGCCAGTTCGAGAATCACATCCGCGCTGTCGCGGGCTGGCCTCTCGGCTCGACCGAGCGGCACTCCGATGTGGAGATGCTGAATCTCATCGGGAAGGACATTGAGGCTTGGAAGGCGTTGGCTGCAGAACCGCGGACGCTTGTTCACCTCTATGGCAAGCGGGAGCCGCGCGAGGGGCGCAAGATGGGGCACATCAACAGGCTTTTTCCCAAGTCATGAGTTGATGAGCCCGTGGACTTGGCGAAGCGAGTTTGCTATATGAGCGCCAGATCTCGCGAAGCAACCACCCCATGGGCGGCCATGTGGGGGTGGTTGTTCGTGTCCAGAAGCCGATATCAGAGATGAGGTAGAAACCGCGTGCAAGTGCTCGTTCGCGACAACAACGTCGATCAAGCCCTCAAGGCGCTGAAAAAGAAGATGCAGCGCGAGGGTATCTTCCGGGAGATGAAACTCCGGAACTATTA
>Ga0180220_1001763_pt1 | contig 15219 bp, 14 predicted proteins | sample eDN5th37CBELigBY_FD_151335 | JGI IMG/M metagenome (GOLD analysis project Ga0180220, IMG submission 151335) | Enriched backyard soil microbial communities from Emeryville, California, USA - eDNA 5th pass 37_C BE-Lig BY (version 2) (version 2) | ecosystem: Environmental > Terrestrial > Soil >... | reverse complement strand
CAGTTCGAGGAGAAGCTCGAAGGCCCGCTCGAGCGCGGCTATCTCGCCATCGTCTGGGGCGCGCCCGACCGGCCGCGCGGCACCATCGACGCGCCGCTCGATCGCCATCCGCATGCGCGCGAGAAGCGCGCCGTGCGCGCGGGCGGCCGCGAGGCGGTGACGCATTGGGAATTGCTCGAGCGCTTCAACGGCGCCGACGGCAAGCCGGTGGCCGCGCTGCTCGCCTGCACGCTGGAGACCGGCCGCACGCACCAGATCCGCGTCCATCTTGCCCATATCGGTCACCCGATCATGGGCGACGAGACTTACGCCACCGGCTTCAAGACCCGGGCCAATCGGCTCGCGCCGCCGGCGCAGGCGGCCTTGGCGGCGCTCGGCCGCCAGGCGCTTCATGCCTACCGCCTCGCTTTCGAGCATCCGGATACCCGGGAATTCCTGGAATTCGAGAGCAAACTGCCGGCCGATCTGGCGACGCTCGAGGCGGCGCTCAAAGGCTGAGCGGCGAGCTTTCGGTACCCCTTGAAAGACAGCGGGTCGCCACCCACTTAAGGATCATCGGTACAAACCCAAATATGCCCCGCACCTCGGCTTCCTCCCGGAACGCCGGGCGTCTTGCGTGGTTGAACACGTGTCTGGCGCGGACGAACCCCTCGCGCCAGGCACGAACGATCCGAATAGGCGAGCATTTACAAGGCTCTAGCGATAACCTTACCGGGTTTGCGCTAGGTCACGGTGACGTGACGGTCGGTCCCCTATCTTTGCGCCGGTCGCCTCAGTATGCTGCAGGTGCGATTGTCAGTTCGCAGTCGCAAACGGATGCGTCGTCGGCTCGGGGAGCGACGGCGTCAATCGCCTGCCGTTCCACGGGGGCAAATTTGTCAAGGAGGGCGCTACAATGGCCCGTACAGCCGCCATGCCGGCACTGAAGGCCGAATCCGGCCTTTCTCATTACCTGGAAGAAATCCGCCGGTTCCCCATGCTGGAACCGCAGCAGGAGTACATGCTGGCGAAGAGCTGGCGTGAGCACGGGGACACCGATGCCGCGCACAAGCTCGTCACCAGTCATCTCCGGCTGGTTGCAAAGATCGCGATGGGCTACCGCGGTTACGGCCTGCCGATCTCCGAGGTCATCTCGGAAGGCAACGTCGGTCTGATGCAGGCCGTGAAGCGCTTCGAGCCGGAAAAGGGTTTCCGTCTGGCCACCTACGCCATGTGGTGGATCAAGGCCGCGATCCAGGAATACATCCTGCGCTCGTGGTCGCTGGTGAAGATGGGCACCACGGCGAACCAGAAGAAGCTGTTCTTCAATCTGCGTAAGGCGAAGAGCAAGATCTCCGCCCTCGAGGAAGGCGATCTGCGTCCCGATCAGGTGCAGATCATCGCCAAGCGCCTCGGCGTCACCGAGCAGGACGTCATCGACATGAACCGGCGTCTCGGCGGCGACGCCTCGCTCAATGCGCCGATCCGCGACGACGGCGAATCGGGCGAGTGGCAGGACTGGCTGGTCGACGATGCGCCGAGCCAGGAGCGCATCCTCGCCGACAGCGAGGAAAGCGAGAACCGCCACAAGGCGCTGCTCGGCGCGCTCGACGTGCTCAACGAGCGCGAACGCCGCATCTTCGAGGCGCGGCGTCTGGCCGACGACCCGATCACGCTCGAGGATCTCGCCTCTGAGTTCGGCGTGTCGCGTGAGCGCGTGCGGCAGATCGAGGTGCGCGCCTTCGAGAAGGTGCAGAAGGCGGTGAAGAACCGCATGGCTGCGCTCGAGCAGCCGATGCAGGCGCCGCAGCCGGCGCTGGCTGCGCACTAAGCGCCTATCGCAGCGATCAAGTTCGAGGCCGGGCCGAAAGCCCGGCCTTTTTGTTTGGAAACGAGCCTGCGCTCATTCCCGCAACCAGGCAATTCACCCGGCTGTAGCCCGGATGCAGCGAAGCAAAATCGGGAGCCGCGATTTCCCTCCCGGGCTTCGTTAGTCCACCCGGGCTACGACTTCACCGCATTGGCATTCTAGACGAAGCTCACGTCGCTACGACGGCTGCCGGCCGATCTCGTCCGCCCGCATCAGCTCACGCGCGTCGGCATAGAAGCGGTCGACCGCGCGCGCGACCGTTCCGGCCACATCCCGCGGCGTCGGCACGCGATACACCCATTTGCGCATGCCGATGTAGAAGATGCCGCCGTGCAGCGCCCACATCAGCTCGGCTTCCGGCTCCGTCATCGGCAGCGCGTCCAATTCCGGCAGTCCGAACTCGTGCCGCAGCTCGCCGATGATCGGCTGGTAGATGCGCGCCGTCACGAGCTTGGCGAAGCGCTGCGCGATGGTCGCGCCGTCGAGCCCGGAATAGAGATAGATGCGCACCCATTCGTAGTCGTGCAGCATCTTCGAATAATCGAGATAGAAGCGCTTGAGCCGCGCAAGCAGCGGCACAGAGCGGTCGACCAGAACCGCGTCCCATTCCGGCTCCCAGCGCCGCACGAACATCTCGTCGTAGATGCGATCGATCAGATCGTCCTTGCTGGGGAAGTAGCGGTAGAGCAGCCCCTTGGAGATGCCGAGCTCGGCGGCGAGCTCACGCGTCTGGCCCGAGAAACCGTGCTTGGCGAAGAACCCGATCGCGCCCTTGAGGATGAGGTCGCTGCGGTCGGTCGGCGCGAGCCGCACGCGTTTGCGTGCCGGCATCGCCTTTCGTTTCGCCGGACGAGACTTTTTCTTGCTTGTCAAAGTTCTTGCCCCGTTACGGTCGCGACCGCAACCGCTTTTGCCCGGCACAACCGATAGCAGACAGGCCGGGAACGGCAAGCGCACAAGCGCCTTGACCGCCATCTGCACAGCGACAATAATGAGCATCTGCCCATTATAAATGGGCGGGTGCTCAATAACGAAATAAGTCAAGCATCTAATACAAGGGAGAACGCCATGGAGACTTTGCCGCGCAAGGGCGTGAGCCGGGCCGAGATGATGAAGCGCGTTGCCTACTTCAAGGATCTCGTCGGCTTCGACGGCGGGCTGCCCGACAGCAATATGCCGAGCGCCGTGCGCAAGCTGTTCAACGTCATCGGCTTCCAGCCGCCGCAGGGCGCGGGCGGCGCGGTGACCTCGCCCGTCGGCGACGACGCCGCGCGGCTGGCCGCAATCAAGATCTCGGAAGGCTTCAATCTCGGCTACTGCAAGGCCAAACCCGGCCACGGCCCGATGATGCACAACCACGACACCAACGAGACCTTCATCCCGATGACAGGGACCTGGCGCTGCAGTTGGGAAAACGAGAAGGGCGAGGTCGACTATGTCGATGTCGGCCCGCTCGACGTCTGCTCGTTTCCGCCGGGCGCGATCCGCCGCTTCGAGAACGTCACCGAGGGCGATCCGAACGAGGAGTCGATCCTGATGTTCGTGATCGGCGGCGACGGGCCGCGCGCCGAGTTCACCGACCAGGCGATGGCCGAACTGGAAGCCGCCGGCGTGTGGCCGCCGAAGAAGTAACATCTATTCCACTACGAGAGACGCCATGAGTTCCGCGGCTTCCGCCGACGCGCATGCGCGCGCCTGGCATCTGCAGTCGTCCATCCGCACGGCCGAGGTCGCGGGGCAGGTTTGGCCCTATATCGATACGCAAGGGGACGGCCCCACGCTGGTCATGCTGCCCGGCTCGGTCGGCACCTGCGAGATGTTCTTCAAGCAGATCGCCGCGCTCGGCCGCGCGCTGCGCATCGTTTCGGTGAGCTATCCGGCCGTCGCCGACCCGCAGCATCTCGCCGACGGCCTTGCCGGCCTGCTCGACCATCTGCGTTTGAGCCGGGCGAGCATTCTCGGCTCGTCCTTCGGCGGCTATTGGGCCCAGTATTTCGGCCTGCGCCATGCGGGCCGGGTCGAGACTTTGTTTCTCGGCAATACCTTCATCACGGCCGAAGAACTGTTTTCCAACCCGCTGTTCAATCCGGACTGGATCCGCGGCACCTCGCCCGCCGACATGCAGAAGTTCTGGCGCGACCGTGTCGCCCAGGCGCCGGAGAGCGAGCTGAAAGCCATTCAGCTCGACATGCTGTCGGGCCGGCAGGACGCGCACAATCTCAAATCCCGCTTCGTCGGCGTCATCGAGGCGCGCGCCTGCCCGCCGATCGCGGTGCCTGCCGACGACATCGTCGTCATCGATTGCGCCGACGATCCGATCATCCCGCCGGCCTCGCGCCAGGCGGTTGCCGACCACTACGCCAATGCCGAACGCGTCACGTTGCCGTTCGGCGGCCACTACCCGCACATCCTCAATGCGGACGCCTACAACACCGCGATCACGCGTCGGCTGCCGCGCTGATCGCGCACAACGACAAAGCACGCCGAATGGGAGAACGAAGTGTCACGCTTAATGCAAATGATCCGCCGCACCGCGGCGGGCCTCGCCACGCTCGGCCTACTCGCCGGCCCGGCGCAGGCGGCGGACCCGATCAAGGTCGGCTTGAGCATGGCGCTCAGCGGCGGCCTCGCCGCCAACGGCAAGGCCGCCTTGCTCGCCATCCAGATGTGGGCCGATGACGTCAACGCCAAAGGCGGCCTGCTCGGGCGCCAGGTCCAGATCGTCAACTATGACGACCAGAGCAATCCGGCGAACGTGCCCGGACTCTATACGAAGCTGATCGACGTCGACAAAGTCGATCTCATCGTCTCACCCTACGGCACCAACCTGATCGCGCCGGCGATGCCGGTCGCGATGCAGAAGGGCCGCACCATGATGAGCCTGTTCGGCGTCGGCGTGAACGAGCAGTTCAACTACGACCGCTACTTCCAGATCATGCCGGTCGGCGTCCACTCGGGCGAAGCGATCCCGGAGGGATTCTTCGCGGCCGTCAAATCTCTCAAACAAAAGCCGCAGAGCATCGCGCTGGTCGGCGCCGATGCCGAATTCGGCAAGATCACCGTCGATGCCGCGCGCAAGATGGCCAAGGCCATGGGCCTGAAGATCGTCTACGACCGCGCCTACCCGCCGAGCACGGTCGACTTCACGCCGGTTGCCCGCGCCATCCAGGCTTCCAAGGCCGACCTGATCTTCGTTGCCGCCTATCCGCCGGACTCCGTCGGCATCATTCGCAGCCTCAACGAGATCGGCGCCAATGCTATGCTCATCGGCGGCGGCTCGGCCGGCCCGCAGTTCGCGTCGATCAAAACGCAGCTCGGCCCACTGCTCAACAACCTGTTGGGCTACGAGCTTTACGTGCCCTCGCCCAACCTGAAATTTCCAGGGATCGAAGATTTCCTGAAGCGCTATCAGGCGAAGGCCGTCGGCCAGGGCATCGATCCCCTCGGCTATTACGTCCCGCCTTTCGTCTATGCCGCCATGGAAATCCTCGGCAAGGCCGTCGAAAAGACCGGCTCGCTCGACCAGGCGGCGCTGGCAAAAACACTGCATGCCGAAACCTTCAGCAGCGTCGTCGGCGACGTCCGCTTCGCCAAGAACGGCGAGTGGGAAAAGCCCCGCGTGTTGATGGTGCAGTACCGCAATGTGGACGGCTCGGGCGTCGATCAGTTCCGCGATCCGGGACGCTACACGATCCTCTTCCCGCCGGAGCTCAAATCCGGCGAGGCCGTCGCGCCCTATCGGAAAGAGTGATCTGCATAATCTGCAGGCATAGGGTCGCAGTGGAGAAATGGACTAGCCAAGCCGCTGGCCTTCCTGCACACTGCCGCAAAATCGGGGGACGGGATTTCGATCCCGCCCTCCGCTGCTCCCGCCGGAAAAGCCGCGTGGGCGCAAAACAAGAAGAATGCGTGCGAGGGGAAACGATGCCGGCTTTTGGCACAAATCGCCAGAATTGCAGCCCGTGTTCATGCTGCCGCGCGATGCGCGTGCGCGGCGCCGGGCCAGATTGACGATTTCCCGCAAGCGATGTTCACGCATGTGTGCCGGCTGAGGGCTGTATGGATATTTCTTTCGACCTTCTGATCAATGCGATCGTCGCCGGGCTTCTGCTCGGCGGCTTCTACGCGGCGGTGACCGCGGGTATCTCGATTTCGTTCGGCATGCTCGATATCGTCAATATCGCGCATCCGGGCTTCGTGATCCTCGGCTCTTATCTCGCCTACTACATCAACATCCATCTCGGGATGGATCCGATTGTCGTCAGCATCATGATGCTGCCGGTGTTTTACGCGCTCGGCTGTCTCATCTATCAGGTCTATCACCTGTCCTTCGAGAAACGCGGACAGGATGCGCTGCGCGGCCTCGCCTTCTTTTTCGGCCTGTTGTTCGTCACCGAAGTGGCGCTCATCCTCGTGTTCGGCGTCGACTATCGCTATGTCGAGGCCTCCTACATCGGGCCGAGCATTCATGTCGGCTTCGTCGACCTGCCGCTGCGCATGCTCGTGCCCTGCGTCGCCGCGCTGATCCTGTTCGGCGCCATCGAGCTGTTCATCACGCGCACCTTCACCGGCCGCGCCATCATGGCGGTGTCGCAGGATCAGTTGGCGCTCCAGCTGCAGGCCGCCGACCCGATCAAGATCAAGCGCATCGCCTTCGGCCTTTCCATCGCGGTGGCGGCAGTGGCCGGCGCGCTCCTCATCATCATCCAGCCGGTCGAGCCGTCGGTCGGACGCGAATATATCGGCCGCGTCTTCGCCATTTGCGTGCTCGGCGGCCTCGGCAGCATGCCCGGCACGCTGATCGCGGCCATCCTGCTCGGCATCGTCGAAAGCCTGACCGCCACGTTCTACGGGCCTTCCTGGGCGCCCGCGGTCGCCTTCGGCTTCCTTCTGTTGACCCTCGCCTTCCGCCCGGCAGGCCTACTCGGACGGTGACACGCGTGAACACGGCGACTTTCTCTCTCATCATGGTGGCGATCGGCGTGGTGATCACGCTCATCGCCCATGCCATCGGCGTCGATTACCTGTACTTCGCCAGCTACACGATCCTGCAGTTCATCGTGCTCGCGACGGCGTGGAACATCCTCGGCGGCTATTGCGGCTACGTGAACTTCGGCTCCGCCGCGTTCTTCGCGCTCGGGGCCTACTCGTCGGTGTTCGTCCACAAGGTGTTCCCGCTACCGGTGCCGCTGCTCATCGTCGTCGGCGCGCTCGTGTCCGGCCTGGTCGGGCTCGGCATGGGTTATCTGACGCTGAGGCTGCGCGGCTCCTTCTTCGCCATCGCCACGCTCGCTCTCGCCGTCGTGCTGCAGACCCTGGTCGTGAACTGGGATTTCGTCGGCGGCTCGCGCGGCGCCTACATCATCCGGCCGGAATTCCTCGAGATCGGCAGCTTCAAGATCCCCTACATCGAATATCTCTTCATCCTGATGCTGGCGCTCGCCATCATCGCGCTCATCACCGCGCGCACCATCGAGCGCTCGCAGCTCGGCTTCGGCTTCGCCACCATCCGCGACGACGAACTGGCGGCGGAAGCCTGCGGCGTGCCGACGCTGCGGCTGAAGCTGATCGCGACCGCGCTGTCGGGCGCGTTCATGGGCATGGCCGGCGCGCCGTTCCCCTACTACATCGGCTATCTGCAGCCGCAGTCGGCCTTCAGCCTCGAATACGCGGTCAACTCCATCGCCATGCCGATGATCGGCGGCACCACGAGCTGGGTCGGCCCGCTGGTCGGCGCGGTCCTGCTCGGCACCGCGCAGCAATACGCCACGGTGACCATCTCCTCGGCGGTCAACCTTCTGATCGTCGGCCTGATGCTGGTCGCCTTTGTCATCATCGCGCCGAACGGCCTCGTCGGCCTCGTGCAGGAACGGCTGCGGAGGAAGCGCTCATGAGCCCTCTTCTCCACGTCGACAACATCAGCAAGCGCTTCGGCGGCTTCACCGCGCTCGACGGCGTCACGCTCGAAGTCGCGCCCGGCGAACGGCTCGGCCTCATCGGGCCGAACGGCTCGGGCAAGAGCACCTTCGTCAACTGCATCTCCGGCACATTGCAGAACGAGGTCGGCAGCGTCCGCTTCGACAACAAGGTGATGGACGGCCTCGCCGCGCACCAGCGCACGCACCACGGCATGGCGCGCAGCTTCCAGCTGCCCCGTCCGTTCCACAGCATGTCGCTGGCCGACAATCTGCGCATCCCGCTGCTCTATACCGTGCATGCGCGGCCGGGCCAGCTGCGCACGTCGGCCGAGCTCGAAACGCGCTGTCACGAGCTGCTCGACATGGTCGGGCTGCTGCCCAAGGCCTGGCAGATGCCGCGCGACCTGACCCAGGTCGAGATGCGCAAGCTCGAACTCGCCCGCGCCATGGCCGCGGAGCCGAAGCTCCTGATCGCCGACGAGGCGATGGCCGGCCTGTCGAACTCGGAGGTCGAGGATATCCTCGCGCTCCTGTTCCAGCTCAACGAGCGCGGCATCAGCATCATCCTGATCGAGCACATCATGAGCGCTGTCATGAAGTTCTCGCAGAGGCTCGCCGTTCTGGTCTCCGGCAAGAAGATCGCCGACGGCAAGCCGGACGAAGTCGTGCGCAATCCGGAAGTGGTGAGGGCATACATTGGCGAGTAGCATCACCGTCGAGAACATCGACGCCGCCTACGGCTCCGTACGCGTGCTCGAGGACGTCTCGCTGAGCGCGCAGGCCGGCGAAACCGTCGCCCTGCTCGGCACCAACGGCAACGGCAAGTCGACGCTCATCAAATGCATCATGGGCATCGTGCGCCCGTCGGCCGGGCGCATCGTCGCCGAGATCGACGGCGTCAAGCACGACCTCGTCGGCCGCTCGACGCAGGAGATCGTCGACCTCGGCATCGCGCTGGTGCCGGAAGGCCGCCGCCTCTTCCCGAAGCTGACGGTGGAGGAGAACCTTCTGCTCGGCGCGTTCCGTCCGACAGCGCGGGCCCAGATCAAGTCGAACATGGAGTTCTGCTTCACGGCGTTTCCGCGTCTCGCCGAGCGCCGCACGCAGCTCGCCGGCTCGATGTCGGGCGGCGAGCAGCAGATGCTGGCGCTCGCGCGCGCGCTGATGCTGGCGCCGAAGATCCTGCTGGTGGACGAACCTTCGGTCGGCCTCGCGCCGCTTCTGGTCGCCCGCACCATCGACGCCATCAAGGAGCTGAAGGAGCACTATCACCTCACGGTGCTGATGGCGGAGCAGAACTTCACCCAGGCCATCCGCATCGCCGACCGCGGCTACGTGATCGTGCACGGCAAGATCGCCTTCGAGGGCGGCTCGGCCGACGAGCTCAACAACAACGACCTCATCCGCCAGTTCTATCTGGGGATGTGAGGCGACAGGGCGCGCGGCGTCGCGGGGTGGGCAAAGGCGCGGCAGCGCCGTGCCCAAGTCGGCGTTAGTCAGCCCGACGGCGTCACACGTGCGCACGGCGCGCAGGCGCGCGCCTTTGCGCACCCTACGTATGGCCGCGGACAAGCCACTTCCTGTCGTCCCCGCGACGACGCGGACCCATACGCCGCAGTCGATAGAGAGCACACGACGACTGGACCCCGGGTCGCGCTTATGCGCTCGCCCGGGATGACCGAACCGGTTCGATGTCGAGGCTACGCCTCGCTCCGACGGCATGACAGACCCAAATAAAAACGGCGCGGGATTGCTCCCGCGCCGCCATCGCATCGATGCCTAAAGGCTTACTTCGCCTTTTCGTACGGATAGACGACCTTGCCAGTCGCGAGGTCCGGCGGGGTCAGCACGGTCTGCACCGCCATGCCGCGCCACTGATCGAGATCGTTGCCGTCCTTCACGTTGTGGTACTGCACCTGCATCATGCCGGACTTGGTCCATTCGCCGCCGGGGCCGTAGCTCCAGTCGCCCATGATGGTCTTGAAGGTGCTCTTGCGGAAGTAATCGGCGATCTTGTTGTCGTCGAGGCTCTTGGTGCCCTCGACGGCCTGGCCGAGCGCGTCGACATAGGCATAGCCCCAGCCGCCGAGATAATAGCCGAGCGGATCGACGCCTTCGGCGCCGGCCTTCGACTGGTAGGTTTTGAAGAAGGCGGCGGCCGGAGCCATCATCTTCTCGGACGGGACGAACGTCTCGTAGTTGACGATGCCGTTCATCTTAGAGCCGAGCTTCTGCTTGAACACGGTGGCTTGCAGGCCGACCATCGCGCCGCCGATCATCTTCGGCTTGTAGTTCATCTCGTTGACCGCCAGCACGATGCCGACCGACGACAGCGGATAGGAGCACACCACGACGAGGTCGGGGTTGGAAGCCTGCACCGCGCGCAGGATCGGCGAGAAGTCCGTCGTACCCGGCGGGAAGCTGCGATCGTAAACGATCTTGAAGTTCATCTCCTTGGCGTTGGTGCGCGCACCTTCGCAAGCGTTCTTGGAGAACTCGGCGTCCTCGGCGACGAGCGCGACCGTGGTCGGCTTCGGATCCTGCTGCAGCGCGACCTGGAAGAAGCCTTCGGTGAACGAGGGCTTGGTCTTCGGACCGGTCGGGATCACCGAGAAGTATTTCGGATATTTGAACTCGGCGTTCACATCGAGGCCGAACAAGGTGACGAAGGTCTTGCCCTTCTGCATCACCACCGGCATCGCCGGCGCGATCATGTTCGTGGCGTAACCCGATACGACGAGGTCGACTTTGTCGACGTCGAGCAGCTTCGTATAGATGCCCGGCACGGTCGAGGGATTGGACTGATCGTCATAATAGACGAGCTTGACCGGGCGGCCCATGAGACCGCCTTTGGCGTTCGTCTCTTCCTCCCAGATCTTCATGCCGAGCAGCGTCTGCTTACCGTTCGCGGCAAGCGGGCCGGTCAGGGCCATGCTGAAACCGATCTTGATCGGTTCCTTGCTCTGGGCGACGGCGCCGCCCGTTACCATAGCGGTCGCGCCGAGCGCGATAGTCGCGCCCGCCGTCCACGCCAGAATACGCGTCTTCAGCTTATCAAGCATGTCGTATCCTCCCGAATGAAAGTCTCGGCTTCTGTACGAAGCCGTTGTTTTTTGTTCGCCGCCAATAATGACAGCGCCGAATGCGCCGGTCTACCCGGGAAAATCGCCCGAACGCATCTCTCAACGCCCGCTCCCGCCCTTCACGGCGCGGCCGGCGGGGGCCGGACGACCCGTCCCCCGCTAGTGGGCCAAAGGTGGGCCGGCTACTCCTTGGCCTTCTCGTAGGGGTAGATCACATCGGCCGCCTTGTAATCGGCCGGAGCAACGATCGGCAGCGTGTCGGCCTGCCTGAACTGATCGAGCCCTGTGCCTTTCAGCCCTCTAAACTGCGCTTGAAAAACGCGCGGTTTCGCCCACTCGCCATCGGCACCGTACTTGACGTCGCCCACGATGGTCTTGAACGTCGTCTTATGCATGTACTCGACGAGCTTGGCTTGATCGAGGCTCTGGGTGCCTTCGATCGCCTGGCCGACCACCTGCACATAGGCGTAACCGAACGGCCCCATGTAATAGCCCAGCGGGTCGACGCCGGCTTTGGCGGCGCGTTCCTGATAGGTCTTCAGGAAGGCTTCGACTCCCGGGAACATCAGCGACTTCGCGGGCAGCCAGAAATCGAAGTTGACGAAGCCGTTCAACTTGTCGCCGAGCTTGGTCTTGAACACGGTGTTCTGCAGACCGACCATCGCGCCGCCGATCATCTTCGGCTTGAAGTTCACCTCGTTGACGGCCTGCACCAGCCCAACCGAATCGAGCGGATACGAACAAATCACCACGAGTTCGGGGTTGGTGGCCTGGATGGCGCGCACGATCGGTGCAAACTCGGTGGTCGATGGCGGATAGCTCTTGTCATAGACGATCTTCAGCTTGGCGGCTTTGGCGTTGAGGCGCGCGCCGTCGCAGGCATTCTTGGAAAACTCCGCGTCCGCCGCGACCAGGGCCACCGTGGCCGGCTTGGGGTTCTGCGCCATCGCGATGTCGAAGAAGCCCTTGGTAAAGGCTGTTATCGGATCGGGACCGGCCGGCGACATGGAGAAGTGGCGGTCGTATTTGAAGTTGTCGTTGACGCCCAGGCCGAACAGGCTCGGGAAAATCATCTTCTTGCGCATGACGATCGGCATGGCCGGCGCGATCATGTTGGTGGCGTAGCCCGCCATCACGATGTCGACCTTATCGATATCGATCAGCTTGGTGTAGATGCCCGGCACCGTCGAAGGGTTACTCTGGTCATCGTAGCTCACGAACTCCACCGGTCGGCCGAGCAGACCTCCCTTGGCGTTGATCTCCTCACGCCAGATCTCCATCGCCAGCATCGCCGATTTGCCGTTCGGTCCGAGCGGCCCGCTCTGCGCCATGCCGAAGCCGATCTTGATCGGTGTCTTGTCTTGCGCCGCGGCAGACCCGCCGAGCAGCGCGCATAGCGCCAGCGCCCCAGCCATTCCGCGTCGCGCGCCCGGCCCGAAATATCGTGACATCGTCTTCCGTCCCTTGTTCTTTATTATACACGCGGAGAGTCTAAGCGGATGTCGCTGGCGAGGCCAGAGCCTGCGCCGCAGCGTTGCCAGTTGCGCGACACCGCTGCAGTGCAGAACGGCCACCGTCCTGGACAGATCGGCGGGCGTCGAACAGACTGCGCTTCCCGCCACCAATTTTCGTCCTGGGTTCCATGTCTCGTCAAATCATCGACATTTCCGTTCCCCTCGAAAACGATGTCGCCGCCGATCCGCCAGGTTACGGCCCCACCATCGAATATCTGGATCATCAAGCGACCGCGGAGGACATCCTCAAATTCTTCCCGGGCCTCAAGAAAGAAGACCTGCCCGACGGTGAAGGCTGGGGTTTCGAATGGGTACGGCTGTCGACGCATTGCACAACGCATCTCGACGCGCCTTGGCATTTCGCTTCCACCATGGACCACGGCAAGCGCGCCATCACCATCGATGAAGTGCCGCTCGAATGGTGCTTCCAGCCCGGCGTTAAGCTCGATTTCCGCCACTTCCCCGATGGCTACGTCGCGACCGCGGCCGACGTCGAAGCCGAACTCAAGCGCATCGGCCACACGCTTTCACCGCTTGAAATAGTCGTGGTGAATACCGCTGCGGGTGTCGCTTATGGCCAGCCGGACTATGTGACCAAGGGCTGCGGCATGGGCCGCGACGCGACGATGTATCTGCTCGAACGCGGCGTGCGCGTGACCGGCATCGACGGATGGAGCTGGGATGCGCCGTTCATTTTCACGAAGCAGAAATACGCAGAGACGCGCGATGCCAAACTGATCTGGGAAGGCCATCGTGCCGGCCGTGAGATCGGTTATTGCCATATCGAGAAACTGCACAATCTCGAAGCACTGCCGCCGAAGGGTTTCACGGTGAGCTGTTTCCCCGTGAAAGTGCGCGGCGGCTCCGCCGGCTGGACACGCGCTGTGGCGATAGTCGACTAGCCACTTGCTTCGGTCATTCCCGGCGCAAGCGGGAGTTCAGCAAAAGAAACTGTTTTCAATTCTGCGTCCCCGCTTTCGCGGGGACGAGCGGCGTCCGGCGCTGAAGGCGCTTGCTGCTGCGGCGCAACGAGCGATAGCATCCTCTCTATAAGAGATGCCGGCAACGCACCGGCAACAAAACGCTTCTTCAGGGAGGAGCACATGAGCCGCGATCACGATCGCGATTTGACGCGCCGTCATTTCGTTGCTGGCAGCGCTGCGGCTGCCGCTTTACTGGCCAGCGGTCCCGCATTCGCCGATACCTACCCCTCGCACGCCATCACGGTGATCAATCCGTTTCCGCCGGGCGGCGCCTCAGACGTCGTGACGCGTCCGCTTGCGGCCGTGCTCGAGCCCATCGTCAAGCAACCCGTGGTGATCGAGACCAAAGCGGGCGCTGCCGGCGCGGTCGGCGCGCAGGTCGCGGCGAACGCCAAGCCGGACGGCTATACCTTGCTCTCGCACATCACATCGATCTCGGGCTTTGCCGAGGTCGACAAACTGTTCGGCCGCACACCGAAGTTTACGCGCGCCGACTTCATTCCCCTCGCGCGCTTCGTCGCCGATCCTTGCGTCGTCATCGTCAACGACCAGACGCCCTATAAGACGCTCAAGGAACTGACCGAGGACGCGCAGAAGCGGCCCGATCAGATCATCTTCTCGTCGTCGGGCCTCTACAGCGCGCTGCATATCCCGATGGCGCTCTACGCCAAGGCCGCGGGCGGCCTGAAGATGCGCCATCTGCCGACCAATGGCGGCGGTCCGGCGCTCACCGCCCTGCTCGGCAACAATTCGCAGGCGCTCGCCTCGTCGGTGTCGGCCTGCCTCGCGCAGATCAAGGCCGGCAAGGTGCGCCCGCTCGCGCTGTTCGGCGACAAGCGCTCCAAGGCGTTGCCGGACGTGCCGACGATGAAGGAGCTCGGCTACAACATCGAATACTATCTCTGGGTCGGCATGTTCGCGCCCAAGGGAACGCCCGCGCCGGTCGTCGAGACGTTGCGCGGCGCGCTCAAGCAGGCGGCTGCGACCGAGCAGTTCAAAACGGCGATGACCAATCTCGGCCAAGAGGTCGAGTTCCTCGACCAGCCCGCATTCGCCAAGTTCTGGGACGAGGACGCCGCTCGCATCGAAGCCGCCGTCCGCGAAATCGGTAAGGTGGGTTAGTGGTCCTTTCACCCGCCCGGCATCCTTCAACCGTCATTCCGGGACGCGCCGAAGGCGCGGACCCGGAATCCATACATCGCAGGACCTCGGATTATGGATTCCGGGCTTGTTCGCCTTTACCCTTCGGGCGTCGGCGAACGCCCCGGAATGACGGAAACTGGGCATTCGCGGAAGCGCGCCCATGACCCTTCGCGCCGATCATATCGCCGGTGCGGCATTCATCGTCTTCGGCGCGCTCATCATCGCGCTGAGCGGCGAACTGCCCTTCGGCCAGCTGTCGATGCCGGGCTCGGGCTTTCTGCCCGACATCGTCGCGGTGCTCACCATGGCGTTCGGCCTGGCGCTGATCCTGCGCGCCGGCGAGAGCCCGCGCTTTGCGGAGATCTCCTGGAGCGACGGCAAGCACGCGCTGGTGCTGACGATCGTCACCGCCGTCGCCATCGCGCTCTATGTCCGCCTCGGCTTCATCGTCACGATGGCGGCGATGATGTTGATCCTGTTGATCGGCGTCGAGCGCCGCAGCGTGCCGCGCGCGCTCGCCTACACGCTGAGTGTCGTGCTCGCGATCTATCTCGGCTTTGAATACCTCTTGAAGACCCCCCTCCCCGCCGGTCCCCTCACGTTCTAGACGCCGCGATGGAAACCACCCTCCTCAGCCTCGCGCACGGCTTCGCCATCGCCCTGCAGCCCGACAATCTCTGGTACGCCTTTCTCGGCTGCCTCGTCGGCACGCTGGTCGGCGTTCTGCCG
>Ga0180220_1001762_pt1 | contig 15221 bp, 12 predicted proteins | sample eDN5th37CBELigBY_FD_151335 | JGI IMG/M metagenome (GOLD analysis project Ga0180220, IMG submission 151335) | Enriched backyard soil microbial communities from Emeryville, California, USA - eDNA 5th pass 37_C BE-Lig BY (version 2) (version 2) | ecosystem: Environmental > Terrestrial > Soil >... | reverse complement strand
GTGGAACGGGTCATGAACCGGATCATCGGCCGCGGCGGTGGCGCGATCGGGATCCTGGTCGGGTTGGGGGTGACCGTTGCCGTCCAGTCGTCGTCGATCACGACATCGATCCTCGTCCCGCTCGTGGCCTCGGGGATCCTCTCGCTGCGCAACGCATTCCCGATCACCGTGGGTGCCAACATCGGGACCACGGTCACGGCTCTCATCGCATCGCTCGCCGTCCTGCTACCTGAAGGCCTGGCGATCGCGCTGGTACATACGCTGTTCAATACGATCACGATGATCATCATCTTCGGCATTCCGCCGCTCAGGCAGTTGCCGGTGCGCATGGCCGAGGGGCTGGCGAACTTGGCAATGAAACGCCGAAGTGTCATTGTGATCTATGGTGCGGGCTTCTTCATCGTGCTGCCGCTGCTCGGAATCCTCCTGATTCGATAGGGAATGCGATGGTGGGGTTCAAATTCCTGCGCGGGGAAGGGTCAGAACGGATCGACCGGATCGAAGCCAAGGTCCAGGCCATGCTGGACCACGTGCGGGAGGAGTTCGAGAAGTCCATGGCGGCGCTGCTCGGCGACCTGCCGCCCGAAGAGGCGAGCAGGCTGATCCGGGGCACGGACCGGGCCGTGAACGAGCTCGAGCGGGAGATCCGACGCGAGCTCGTGGTCCACGCCAGTGTCTTCGGCGGCATCGACACGCCCGCCGTCCTCGTCTACATGTCCATTGTCAAGGACATCGAACGCATTGGCGACTATGCCAAGAACCTCGTCGACCTCGCGCTGGACGGCGGTCACTTCTCCGACGTCGAGGATGCCGACGAGTGGCGCCGGCTGACGGCCGAGCTTTCACAGCTCATTGCTGACGCCCAGGTGGCGTTCCGGACCCGAGACTCACAGTACGCGCGGAGGCTGTTTCTGCAGGGCGAGCGTCTGCTCCACCAGTTCGACAGGTACGTCTCCGCACTGGTCCGCGGCGAGGACACGGGGCCGCAGGCCGTGACGCGCGCCCTCGCGCACAGGTACCTCAAGCGCGTCGCGGCTCACATCATGAACCTGCTCTCCGCGGTCTTCCTCCCGGTCGACCGTCTGGACTTCTTCGACGAGGACCCCGAGGACCGGACCGGCTAGCGGCACGAGCCCGCCACACCACCTCAGAGCCCGGCGGTGGCTGCCGGAGTCAGCGCGGCTGGGGTTGGAGCGCGGGCCGGCCGACGTCGCGCAGCGGAGTGCGCTCAGCGATGGCCGTGGTCACGTCGTACCCTGAAGGCCGCTGGAACACCCGCAACCCGAACTCCGGAATGATGGCCGTAAGGTGGTCGAATATGTCCGCCTGGATCCCCTCGTACACCGTCCAGCGCGTGTCCGTCGTGTAGACGTAGATCTCGATCGGGAGACCGTCCGGCGTCGGTTCGAGCTGCCGTACCAGGAACGTCAGCTCCTTGCTGATCATGGGGTGGTTCCGCAGGTAGGCATCGACGTAGGCGCGGAAGGTACCGATGTTCGTCAACCGCCGCTGATTGATGATCAGATCCGGGTCGTCCGGATACCGTGCGTTGTACTCCTTCAGCTCCCTCACTTTCCTGTCGATGTAGTCCGTAAGCAGAACGAATCTGCGGAATTTCTCGATCTCCTCAGGCGTGAGGAACCGGATCGTCGACATGTCGATGGAGAGCGATCGCTTTATCCGGCGGCCCACACCGTACATGTTCCGCCAGTTCTTGAAGCTGTGCTCCAGGAACTTGTGCGTCGGGATGACCGTGATGGTCTTGTCCCAGTTCAACACACTCACGGTGTTGAGCGCTATGTCGACGACGTCTCCATCAGCCTGGAACTGCGGCATCTCGATCCAGTCGCCGACGCGGATGAGATCGTTGTTGGTGAGCTGCACGCTCGCGACGAGGGAGAGGAGCGTGTCGCGGAAGATCAGCAGGATGATCGCCATCATGGCGCCGAGCCCGCTTATGAAGAACCACGGCTCCTTGTTCGCGAGCTCCGCGACGATGAAGATCCCCGAGACGGCGTACACCACGATCTTCAGGAGCTGGATATAGCTCTTGATCGGCCGGTTCGGGGCCAGCGGCAGCCTCTGGTAGAAGGCGTGCCCGGCGGAGAGGAGCGAATCGATGCTGAGCGCGATGACAAGGATCACGCACGCTGTCGCCAGACTGCGCAGGAACCCTTCGAATCCTTCGCCCAGCGCGGGAACCCAGTCGAGCCCGATCTGGAATAGGAGGAGCGGGATCAACGCCGAGACCCGGTGGGGCACGCGGGCTTCGAAGAGCACTTCGTCCCATTCCACGCGCGTGCGCTTCACCACGACGTGGGCCAGCTTCAGGACGTACGGCCTGACGACGAGGTGGATCAGGAGCGAGGCGACGGCCAGCGCGCTCACGCCGAGCGCCGCCTGTGCGACGGGATCGTTCAGGAGTTCACGGATCCATTCAGGCATCAGGTGACCCGGGTTCTCTGTTTCAGTCGTGCCGGACGCGGCGGCGTGGACAGCGTCGATCGGTATGGACTGGCCAGGTGCCGGCGGGCATACCGATCTGCAATCGTCTTCAAGTCCTCCATCCCCGGAAGGCGCATCAATCGGCTGGCCGGCGGACGAAACGGCTGAACAGCTCGTCCAGCGCAGCGGCCGGGTCGCCGGCGACCCCTTCGTGCACGGGCGAACTCTGGATGAGATCGGACCGGGGCGACGTCATCCAGTGGAACCGCTCTGGCGGCGAGAGCAGCGCGAGCTCGCCGCCCGCGAGGTCCCCCTCGCAGATCCGCTCGTAACACGCGAGATACCGTGCGAGGAGCTCGCCGTCGACCTCAGGCACCATCCGGCGAAGCTCCGCGGCGTTGGTCACGGCGCGGATGCCGAGGAACCCGGCGGTTCGCGAGTGCAGCACGACACCCACGTTGACGAATTCCCCGCGGTCGACGTGCGGCACCACGCGCAGCACCGCGAACTGGTATTCGATACGACCGCCGCTCATCGACGAATCGACAGCGGTCTGGGCGGCTCGGCCAGTCTGGCGGCCCTCGCCTCGATGGCGGCGGTCACGAACGCGCGTGGCTCCTCCAGCCGCCGTGCAAGGTAGCTGACGTATCGTTCGCGAGCTGCTTGCGGCGGGATCGGCGAACCGGCGTCGGTTTCCCCTCCGAGCAGATCGTCCGGCACCGTCGCCACGGCGCCGCGGATGATCTCGCCGGTCAGCTTCGCCGCGGCCATGGCGTCGACGGCGAGGAGGTCATCGGCCCGCGTGAGGAGGACGTGCTCCCGGATGAGCGGGAACGGCGTGCGGACACGAGCATCGTCGACCCGCGCCCAATCGTGGTGCGCGTAGAGCGCGGCGCCGTGATCGATGAGCCACGGCCGACGCTGCCAGATCAGCATGTTGGGATTGCGCGCGGTGCGGTCGGGGTTCGTGACGAATGCGTCGAGCCAGACGATGCGTGCCGCGAGCTCCGGGTCGATCAGGTTTCCCGCTGCTGCGGGCGAAAAGTTGAATGCGCCGTCGAGAAACCGCATCCCGAGATTGATGCCGTGGCTGGCGCGGAGCAGATCCTGGATCTCCGGGTCGGACTCGCTCCGGCCAAACGCTGGGTCCACCTCCACGAGGGCCATCTCAGGAACCGGCAGATCCAGCGCCGCCGCCAGATGCGCAACGATGATCTCCGCCACCAGGACGCGCGGCCCCTGTCCGGCGCCGCGGAACTTGACGACGAACGGGCCGTCCTCAGTATCCACAACGGCCGGGAGCGAACCGCCCTCCCGCAGCGGCTGGACGTATCGCAATGCCGTAAGCGTGTCCAACTCGTATACCATCCGTTACGCGGCGGCCGTTGCGGCGGCATCAACAGCCGGATCAACGGCGCCCCAGACCCACGGATCATCAATGGAAAGATAGCACAATGTCACGCCCCATGCTCCCGATGGGAAGCACACGCGTTTGCCAGTGGCCGGCTCTGCAACTAGTTTCGGGGCGACATTCCCTGAAACTCACAGGAATCTGCGAGACACCGATATGGGTTCAATGCGAGTATCGGCCATCCCGCTCGTCGTCGTGCTGGCCATTGCGCTCGCGCGCCCGGCCGTCGGCTCTGAAGGCCCCGGCGTGCCCACCCCCGGCGCATCGGCGCCGGACGCCAACCCCGCCGCTGCGACTTTCGACATCAGGGACTACGGCGCCGTTGGCGATGGCGTCACGCTCGATACGGATGCGATCAACGCCGCCATCGACGCCGCGGCGGCAGCGGGTGGCGGAACGGTGCTGTTCCCGGCCGGCACGTACGCCAGCTACACGATCCGGCTGAAGAGCCATGTGCACCTGCACTTCGAGGCCGGCGCGACGCTGCTCGCGGCGGTGCCGACGGCTGAGCGCGGGTACGATCCTCCCGAACCGGGGCCCGGCAACGAATACCAGGACTTCGGGCACAGCCACTGGCAGAACAGCTTCATGTGGGGCATCGGCGTCGAGAACATCTCGATCACCGGCTTCGGCCTGATCGATGGCGCCGGCCTCTGGCGCGGACTCGGGCCGCAGCCGCCCAACGCGGGCAACAAGACGATCGCCCTCAAGCTGGCCCGAAACATCACGATCCGTGACATCTCGATCCTGAACGGCGGCCATTTCGCGATCCTCGCCACCGGCGTCGACAACCTCACGATCGACAATGTCCGGATCGACACGAACCGGGACGGCATCAACATCGACTCGTGCCGGAACGTCCGGATCATGAACGTGAGCGTGAATTCGCCGAACGATGATGCGATCGTGCTCAAGAGCTCGTTCGGGTTGGGGTACGCGCAGCCGACGGAGAATGTCACGATCACGAACAGCCTGGTGGCCGGCTACGACATAGGCTCGCTGCTCGATGGCACCTACCAGCGCACCGTGACGGCGGCACCGGACCGCGATGGCCCCACCGGCCGCATCAAGTTCGGCACCGAGTCGAACGGCGGATTCAAGAACATCACGATCTCGAACATCGTCTTCGACCGCGCTCGCGGAATCGCACTCGAGACGGTGGACGGCGGGCTCCTGGAAGACGTGACCATCACGAACATCACGATGCGCGAAGTCTCGAACGCGCCCTTCTTCCTGCGCCTCGGCGCCCGGATGCGCGGGCCGGAAGGTATGGAACCGGGCGAGCTCCGCCGCATCCGCATCAGCAACGTCAACGTCTATGACGCCGACCCGCGTTACGCTTCCATCATTTCCGGGATCCCCGGCTACCCGGTGGAGGACGTGACGATCAGCGGCGTCCGGATCTACTACCGCGGCGGGCTCTCGCTCGACGACGCGGCCCAACAGCCGGACACGCTGGTCAACACCTTCTTCTTCAACGGTCCGGAAACCGGGCCGAGGGAGGATCCCTACGCCGTACCGGTACGCGCCAACGCCTACCCGGAGCCGTCTATGTTCGGGATCATCCCCGCGTATGGCTTCTACATCCGCCACGCAGAGGGGATTAGAATTCAGGATGTCGAGATCCACTTCATGGAAGAGGATGAGCGGCCGGCGTTCGTGCTCGACCAGGTCCGCGATGTCGAGTTCACGAACGTCCACGCCGACCTCGCCGAGGGTGCTCCCACTTTCGTGCTGCGCGATGTCGAGGCGTTCCGCGCCACACGCGCCGGCGCCGTGGATGTTCTCGAAGTCGATCAGGTAGAGGGAACGCAGGAGTACTGACCGGACGCAGCCAGCTTCGCTATCATTGCGACTGGTTGGACGATCGATCTCGTCCAGCCAGGGAAGAGCCCCCGCGCTGCAGCCCGAATACAGGTCCGCGACGCGGGGGCTTTTCCTGCCGTGAATCCGTCAGCGAACTCCCTTGTTGGCGATTCCGGATGCGCCCACGGCCACGAAGAAGTCCGGCGACGGCCCGTGGATCGCGTCCAACGTGAGAGTGGGGTCCAATGGGACCTCAGTAGTGCTCCGTCCTCGTTCGGCACTGGACTCGAAACGAGCACGCCGAACTCGAACTGGGTCTGGCCGTTGAGGTCGAACCCCCGGTCGAGTGGCTCCGAAACGCCGCCTTGCGGCGCGATGATGCCGTCGTACTGGAAATACTGGTGGCTGGACTCGAGGAACACGCCTGAACCGGTCGCGTTGTTGACGGTGAGGCCGTGGTGGGCGGCTGATAGAAGACTCGCGTACCGCTCGGTGTCAGGCCATCCGCCGTGCCCAGCTTCTGCAGCATGTGGTTTTCGATGAGCACGTTTGGAAGCGTGACGATACCTCCGTCCGGTGCACCCCCAACCGGCGGAAGACAGCGTGATGTGGGTACCCTGATGGACCAGATCGTGCACCCGAATTGACGAACTGTCGTCGCCTACCACCCGGCATTGTCGAGCGACGAACCCCAGGTGAGGTCGGTAGCGGACGGCGGATTGTGCGGGCAGGGCCCAATCGGCGAAAAGGCGAAACCCCTCTGCGCGTTATACTTTCCGGGCTCACCCGCGAAGACTCGAAGCGACATATCTGTGTTGGGCTTCAGGCGCGGGAAGCGCCCCGCACCACTGGCGGTCGGGAGCAGGAATACGCCCCCGAATCTTTGGAAACCGTCAGCGATGCGCTGAACCCCGGTTCCCGGATCAACCCTGCCGCAACCGGATCTCGACCCGCCCGCTGCGCATACGTGCGTCGAAGACGGGTTGGGGTTGCGTTGCCGGACCGTGAATGGCGTGGCCGTCGCTCAGGTCGAAGACCGAGTCGTGCCAGGGGCACTGGACGCAGGTATCGGAGAAGCGCCCCTCCTCCAGAGGCCCGCCCGCGTGGCTGCAGACGGCGCCGATCGCGTAGACGTCGTTTCCTTCCCGGTAGAGCAGCACGCCCTTTCCCTCCACCTCGATGCGCACCGGAGTCAGGCCGGGGAGATCATCGGCGTCGATGACGGGAGTCCAGTCGACGGGGCCGGTGAAGCGCTCGCTGTGGTCGACGCCGACGCGGTGCCTGTACACGAGGTGGCCGCCGAGCCACGCGGACAGACCGACCATGGCCAGAGCGAATGAGGACAGCGCCAGCGCCCGTCCTCGCCTGCCGCCCCTTCGCTCCCGCAGCGAGAGAACGTACAGCGCAAGGCTTCCGGTGTTGAGGGCGCCGTGGAGTGTGGCCGTGGTCATGGCCGGGTGCGGCGCCGTGGAGTAGTCCGTCAGCCCCGTGACCGCGGTGGGGACTGCCGCGGCGATGCCGGCGGCGGTGAGAGCATCTCCGGTGCGGCGCGCGAAGTCGGAGCCGGTGATCCGGCCGGCGGCATCGAAAGCGCCGCCGAGCGCCCACGCCCCGATGGCCACGTCCGTCAGCACCGCGTGCAGCGGGTGGCCGAGCCAGCTCCCGTGGAGCACGTCGGTGATGACGCGTCCCTGCCGGGAGCTGATGGCAGCGCGGTGCAGCAGCCCGGCCAACCTGGATCCTACCCTGCCGACCGGCTCCAGCCGTTCCGTCACCGCCTGCACCCTGTCCTCGATCGCACGCGTGACCATGAATCGCCTCCGGCTCCGGTATGCAGATCGGGGCCGCGCCGGCAGCGCTGCGCAGCCGAGCGGCATGAACACCGTAACTGCAAGCTGCATGCGCTTTTGCGCTGCGACACCAGAGCGAGCGACGCACGACTCAGTAAGATGATCGCCGGGGCTTTCGTGAGCCCGGGGATCCGCCGTCACGGTGGTGGAGACGCGCGTGAACGTGCGAAGAACTGCCGCCCGGGATGCGCTACATCAATGGCGAGTCGAGAAAGCGCCCGAGAGCACCACGCTGCGCCGTTCGGACGACGGTGGTGGGGAGGCGGCGTGGATGTCGTGACTTGCCGCGCCACAGAGGTCGACCATATATCCACTTGAGTGCTACGGCCCACCGGCGCCACAAGACGGGACTGATGATGCCAGTCCGTCGATGGCCGTCGCGGAGCCGTTGCACCCTTCCCCGCACGGCGTGACGACGCGCCTCTCCCCGGGTCCCCGGCACACCTCACCACCCACCACTCCGATGGAGCGGGAACCATGGCGCCGACGTCCACCACCCGACCTGCCATTCGCTGCCGAAGCTGGATGCTCCCCGTCACTGCGTTGCTGGTTCTGCTCGCGGTGCTGCCATCACCCGGACTGGCGCAGCGCCCGGTCGTATCGGCAGAGCGGTTGCGCACGCTGCCGACGGTCCAGGCAGAACAGGCGGTGACGGTCCTCCGCGATGGCGGTGTCGACACCGCTGTGGTCCGTCCCGACGGCGTAGCCCTGGAAGTCGGCACGATGCTCGTGCTCCCGACCGGCGAGGCGTTGCGGGAGGTGACAGGGCCACGCGTGCCCGCCGAAATCGCGCCCTCACCGCCGGATCCGGAGGGTTCCTCGGGCGCGGCAGGCGGTGCGGTGGTCACGGCGACGCCGGGGGCCGAGGTCGATACGCCGTTCCGGGCGCTCCCGTTCCGTCTGCTCACGCCTGATGCGACGGGCAGCGGGATCTGGACGCTCCGACCGGTGATCAAGGTCGACAGACCGCTCCGCTGGGATCCTGCGACCGGCGAGTTCCGCGGCAGGCTCGCCATCGCCGTAAACGACAGCCTGAGCCCGAGCGAGGCGAAACCGCTCCCGACGACAGTCGGATTCCGGTTCCTCGGCGACGCGGACGGCATCGCCCCCGAGCGCGTGGAAGTCAGCCGTACGAACGACCTGTACTTCGTGGAGCTGCATACGCGCGCCGCTATCGACTCACTGAGGCTGCACATCGTGCCGGATTTCGATCTCTCGGGGCACGACGTGTGGATACCGGTGCGACCTACGCTCGTGGTCACGGCGCCACCGCGCGTCCCCGGGTGGGGCGTGGGAAGCGCCCCGATCACTGTCCTGGTCCGCGGTGGTGCCGACGAGCAGCGCGCATCAGCCACGCTCGCCGCGACGATGGGCGAGCTGGACGCACAGATCCTCGAACTCGGCGCCGCCGGCAGCGCCATCACCACGATCCGGTCGTCGGGCATCGGTACTGCGGTGATCACGGCGTCCGCACCGGGTTTCGGCGAGGCAGTCGCGACGGTCGAGTTCACATGGCCGGTAGCGTTCCTCCTGGCTGGGTTGCTGGGGAGCGTGTTTGGCGGTGCAGTCGTGACCGTGCGGCAGCGCGATCGGCGGATCCGGCTCCGGCACCAGATCCTCGGCGCGGTGCTTGGCGGTCTGCTCGGCACCGTCGCGTGGTTCGCGCTCGGCATCAACATGCTGGGCGTCGACCTCGGCCTGCCGAGGTCGAACGAGATCGCGGTTTTCGCCGTCGCGGCGCTCGGCGCCTATCTGGGGATCATGGCCGCTCCAAAATCGACGGACCAGGACGCCACTTAGTCCGAGGCGGCGTCCGAGGCGTCGGCGACACTCCGGCTATCGGGGTTCGGTGAGGAGCGTCAGCCCCCGCAGGTGGTCCGGGGGTGAGGGGTAGGCGGCGACGAGTGACCAGCTCCGCCCTCCGTCGTCCGAGCCGTGGACGCCGCGTTCGTCCGCCGCCCACAGTTCGCCGGCCGCGGACCCGGCGAGCAGCAGCGGTGCGATGGTTCGGGGCACGTCAGGCCAGCCGCTACGGACCCGCTCCCAGAGCCCGGACCCCTCGCGCCGGTACACCCTGCCGTCCGACGCACCCGCGACGTACGCTGACCGCGGCCGCGACGACGCGGAGACCAGCACCACATCCGGGTCGCCCGGATCGATCGCGACGCTGCGGAGATACCCGACCTCGAAGCCATCCATCGGCCTTGCCCAGGTCGCGCCGCCGTCGTGGCTCTCGTAATAGCCGTCGCCCGCGGAAACGCGCAACGTGTCCGGTCGGTCCGGGTGGATCGCCATCTCGTGCGTATCGTACGGCCCGCCCGGCACGCGGTCCCGCCAGCTCCGACCGCCGTCCTCCGTCGAAATGAGCGCACCGGCTTCGATGGCGGCCCAGAGCCGGCCGGCCTCCCTCGGGTGGCACTCGATCCAGCGCACGTGGTGTGTTTCCGGCCGGGGCGGAAACGCCCAGGTCGGGGAAGAGGGGAGGGTGTTCAGCTCCGCGGTTGAGTGCCAAATGCCGTCACCGCCCAGGCAGAAGACTTCGCTCGGCTCGGTACCGGCCCATACGGTCCCGGGCTCAGCCGGGCTGGCGGCAAGCGCCATGACTCGACGCCCGTCGAGTCCCGCGGGATGCCAGTTCCTGCCGCCCTCCTCCGTTCGAAGAACGCCACTTCGATTCGTGCCGCACCACGCAACTCCGGGCGCGGAAGGATGGGCGGCGAGGCAGGTGGGGCGCAGCCCGGCCACGCCGTAGCCGGGCTCCATCGTCCCGCCCTCGGCATCCACGACGTACACTTCGCTTTCGGTCGCAACGAGCAGCTTCATGACGTAGTCCTGGTGCGTGGCAGGGCCGATCATGGCCATCCGGGCAAATGGGGCAGGGGTGCCGCGGCAATGGCAGCGCCGGGAGCGCGCACCGTGGTGCATGCCCCTCGCCCACCGATCACTGGCTGGCGCGGGCCTCCGACGCGGTTGGCCCGGCCATGACCACACGATTGCGCCCGGCCGACTTGGCTTCGTAGAGCGCGGCGTCCGCCCTCGCGATCACGCTGGACGGCGGTTCGCTGCCATCCGTGGCGCTGACGCCGGCACTTATCGACACGATGTCACCGGCGGCGGAGCCGGTGTGGGGAATGCGCAGCTCGAGCACTGCCCTCCGCATCCGCTCAGCGGCGACCCTCGCCCTCTCGACGCTGGTATCGGGTAGCACCACTGCAAACTCCTCGCCGCCGAGCCTCGCCGCGCTGTCCGTGGTTCGCCTCAGCGATGCCCGCAGAATTGCGGCGATACGGCGGAGGCATTCATCGCCCTGCTGGTGGCCGTACTGGTCGTTGAATGCCTTGAACCCGTCCACATCGATCAGGATTATCGAATACTGTTCGCCGCGGTCGTAAAGAGCTTCGAGTTTTCTGTCGAGCGAACGGCGGTTCTCGATACCCGTCAGCGGGTCGCGCTCGGAAATCAGCTGCCAGTGAACCGCCACCTCCTCGAGCTTTCGTGACTGGACACGCGCGAATAGCCGGTGGAGGTAGTTCGTGCGGTGTTCGCGTTCAATCGAATAGTTGGCGCCGAGGGCCACCACGACCGTGATCAGGAGCAGCGGCACATTTGCCGGCTGGGGCACACCGGCCAGGGGCGGCACGAGGAGCTGGAGCGTCGTCAACGCGACGCAGACACCGACGGCGAACCAGAAGCGCAGGCGCACGAACACGGTGGCGCCGAGGAGCACGAGGATCATCGTGCCGCGCAGGGCGGAAAGATCCGAATCCGCTTCGATCCCGGAAATCGCGAGCATCAGGATGGGCCCCGCGCTCAGCGCGACGGCGACGGTGAGCTCGCGCGCGAGCGGCCTGAGCCCCAGCCACACAGCGAACGAAGCTGCGAGCACGACCGGTGTGACGATCCCGAACCGCAGCACGTAGACGGCGCTGGACGAGCCCGGCAGGAGCTGGCGATCGGCGAGCGCATAGAGCGTGTATGCGAGCGTGCACAGAGCGCATACGATGCCGGTGAGCACGAGATGCCGACTCCGTGCCGGACCTGTCTCCTGTTCGAAGAGCCGCTCCAGTGGAGGCGGGAAATACATCCACCGGAAACCGCGCTCCAGTGTGCGGAGCAGGAGAGTTTCCAGGGCGTTCAGATCGGATGGTGGCACCCCTTCCGGTGGTTGCACGGCGTCCCGGGTCCACCAACGTTTTTCCGGCATCGAATCCGGTCCGGCAAATGAAGGAAAGTATGCGGCCCGCGCGAGCAGCGCGGGCCGGAGGATTCGAAGATTTGGTCGAAATGATACCCGTCGTGCCTCGACCGAACAAGGTCGGGGCGTCCGGTGATACGCGGCGCGCGCTCAGGATGACCGGGACCTCCGCGTCATGGACGCCCCTGCCGCGGCGCGCTCAACGACCGGTAGCCGCTCCCGCGCCGAAAACCGCTTCCGGCTCCACGCGGGTGTAGCCACCGGGAACCTCGAAAACGGCGTCATCCACCCCACCCTCTGCGATCTCCACGACTTCGCTCGTCACGGAGAATAGCCGCGCCTGACGGGGCGTGGGAGGCGGTTCGGGCTCCGGCTGCTGCTGACGACCCCCGCCGAAGATCCCGCCGAGCGCACCACCGAGTGCGCCTCCCAGCGCCTGGCCGGCAGCTGCGCCGAGGTCCGGCCGGTTGCCGGCATCGTCGTCGCCGGCGATGGCGGCGGCGAGGTCGAACTCCTGGCCCTCCGGGACGATGTAGATGGTCGACGTCTCGAGGAGCGGCACACCGTCGAGGTCCTTCATTGCCTCCGCGGCGGCCTGCAGCGCCTCGTTGAAGCGCGGATCGCCCATGAACGCGCCGGCGCCACCGGCCATGGCCTGGCTGTACGCCGCGAGCTGTTCCGCCTGGATGTTCTCCATGGCGCGATAGATCGGAGTCTCCGTCGATCGCCAGGAGTCGACCAGCACGACCATGCGGCCAGCGGCACCGCCCTGCTGGGCGTTTGCCGCGTAGGTCGAAGAGGTTTCGATGACTATGTAGTGCTGTTCGGCGTTCGATCCGCCGATCGCGCGACGCTCACCCGTGCGTTCCACCCGCACGTCGATGGAAAGCTGCGCGTCGTCGCCGGTCTGCTGAGCCTGAGCGCCGGTCAACTGCGCGGCCATCGCCGTCGCCATCTGCTGCATGTCGGCGAGTGACATCTCCGAGTATTGGCGCGTGTCGTGCCGGAGCGTCACGATGCTGCCGGTCGCGTAGTCGAAGATCGTGGATATGGCATCGGCGTCCACCCGCATGCGGCTGCCTTTGATGTACGTGGTGGTACGGGACTCGCCACCGCCGAAGGCGCCGACGACGGCCCCGAGCGGACCGCTGAGCTCCATGCGGGAAACGTTGACGTAGCGGACTTCCTGGGCAGCGGCCGGCACGTTCGCGGATACTATCAGACAGGCTGCCAGGAGGAATCGGGTAGTCGTGGACATGAGAACCCCCGTGAGGCGGAAGACAACTGCTCGGGTCGGGCGCTGCTGGCGCCCGGACACGGCGGGAACTGCGTGACGTCGACCCGATGGCGGGCGCCGGCTTGGGCGCGGCGCACCGGAAGCCGGTCGACCATTGATGGATGGAGTCGCCGGGCGACTGAAGCAAGGGCAGGCGTCGACCGCCTGGCACGACGCTCTATCCAGATGTCACCCATGGCGCCGTGTCCGTGGTGGGGCGTGGCGCGGGGCTTGAATGGCCAGCTCCGCGGGCGTGTTGAAATCATCGACCCGGGCGAACCGTAAACGCGTTGTGGACAACATCGCTCAGCCCCCGCCGCCGCCCGACTTCCCCCGCCGGTTCCGGGTCACGCCGCTCCAGGCCGTTGGTATCCCCCTGCTCCTGCTCCTCCCCGCGCTCCACCTGCTCGGGGTGCTCGACGCCGCGACCACTCGCGCGGCGTTCACAAACGGCGAGTGGCAGGTGGAGTACGAGCTCACCACGCGGCAACGCTATCAGAAGCCGGTGCACCTGCGCCTGCACCTGACCAACCTCGCACCGGCAATCCGCGCCCTCACGGTGGTGGTCGATTCGGCGTACCTGAGCCAGTTCGTCGAGGTCCGTGCGACGCCGCCACTGGATCATCACGGCGCTACGCCAGTGCTGGAGATCGCGGGCGGGGCGACCGCCGTCGTGCGCCTGGACCTCACGCCCGCCATGCCCGGGTGGGTGGGCGGCGAAGTCGCATTTCGCGGCGATGGGATCGACCGTGCGATCCGGCTCCGGTCGTTCATCCTGCCATGACAGGGAGGGAGTACCGAGATGGACACCGTCGTACGCGTCACGCTCGTCTACTTCTTCCTCATGGCCGCCATGCGCGTGATCGGAAAACGCGAATTCGGCGAGCTGGGCCCCTTCGATATCGTGGTGCTCCTGCTCATCCCCGAGATGATCACCAATGCGCTCACGCAATCGGATGACTCGCTCACGAACGCGTTCGTGGGCGTGGCAACGCTGGTGGGACTGGTCTTCCTGACGTCCGTCCTGACGTATCGGTTCAGGTGGGCGGAGCGGGCCATCGAGGGGAGCCCCACCGTGCTCGTGCAACATGGCTACCTGGTACCACGACAGTTGGAGCGGGAACGGATTTCACCCGACGAGCTCCTTGCCGCCATGCATCAGGCCGGGATCGAGACCATGGACCAGGTCAAGTGGGCGATCCTGAGTACGGACGGGAAGATCAGCATCGTGCCATGGCACCCGGGCGAACGGAACCCGCATCCCGGGGAGCGGATTCCCGGGATGTAATCGTGCCTCGCCGACGGTGCGGCCACGGCCGAGCATCACGTTGATCTTCGGCAGGAGCAGAAGCCCCCCCCGAAGCATCGGCACCGGCCGTTCATGCCGGCCGAACCGGCGAGAGGGCCACTGGCTCTTGATCGTCGGAACTCGCCGCATTACCATCGACGCGTCGACTACGGCTCTGTGTGCATGGCAGGCGATCGTTCCCCGGATCGCCCAGCGGCGGTCGCCGCCCCCGGGCCGGCAGCACCTCTCCCCGCATACGCCACTTCGGCCTTCGCCGGCAAAACGGTAAATGGAGGTCCATGCGACCTTGCGTCGTCTGGCGAATGCCCCGCTTCTTTTCGACCTGCGAAGGCAGGAGGAGGTCCTTGCGCCCATGCGTCGACTGTCACTGCTGCTGGTGTTCTGCTCGCTTACGGCGTGCGAATTCGTAGAGCCGATCTTTTTCAGTAGCCCCAAGACCGTACCCGTGAGGGGCACCGTCACCGTTGAAGGCGAGCCGGTTCAGGGCATAACGGTCAGAGCATCCGCGGATGGTATCGTCCACGGAGAAACCGTGACCGACAAGGACGGCAAGTACGAGATCCAGCTCGAACCGACGGACGCCTACGCCCTGACGCTGTCTAACATCCCGGTCGGTGTGCAGTTCGACGCAACCGTGAAGGGGGTGCTGGTCGACAATGGGGATTCGTACAAGGAGGTCAACTTCACCGGCGTGCGCATCCGCACGTCGAGGGTAGAGGGCACCGTCTTCCTCGATGGCGGGCCGCGAGCGGGAATCACCGTGACGCTGACCGGAGAAAACCTCTCCACGACGACGAACGGGCTCGGCAAGTACGCGTTTACCGAGCTGGCGATGGGCACGTATACGGTCGAGATCTCGGACGCGCCCGCGGGCTCCGTCTTCGACGCGACGTCCAGGACAGTCACGGTGGGAGTGGACGAGGTCGCCG
>Ga0180220_1001760_pt1 | contig 15238 bp, 19 predicted proteins | sample eDN5th37CBELigBY_FD_151335 | JGI IMG/M metagenome (GOLD analysis project Ga0180220, IMG submission 151335) | Enriched backyard soil microbial communities from Emeryville, California, USA - eDNA 5th pass 37_C BE-Lig BY (version 2) (version 2) | ecosystem: Environmental > Terrestrial > Soil >... | reverse complement strand
GATCACGTGATGACCATACCAGCCGGTACACCGTCATTTGTGGCGCGACTCCGCCGTTTTGTCGCTCCGAATAAGGCAACGTCACCCCCGTTGCCTGACGGCATCAGCTCCGCCGGATTGACCCTTGCATGGATGCCGCGTACCGTGTTCGGACGAAAGAAAGTCCGTACGTGGCGCGTCATACCCCGTCTCCGCGCCACCCGACCAAGCGCCAGAAGGCCGTCGCCGTGCTGCTCGCGCGCGCGGACGCCAACTTCCACGCGATCCTGCGCCGGGCCGATCCCGCCATCCTGTCCTCCACCCCCGGTGACGCAGCTCCCGTGCCCGTCCCCGCCGTCGTCGCCGCCATCAACCACGCCGGACAGTGGCCGCCCCACATCCTTCATTCCAGCCGCTTGCCGCGCACCCTGACCCACATCCGCCAGACCACCGCCCTCTTGGCACTCCAACTCTGCGCCGGTCCTGCCAGCGTCATCGCCCACGAGCTTGGTCGTTTGAACCGCTCCAGCATCATGCTCGCCGCCGCCAGCGCACGGCAGCGCCTTGCACATGGCGAGCATGCCACCCTTGACCTGTTCGCGGCTGCCCTCGTCACTTTACAGGACGATCACCCCGGTTCGCCCGGCAGGCTCGATGACGACCTGCGCGACCTGTTCGGCGAGACCCTTCAACGCCACCAAGCCCCGCCTTCTACCCCTTCACCCGGCCTCTGACCCGCGTGCCAGGCGCAGCAACGCGTCCGCCCGCGACGCGGCCATCGACAGCAAACTCACGATGTTGCGCGTGCCGAGGCCTTCGCGCGCCATCGTCAGCCTTTGCGTAAGACGCTCCATCCCGTACATCAGTGCCACCGGATGGCGCTCCAGCACCTCCGCAAACCCCACCTCCAGCACCGCACAGAGCTCCCGCAACACCGCAGCCTTCGCCGCCAGCGTCCCCGGCCGGGAGGAAATCAGCTGGGGGCACCGCAACACTGCCCGAATAAATGCAGCTTCCGGCACCTCCAGATACCTGGAGGAAAGGGCGACGTTGGCGCCCGTCAGAGCCGGTGACTGATACAGCACTTGCGGGTGCCTCTCCGCCACCGCCACCAGATCCGCGAAGCTGATGCGCAGGATATCCGCCGTTTCCCGCGCTTTCCGCGCAACGGAAGAAGGCGCCATCAACAGCAGGTTCGGCCGCCGGCGGACCAACTCCACCGTCTGTGCCCGCGCAAGCCCGAGCAACCCCGCGAACATATCCACCTTGGCCGCCAGCTTCGCCGGGTTCCAATAGAGGATATGCGCCTCCTTCACGACCACCGCCCGCAGATACATGTCCACGGACATCCCCAACAGCGCGGCAGACCCTTCGGCGTACCGCCGCAACATCTGCGGTGTGAACCCGAGGATTTGAGGGCTTCGCATCACCAGTCCCGTCATCGCACCCCGGCTGATGCCCAACACCTCCGCGCCATCCCGCACCCGTCCCGCCACATACGCCGCACGCCGGCTGGCAACCTTCCCGTGGCGACCGAACCGTGTGAACGCCTCCTTCGACGGTTTGGGAGCCGGCCAGGCATCCCACAGCTCCCGCAGCCGCCGTTCGCGGTTCCCGGCAACCTCGTTCTGTGACAACGCCTTCCGCGCCACCACGTGTCTCCCCTTCCGTTGAAAGGAAACCACATGGTATATGAAAATGCGCCTCCGCGCACGCATCCCCAAGCGGCTTGACTTCGCGCCCGTCTCCGCAATCATCAACCCCGACGCGTCACCCCTGCCCAGGATGCCGGACATGTGCAATCTCTATGCGATGACCCGCAATATCGATGCGATTGCCGACTTGTTCCGGGTGGGCCACAACCGGGCGGCGCGCCTCGAGCCCCTTCCCGCCATCTTTCCGGGCTGGACGGCGCCGGTCATCCGCCGCGCCGGCGACGGTGAACGCGAGCTGGTGCCGATGTCCTGGGGATTTGTTCTGCCCCAGCACGGCAAAGCCCCACGGCGCGTCACCAACACCCGTGACGACAAATGGGACACGCGCTTCTGGAAACCTGCCGTCCTGCACCGGCGGTGCCTTGTTCCCGCCACCGCCTTTTGCGAACCCGACGACGGGCGCGCCAAAGGAGACAAGGCCACCTGGCACTGGTTCGCCCTCCGTGGCGATGAACCCCGCCCTCCGTTCGCCTTTGCCGGCATCTGGCAGACATGGAAGGGCATCCTCAAAAAGGACGCCGAACCTGTGCTCCTCGATACCTACAGCTTCTTCACCACGGCCCCCAACACTGCCACCGCCGGCATCAACCACGAGCGTTCCCCCGTCCTGCTCACGCACCCCGCCGAACACGACGCGTGGCTGGACGGCACGTCCCAGCAAGCCATGGCCTTGGTGCGGCCCATCGACGGGGACAAGCTCACCGTGGTGCAGGCGGGGCCGGAAAAGAAGGATGTGCTGGCCGAGACGCTGGCAACACTCTCGGGCGACCATCAAGGGCGCACTCGGGCGTCGACGCAGGGATAACATCTACCGGCACCGGCAGGGCCCGCAATATGAATATCTGCGATCGTATCTGCTGACCCAAGAAGGGGTGGTGCGGGCAAAAGTCACGCCTTGCACGTACGGATGCGTTGTTTTCGGGCGAGGCCGTTGATTCCGGTGAACCTTTGAATGACACGTTTCACGACGCTTTGGGCGACAATATGTGTCGCTCATTATTGTCCGGCGACATTTTTGAACATAACGTGACGTTCATTCCGCGCCCCAAATGGCCCTTCTCATGACAGTGGAGCGGCCTTGAGGCCGCTCCCTGCCGACTAATCCGGCGCCGCTTTGAGTGCCGGGATGTGCCTCACCGCAACCTGATAGATGATGCCGTCCGCAACATGGTGATACTCATGCCGCAGGACGTTGCCGATGCCTTTTACGGACTTCCAGGGGATTTCGGGGTGCCTGTTGGTATGCGCGGCCGGTAGCTGTTGCATAATTCAGTTGCATAACATCGACAAAAACAGTTGAGGGACTTGTCATGTTCAGCAATCTGCACGATAATACAATTAGAAATACGATAATCAATTAGGAGTTCGTTTATGACAAGCATTTCAATTACAATCAAAGATAAAAACGCTGATCGTCTCGCCGAACTGGCAGAGGCGATGGATCGGTCTCGCTCCTGGGTGGCCAATCAGGCCATCGAACAATATCTGGCCCATCAGGACTGGATGGACCGGGAGACCGATGCGGCTATAGCCGATATTGATGCCGGCGCCGAGTTGATCCCGCACGAAGATGTCATGGCCCGACTTGAGCAGCGCAGGAAAGCTCGTCGCTCGTGAAGATTGTTTGGTACGGGAAGGCCGAACGTGATCTCGACGAGGCCACGTCCTACATCGATGCTCGCAATCCACAGGCTGCCAACAAGGTTGAAGATCGCATTCATGCCGCCATCGAACGCCTTTGCAACTTCCCTCAATCCGGGCGCCCGGGCCGACGGCCTGGAACCAGAGAGGTCGTGATTGTCGATTACCCCTATGTCGTGCGCTACCGTGTCCGGGGTGGCCAGATTGAAATTCTGCGTGTCTTCCATACGTCCATGCAATGGGTTCTTCGGTAGCCATACGCATCGGCTACGCCCGCGTTTCGTCCCTTACCCAGATCTGGATCGGCAGCTTGCGTCTCTCAACAGCGAGCGTTGTGACCGCATCTACGCCGAAAAGGCCTCCTGCAAGTCCACACATGACCGTCCCGAGCTGGACAAAAGGCCGTCGGCTCCCTCGCACCCGGTGACGTTCTGGTCATTGCCGAATGGGACCGGGCCACCCGTTCAACGGTCCGCGTTGCAGCAACGGCCGTTATCGCAATTGAATGGCACGGCGGCACGCCCTCACAGAGATAGCCTACCCGCGACTGAGCCGCCGCCCTTCCACCAGCGAGTTGCAAGCAGCCTTCACACCCACTGCAGAGGAACTGATGTTCGCGACGGGAAACACGCGGCAACCCGGACCGCGCCTAGCACAGGGCCGGAAAATATTCCTGAAATGAATAAACACAACAGGCACTAGGACGCTGTGGCTTGCAGCATGTCGGCAAGATGGTGGGCGATGTCGCGCTTCGGCGCCATCAGAACACCCGCACCGCCGATTGCTCGATATCCTTGCGCAGCATCGGGTGCAGGCTGTCGCGCGTCGCCACATCGACCCGCGTATCCAGCTCGTCTGTCAGAAACTGCTGGATTTCCACCAGTTCCACCAGGCTGAAATCGCTTTTCGGATCGTACTCGATGAAAATGTCCACGTCGCTGCCGCGCTTCGCCCGGTTGCGAGCCGTCGAGCCGAACAGGTACAGCGCCGTCGCGCCCATGGCGCGCAGCGTTCTGCGATGTGCTTTCAACGCGCGGATGGCCTTGGCTCTTTCCATGCTGAAAGTATAGGCGTTCCGAGCCTTCTCTTCAACGCCGCTGCCCACCATTGCCTCTTTTGCAGTGGTCCATGCGTCATTCGCCGGGCCCACCATCGCGATCGATGCAAAGCGCCCCCGCCGAATCTGTAGTGGGGCGCCCTCACCTTGACGCCAATCGCTCTCCGGTCCCAACGCACTGGGGCAGTGTCTGACGTGCACAGAAGCACCGGCATTGGCGTGAGAGACTGCGTTGCCGTGAATTGGCGGCTCCGAGTGCGTCTATAGCCCGGAACTGAGGTTCCGTACCATCCCCTCACAGCCAACCCGCCGGATATGTATCCACCGCTTCCGACAACGGGTACGGCCGCTCCGTCGGGCAGATCACCAGCCCCGGCCCCTGCTCCAGCTTCAACGTGCCACTAATGTCCAATCCACGCGCAATACGCCTGTCAATGCTCACGCCCCGCTTGACGTCGATGGGGTACACGACACCGGCTTCCACAACCACCACATCCACCTCCTTGCCGTCCAGGGTACGGTACAGCCACACGGGCGGCACCAATCCCCGGTTGAGGTACGAACTTCGGATCTGACCGACGACATAGGTCTCGAGCATCGGTCCCGCAGCGGCTCCCCGCATCAAGGTCTCAGGGGTTGGCCATCCCGCCAGCCACGCGGCGAGCCCGGTGTCCGCAAAGTACAGCTTCGCGGTCTTCGTCAGCCGCGAGGTTTCGTTGCCGTAGTACGGATGGAGATAATAGATCAGCCCGCTGGCCTCCAAGACGGAAAGCCACTGTTTCAGGCGCTTGTAGGGAACATTGGTATCGTTGCTCAGGCTGTCCAACTTCAACAACTGGCCCGTCCGGCCCGCGATGATCCGCAAGAAGGCAAGAAAATCACTGCTGTTGCCCACGCTCGCCAATTCGTGCACGTCACGCTGGAGGTATGTCGCAACATAGCTCGCGAAAAACCGCCCGGCGTCGAGATCGGGATTGGTCACCAGTTCCGGAAACCCTCCCCGCCAGATGCGCGCAAACAACTCGGGTTCACGCAGGGCCGGGGTCTCCAAGCGCCACCCCGGCGGCCGGAAGCTTCCCCGAAGCGGATCCCCCGCAATCTCGCGTCCGGTAAGCCCTCCCAGTTCAAACACCGCGAGACGGCCCGCCATCGAGTCGCTCACGTTCTTCATCAGCTGAAACCTCTGCGACCCTGTCAGCCAATAGCGGCCCGGGCGCTTCTCCTCATCGACCACCATCTTCAACACCGAAAACAACGCAGGGGCGTACTGCACCTCATCCACGATCAAGGGAGCGGGATGTCGCTGGACAAACAGTTTCGGGTCGTCGGCCGCGAGCACCCGTTCGTCGGGGTCGTCCAAGGTGACGTAGGCTGCCTCCGGGTGCATGGCCCTGAGCAGGGATGACTTTCCCACCTGCCGTGGGCCCGTCACAATCACCGCAGGAAAATGCCGTTCCGCCTTCGCAATGGTTGTCGCGAGGCTGCGTGCAATAAACATCCGAATATCTTTCCTTATAAGGAAATATTATCCGAGAAAGAGATATATGCAAGCGAAATGGGGCCGCGTGCTTGCATCATTTCTTTGCCGCGTCGCCCCAAAGCACATCAGCGAGCTTCAAAGATCCCGATGACGGCAGGCTGGGCCCTCTTGGAGAAATCCCGAACCGCCCTGAAGGAGCTGCCCGCCATCATCTCCCGGATCGAGACCAGGCTCTACGGATTACGGCCGTCCCCGCCCTGACGACCGGGCCGCGCTGTCGTGAACCGAACACTCGTACGGGGGTTCGGCCCTGCGGGCGTCCATCGCTGGCGAGAGATTGCCAACAATCCCCATAGCGTGGTCGCCCCTTGACGGAACATGAGTTTATACTCATAATGCAAATGATGGCACGACTACCTCGACCCACCAAGCCCCTGCGCTGGATTGCCTCCAGCTTCAAGGACTATCGGGATTTCCCCGATGACGTGCAGGACACCTTCGGGTTCGAACTGTTCCTGGCGCAGACCGGACAGCATCCGCCATCGGCGAAGCCCCTCAAGGGTTTTGGAAGCGGCGTCATTGAGCTGGTTGAAGACCATGACGGCGACACCTACCGCGCGGTCTACACCGTGCGGTTGGCGACCGCCATCTACGTGCTTCACGCCTTCAAGAAGAAATCGAAGACCGGCATCAAGACGCCACAGTCGGACATCGACCTCATCAAGCGCCGCCTCAGGGACGCGGAGGCCGACAACGCCGAGAGATTAAAGAAGGAGGGCCGCTCATGAGCCGCGCAACCATTCACGAAACCAAAGACAACATCTTTGCCGACCTCGGGCGGCCGGACGCAGCGTCGCATGTTCTCAAGGCGCAGATTGTGGCCGAACTTTACCGTCTTTCGACCGACCGCAAGCTGACGCAAGCCAAAGCAGGCGACCTCATGGGCATCACCCAGCCGGAAGTATCCCGGCTGTTCCGGGGACATTTCCGGGAGTATTCGGTGGAGCGCCTCCTTGGCTTCCTGACCGCATTCGGGCGCGATGTCGAAATCGTATCGCGCCCCCGCACATCTACCAGCCTACGCGGCCAGGTCAGCTTTCGTGCCAGGCGTAGTCGCACGGGGATGCAACGTCGCGCCGAGCAGAAATAGGGCGCGCAGCTTGGCCACGGGCTTCGGCAATTGGGTCAGCTTGGGCGGCATGAGCAAGCCGATGCCGCCTGGGCGCTCTTGAGGAATCCCGAACCGCCCTGAAGGAGCTGCCCGCCATCATCTCCCGGATCGAGACCAGGCTCTACGGATTACGCACCAAGAGGCGCCGCAGACAATCCATCCACGATACTGACTTGGGGCTGCTGAAATCCCGACCGGCTTCTGCGGTGCCTATAATGGTATCATGCACGTTTTTCAGATCGCTTCTTTCATATACCATACCTGTCAGGTATTGGGGGCCTTTCCAAATGATCCCCCAATGCCCTCGAGATTGCGCGGACGGAGGGGGTGTCAGGAAGCGCTTGGGTGCACGTCCATAGATATTCTGAGAACCATTGAAAGGATTGTTCGATGAAATATTCGTTTTGCAGGCTTTCTTACAAAAGCATCATCGCCGTTGCGGCTGCGGCCGGCGTGGCCGCATTGCCCCTGATGGCCCATGCCCTCGAACGCACCGCCGTCGGCGACAAGAACGCTCAGTCCGTCAACGCATTCAGCATGCAGATGGAGGCCACCAAGGCCGCCGTGGCCGCCGCCATGAACGACGCCCTCGCCCGTATCGCCTTGTTGGAAGGGCGGGTGGATGATCTTGAATTGACGACCGAGAACCTCGACAGCCGTTTGACGACGGCGGAATCCGAAATCACCAGTCTCAAGGACCGTGTGACCAGCTTGGAAAGCCGCATGGCCACCGCCGAGAGTGATATCGCCACCCTGAAGGCTCAGGTTGCCAACCTGTTGCTGCGTGTGGCCAACCTTGAGTCGTACGTCACCTGGTTGAACAATCGTGTCTCCTCCCTTGAGTCGGAGATGGCCACGACCAAGAACCGCGTCAGTGCCCTTGAATGGGAGATGGCAAACGCCAAAAACCGTATCTCGGCCCTCGAGAGTGAGGTCAACAGCCTGAAAACCCGTGTTTCTGCGCTGGAATCCCGCGTGGCCGCTTTGGAAGGCACAGGGCTGCCGTCCGCCATGATTGCGGCCTTCCACGCGTACAGTTGCCCCACAGGATGGAGTCCGGCCACGTGGCTGAACGGACGTACCATCGTCGGGACGGGCGGCAGCTACGGCTATGTGGTCGGCAGCGCGGCCGGGGCGGACTTTGTGGCGTTGACCGCTGCACAGCTTCCGCAGCACAGCCACGGTTATACAAAGGGTAATGAATTTCGCCGTATCGACAACGACAATGAAAGCTGGGCTTGGGTCGGTGAAACCACGGAGCAAGCCTACTGCTCGGACTGTGGCGGACAGGCGTTTGACAACCGCATGCCGTTCTATGCCGAGCTGTATTGCTACAAGAACTAACGCCCGCCGCGGTGCCGGCTGGCGTCGGGCCCCGGCTCTGTGCCTGAATGCTTCTCCATCCGCGGCTTACCGCCACCCGCAGCGCACACGAATTCCCCGAACACCCGCGTCGGAATGGTGGAATGCCGTGTGCGCTTCAGCCCGAGAATGGGCTTGAACCCGGCGCCCCATGCCACACACACATCCCGCAATGCACGCCCTTCCCCGGCGCCGAACTCATCGAACATCACGTGGAAGCGCTCCAGGCGCCCGGCGAAGAAGCCAAGACAATACAATGCGGAGGAGTAGAGGTCCGCGTCAATGTGGACCAGCACCGTGGCACCATCGTCCACGTCCATGCTCCCAAAGGTTTCCGCGAGGGTTTGGTTGAACCAGCCGGGCACGAGCACAACACGGGGATCCTCGAACCGCGGCGCCTCGCCGTTCAGGTTGAAGTGCCCGGCCGGGCGGCTGCGCCACTGTTCCGGCAAACCCGCGAAGGAATCGAAGCCGTAGAACCGGGACTTGGGATTGCGGTTGAGGGTCGTCCACTGCCGCAGGCTCTCGCCACGCCAGACCCCAAACTCCAGAAAAAGAAGCCGCACGTCCGAGCCCCCGAGCACCTCCGCAATCCGCCGGAAATACATGGCGCGATCACGCACCACGTACTCGGGGGGCAGCAGCGCCTTGCACTCGCGCACGGCCGCGTAGTTGCCGATGGTCTCCGTCAGCGTCGTCGGCACGTACGATGCGACGGTTTTCAAAAACTCCCGGTAATCCACCATGTCGTCCCCGCATCCGCCAACGAACCACCACCCTTGCCCGGCGCCGCACGTGCCGCTTAAAGGTTGCCGTCCCGCGTCCCCTCCGCATCCCGCACGTGCCAAAGCCCTGAAGCACGCGCGGCCGCCCGGGCCCATACGATATAGGAGTTTCGGTCCAAGGGTGCCGGGTTCAGCGCCTCGTGCGCACCACACGGTTCCGTTTGGATGCCCTTAGTCACGGATATCCACCATCGTGTAGCCCTTGTCGTGAACCGTGAGTCTCGAAGTCGCCTCGTGGATGGCACGAAGTTGCGGTTCGGGTATCTTTTCAGCCCATTCAGCGACCTCGTGATACCGCCAGCGAAACGCTGCGGAGATGGTCTGAACACCCAAGCTGTCGGGTCCCGGCGCCGTATGGTTCAAAAGTTCCATCACGCGCGGCGTTCCAACGCAAAACCCTCTCCCCGTCTGCCAATAGCTCCGCTTGGTCGGTACGAGATGGTACGTCTTCACATCCGTCGTGAAGTTCACCTTTCGGGTATCTGTTTTTGGATTATCATGAATGGCCCCGGATTTGGCGAGAACCTGCAGGAAGCGCATATCGGGATTGTTCTGATCAAGAAGCGCGCCGGTGAACCCCGTCACCACTTGCCGGGAGAACACAAGATGGCCGTCCTGTCCTGATTCGTACCTTTGGGCGTTGGAAACCTGAGTTGCGCCCCAGCACAGCGCTCGCTGAGCGGCAAGCCCGTCGTTGAGCGCTGCGGTAATCAAGGTAGTGGGCGAAATGGGCGCCGTGACCCACTGGGGGACATGGACATAGGCAACCGGCGCGGCAACGCACACGAGCGCTGAGCCGACAATGGCAGTCATCTTCATTGAGGTCATTGGCATGGTGCCCCGTCCTGTCTGTTCGGGAGGCGGGATTCAACGTCGCTGGGTTGGGCGGGCTGCCTCATGGGGTGCGGCGCAATTGAGCGAGGACGCCGAACAGGATGAGCGCGGATGCCAGGCCGTAGAGGGCGTAGACCAGAAGTGGCGGCAGGCATGTGCCTGGAAGCAATAAAGACGCGTAGCATTCGAGGCCGAAAAGGCTCACGCGGGTGGTGAACCCGACGGCAAAGACGAGAATGACGATGCCTGCGATGATGCGCTTCATGTCGGGGACCTTGGTTTCGGTTTCCGGGCGGCGGGTGAGATCGACAGGCGCCGGTATTCGGAAGGGGTGACGCCTACGGTGCTTGTGATGGCCTTGCGTGCCTCCCATTCCCCGGCAATCCACTCCGACGCCAACGTCGTCGCGATCCTTGGCATAGGCCCTCCCTCAGTTCTTCAGCCGCCTTGAACGGGCCGGTTCGGTATCAGATGCGCTTGAGAAGTTGCTTCATGCGCTGCTTCTGCAGACGCGCATCCTGGGCATTGGCCCAGTAGGCGATGCCCAGAAGCACGATCGCCGCCAGGCCGAACCCTTCCGCTTGGAAGCCTGTGTTCGATCTCCCGGCCGCGAGCGCGCCAAGCGCATTGAGACCTGCGAGAGCGCCGGTCGCGCCAAACACAATCACGAGCCCCTGAAAGAGGCGGCCCCAACGGGAGGTGAGACGAAGCGATTGGCCATTGCACCGGTAGCGGCCGGTCGAATGATTGTGGATGAGCGCCAGCCGGTAATCATGCGTGTCGCGCGGAGCAGCGAAGACGGCGGTGATATGATGACCGGCAAGCAGGAAGCCGGAACCGAACGCGCCGATATCCACGGGAAGGTCGCGTCCGTTCTCCTGCCGCAGGAACATGCGCGCGCCGGAGATCCCGGACACATAGCCCGTTTCTGATCTAGTCTCCATATTCCTCCTCCCCCGTGCGCTGCCTTCCTTGGTCACGTGAGATGATGCGGCGCGGCGTGCGAGGGCCGTGCTGCCCCTCATGGTTCACGCGCGTCGTGTTGTGTGTGTTGGCCAGTCCCCGCCACAATGGACAGACGCCGGTACTCCGAGGGCGTTACCCCACTGTGTCGGTGAATACTTCGGTGAAGTGATCCTCTTTTTCGTAGCCTGCCCGCATCGCCACTTCCCGAATGAGCGGCTTTTCCGATGTTTGGCGTGCCGCATGCGCGCGTCGCGGATCAGAGCCCCCGGTGACGGTGCACCGATCTGGCTGAGCTCGCGCCGCAGTTTGGTGAGGCTGATGTGGTCGATGGCGCGGGCGATGGTCTGCGCCGTCAGCGCCGCGTCGTCGTAGGCGCGGCGCCGCCTGGCGTTCCAGGCATGCACGGCCGCGTCCCGGCGGATGGCGCCATATCGCCTCCTCAATCATCGCCGGCTTCCGCAGGGTGTTCAGTTCCCATCCCCCTAGATCCTTTTCCACCCGCACGAAATCGTGCGCCATCCCGAACGTCTCCAGACTCGCCACCAACGGTTCCCCCCACCCCTGGTAGTCAGGCGTGTACCAACCGCAGACGATGTAGCTCATACAAGAACTCCCTTCGGGAACACTTGCTGGCCGCGCTGCGTTCAACTGCCTTAATGAACGCAACGGTATTGCCAATTCTGTTGAATGCTCTCGTTCTGCGCGGCTTTTGCTTGAGACCGGATGGGTTATTCTGTTAGGGTGGAGTGCTGGCTAGGTGAGAGTCTGAGCGTTTCCAACGCGTTGGATGCCGCTCAACAGAATTGGCAATTCTGTCGCGTCCTGAGGCCGATGCAGAAGGTCGAAGGAGCGTTCCATGTCCCGCAGCAGCCGCCCGTCCCTCTCGCTCTACAACGATCGCGGTCAGCGGAAGTATCTCAACGGCGACGAGCGCCGGCGCTTCCTCGCGGTCGCCGCCGCCCTTCCTCGGAGGGAGCTCGCAACGCTCTGCATGGTGCTGACACACACGGGCTGCCGGATATCAGAAGCTCTGGCGCTGACACACGCGGCCATCGCATCAGGTGATGGCGTCGTTGCCATCCGATGCCTCAAGAAGCGCGGCAATCAGCTGGTCTACCGGGAGCTTCCGTTACCGCCCGATGTGGTGGAAATCCTTCGCGCCGTGCATGGGATCGGCGAGGGAGACCCGCATCGCAAGCTGTGGCAGCTCTCACGCAGTCGCGCCTGGCGCCTCGTGAAAGCGGTGATGCGCTCGGCGGGCATTGCACCCGGGCCGCATGCCACGCCGAAAGGACTGCGGCACGGCTTCGGCCTGCACGCCATTCGCTCGGGCGTGCCGCTCAATCTCGTGCAGAAGTGGCTCGGCCACGCCAGCCTCGCCACCACGTCCATCTACCTGCAGGCGGTCGGCGCTGAGGAACGGGAGTTCGCAGCGCGGATGTGGGGTTAGGCGCCCGGTCCGCGAAGTGCACCGAATGCCATTGCGGCGTCATCCGACATCGCCGTCACGATTGACTCGTGGTGATGTCCACCGCGAGCAACCACACAATGATTCCCTCTGGACCGTCGTTCCGCAGAGAAAGCCGCCGTCGACCTGACTCGATCATCTGCACAAAGATCAGCCAAACGCCGTGGTCGCTCGACCTCCGACAGCGGACACCTAGTCGGGCAAGTCCAGGACAGCGGAGGTCAGGCGCAACCTCCTCGGCCGTTGCAGTTGTCGGGGTCCGGCCTACAGCGCTCTGTTGCGACGGGCCAAGTGCAGAAGTGGCGCCGTCGCAGAAGAAACGTTTGCGTCGATGCACTGTCGCCTACTCCGCATCGGGCTTGCCCCGGCCTCGACCGGATCGCGGTGCTTGCTCCACTACACCCGGCCCCGGCGAGATCATCGTCTGCACCTTTACGTTCGGTAACTTTTTCACCACGCTCGCCAATGTGCCGCCCTTTGCTTTCGCTTCCTCGATCAAGGCAGCCAAGTCGTCACCCGAAATCGCCGTGCCGGGCTCCGCTACGATGAAGGTATCAAGCTTGATGAGTGCCTGATCGGCGTCAGGAGCGGCTTTGCCTTGGGCGACAATCTGCTCAAGGCGATCCTCATGCAGCAGATCGCCCATGCCTTCGCCGCTGGGGAAGCGCCCGCGAATAATGTCCGGGGCGTGGCGCATCGCTTCAAGCTGATGTATGTCCTGTCTGCTGAAAGGCACGTGGAAGTCGTTGTAGCGAATGAAGGCCGCCCGGTTTACCCGCATCTGGAAATGGTAGTGCGGAACCTGCGAATCCGGCGACTCCGTTTGATGACCAGCATAATCCGACTCGCCGCATGAGAATGCCCACTCGTATACCCCATACCGGATGGTGAGCTCGATGAACTTGCCCGTACCTTCGATCGCCAGATCGTTGATGTTCTGAGCGAAGGCCCCGTGGTTGGCGACCCATCGCAGATATGACTGGATTTGAAAGAAGCTAAAGGCTTTCGCCACACCGGGGAAATGGCGCTTCGTAAAACCGGCCGGACGGAGCAACCAGTGAATGCAGGGGTTTGCCGCGTCGAAGCTCGTCAGCTCGTGACCGCACATGTAGCAACCACCAACCTCGAAGGCAGCCTTGAACTCTTGGAATTCCTGCTCCGCTTGCTCTAACGCCTTGCGGTTGACTTCTTCACGCGTCTCCGGCGTCAGGTTCCGAATGAACTCTGCGAAGTCGCGCCCCTCGGATTTGTGGTCTGTAGTCATTGCGCGCTCCTTCGGCACGAAATCATCTTCTCAAGGCACTGCGGCAAGGGAAGGGCGCTCAACATCTGTGCACAGCCGACCGCGTCGCTCGACTACGCCTAAAATAGTGTGGGTGACCTCTCCCTTCCGGAAAGGGGCACACCCTCCAAAGGCAGTCGGCATCGCCTGACAGGCGCGAATCAGGCACAAGGATTATCCGGCCATTCCGCCCGACCTGTCGCCGGGTCAAAGCGAATATCACCTGCATCTCAGCCAGCTCCTTTCGGATGCTGACGTTTAATCGGCGGCCGTCAGTGCAACCGCAAAGGATCAGGCCATGGCTGTATTGCGCCTTACTCAACAGAACCTCAAATCGATCAAGCAATCGCTTCGCAGAGAGCTGCCGGGCATCGGCTCCGGACGACTGACAGAGGGGATTGCCGCGGCGGCGGGGTTTCGCACGCACGCTTCGTTGCTCGCAGCGATGGAGAGCACCGGCTCGGACCCGATTGTCAGGCTCGATGAAGCCCTTCTTTCGGCACGCCTGGCGGAACTCGGCGACGACGCGCCCATTGGCTCCATGTCGTCGATCGTTCGCAATCGCGGCGAGCTTCCTGATCCTTGCTGGCGCGAGGCGAGCGAGAAAAGCCGCGAGCAGCTTAAGGATTGGTGACCTGAGACCCTTCCTTCCTCCACTCAGAGGGAGAGTCCTGGGTTAATGTTTTGCCCATTGCCGGTCGTGGCGACAAGGGCCAGGTGGTGGTTGCGGAACTCCTCCGGTGTCCGGTTGGCGAGCGCCGAATGTGGTCGCACGCGATTGTAGTCGTCGCGCCACGCGGCCAGCACCGCGCGGGCCTCGGTGAGCGAGGAGAATGCCGTCTCGTTCAGGCATTCATCGCGCAGCCGGCCGTTGAAGCTCTCGACGAACGCGTTCTGTTGCGGCTTGCCGGGCTGGATGTAGTGCCAGTCGACACCGGTGCCCTTGCTCCAGGCCAGTATCGCCATGCTGGTGAGCTCCGTGCCATTGTCAGAAACGCACGTCGTCGGCTTGCCCCGGACCGCAATGATGGCGTCGAGCTCGCGCGCAACACGGGCGCCCGAGAGCGAGGTGTCCGCCACCAGGGCGAGGCATTCGCGTGTGCAGTCGTCGACAATCGCAAGCGCCCGGAACCGGCGGCCGTCCGTCAATGTGTCGGAGACGAAATCCAGCGACCAGCGCTCGTTCGGCCGCGTGGGAAGTGCCAGCGGCGCACGCAGACCGAGAGCACGCTTGCGGCCGCCACGCTTCCTCACCTGCAAGCCTTCCTCGCGGTAGAGCCGCCGGAACCGCTTCTGGTTCATTGCCAAGCCTTCCCTCTTCAACAGGAAATGCAGACGCCGATACCCGAACCGGCGACGCATCTGCGCCAGCTCCCGGATGCGCAGCCGAACAGCACCATCGTCCGGGCGCCGGCTGCGGTAGCGCACGCTCGAGCGATCGACACCGAGGGCCTGGCACGCCCGCCGCTCGCTCACCTCGTGCGTCGTGCACGCGTGA
>Ga0180220_1001759_pt1 | contig 15240 bp, 9 predicted proteins | sample eDN5th37CBELigBY_FD_151335 | JGI IMG/M metagenome (GOLD analysis project Ga0180220, IMG submission 151335) | Enriched backyard soil microbial communities from Emeryville, California, USA - eDNA 5th pass 37_C BE-Lig BY (version 2) (version 2) | ecosystem: Environmental > Terrestrial > Soil >... | reverse complement strand
CGTGCTCGAGCGGGGGCGCGAGTACCTGACCGGCGAGTTCCCGTCGCGCTTTCCCGAGATGCGGGGCGAGATGCAGGTCTCCGGCCGGCGCATGAGCTTCGGCAAGCCGACGGCGCTCTACGACGTGCGGCTCGGCGAGGACATGCACGTGCTCGTGGCGTGCGGTCTCGGCGGAGGGTCGCTCGTCAATGCGGGCGTGGCGTTGAGGCCCGACCCCCGCGTCTTCCGCGACCCGGCATGGCCGGGCCAGATCGTGCAGGACGGATTGCTCGACGAAGGCTATGCGCGGGCGGCCCGGTGGCTGAAGCCGGCCCACCACGCCCGAGCCTCCGAGATGACCAAGTTCCGCGCGCTCGAAACCGCAAGCGCCGTCCTCGGGACGAAGCCGGTCAATCCGCCGATCGTGATCAACTTCGAGGGCGGTGTGAACGCCGCCGGCATCGCGCAGCCGGCCTGTACGCTCTGCGGGGACTGCTGCGGTGGCTGCAACGTCGGCGCCAAGAACACGGTGGCACTCACCTATCTGCCCGATGCCGTACGTCATGGCGCGGAGGTCTTCACTGAAGCCCGGGTGACGCACCTGGAAAGGACGCCGGACGGCGCCTGGCGCGTCGCGGTCGAGCGGCTCGGAACGGTGGATAGAAACTATCCGGCGGAGCTTACAATCGAAGCTCCCATGGTCGTGCTCGCGGCCGGCACCTTGGGCTCGACCGAGATCCTGCTGCGCTCGCGCGAGAAGGGCCTCGCGCTTTCCGACCGCCTCGGGCACCGGTTCTCCGCCAACGGCGACATCATCGCTTTCGGCTATGGCGCGAAGCTGCCGGTGAATGCGATCGGCGTCGGGCATCCGTCCAAGATCGCCGGCTACGAGGTCGGCGCGGCGGTGAGCGGCCAGCTCGACATCGGGGACAAGGACGATCTCGCCAACGAGTTGCACATCCAGGAAGGCGCGCTGCCGTCGGCGTTCGCGCCGGTGCTGCCGGTGATGTTCGTGCCGAACGGCCGCCTGCTCGGCGCGCTCTCGGCGCTCGTCAATGGCGTCTACAAGGGACCGCTCGCCAGTCTGCAAACGTTCTTTGCCGTCTCTCACGACAGCGCCTCGGGCCGCTTCGGTCTGGAGGACGGGCGCCTCGAGCTTTCGTGGCCGGGTGCCAAGGACGAGCCGGTCTACCAGCGCCTGGACCGCGCGCTCTCGGCGCTCGTCGAGAAGGCTGGCGGCTCCTATGTGAAGAACCCGCTGGCCGGCAGCGTGATGGGGCATCAGCCGGCGACCGCGCATCCGCTGGGCGGCGCCGGCATGGGACGCGAGCGCGGCGACGGCGTGGTCGACCACAAGGGCCGCGTCTTCGACGGACGTTCCGGGGCAGGCAGCACCGACGTGCACCATGGGCTCTACGTTCTCGACGGCGCCGCCATTCCGCGCTCACTCGGCGTCAACCCGCTGCTCACGATCACGGCGCTTGCCGAGCGGGCCATGATCCACATGGCCCGCGAGAAGGGGCTGTCATTCGACGATACGCCGCGATGGAGCGGCCCGCCGACGACGCCTGACAAACCCATCGGATAAGCGTTGAGCCTCGCCTCACCCCTGCCACTGCTGCGCACCGCGGAACGGCCGCATGTCCGGATAGCCGCTTGTTGCCCAAGCACCATCGACGAGAAGGCTCGCTCCGGAAACGTAGCTCGCCTCGGCGCTTGCGAGGAACAGCGCCGGCCCCGCGATCTCGACGGGCTGCGCCGGCCGCCCCATCGGAATGCGTGACTTGAAGGCGTCGAGACGCGCCGGATCCTGGAAATGGGGCCGTGTCAGCGGCGTCTCGACGAGGCCGGGCAGCACGGCATTGACGCGGATGCCCTGGTCGGCCCACTCGAGCGCGCCGTTGCGCGTCAGCATCTCGACGCCCGCTTTCGCGGTCGAATAGGCGGCACCGGCGAACATGGGCACATGTGCGTTGAGGGATGCAATGTTGACGACGGCACCGCCGGCCTGGCGGATCATTTGCCGGGCTTGATGCTTCATTCCGAGGAACACGCCCTTGAGGCACAGGTCGATGACGAAGTCCCAGTCCGCCTCGCTCTGATCGACGATGTAACCTGCGCGATTGCCGCCGGCCACGTTGAACGCGCAGTCGAGCCGGCCGTTGATCTCGACCGCGCGTGCGACAAGAGCCTCAGCATCGGCCTCGCTGGTGACGTCACTCCTGATGCCGGTGAAGCGGCCTCCGAGGTCCTTGGCCACGTGGGCGAGGAGATCCGCGTTGAGATCGCCGCCGACAACATTCGCGCCTTCCGCGATGAGCTGCCGTGCGATCGCAAGGCCAATGCCTGATGCCGCGCCGGTCACGACGGCGCTCTTACCCTCGAACCTCATCGTCTCCTCCACGCCGTTCTATTTGCTGTGCGCGGCACTGCCGGTCGCGCGTCAGCGGAGAAAGGCCTCGAGCAGTGCGGCAACCTTCTCCGGCTGCTCCTGCTGCACCCAGTGGCCGGCACCCTCCACCTGATGTGCGCCCTGCATCCGCGAGAATGCCCGTTCCTGCATCGCTTCGAGTGCCCCGGGCACCTGGTAGATGCCCCAGTCGCTCTTTCCCGCGATGAACAGCGACGGCACGTCGATCGCCTTGCCCGAGAAGAGCGACAGCTCGGCATTGAGGTGCGGCACGTATCGGGCGCGATACCAGTTGAGCCCGCCTTGGAATCCGGTGCGGCCGTACTCCTCCGCGTAGACATCCATCTCGGCCGGCGACAGCCATTTGTTCGCGGCAATGGCCTCCGCGCCCGGCATGTGCGGGCGGACCGTCTCGGCCATGGTCTCGTCTCGGTTCATGACGTAGTAGGTCGGCATCTCCGCCAGGCACGCCGCCGACCACTCCTTCAGGCGATACGGCTTGTTGCCGGGCCAGTCTGCGCTCTTATGGTGGAAATAGGCGCGCAGGAATGCGCCGACACCCTCGGGGCACCGCCACATATCGTCGTTGGCTTCCCGGGTGGTATAGTATCGCTGGTAGTGCTTCCGCGGGCGCGGCAGCTTGCCGAGACCTTCGTCGATGTCGTTGCCCGCCCGATCGAGCCCCGCGACGCGGGCTTCGCCGACCGCCGTGCCGAAAGGCAGCGACGGCGGCCCGCCGAACGGCGCGCTCATGATCACGCAGCGCTCGAACATGTCGGGTCGCGTCAAGGCGCACCACGAGGCCACCGCGGCACCGAAGTCGTGGCCGATGACGGCAGCGACCTGGCGGCAGCCCAGCGCCAGCGACAGCGCCACGGCATCCCGCGCCAGGCTCAGCATGAAGAAGGGGCGCAGGTCCTGATCGTAGGCATCGCTCGCGCCGGTCGTGCGGCCATACCCGCGCTGGTCCGGCGCTACGACGTGGAACCCCGCGTCGGCAAGCGGCACCATCACCTTTCGCCAGGAATAGGCAAGCTCTGGAAAGCCGTGCAGCAGCAGGAGCAGCGGGCGCCCCTTCGTCTCGAAGCCCGCCTCCAGGATGTGCATCCGAAGCCCGTTGATCCCGTCGACGAAGCGCGCGCGCACGCCGGGGCCGAGATGCTTGCTGTCGAGCGGCGGGAGAGGCGGCATGGCATCGCTCCGGTATGAATGGGACAGGCGCGGCAAGGGCTCTGTCTTATGCCGACGCGACGACGCTCTGCCGCCGCGCCGGCATGGCCTCACTTCATCGGCGAATGGGCGGCCGGCAGCATGATCGTCGACGTCATCTCGTCGAGCAGAGGGCTGCCCTTCTTCAGGAACGCCTGCCATGCGGGATCAGCCACGGCTGCCGCCCTTGCCGCGGCGCGCGCGTTGAGATCCGGATAGGCCCAGATGTGCACCACTTCGTTCGGCTGCCCCGCCTCGGAGATCCACAGTCCGACCGGCTTGGAATACTTCTCGCGGGCCGGCATCGCCTCCATGATGTGGTTCGCCCATTCCCGGGCGCGGCCTGGCTTCAGGCGGTAGATGCGCATCTCGTAGATGTTCGGCTCGCGCTCGGGCTTGCGTGGCGCGATGACGGGGTTCATCAGCCGGATGTCCTGGCGCAGGAGCATGGGGCGGATGACCGGCAGGTACTCGTTCGTCCAGCGCTCGTTCTTGCCGAGCTCAGCCCGGAGGCGCGACCGCTCGTTGAGGTCCGGGTAGCTCCACAGGTGCACGACCTGGTTGAGCGCGCCGATCTCGGTGATCCAATAGCCTTCGAGCTTGCCGTAGTTGTCGCCGCGGATCTCGCGGGCGATCGCGCCCGAGTTCTTGGCCATCTCGCCGGCCATGCCCGCCGGTGCGGTGTAGATCCTGAGCTCGTGAATCATCTCGTTTCCTCCGTTGTGTGCGGGCGGCATCCCATCGGGTGAGATGGCGGCACGCCAGGGAGGATAGGCGGAGCGATCCCGCACGTCATCAGGCTCGCGCGCGCGTCTCCGGCACAATGCAGGAAAGGCGGCCCGGAGGCCGCCTTTCAGGACACATCGGGGATGTCTCGCGGCCGCTCAATCCGCAGCGGCGCTACGCACATGCGATGGCGCGCGCGCGGACTTCGGCACGCGGCGCTTGGACGTGGTGCTCCGCTGCTGCGGCTCGTCGCTGCCCCAGAAGCTGGACGAATAGCCAGTGCCGCTGTTGCGGAACGTCTTCCACGTGACCGTGACCTTGGCACCGACGCGCACCCGCGGGTAGAGGTCGAGCACGTCATTGTTGTACATCCGGATGCAGCCCTTGGAGACCGCCGAGCCGATCGTCCACGGGGCATCAGTGCCATGGATGCGGTAGGTCGAGGAGCCGAGATAGAGCGCGCGCACGCCCAGCGGGTTCATCGGATGCCCGCCCGGCACCCAGCGGGGCAACCGCGGGTTCTCCCTAAGCATCGTCGGCGTCGGCGTCCACGACGGGTTCTCGCGCTTCATCGATACGGACGTGACGCCCGACCAGCGGCTCTGCTCGCGCGGGATCGCGATCGGGTAGCTGATCGCCTCGCCACGGCGCGTGATGAAATAGGCCTTCCGGTCACCGAAGCTGACGATGATCTCGCCCGGCGTGTACTGAGGGCTGAAACGAACGACGTCGCGACCGCTGCTGCCCCACGTCGTGCCGCCGCCCCAGAGCCACCCGTCCTGGGCATTGGCCACAGGCGCGACGGCGACCGTTGCCGTCGCAATGGCCACGGAGGCGAGCGCGGCGCGGATGGAGGATATCGTCGGCATTCTGATCTCCAAATTCTCGGCGTCGGTTGGGATCCGGATCGATGCAATCCCGACAGTCAGTAGCTGCTTCCAGTCCAAGTCTGCACGGCCCATGCGTGTGGCGTGGCATTCAAGGAACAAACCAATCTTTTTGTTCCCAAACCTCGGACTCGAGATTTCAGCGTGGCCTCATTTGCGCCCCGCTTGGGGGTTATCGACCACACGTAGAGCCTGCCAGGGCAGGTTGAACAGTCCGTTTATCCCCCTGCGGTTTCAGCATTCGGTGCTGGATCCACGCAGCATCGTGGACTCCCTGGACCCGATATTCGTCTTACCGACCAATTCGCGCAACCGCCCGTCGGCGTTTTCTTGACTACTCTCGCAGCCAATCGGTCGTTTGCCGGAGCCATGTGGGATTTCGGTCACCAACTTTTTGTGATCACAGCGACTTTTGCTCCATCCGGCATTTTCCGGTCCAGCATTGCATTGCCCGCGGGGGCGGCCTCGGGCGGGAGAGACGGCGCCTTTTACATCAAAGTTATGTAACGGCGCTTTGAACTTACTGTCGGGCCCAGGAGCCGGACTCTACGTCTTGGAAGCGCCCCGAGCGGGCGCCGTTGTCACCTCCACCCAACGGTGAGCTTCCATGACCGAGGCGCTGCTCTTTCTCGCCATAGGCATCGCGATAGCCATTGCGAGTGCGCTCCTGCTCCATGTCACGGCTCGCAAGTGCCGTACCGCGCCGAACGCCAGCGTATGGCGCACGGAAAGCTTGGCTACCCTGCTATCCCTGGGACTGGTCGCCCTGATCGTGATCAGCGCGGCCCTGACCATCAAGGCAACCATCACGATCATGCCCGAGGCGATCGGAGGCATCGCAGTGGGCATGCTGGCCGTCCTCGGCTCGATGTTCGTCACCCTGCGCCTCGCGGGACGGCTGCCCGCGCTTGCCGACGAGGCGCCGCCGACCGTCGACGGGGCGCGAGCCGGCTCGTCGGCCAACCGCACGGCCTGATGCGCAAACCGCAGCGGACGTGATTGCGCAGCGGCGGCGCCGCCGCTACAAGCGCCGGCATGTCGAACACCCCTCGGAAATCATCTGCCACGAGCTCACCCGCGGCAGGCTCGAAGCGCAACGGCCGCGGCGCCAAACCGCCGCCCAAGGCGCGCCGGGCCAGTGCGTCCCCGAAGACGGCCGTGCCCAAGGTGGGTATCGTCTCACTCGGATGTCCGAAGGCGCTCGTCGATAGCGAGCGCATCGTCACCCGCCTGCGCGCCGAAGGCTATCAGCTCGTGCCCGACTACAAGGGCGCGGACGCGGTGATCGTCAACACCTGCGGTTTCCTGAACTCGGCCAAGGAAGAGAGCCTCGCGGCGATCGGCGAGGCGCTGGCCGAGAACGGACGCGTGATCGTGACCGGCTGTCTCGGCGTGGAGAAGGACAGGATCCTCGATGCGCATCCGGGCGTTCTCTCGGTCACCGGGCCGCATCAGTACGAGGCGGTCATGGATGCCGTGCATGCCACCGTGCCGCCGCTGCACGACCCCTTTGTCGACCTTGTGCCGCCGGAGGGCTTGCGCCTTACGCCGCGCCACTACGCCTACCTGAAGATCTCGGAAGGCTGCAACAATAGCTGCACGTTCTGCATCATCCCGGCCATCCGCGGGCGGCTCGCGTCGCGTCCCGCCAACCATGTGATGATCGAGGCCGAGCGGCTGGTGAAGGCCGGCGTCAAGGAGCTCCTGGTCATCAGCCAGGACACGTCGGCCTACGGCATTGATCTCAAGTATGCCGAGAGCCCCTGGAAGGGGTACCCGCTCAAGGCTCGCTTCTACGACCTGTCGAGGGCATTGGGCGATCTCGGCGCCTGGGTGCGGCTGCACTACGTCTATCCCTACCCGCACGTCGACGAGGTGCTGCCGCTGATGGCCGAGGGCAAGGTGCTGCCCTACCTCGACATTCCGTTCCAGCACGCGGCCCCCAAGGTGCTGAAGGCCATGCGGCGCCCGGCGCATCAGGAGAAGACGCTGCAGCGTATCAAGGCGTGGCGGAGAGTTGTTCCCGACCTCGCCTTGCGCTCGACCTTCATCGTCGGCTTTCCGGGCGAGACGGAGGAGGATTTCGAGCAGCTTCTCGGTTTCGTCGGGGAGGCACGCCTCGCCCGCGTCGGCTGCTTCAAGTACGAGCCCGTCGATGGCGCGCCTGCGAATGACATTGCAGATGCCGTGCCCGAAGCCGTCAAGGAGGAGCGCTGGCACCGCTTCATGTCGGCCCAGCAGAAGATCTCCACCTCGATCATGGCCGCGCGGGTCGGACGCGAGATCGACGTCATCATTGACGAGGTCGACGAGGAAGGCGCGATCGGCCGCTCGCAGTGGGATGCCCCGGAGATCGACGGATCGGTCTTCCTCAACGGCAAGGACGACGTGAAGCCGGGCGACATCGTCCGCACCCGCATCGTCCACGCCGACGAGTACGACCTCTGGGGCGAGACGGTGTGAGTTGAGTTCGTGCGAGGCGTTGCGACCCCGCGCCTTTTCTCGGCACGCGTTCCGCTGACCTATGGATCGCGGGAACAAGTCCCACGATGACAGTTGTGGTTGTGGCGCCTCACCATCACCGACGTCGTCCCGGCACTTGTTGCCGGGACCCATTTGCCAACGCGCTGCGGCATCTGGATGCGCCTACCGCGGCAGGTCGGTGCGGCCCATCAGGAACTTGTCGATCGAGGCCGCCGCCTGGCGGCCTTCCCGGATGGCCCAGACGACCAGGCTCTGGCCGCGCCGGATGTCGCCGGCGGCAAAGACCTTGGACTTGTTCTTGACCCGGTAGTCGCGCTCCGACGCATCGAGCCCCTTGAAGCGTCCACGGGGCACGACCGCCAGCTCGAGCTGCTTGACGACGTCCGTCTCGACCGGGCCGGAGAAGCCCATGGCGAAGAGCACGAGATCAGCCGGAAGCTCGCCCTCGCTGCCGGGGACCGGCTTCAGGTCGGGGCCGACCCGCGTATAGCAGAGCTTCGTCACCTTGCCGTTCTCGCCGACGAAGCCCGTGGTCGAGATCGAGTACTCGGTCGTCGCCCCCTCGAGCTGGCTGGTCGAGATCCTGAGCTTCAGCGGCCAGTGCGGCCACGTCACGAGCTTGGCTTCCTTCTCGGGCGGGCGCGGCATGATCTCGAGCTGCGTCACCGACTTCGCGCCCTGGCGGATCGACGTGCCGATACAGTCCGAGCCCGTGTCGCCGCCGCCGATGACGATGACGTGCTTGCCCGTCGCGAGGATCTCCTTTGTGCCGGGACGCTGCGGCTCGCGGGAAACGCGGCGGTTCTGCTGCGGGAGAAAGTCCATCGCGAAATGGAGCCCGTCGAGGTGGCGGCCCGGTGCTTCGGTGAAGAAGTCGAACGGCCGCTCGGAGCCGCCCGTCAGCAGCACGGCGTCGTGGCTGTCCTCGATCTCGTAGGCGGTGATGTCCTTGCCGACATGGCAATTGAGATAGAAGATCACGCCCTCCGCCTTCATCTGCTCGATACGGCGTGCCACCACGGGCTTCTCGAGCTTGAAGTCGGGAATGCCGTAGCGCAGCAGGCCGCCCGGCTGCGCGTTCTTCTCGTAGACGTGGACCTCGTGGCCGGCACGCGCGAGCTGCTGGGCTGCGGCAAGCCCGGCCGGCCCCGCACCGACGACCGCAACCGTCTTGCCCGTCTTCCGCTCCGCCGGCTCCGGCTTCACCCAGCCCTCGGCAAAGCCTTTCTCGATGATCGTGAACTCGATCGTCTTGATGGTGACGGGCTTATCCTCCAGGTTCAGCGTGCAGGACGCCTCGCACGGTGCCGGACAGACGCGGCCCGTGAACTCGGGGAAGTTGTTCGTCGAATGCAGGTTGACCAGCGCCTGCCGCCACTGGTCGTGATAGACGAGATCGTTCCAGTCCGGGATCTGGTTGTTCACCGGACAGCCGTTGTGGCAATAGGGAATCCCGCAATCCATGCAGCGCGCGGCTTGCGTGCGCACCTCCTTCTCGGAGAGCGGAATAACGAACTCGCGGTAGTTCTTGATGCGCTCCTCGACCGGCTGATAGCCCCGGTCGCTGCGCTCGAACTCGAGAAACCCTGTGACCTTTCCCATCGTGGTCGCGTCCCGTCATCATCGTGGGGTCGAGCGTATCCGCCGCCCCGGTATCGGTTGCTTGGGGGATCGTGGAAGGCGGGCCGTCCTCAGGGAAAGCCCGCCCGCGGAGACACTCACTCGGCGGCTGTCGCCTTGCCTTTCCCCTTGCTCTTCCGCTTCCCCTGGGAGGGGACGCCGATCTCGAGCTTGTCGAGACCCGTGCCGAGCGCGGCCTGCTGCTTCGCCATCTCGGCGAGTGCGCGCCGATAATCGACCGGCATCACCTTGCGGAACTTGGGCAGCCACGTCCTCCAGTCGGCCAGGATGATCTTGGCGCGCTCGGAGTTCGTGTAGTGAGCATGGCGCGTGATCAGCCGGTGCAGGCGCTCGGCATCCTGGCTCGTCATGTCCCGCATCACATCGACCAGGCCGTGGCTCGCGAGATCGCTGGCGAACGGCTGGTCGGCGGTCGCCGCGTCCTCGGCAGCGACGGGCTCCAGGTCGACCATCGACAGGTTGCACTTCTGCTCGAAGGTGCCGTCCTCGTCGAGCACGTAGGCGATGCCGCCCGACATGCCGGCCGCGAAGTTGCGCCCGGTCTCGCCGAGAACGACGACGACGCCGCCCGTCATGTACTCGCAGCCATGATCACCGGTTCCCTCGACCACCGCGTAGGCGCCCGAGTTGCGCACCGCGAAGCGCTCGCCTGCGATGCCGCGGAAGTAACATTCGCCGGTGATCGCGCCGTAAAGCACCGTATTGCCGACGATCATGCTCTCCTCGGGCACGATGCCCGACTTGGGATCCGGCCGCACGATGATCTTGCCGCCCGACAGGCCCTTGCCGACATAATCGTTGCCTTCGCCGACGAGATCGAGCGTCACGCCCCTGGCGAGCCAGGCGCCGAAGCTCTGTCCGGCGATGCCGTTCAAGGTGAACCAGATGGTATCCTCCGGCAGCCCTGCCTCGCCGTGCGCCTTGGCGACGGCGCCGGAGAGCATGGCGCCTGCCGCACGGTCACGGTTGGCGATCGCGATCTCGGCCTTCACCGGCTTGCGGCTTTCGATCGCCGGTCTGGCGAGCGCAATGAGCTTGTTGTCGAGGACCTTCTCCAGGCCGTGGTTCTGGCGCTCGCAGTGGTAGATCGCGACGTCCGCCGGGACGTCGGGCTTATGGAACAGGCTCTCGAAATCGAGGCCGCGCGCCTTCCAGTGGCCGATGGCCTGCGACTTGTCGAGATAGTCGGACTGGCCGACCAGCTCGTTCAGCGTGCGCACGCCCATCTCGGCCATCAGCTCGCGCACTTCCTCCGCAATGAAGAAGAAGAAGTTGATCACGTGCTCGGGCTGGCCCTTGAAGTGGGCCCGGAGTGCCGGATCCTGCGTCGCGACACCGACCGGGCAAGTGTTGAGATGGCACTTGCGCATCATGATGCAGCCGGCCGCGATCAGCGGCGCTGTCGCAAAGCCGAACTCGTCGGCCCCGAGCAGCGCGCCGATCACGACGTCGCGGCCGGTGCGCAGACCACCGTCCACCTGCACCGCAATGCGCCCGCGCAGGCGGTTGTAGACCAGCGTCTGGTGCGTCTCGGCGAGGCCGATCTCCCACGGGCTGCCCGTGTGCTTGATCGAGGTCAGCGGCGAGGCGCCCGTGCCGCCCTCGAAACCGGCGATGGTGACGTGGTCCGCGCGCGCCTTGGCGACACCGGCGGCAACCGTGCCGACGCCGACCTCGGAGACGAGCTTGACCGACACGTCGGCCGCCGGATTGACATTCTTCAGGTCGAAGATGAGCTGCGCCAGATCCTCGATCGAATAGATGTCGTGGTGCGGCGGCGGCGAGATCAAGCCGACGCCCGGCGTCGAATGGCGCACCTTGGCGATGACCTGATCGACCTTGTGGCCCGGAAGCTGGCCGCCCTCGCCCGGCTTCGCGCCCTGCGCCATCTTGATCTGCATGACGTCCGAGTTGACAAGATACTCGGTCGTCACGCCAAAACGTCCCGACGCCACCTGTTTGATGGCCGAGCGCATGCTGTCGCCGTTCGGCAGCGGCTTGAACCGGTCCGCCTCCTCGCCGCCTTCGCCCGTGTTCGACTTGCCGCCGATGCGGTTCATGGCGATGGCGAGGGTGGTGTGCGCCTCGCGGCTGATCGAGCCGAAGCTCATGGCACCGGTCGAGAACCGCTTCACGATCTCGGTTGCCGGCTCCACCTCGGAAAGCGGCACGGGCTTCCGGCCGATCTCCTCCGCCGACTTGATCCGGAACATGCCGCGCAGCGTCATGAGCTGCTCGGACTGGTCGTTGATCTGGCGCGCGTAGTCCCGCCACTTCTGCGGGATCTTGCCCGCCTTGGCGTCGTCATTGCTGGTCGTGCGGACCGCGTGCTGCAGATCGGCGACCACGCTCGGGCGCCACATATGCGCCTCGCCGCGCACGCGGTAGGCATACTCGCCGCCGACGTCGAGCATGCCGTCGAGCTGCGGCACCTCGGCGAACGCCTGCCGGTGACGCTCGAACGTCTCGCGCGCGATCTGGCGCAGGCCGACACCCTCGACCTGTGTGTGCGTGCCCGTGAAATACCGCTTCACGAACGACGACTTGAGGCCGACCGCATCGAAGATCTGGGCGCCGCAATAGCTCTGGTAGGTCGAGATGCCCATCTTGGACATGACCTTGAGAAGCCCCTTGTCGATCGCCTTGATATAGCGCTTCTCGGCCTCCTTGAGGTCGATCTCCTCGTCGAGCTCCGGCAGGAGCTGCGCGATCGTCTCGAACGCAAGATAGGGGTTGATCGCTTCCGCGCCGTAGCCGGCGAGCGTCGCGAACTGATGGATCTCGTGCGCCTCGCCCGTCTCGACGACGAGACCGACCGACGTGCGCAGCCCCTGCTTGATCAGGTGGTGGTGCACGGCGCTGGTCGCCAGCAGCGACGGGATCGGCACCCGGTCGGGACCCATCGCACGATCCGACAGGATGATGATGTTGTACTCGCGCGAGCGCACCGCCTCCTCGGCCTCGGCGCAGACCACATCGAGCGCCCAGCTCATGCCGCCGACGCCGCGCTCGACCGGATACGTAATGTCGATCGTGATCGAGGCGAAGTGGTTGTCCTTCACCTGGCCGATCTGGCGGATGCGCTCCAGGTCCTTGTTGGTCAGGATCGGCTGATAGACCTCGAGCCGCTTGACCTTCGAGGTTCCCTCGAGATCGAGGATGTTCGGCCGCGGACCGATGAACGACACGAGGCTCATGACGAGCTCCTCGCGGATCGGGTCGATCGGCGGGTTCGTCACTTGCGCGAAGTTCTGCTTGAAGTAGGTGTGCAGCAGCTTCGGCTTCGACGACAGCACCGAGACCGGCGTGTCGGTCCCCATCGAGCCGACCGCCTCCTGGCCCGTCTGGATCATGGGGCTCATCAGGAACTTGACACTCTCCTGCGAGTAGCCGAACGCTTGCTGGCGGTCGATCAGCGCGACGTTGGTCGCCTTCTGCTCGACCGGCTTCGACAGCGGCAGATCACCGACCTGGATCTGGGTCTGCTTCAGCCACGTCTCGTAAGGGTGCTTTGCCGCAAGATCCTTCTTCAGCTCGTCGTCGGAGATGATGCGGCCCTGCTCGAGGTCGATCAGCAGCATCTTGCCCGGCTGCAGGCGCCACTTCTTGGCGATCTGCTCCTCGGGGATCGGCAGAACGCCGGACTCCGATGACATCACCACCCGGTCGTCCTTCGTGACCAGGTAGCGCGCCGGGCGCAGGCCGTTGCGATCGAGCGTGGCGCCGATCTGCTTGCCATCGGTGAACGCCATGGCGGCGGGCCCGTCCCACGGCTCCATCAGGCAGGCGTGGTACTCGTAGAAGGCGCGGCGCGCCTGATCCATCGAATCGTGACCCGCCCAGGCCTCGGGGATCATCATCATCGCCGCATGCGCGAGGCTGTAGCCGCCGCGCACGAGGAACTCGAGGCCGTTGTCGAAGCACGCCGTGTCCGACTGGCCCTCGTAGGAGATGGGCCAGAGCTTCGAGATGTCGGCGCCGTAAAGAGGCGACGCGACAGAGGCCTGCCGCGCCGCCATCCAGTTGACGTTGCCGCGCAGCGTGTTGATCTCGCCGTTGTGCGCCACCATGCGGAACGGATGCGCGAGCTTCCACGACGGGAACGTGTTGGTCGAGAAGCGCTGGTGCACCAGCGCCAAGGCGGATGCGACGCGCGGGTCGGAAAGGTCCTTGTAGTAGGCCTTCACCTGGTAGGACAGGAACATGCCCTTGTAGACGAGCGTGCGCGAGGAGAGCGACACGCAGTAATGCCCGATGTCGCGTCCCTTGTAGGCATCGTGAATGGCGTTCGAGACGACCTTGCGGGTAATGAACAGCTTGCGCTCGAACTCGTCTTCGTCCGCGACCGTCGCAGGCCGCCCGATGAAGATCTGGCGGTGCCGCGGCTCCGTCGAGCGCACGAGCTCCGACAGTGAGCTGCCGTCGACGGGCACGTCGCGAAAGCCAAGCAGCTCGAGCCCTTCCTCGCGGATGATCCGCGCCCAGACGCGCTCGCAGTGTGCAAGCAGGCGCTCGTCCTTCGGCATGAACAGGTGACCGACCGCGTACTCGCCGGGCTCCGGCAGCGCGATGCCGAGCTTGCCGCACTCCTCCTTCAGGAAGCCGTGCGGGATCTGGATGAGAATGCCCGCGCCGTCGCCCGTGGTCGGATCGGCACCCACCGCGCCGCGGTGCTCGAGATTGTCCAGGATGGCGAGCGCGTCGGCGACGATACCGTGCGACTGCCGGCCCTTCAGGTTCACGATGAAGCCGACGCCGCACGCATCGAACTCGCGCTTTCGGTCAAACAGGCCCGCCTTCTCCGGCGCCGTGTAGGCACCATAAGCGCTGTTGCCTGGAGTCCGAAGCTTGTTCGATGTCGTCTCAGCCATGGCTATATCCTTATGGACCAATCGATCCTTGCTCTGGCCCGCGCACCGCTAGTCGACCTTGCCGTCCCGATTGGACCGCCCGGTGCTTGTCGATGGCGCACACTTATGGAACGCGCAGACACGCAACGTTCTTCTACCGATAACAACTCCCGGCGCGACTGTCTGCCTGATCGGACAGCCTGCGGAGAGGCGCAAACGGTTGGTTGCGAGCCGTACCCGTCGTCTTCAATGCGTGGATTCCGCCACCCGCACGGTGTGGGCGCTGCCGAGTTGCAGCGCCAGGGACCGGGGCGTGGCTTCGGCAGCCGAACCACGTAAAGGACAGGATAACTGACCTATCGCCGACTGCAAATGGAAATTTGCACTGCAGCGAACCGATTGGCAGGCGAAACGCTTGTTGTTCGAGCAGACGGGACCGCGCACCCTTTGCTGCGTGCGCGAAGCGCCGATGGAGACGATTGTAATGACAACGGAAGCCGCCCTGCAATCCTGGTCCCTGGAGCGCGAAATCGCACTCGCCCGCGTGATCGCCGCGCCGCGGGAGCGGGTCTTCGAAGCGTGGATGGGCGTCCACCACCTCGCCCGCTGGTTCGGACCGGCGGGTTTCGGGCTCGAGACCCTGGCGGCCGACATCCGCCCCGGCGGAATCTGGCGGTTCGTGTTCGGGGGACCCGATGGCAGCCGGCACGACAACCGGATCGCCTATCTCGACATCGCGCCGCCGACTCGTCTCGTCTTCGACCACGGCCCGGACAAGGACGATGCCCCGGAGCGCTTCCGCGTGACGGTCACCTTCGACGAGCAGCAGGACGGCAAGACCGTGCTCACGCTGCGCCAGCTCCATCCGACGAAGGAGCAGCGCGATGCGACCGTTTCGTTCGGCGCCGTCGCGTTCGGCTACGAGACGCTCGACAAGCTGGCGCGGTACGTCGCTGGCGTGTGAGCGCTCGATCGGCGGCATGGCGGCGGGCGGCGCGTCTGCTAGTCTTTGTTCATGACAGCGAAAACCACTGCTCCGTTCGGCCTCTGGCCC
>Ga0180220_1001758_pt1 | contig 15243 bp, 13 predicted proteins | sample eDN5th37CBELigBY_FD_151335 | JGI IMG/M metagenome (GOLD analysis project Ga0180220, IMG submission 151335) | Enriched backyard soil microbial communities from Emeryville, California, USA - eDNA 5th pass 37_C BE-Lig BY (version 2) (version 2) | ecosystem: Environmental > Terrestrial > Soil >... | reverse complement strand
TAAAATCCGCAACATTGCAATTATTGCCCACGTTGACCATGGTAAAACGACGCTGGTAGACCAGCTTCTGCAGCAATCCGGCATTTTCGGGGAGCACGAGCATTTGCAGGAGCGGGCGATGGATTCCAACGATATTGAGAGAGAACGCGGGATTACCATTTTGGCCAAAAACACGGCGATTACGTATAAAGATTATTTGATTAACATTGTCGATACGCCGGGACACGCCGACTTCGGCGGCGAAGTGGAACGGATCATGAAAATGGTGGACGGCGTGCTTCTGGTGGTCGACGCCTATGAAGGCTGCATGCCTCAGACCAAATTCGTGCTGCGCAAAGCGCTGGAGCAAAACTTGACTCCGATCGTCGTCGTCAACAAAATCGACCGTCCGGCAGCCCGTCCGGCCGAAGTGATCGACGAAGTGCTCGATCTGTTCATCGAGCTCGAAGCGAACGACGATCAGCTCAACTTCCCCGTAGTTTACGCTTCCGCCTTGAACGGCACGTCAAGCATGGATGCAGAGAAGCAGGACGAAAACATGCTTGCTTTGTATGAAACGATCATCGAACATATTCCGGCTCCGACGGAAAAAGTGGATGAACCGCTGCAATTTCTCGTCACATTGATGGATTACAACGAATATCTCGGCCGGATCGCGATCGGACGCGTCAACCGCGGCATTATCAAGCAAGGACAATCGGTTACGGTCATCATGCGCGACGGCAAAAGCAAAACGGCCCGGATCGAGAAGCTGTTCGGCTTCCAGGGCCTGAAACGGATCGAAATCGACGAATCCGGAGGCGGGGACATCGTGGCGATCGCCGGCATCAAAGACATCAACATCGGCGAAACCATTGCCGATCCGCAGAATCCGGAAGCATTGCCGGTGCTTAAAATCGACGAGCCGACGCTGCAAATGACGTTCCTCGTTAACAACAGCCCGTTCGCGGGACGCGAAGGAAAGTGGGTCACCTCCCGCAAACTGCGCGAACGCTTGATGAAGGAGCTTGAAACGGACGTCAGCTTGCGCGTGGAAGAAACCGACAGCCCGGATGCGTTTATCGTTTCCGGACGGGGCGAGCTTCACCTGGGCATCCTCATCGAAAACATGCGCCGCGAAGGATATGAACTGCAGGTATCCAAACCTGAAGTCATCGTCCGCGAAATCGACGGCAAAAAAATGGAGCCGATCGAACGCCTTATGATCGACGTGCCGGAAGAGAGCATGGGTGCGGTGATGGAAAGCCTCGGTTCCCGCAAAGCGGAAATGGTAAACATGGTCAACAGCGGAAACGGCCAGGTGCGTTTGGAGTTCCTGATTCCCGCCCGCGGCTTGATCGGCTACCGTACCCACTTCCTGACGCTGACGCGCGGTTACGGCGTCATGAACCATGCTTTTGACAGCTACGGACCACTGCACAGCGGCCAGGTGGGCGGACGCCACCAAGGCGTGCTGGTATCGAGCGAATCCGGGACAAGCACGTTCTACGGCATGATAGGCGTGGAAGACCGCGGCGTCCTGTTCCTGGAGCCGGGCACGGAAATTTACGAAGGCATGATCGTCGGCGAACATAACCGCGACAACGATATCGTCGTTAACATTTGCAAGGAGAAGCAGCTCACAAACGTGCGCTCGGCGACAAAAGATGATACAGTAAAAATGAAGACGCCGCGCATTTTCTCGCTTGAACAAGCGCTGGAATACCTGAATGACGACGAATATTGCGAAATCACGCCGAAGTCGGTCCGTCTCCGCAAGAAAATTTTGAACAAAAGCGAACGCGAACGTGCCGAGAAGCACCGCAAAATGGCCGAAGCCAATCTGTAATGAACGAACGGGCCGGCTTTCCGGCCCGTTGCCGAAAGGAGTGTACCGCACATGCAAGCCTGGTTTGCCTCGCATCCGGTCGTGTCTTACATTATCATTTTCGTGTTGATTACGTATGTCTACAATAAAGTGTTCCGCGTCAAGCAGAAGCTTCCTTTGCTCAAGGAAATTTTGCTGTATATCCTGATGGCTCTCGGATCAGGGATGCTGCTCATCTTCCAGCATGACAAGCTCCCGATCATCCAGTGCCTGCTTGTTGCGGTAGCCCTGATGCTTCTGGTGCGCGTCCGTTATTTTGTGGAAGGGCGCCAGAAGAAGAAAGCTGAGGCAGCGGCAAAAAGAAGCTAAAATCCGCTGCAAACCATCCGGCTCTTTTGAAACTTTTCTCGCGGCGTCGTCGTTTATAGAGAGAATAACTCAAAATAAATGAAAAAGGTGTTTGAGATGAGTTCCAACAGAAATAATTTACCTCCACGATCTCAAAGTGGCAGCAAACAGAACAAACAGCCGCCTAGAAAGAAAAAAAAGAGCGGATTAAGAACGTTTTTCAAATTGGTATTGACCGTGATCATCCTGGCGGTGCTTGCCATCGGCGGTTATGCCGGTTATCTGTATTTCGAAGCTGAAAACGGCGTGCTCAATACCGGAAACAACAAACCGGTTCCGCCGGAAAAATCGGCTAAAGTGAAGCCGGTAACGATGCTTCTGCTCGGTACGGACTACCGTCCGAAGACCGGCACGCATCTTTCCGACGTCATCATGGTCACCGCGTTTAATCCGGATACGAAGACCGTAACGGTCGTTTCGCTACCGCGCGATACGAAGATCGAGTTGAAGGGTTATAAATCGAACAAGGCCAACGCTTTTTATCCGATTTTCCTCTCAAAAGAGAAGGATAGCGGCATTAAAGCGACAGACGAAATGAAAACGATGATGAGCAAGTATATGGATATTCCGATCGACTACGTGACGGTTTTGAATTTCCAAGGGTTCCGGGATGCCGTAGACGCTTTGGGCGGCGTGGACATCAATGTCGATGCGGACATGTGCTACCGTGACACCGCCGACGGAACGGACATCAATTTGAAAAAAGGCGAGCAGAAGCTTGACGGTACGAAAGCGCTGGACTACGTGCGCTACCGCAAATCCAACTGCCGCCCGAGAACGAAAGCATCGGATGACTTCGACCGCAACCGCAGGCAAAACGAAGTGCTGCACGCGCTGATCGACAAGATGCAGACCTTCAAGGGCGTGACGAGCCTTGGCGGCGTTCTGAAAGCCATGGACAAAAACATGGAAACCGACATCGAAAACGATCAGTTGAAAAACATGATCGCCACCTATTGGAAGGTAAATAAGGAAGACGTCAAGTTCATGCCGATTACGGGAACGTGGCGGAGCCCTTACGTTTATGTGAACGATGCGGAGCTTGATAAAGCGAAGCAGGCGTTAAAAGACGAAATGGCGGGAAAAGGCAAGCCGGTTTCGACCGGAAGCGCCGATACCGCAAATCCTTAAAACTTGGGTGCAATATTTGCGAAGACACCTAATATAATAGAGTACACTGGAACCTGTACAGGAGGTCTGAAAGATGTCCGAAACAGTTGCACGATGCACTCATCAGCCGTTATACGCCATTCAATCGAATGATGCAGCTGATCGCCTGCCGGTTCCTGCGCAGGGCGCATTGACCTGCGTTCGCATGCGAATAAGAAAAAAGCCTAGTGAGAACCTCACTGGGCTTTTTCTTCATTTCTCGCGGAAAATGTTGCGTTTTGCCGAAAACCGCTCAGGCATGTCAGCGGTGATGGGTTGGCGCGGCCGGCGACGTACCGTTTCGCGGCTTCACGTCTTTCGGAAGCTGGGGAACGATTCGTCCGACGATGTCAGCCAGCTCGGAAGCAAAACCGGAAACAGGTTCGCCCTTTCGGATATGTTCTCCGATTTCCGCGATTCGGTGCGACAAATCCATGTCGGCGGTCACGAGCGCGTTTTTTCCCTGCGGATCCTTGCGAAGCGCTTCTGCGACGGAATATTTGATGTTGCCTACACGGGAGCGGGTAAGATTTCCGTCCACGTCGATCCCGACGACCGCCGTATTTCCGAACACGACCGCATGGGCTTTTTTGACGCCGGCTACGCGTTCGGCCAAAGCTTCGAGATGATTTTTGATCGACAGATCGGCTGCATTGTCCGTCGTACGAACCGTAGAATTGTCGGTTGATTGCGTCGTGACACGGTTATAGTTGGCGGCCGCCGGACCTTGTTTACCTTGAGGAGAGGGTGATGCGTTTTTGTTCTGAGCATTGTTACAGCCGCTAACGATAGCCAGTGCCAGCACGACAAACAGAAGCATTCTCATATGTGATCGTCCTTTCCAGGTCATAGATTCTAATGGCGAATTGTAACTTAGGATGTCCATGACGGAATAATTTATGTGTTCATTATGAGTTTGGTGGAGGGAGAAAGTATGAGAAAAATTTTTGTACTGGATACCAATGTGCTGCTTCACGACCCCAAAGCGATCTATGCTTTCGATGAGCATGAGGTCGTCATTCCCGCCGTGGTGCTAGAAGAGATCGATTCCAAAAAGCGGAATGCGGACGAAATCGGCCGCAATGCACGCACCGTATCGCGCCTGCTCGATCAACTGCGGGAGGTCGGACATCTGCACAGCGGGGTTGAATTATATAACGGCGGCCGCTTGAAGGTGGAACTGAATCATAGAAGTTTTCTCAAGGTACAGGAGATGTTCGGCGAGATTTCCAACGACAACCGCATACTCGCCGTAGCTTTGAATTATCATATGGAAGAGGGCGAAAAAGAGGATCCATCCGAAGTCGTCCTTGTGAGCAAGGATGTGCTGGTCCGGATCAAGGCCGACGTGCTTGGACTCAATACGCAGGATTATTTGTCGGACCGGACGGCGGGGCCGGATGATCTGTATGCCGGCAATCTCAAGCTGAAAGTGCATCCCTCGGTGATCGACGAGTTTTATTCCTACCGCTTTTTGCCGGTCAAGCCGCTTCAGTTGTCCTATCCGCTTCACCCGCATGAATTCGTTATCCTGAAAGATGAAATGGGAAGTACGAAATCGGCTCTTTTGAAGGTCAATGAGGAAGCTTCCCGACTTGAGCCGCTCTATTTGAGCAACGACCCCGTATGGGGCATTTGCGCCCGGAACGCCCAGCAGCGAATGGCCCTGGAGCTATTGTTAAACGACGATATTCCGCTTGTCACCATCACGGGAAAGGCGGGCACGGGAAAAACGCTTCTGGCCCTGGCGGCCGGGCTTATGAAAGTGGAAGACGAGCATAAGTACAAAAAACTGCTGATCGCAAGACCCGTCGTGCCGATGGGCAAGGATATCGGATATCTTCCCGGTGAAAAAGACGAGAAGCTGCGCCCATGGATGCAACCGATCTATGACAATCTGGAGTTTTTGTTCGATACGAAAAAATCGGGAGACATCGATAAAATCCTGATGGGGCTCGGCAGCATCCAGGTCGAAGCTTTAACCTACATCCGCGGCCGCTCCATCCCGGGACAGTTTATCATCGTGGACGAAGCGCAAAACCTATCCCGTCATGAAGTGAAAACGATCGTGTCGCGGGTGGGGGAAGGAAGCAAAATCATCCTGATGGGCGATCCCGAACAAATCGACCATCCGTATCTCGACGCGACGAGCAACGGCTTGACGTATATCGTCGAGAAATTCAAGGCCGAAAACATCAGCGGGCATATTACGCTGGAAAAAGGGGAGCGCTCCAAACTGGCCCAGTTGGCGGCCGATTTGCTGTAAAACGGGGCCGGGTAGCATAAAGTCCTGGATCATCTGCTCGTCATGAAGCATAGGATCCAGGGCTTTTGATCATTTCGGCCGGCTCTAGTCAAACATTTCCAATAAAAAGTAGGACAAGCGCCCTATCTTTTTGATAAACTATGGGGTGTGGGATGAACCATTTCTCCGAGGAGGCGGGGCCGATTTGAAGCGGAAAAATTATTGGTTTTTGTTTGCCATCCTGCTGCTGTCATTAACGAGCTTGTCGCAGGGCCAAAATTTGACGCCTGACAGCGGCCGCGGCGAAGAGAAAAAAACAAGCGTCTGGAATCCGCAGCCTACCTCGCCGCAGGATACGGATACCAAGCCGATCCGGGTGGCCACACACGTCAATGAATCCGATTTCAAGAAATTGCTCGATCTGAACGATGCTTTCGTCAGCGAAACCGGCATCAAGGTCGAAATAAAAAACATACCGTACGCCGATGCCTACCGTCAATTGACGGCGGCGATGAAGGTTGGCGACGGGCCGGATATCATGCTGGTCAACAGTCCGTGGATCCATCCGCTGGCGCTCGGCGGTTACATATTGCCTGCAGAATCCTATCAAAGCAGTACGACCGGAAGCGACGTGATCAGCCCGGTTTCCCAAATGCTTGAATGGAACGGTTACCAGTGGGGCGTTCCCCTGGACATGGACCCGTATGTGTTGGTTTGGCGGGGACAGAGCTCGCCGCCGGGGAGCGTTCGTCCTTTGCCGGGGGAAAAGGAATGGAAGGAGCTCGTAGCCAAGCTGGAAAGCCGTAAGGATAAAAAGACGATCGGCCTGCCTTCGGGAGACCCGTACGCCTTTGCCGCTTTCATGGGAGCGTTCGGGACAGAAAATGCTATAAATCCTTCCGACGAGGCGATTGATACCATCGAGAAATTCAGGCCATCCATCCAGTTCATCAGTGGCGAAGAAATGCAAAATGCCTGGTCAAGCTTGAGCGAAGGAGGACTCGCCTTGCTGTCCGTCCCTTACTCTGCTGCTTCCCAGGCGAATAAGGATCTGTTGGAGTTCCGGGTTCCTGAGCCGCTCTATGCGGCGAATCCGTTCCTGCTGCGCGGCCACTCCTTCGCCGTTTCTTCGCAGATCGAGGATCCCGGCAAAGCAGCCGGCTGGATCTCCTATATGACGTCGGATATGTCTCAGAAAATCTGGACGGATGCCACGGGAACTCTGCCTGTCCGAAAAAAAGCGTATACGCGGGACGTATTCTTATCCTCCGGACCGCCGCTTGCGCTTGACCGGCTGCTGCAGCCAAGCGCAGGCGGGGCTTTGGACCGTTCGCTGCAGTCCAAATGGAGCGAATTTGCCGCTGCCGCGAAGCTTTTCCTTTCGGGGAAAAGCACCGATCAGCAGTACAGGGACGCGATGAACGGCCGCCCCAAGGGCAAATCTTCGGAATGAAGGATCTGAACCTACATGGATAACTTCAAGGTCACATGCAGGACCTGATCCGTGCTGCTGACCTCCGTCGCTTTGACGAACGATACGATCTGCTGGGGATAAAAGCCCAGGTCAAATTCGCTTTCAAGCTGTCGGCAGGTCGTATCCGGAAGCTCAAGCCCGTTGAACACGAGTTTGTCGACATGGAACAGGATGGAGTTTTCAGGTTCGTTTTCGATGCTGTAATGCCCTTCGACCTGCAGGGTTAACGTGCCGCTTTTTCCTTCCGCAACGATTTTGTCGTCCCGGAAGCGGAAAGCGAAATTTTTGAACAACTCGTTTTTGCTGACCAGAAATTCGTTCAAATCCTTTTCCTGAATTTCGATCTTATACGTGGTGCCGTTCGTCCGAATGGCGCCTTTTTTGCTTTGGATAAATTCGGGCAGATCGTTCATGGCTGACGCGAGGGCCGAGAAGTAACGTTTTACCTCGTAGATGCCGATGTTTTCCCAATAATCCGTAAACTCCGAAATCATTTTTTTCATGGCCTCCGGATCGCTGCTGCCGGCAATGCCGCCGTCGAGTTCCTTTTGCAGCGCGAGCACGCGCTCTTTTTGCCGGATAAGGTTGTCTTTGATTCGTTCAAGCTGGTCGTAAGAGGCCTCAAGCCGCCGCTTCGTTTCTTTAATGCTTGCATACTCCGACTGGTAAGCGTCGAGCACGGCTTGGTCCTGATCCATGATCATTTCGTAAAAATTATATATTTCGATCAGTTCGCCGATGTTTTGGGCTGAAAAAAGGATCGTGAACAGATTATCCCTTTCGCCCATATAATAGGCCCGAATGACGGCGCCCGCGCGCTCTTGGCGGTTCTTGATTTGGTCCTCCTTGCTTTCGAGCCGGTCTTGAAGTTCGTCGATTTCTTTTTGCGTTTTTCCCTGCTGGCTTGCGATGCGTTCGATTTCATGGTCGATTTCCACGATCGACAGCCCTTTTTGCAGCAATTGCTGCTGCTCCGCATCCTCCGGCATGACCGGATCGGCCAAAAGCGTTCGCTGCGGATGCAGCAGGGAGAGGAGCAAAATCGGCACGATCAAAACCAACAGCCGTTTTTGCCTTAAGATGCCCTTCACAGATCTTCCCCCCTCCAGGCAAGACTTGAACAACATGATTGCCAGTCCCATTGTAAAATATATGCTTGCATCATCCATTTCATAATCCCGTTTGTCGTTTAAGTCCAAAGGGAAATGAAATCATTCATCTTTTTTTGTCTTAGGCGCGAAAAGGCGGGAAGCAAAGAAAAAAGACGGTCCGGCAACGGTGTCGGATCGTCTCTTTTTGGTAATTCTTCTAACCATTGATCGGGAACCCAATTACAGCGGCAGACCCATTTTGAAGACTGTCCAGTAGCTGAAACCGGTAAATGTCACGATCATATAGCCCCAGAAGAGATAAATATAGGTTTTTTCCGTGAATTTCAGATAACCCAAAATCATGAAAAAGGCCGTCTGCACGAAAAACAGCAGCGCCATCTCCACCATGTCTCCGGCAAATGCCATCAAACCGATCGCGAGCGTAAAGAAGCCAAGTACTCGAAACATGCGTGCCACGTAAGTTATCCCCCTCTCTTATGTACGGTCGTAGCTTTACTACACATCATTATAACGTTATCCCAAAAAGGTGTAAACGAAAAGTGATGAACAATTGTGAATTTTTTTCATTCCCTTCTCCTTATTGTGATCATTGATATGGAAAGTATTCAAGGCATGCAAGGCGAAGTTAAATTTCCGGCAGGCGAAGTATGAGCCCCTTGAAATTTGGCAATACAATTTAGTATCAAATAGATTCTATGAACTCTATGAGAAGCATAGAAATGAAAATAAGCAGCTGTTATACCTCATCAAACCATACAGAAACCAAGGGGTTTGAAGACGGTTATTTTAGGATGTTGTTAGGAGGGTTTTGTTGCATGACAGCAGTTAGACAAGATGCGTGGAGCGCCGAAGATGATCTTATTTTGGCGGAGGTGACCTTAAGGCATATCCGCGAGGGGAGCACGCAGCTGGCCGCATTCGAAGAGGTCGGCGAAAAAATCGGCAGGACTCCCGCCGCTTGCGGATTCCGCTGGAACAGCTGCGTCCGCAAAAAGTACGAAGAAGCCATCAGTTTGGCGAAATCACAGCGGCAAAAACGAAGCTATTACAAAAAACAACCCGCAAATACCGGGCTGCAGGTTGCAGGCCTTGGACTCGAAGCAGAGGCCGGATATTACAAAATGGAGGGCGCTAGCGAAGAATCGCTATCCATCGACGCCGTTATCCGTTTTTTGCGCCAGTGGAAAGGGAATTTGCAGGAAAACGGCCGCCAGCTGAAAATGCTCGAGAAGGAACTCCGCGAAAAAGAAGAAGAGATCGCCAATTTGAGAAGAATCAACGAGCAATTGAGCAAGGAAGTCAATGAGGTTCAGACGGACTACCGGGTTGTTAATGACGATTACAAAGCGCTGATCCAGATCATGGACCGGGCGCGCCGGCTTGCTTTCTTGACGGAAGAAGAGGAAGAGCTCAAAACCCGCTTTAAAATGGACGCAAACGGCAATCTCGAACGCATTGAATAGGCGTTAAAATCATCAAGCCATAACCCGAAGCACCCGTCCGGAACAGCTGGGACAATCAGCGCCCGAACGGGTATTTTCGCGCGGGTGGAGCGTACGCGAAGAAGTCTGTGCTGAAGAAGCATCAGACTTTTTTCTCGTTTCGGGGACCTGCCTTGGGTATAATGGCGATAGCGGGATGGAACGGACTTCCCGATCAAACAAACATGACAAACAGGTGGCGATAAACGATGATCATCGATCTGATCGGGGGCGGCTCCCTCGGGTTGTTATACGGCGGAAAACTTGCCGCAACAGGCGCGCAAGCACGGATTTGGTGCCGAACGGCCGAGCAGGCCGACAGGCTTGCTTCCCAAGGAATCGCGATTCGAAATACAGCCGGCGCGCTCGAAACGCGGGCGTTGCCCGGCTCCTTTGCGACGGGAGCCTTGAGCGAGTTTGCCGAAGCTTGGAGCAAGAAGCCGGGACGCTGGCTTTTTCTTATGACCAAACAGAAGGATACCGAAGAGGCCTGCTTGATGTCGGCCGGGAGACTCGCGCCCGTCAAGGCGATCGAAAACCCGCCGGGCGTGGTCTGTTTCCAAAACGGATACGGGCATATGGAGCGGCTGGAGAAGCTGCTTCCAGGCTGGCCGCTCTATGCGGCCGTGACGACGGAGGGAGCGAAACGGACCGGAGCGAACGAAGCGGTTCACGCGGGAGCGGGAACGACATGGATCGGGGCGTGGGGACAGAAACGAATGGGGCAAATGGAGGATCGTCCCGAAGAAATGGTTCGAATGCTGCAAAAAGCAGGATTTTCGGCAATTTTAGCGAATGACATCGATAGAAGAATTTACCGAAAGCTGTTGACCAATTCGGTCATCAATCCGCTGACCGCGCTGTGGAATATCCGGAACGGGGAGCTGCTCGATTCATCCGAGCGCATGCAGGCGATGAGGATGCTGCTCGACGAGGCGCTTGCCGTTTATGACGCGTGCGGGATTGCTTGGGAAGAAGACGTTTGGGACCAAATCCTGGAGGTGTGCAGGGCCACGGCAGGCAATACGTCCTCGATGCTGAAGGATGTCCAAAGCGGAACGGAAACCGAAGTTGACTGGATCAACGGGGCGGTGACCGGTTTGGCGAAACAAGCCGGTATCCGGGCTCCGTTCCATGAGCTTATCGTCGGTTTGGTAAAAGGATTGTCGATTCGAGAGGAGTGATTCATTTGGATTTTCTGAAAAATTCGTTTATCTTTTTGAGCATTCTCCCCTTTTTTCCTTTTTTGATCGTATACTTTGTCCATTATCGGTGGAAACATAACAAAAAAGCTTCGCTCAAACTGGCGATGGATGTAACGACCCTGTTTTTGATCATCTCGGTTTCAGCGCTGTTCAATCTTACTTTTAATTCCAGTTTCGGCTTTTATCTCATTTTGCTGCTGTTGCTGATTGGCGTCGGCCTTGTCGGCAGCGCGCAGAACCGTCTGAAGGGGAGGCTTGACATCCAAAAAATGGCGAAACTGATCTGGCGGATGTCCTTTGTCATTATGAGCTTTAGTTACCTTTTATTTACAATTATTGGTATCGTTAAATACATATTCATAACAATGTCATAAAAAATATACAGAAAGAAATTCGGCCATTACAGCATCATGTTTAAATCCGCAGGCTGATTAACTTTAAACTAGGGTATAGATTTTTTTGACCACTGGTTGTATAATCATTAACCATATACTTAATAACCTTAGGGGGGATTACATCATGAGAAGGAAAACACTATTAACCCTGCTAACGATGCTCCTTGTTGTGGGAACCGTTCTTGCGGGCTGCGGCTCGAAGAACGCCGGCGGCGGCTCCAAGGAAAATGCCTCCGCTGCCAAAGATCAAATACTCCATATGAACCTCAGCGCCGAACCGCCGACGTTTGACCCGGCGCAAGCGCAAGATTCCCAGGCTCATACCGTGCTGAACATGATGTACGAAGGCCTGGTCCGCTTGGACGAAAACAGTAAACCAGTCCCTGGCGTAGCCGAAAAATGGGATATTTCCTCCGATGGACTGAAGTATGTTTTCCACCTCCGCAAAGATGCGAAATGGAGCAATGGCGACCCTGTAACGGCGAAAGATTTCGTCTTTGCATGGCAGCGCGTGCTCGATCCGAACACGACGCCCGCTCCGCCGTATGCATACCAGTTGTATTACATTAAAGGTGCCGAAGAATACAACAACAAAAAATTGACCGATTTCAATCAAGTAGGCGTAAAAGCGACCGACGACTATACGCTGGAAGTCACGCTGAAAAATCCGACGCCTTACTTCCTTGGCCTGACTTCGTTCTATACGTTCTATCCGGTTCACCAATCCGTGAAGGACAACGCGAAATGGGCGGCCGACCCAAAAACGATGATCACCAACGGTCCTTTCACGCTAACGACTTGGACGACCGGCCAAAAAATCGAAGTGACGAAAAACGCAAACTATTGGGATAACAAAGACATCAAGCTGAACAAAATCACGATGTCCCTTTCCAACAGCGGCGCAACCGAGCTTTCGAGCTACAGAAGCGGGCAGCTGGATTACGCAGGCATGCCGAACGGCGAAATTCCTACAGACCAAATGCCTGCCGTGAAGAAACAACTTCAAAACGAGCTGAACCTGAAACCGATCGGCAGCGTGTACTACTATCAGTTCAACGTGACCGCGAAACCGTTCGACAACGCGAAAATCCGCAAAGCTTTCGCGATGGCGATCAGTCGTCAAGAGATCGTAGACAAAGTGACGCAAAGTGAAGAGAAGCCGGCATTCGGATTCGTGCCTCCGGGCATTGCGGGCGAAAAAGAAGAGTTCCGCACCGAGCATAAAGACGATTACTACACCGAAAATATGGACGAAGCGAAGAAACTGCTGCAAGAAGGCATGAAAGAAGAAGGTTACACGACGCTTCCGCCGGTAACCCTGATTTACAACTCCAGCGAAAAGCATAAGAAAATTGCGCTTGCCGTTGCGGACATGTGGAAAAGAAACCTTGGCGTCAACGTTCAGACGGAAAACCAAGAATGGGGCGTCTTCCTCAAAAACCGCAGAAGCTTGAACTACCAAATCGCGCGTGCCGGCTGGAGCCCTGACTACAACGATCCGATGACGTTCTTTGACCTCTGGACTTCGAAGAGCGGCAATAACGACATCGGCTTCAAAAACAAAGAATACGACGCGCTTGTCAGCGACGCGCTTGCGTCTTCCGACAACGCAAAACGCATGGACGATTTCGTAAAAGCAGAAAAACTTTTGATTCAAGATCAACAAGTGCTGTTACCGATTTACTATTACACCAACGTAGCACTGATCAAACCGAACCTTAAAGGTGTTATTATTGATTACGCGGGTGGCGTAGACTTTACGCGCGCTTATTTCGAGTAAAAGTTAGTGTAAAATGGGAAGGTAATTCGGGATATGTATGTGGGTCATCCATATATATCCCGTTTTTTTTGCACGTGATATTGCTTGAGGTAGATATTTCTTCAATTAGTAATAAATAGATTGGACAAAAGTGCCTCGGATTCTTTAAAATCGAATTATATCGATAATTGTCGAAAAATGTAGAATAAAATTGCGGGGAGGGTTAAATCGGGCATGGTTCGTTATGTAGCCAACAAGTTCTTTTACATGCTGGTGTCGTTGTTCATTTTGATATCAGCCACCTTTTTTCTGATGAAAGCCATACCCGGGGATCCTTTTATGTCCGAGAAGAAGGTTCCGCCTGAGATCCAAGCCCGTCTCATGGAGCAGTACGGTCTCGATAAACCGGTATATGTGCAATATTTTAAATATTTGGGCGATATTGCCACGGGAGATTTCGGCATATCGATGAAGCACCAAAACCAAGAGGTTACGGATATTATCCTGCAAACCTTTTCGGCTTCCCTGAAGCTCGGCCTGATTGCGATCGTCATTTCGGTCATTATCGGGATTTTGCTCGGGATGCTCGCGGCCCTTTACCACCGAAAGCTGATCGACAACGTGGCGATGATCCTCGCCGTACTGGGCATTGCGGTACCGAGCTTCGTGCTTGCGTCCCTGATCCAGTTTGTTTTCGGCGAAAAGCTCGGATGGTTCCATGTCATGGGCTTTGACGGCCCTCTGGATTATGTTCTGCCCGTCGCGGCATTGTCTGCGCAACCGATTGCCTTCATCGCGCGTTTGACGCGTTCGAGCATGCTTGAAGTGCTGCATGCCGATTATATCAAGACAGCCAAAGCCAAAGGCTTGAACTGGATGGCGATCATGTTCAGACACGTCATCCGCAACGGCATTCTGCCTGTGGTAACGTACATCGGTCCGATGACCGCCAATATCATTACGGGTTCCGTCGTCATCGAACAGATTTTCGGCATCGGCGGGATCGGCAAAGTGTTCGTCGAATGCATCACGAACCGGGATTACACGATGATCATGGGCGTGACCATTTTCTACGGCGTGCTGCTCATGCTTGCGCGTTTTATTACGGATATCGTTTATGTGCTGGTTGATCCTCGCATCAAATTGACCGGCGGGAAGGAGGGATAACGGTGGCAGCGAATGAGACAACTTTCACGAGCGTGAACGCGGAGCTGACGCCGGAAGACTTCCGCAAAATCGGCGTCGATGAAAAGCAGGCCGAGATCATTCAGCGGGAGAGCATTTCCGCGTGGAAAGACGCTTGGCAGCGGCTGTGCAAAAACAAAATGGCGATGGCCAGCCTGGTCGTGCTGCTGCTGATCGTCCTGGCGGCGATTTTCGGCCCGATCTTCGCGAATTTCGATTCTTCGACCAACGACCTGCTGAACACGAACCAGCCGCCGTCCAAAGAGCACTGGTTCGGAACCGACGATTTGGGGCGCGACATGTTCGTCCGGACCTGGATGGGCACGCGGATTTCACTCATCGTCGGTTTGGCCGCGGCGCTGATCGATTTGCTGATCGGGGTTATCTACGGCGGGATTATGGGTTATTTCGGCGGACGCGTGGACGCCGTCATGAATAAATTTTCGGAGGTCTTGTACTCCATTCCTTATATGCTCGTTACGATTTTGCTGCTGGTTGTATTCGAACCGAGCATCGGCACGATCATTTTGGCCCTCACGATTACGGGGTGGATCAACATGTCGTGGATCGTGCGCGGCGAAATCATGCAGCTCAAAAACCGGGAGTTCGTGCTTGCTTCCCGTTCCATGGGCGCAGGCTCCGGCCGGCTTCTGTTCCGGCATTTGCTGCCGAACGCGGTCGGGCCGATCATCGTCACGCTGACGCTGTCCGTGCCGAACGCGATTTTCTCCGAAGCGTTCCTGAGCTTCCTGGGTCTCGGGGTGCAAGCTCCAAGAGCGTCGCTCGGTTCGATGATCAACGACGCGTTGACGGGCTGGATGTATTATCCTTGGCGGATGCTCTTCCCGGCGATCATTATCAGCTTGACCATGCTTGCATTTAATATTTTCGGAGACGGCCTCCGCGATGCGCTCGATCCGAAACTGAAATAACAGGAGGTGAGATCATGGATCCGATTTTACAAGTAAAAGACCTGCATGTCTCCTTTAAGGTCAAGGGCGGAGAGGTGAAAGCCGTTCGCGG
>Ga0180220_1001757_pt1 | contig 15247 bp, 14 predicted proteins | sample eDN5th37CBELigBY_FD_151335 | JGI IMG/M metagenome (GOLD analysis project Ga0180220, IMG submission 151335) | Enriched backyard soil microbial communities from Emeryville, California, USA - eDNA 5th pass 37_C BE-Lig BY (version 2) (version 2) | ecosystem: Environmental > Terrestrial > Soil >... | reverse complement strand
TTGTTAATCGAAATTAACGTTGGCACGCTTGGTTTTGTTTAGTTTTCAAAGATCATTTTGTTTTGTCGTTCGTTAGAAGCGACTTTATTAATATAACATTTCTATCCCGGATCGTCAACAGCTTTTTTAAAAAACTTTTTCCAATCAAGTTAGAGTCAAAAACATCGCCGCTGAATACATAAGTAACAGCGACGAATAATAATATATCATCTACAAAAACCTAAGTCAATACTTTTTCTCAACAAAATAAACTCTATGGAAAACACCTTTTCCTTTTGTTTGTTGTCTTTCTATAGATACATACTTCTTCTCAACTAGAAACTCTAATAAAACACTTAAGTCCACGGAGTAATGTTTTAACTCAGGGTGATGATATAATTCGTGAAAGTACCACGAGTCTCTCTCAGACATAATAGATAAGATATGTCCTGCTCCATCTTCCGTTTTTGAGTGGATTAGAAAATCACTTGCTAGAAATAGAAGCTCTAATCTTTTTTCAAGAGATTCTTCCCCTTCAATTAGTTCCTTATATAACTTATAGATCTGGGGCTCGATTTGTTTTACCTGATTCCAAACTGTTACTTCAGGATAATATCCTCGATCAATTACCTCTAATCTCGCTAAGTGATGCAGGGCATGAACAATATGGTTGAACGTATCTAATAGCTGGTTTGATTCAAACAAAACCTTTCCTTCTAAATAACGTCGAATGAGCTTTGCGAATTCAATCCCCATTTTTAACTTTCTCTCGGCAAATGGAAATGTTCTCAGGTGCTCAACTAACCCGGCTATGTATTCATTTCGGTCGAAAAGGACCTTTCCATTCAATACCCAATCAACCATCCTTCTATTTGTTCCCAAAAGAATGGATTGATTTACATCATCTTTTGACATAACAGTTAATGAAGCTTTTTTATCTTCGTATTCATAATGCTTTACATATAAAGGTTGATCCAGTTCCTTCACAATCACTAATAATGCTACATCGAAATTATCAGTTAAAGGTGAAGTTTGATTTCTTTTTTCAATCATGATGACTGCTAGTGTATTTGGGTGACTTGCACGTTCTTGGTAAATTGGACGGAGAATATTTTCCATCAACATCGTCCTCCATTATATGGGCTTTAATATTGTTTCTACATGAGTGTTCAAAAACCCTCTCAAATTAAATTGAGTTTCTTTTACTCTTTAATAGAACAAATAAGTAATAACGTAACACAGTATATACATCTTAAAACTAGTACCAAAAAAATATCATTTCTGATAATATTAAAAAGCATAAGCCTGGAAAGCGCTAAACTCTCTTCACTTGTCATAAGGAGGTTAAAATATGGCTCGTAAATATACAAGTAAGATTAATAAAATAAGAACTTTTGCTTTAAGCTTAATCTTTGTAGGATTTATCATTATGTATTTCGGTGTTTTCTTCCGAACGAATATGTGGGTTATGACGATCTTTATGATGCTGGGTATGCTGTCGATCATTGCTAGTACGGTCGTTTATTTTTGGATTGGCATGCTGTCAACAAAAGCTGTTCAAGTTATATGTCCCTCTTGCGAAAAACCAACCAAGGTCTTAGGTCGTGTTGATATGTGTATGTATTGCAAAGAGCCTCTTACATTGGATAAGGAACTCGAAGGAAAAGAGTTTGATGAAAACTATAATAGAAAAAAGACAAAATAAAACACATAGAAAAGAACGGCTGTATTTTGCCGTTCTTTTTTTCAAATCATGCAAAAAACAAGCTAAAATCTAGCTTGTTTTAATGTGTTTCTTTCTTTTCACAGCTATTGCACAAACCGTAGATTTCCATACGGTGGTGACTTACCTTAAATCCCGTAACATGTGCAGCTAAAGCCTCAACTTCATCAAGTCCTGGATAAGAGAAATCAACTATCTTTCCACAACTCTCACAAATGACGTGATAGTGATCAGACGTTACAAAATCAAAACGACTTGATGCATCGCCATACGTTAATTCCTTAACAAGTCCAACTTCACGAAATACCCTTAGGTTGTTATAAACTGTAGCAACACTCATATTAGGGAATTTTCCTTCTAACGCTTTATATATATCATCGGCTGTAGGGTGTGTCATGGAATCGACCAAGAATTCAAGTATAGCATGACGTTGAGGTGTAATGCGTACTCCAGTTTGTTTCAGGGTATCTAATGCATCCTTTAATTGATGTTCAGACATCCGCCATGCACCTCACTTCTATAGAAATTCTTACATTATAATATTTATAAATAGTGTACATTGTTACTAAGACTTTTGTCAAACGTTCTTTATACAATGTATTATTTACGGCAATTTTTCATTCATGCCTATGTTTGAAATTAATATCTTTTGCTAAGCGAAATTTTATTTTTCATCTCTGTATATTCTTTTCGTAAATAATGGCCTAGGTTGTATTTAAAAATCTCCATTGCCCTAGGTACGTATCTTTTTGTAATTCCAGATAGATGGGGGGTAATCGTGACATTTTCCATATCCCACAACTCATGTTCCGCTGGCAGTGGCTCTTTTTCGAATACATCTAATACCGCATGCATGGAGCTGTTTGTTTTTAGAACCTCTATGAGATCCCTTTCAACGACCACGTCACCTCTTCCAATATTGATAAACACTGACTTCTCTTTCATATTTGTGAAAAATTCCTTATTTAGAAGCCCTTTTGTGTGATTTGTACTAGGAAGAATGGAAATAACAAAATCGGCTTTTGACAATGGGTCTTTTACCTCATCCATTTTATACGTTTTATCAAAATGGTCAACTGCTCTTCCGTCACTATTCACTCCCAGCACTTCCATACCGAATGCTTGGGTTAATTTGGCAGTGGCCGTCCCGATTGCCCCTGTTCCGATAATGAGGACAGTTTTCTCATACAGCTCTTCCATTCTGACACGACGATCCCATTTATGTAATCGCTGATTTTCACTTAATACGTCTGCTTGGCGTGAAACTTGAAGCATCATGGCGATACTATATTCTGCCATCGGAATCGCATGGACACCTTTTGCATTCGTCACTAAAACATCACGCTCTTCAAGTGCAGAAAAAGGAAGCCTGTCTATACCAGCAGATGCCACCATCATCCACTTCAACTTTTTTGCCAAATGAATATGTTCCTCTGTTAGATCCTCTCCATACGTAAGGATAATATCTGCTTCTGGCAGCAAATCAACTGCATCACTTATTTTTCTATCATGATAAAAAGTCACATGAGGAAAAGATTGATCGAAATCCTCTTTCAAGTAATCTGGTAGTTTAACCGTTGATAAAACCTTCACAATTTTGTTCCCCTTTTTGTATATTCTAGATTTTATAAAAACTTGCAATTCTCAAGCACTGATTAGGAAAAACTAAGTTTTATTTTCATTTGTTTTTTGCACAGAATCTATTCGGTTGATTGGAGCGAAGGTGCGAGACTCCTGTTCAGAAATGCGGAAGCGCCTGTTTAGCCTAGGGCAAATAAGAAGCTCTTGAATAGAAGACGTTCTTTGTCTTCAATTCAAGAGGGGCTAGGCGCTGGAGCAAGACACGGGTGCAGCGTGACAGGTGAGACCCCGGATGCGTTTACGCTGAGGAGGCTCACCGCCCACCCCACGGAAAGCGAGCATCCTGCAGCTCCAATCAACCATCCGCAAGCCTAATTATAAGGCAACAAATTTTTACGATAACAAACTAAAAAAGAGTGCGGAGCAATAGTCCGCACTTCCAATCCGGCGCTAACATTTGAGGAGGTAATGCCTTCCCTATACTTTACGCACAATTTACCAATTTGGCTGGACGTTTGCCTTACGTTTAAAAAATAGGCTAAAAACTTATTTCAAGTTTTCTTTATTCAATCCTGCTAGCTCTGGGAGAACAAATTGACCATCTTTTCGAATAAGCACATCATCAAAATAAATTTCTCCTCCACCGTATTCCGGTCTCTGGATTAACACCATATCCCAATGAATAGCAGATTTATTTCCGTTATTGGCTTCCTCATATGCCTCACCTGGCGTAAAATGAAGACTTCCACAAATCTTCTCATCAAACAAGATATCACCAATCGGCTCTTCTATATATGGGTGGAAACCTAATGCAAATTCTCCTATATACCTTGAGCCCTCATCAGTATCAAGGATTTCATTCAATTTTTCTGTTTGATCTGAAACCGCATCAACGATTTTTCCATTTTCAAAAGTGAGTTTTACATCTCTGAACGTCATTCCATGGTATGGACAAGGTGTGTTAAACGAAATCGTGCCATTTACCGACTCTTTTATCGGGGCAGTAAAGATCTCTCCGTCAGGTACATTCGCTTCTCCTGTACAGGGGATGACTGGAATTCCTTTGATGGAGAACTGTAAATCTGTACCGGGTCCTGTGATTCTTACCTGATCTGTTTTTTCCATGAGCTCCTTTAATGGCTTCGCAGCACTTGCCATTCTGTCATAATCGATTGTACTAACATTAAATAGATAATCTTCAAATGTGCTTGTACTCATTTTGGCCTTCTGAGCTAAACCTTTCGTCGGGTAATTCAATAGCACCCATTTACGTTGATTCACATAGAATTCTGATACAGGCTTCATGATTTCTCCGCGGAGCTTGTGCTTTTCCATCGGAACTTCCGACATTTCTGCATCATTTTCTTCTCCGATAATGATAATGACAGCATCCACATCTTGATAGATTTGCATTTGCCATTTGGCTTGTGTTTCTAGTTGTTCTTTTTGATAGTTTTTTGCTAGATGCAGTGTAATTTCATCATCAAGAATATCCACATAAGGATATGCCCCAATAGAATAAGCTTGATCAATAATCTCTGTTATTAGCGGTTTTGTATTTAGGTGCCCCCTAATTAACACTCTTTCTCCCTTTTTCACTTTTACTGAGTGATTTAATAAGACTGCGGCAAGTTTTTTTATTCTCTCGTCTCTCATTATGACACCTACTAATCATTAAGATTGAATTTCTTTTATGTAATTCAACGCTTCTTCGACATGGTCTTTTACTTTTACCTTTCTCCATTCTTTGATGATTTTCCCCTCTGGATCAATAATAAAAGTTGAGCGTTCAATCCCCATATATTCTTTTCCGAAGTTTTTCTTTAACTTCCAAACGCCAAAAGCTTCCGCTAACTGATGTTCATCATCAACTAATAGTTGAAAAGGCAAGTCGTGTTTCTCTTTAAATTTTTGATGTTTTTCCTGTGGGTCAGGACTTACCCCAACAATGACTGCATTTACGTCTGCAAAGCTTTGATGCTGATCGCGAAAATCACATGCCTCAGTTGTACATCCTGGTGTCATATCCTTTGGGTAAAAATATAAAACAACGTATTTCCCTTTATAATTTTCTAAATTCACCTTTTCTCCATTATCTGCTACTAATTCAATATTAGGTACATGACTACCAACTTCAATTGTCATACATATCCCTCCAACAAATATATTCTTTCTTAAGCGTAACCAACTTTTCGTCATCCTACAACTCTGAACTACTTCTCAATCCCGATGACAGTACGCGCTAAGAAGACAGCCGGAAGAATATATCCAATCAAAGCCTCAATCACAGCCAGAAAACGTCCAATTCCAACAGGCACAATATCCCCATACCCTACCGAAAACAACGTTACGGCACTGAAATATAAAGAGGTTAAAAGAGAATCAAAGTAGGTTCCGGTTACAGGATATCCCCCTTCTTGCAAGACTGGAATATTACTCTGCAAGCAAATCAAATAAATGACTCCAAACCCTAGCAAGAGAGATATATATAGGTACGTAATCATAATAATCGTTTCAAAAGATAAAAAATTCTTCTGGAAGCAAACAATGACAACACTTTTAAAACTCATAAAGATACAAACTACGATACAAATACAGAAGAATAGACCCACACAATTCACATCCTACCTTGCATGTCCTCTTTACACTATATACACGCAAAGGCATTGTTATGAAAAATAAATAGGGTTGCCCTATCAACTTTTAGGACAACCCTTCTATCAATTTTAATTCCCGGCACCTCTATACCTTTTTACCCCCTGGTTCCATAAGAAGACAGAGAGGATAAAGAATCCAACCCCTATCACAGGAGTTAAAAATGAATACATATACCATTCTTCTTTATTAAGGAAGTATGCTGCTGGATACACTCCTACAAATGCGAATGGGAGGATCCATGTTAAAACAAAGCGAATAACAGAATTATAAATATCAACCGGATAACGGCCATAGTTTCCGATATTATACATCATCGGCATGAGGGAAGTACGAGCGTCAGACCAGAATCCAATACTAGCTAACGAAACAAAGATTCCCGCATAAACAAGTGCTCCGCTTATCACAAAAAGAATAAACAGGATGATGTCAAACCAATGAAAGCTAAGACCAAGTTGAATTGAAGCATATCCCATAATAACAATCCCCGTGATGGCTCCAAACAAGGATTCCAGCTCCATTCGTTCTAATACAACTTGAAAGAGGCTGTGGATTGGCCTTGTTAAGATCCGATCCATTTCTCCTTTGACAATATACCGTTCATTAAAATCCCAAATATTAAAAAACGCTCCAAAAATAGCATAAGGCACTAAGAAAAACCCATAAATAAATATGATTTCATCACGATTCCAGCCGCTTAAAAACTGTGTATGGCCAAACACAACCAGAATAAAGACTAGATTTGTTACTTGAAACAACATATCTGAGAGCAGCTCCACAACCATATCTGCTCTGTATTGCATTCTTGTTTTCATGTATTGTCCTACATATTGGGTAAACATTGAAAAATAAAACATCTCATCATCCTCCCTGAATGATCATTCGTTTTTTTGCTATAACCCATAGAACTTGAATTGGGAGGAGTAACACAATTGCCCAAAAGCCTTGTAACAGAATGGCTTGAAGAACTTCATTTCCTTTTATCCCTTCAGTAAAAATCATACTAGGAATATAGCTAATCGCTTGAAATGGGAAATACACCATAATATCCTGAGCCCACACCGGATAAAAGCTAATCGGTAATAGCAACCCTGAGAAAAGGTCAATGATCACACGTTTCGCTCTCATTAATCCATCATTATTAAACAGGAAGAATGTCAGCATGCCCGTAATTAAGTTGATTTGGGTATTGACGATAAAACTAAACATTAGTGAACTCGCAAATAAAAGCCATGTGATGCCATTTGTTGAAAACTCCATCGGAAACACAAGCGCCACAATGACCATCCCTGGAATAGAGAAAAATACTAAGCGAAAAATCCCTTCTCCAAAAGCCTGCATCGTTTTCATACCAAGGTAGTTATAAGGTCTTATTAGTTCAACCGCTACTTTTCCTTCTTTAATCTCAAGCGCAATTTCACGGTCAATATTATTAAAATAAAAAGCTCTAGCCATCCACGATACCGCGACATACGTTGTCATCTGAACAGCAGACAAGCCTTCGATCGATTCTTTCCCGCCATATATGGCTGTCCACAAAAAATAATAGGCACCTATATTAATGCTATAAATCAAAATTCCGCTGTAATAATTCGTTCGATACGCCAGCATCATTAAAAAGCGGATTCTTATCATTTCGATATATTTATCCATGTTTTCACCTCAGCTTGAAAGGGCCTCTCCTTTTTCATATATATTTCGAATCACTTCTTCAGTAGAAATCTCCTTCACACTCAAATCTGTAATTGGATGAGTCCCTACTACTCGGCCAATTAACTCAGACATTTGAGTTTCCTTATCACTAACGAATGCATTCCAAGTGTTTAATTTGTCTCCCTTTTGCCAGATCACATCAAGATCCTGAGTTAAGAAGCTAAGCTGTTCTTCAAGTACTTCTTGCTCAAATTGAAATTCAATTTGCTTTCCTTCTCCCCAATGGGAACGCAGCTTAGCTAACTCTCCATCATAAATGACCTTTCCTTCATCAAGCATAATGACCCGCTCGCAAAGTGCCTCAATATCTGAAAGGTCATGAGTTGTCAGGAGAATCGTTGTTTTATATTTTTCATTCATTTCTTTTAAGAATTGACGGATTTTAAGCTTCACCAGAACATCAAGCCCGATTGTTGGCTCATCTAAAAATAGTAATGGCGGATTATGAATAAGGGCTGCTGCTAATTCACATCTCATTCGTTGTCCAAGTGACAGTTTTCGGACAGGCTTATCCAGCAAAGGTCCAATATCAAGCGTGTCAATAACATGTTCCATGTGCTCGTTATAATCTTCATCAGACACTTTATATACTTTCTTTAATAAGCGGAATGACTCTTGTACGGCGATATCCCACCACAATTGTGAGCGCTGGCCAAATACGACCCCGATTGATTTGACAAATTGCTCACGCTCTTTATGAGGATTCATCCCATTGACAAGAACTTGACCTGAGGTTGGGGTTAAAATGCCTGTTAGCATTTTAATTGATGTTGATTTCCCAGCACCATTTTCACCAATATATCCGACCATTTCTCCCTGCTTCACGGTAAATGTCACGTCATTAACAGCAGGAATCGTTTTGTATTGTCTATTTAATAAATCACGAAACGCGCCCTTTAAACCTTGTCTGCTCGAGTACGATTTAAATTCTTTACGCAATTCTTTTACTTCAATGATATTTGTCATTTTTCTCCCTCCAAGTTTCGTCACAACTTATTAGTTTATCTAAAATGATGGTATACAACAAATGGTAAGCACCTAATTTTGTTGATATTTCCTGATTCGTGATAGAATAATACGAGACTTCCATCAATAGGGGGTGCTTTTTGTCGCCCACTAATGATGTACTAAAGACTTATCACGCTAAAAACGCCACGTCCTGTGGCTTAGCCCGACTAGGACATCCTGTCATTTGTCGGATCTTTACGGGCAGTTATCCCCCACCTAACTTCTTTGCTTCTCTAGAATCTTGAGGCGGGGGTGATAAACCATAATCTTTTCAACTTCACATAGTTAGCAGGAGGATATGATGAATTTTACAAAATCACAAGAATTACACGAAGAAGCATTACAACATATTGTAGGCGGAGTAAACTCCCCTTCTCGTTCTTATAAAGCTGTTGGCGGAGGTTCACCTGTTGTGATGGAAAGAGCAAAAGGCGCGTATTTCTGGGATGTTGATGGCAATAAGTATATCGATTACTTAGCAGCATACGGCCCAATTATTACAGGACACGCTCATCCACATATTACAGAGGCAATTACAAAGGCAGCTGAAACCGGTGTTCTATACGGTACCCCAACTCCACATGAGATTACATTTGCTAAGATGTTGAAAGAAGCGATGCCAGCCATGGATAAGGTTCGTTTTGTAAACTCTGGGACAGAGGCTGTTATGACTACAATTAGGGTCGCACGCGCCTACACTGGCCGCGATAAAATCATTAAATTTGCCGGATGTTACCACGGACATTCAGATCTTGTTTTGGTTGCAGCCGGGTCAGGCCCTTCCACTTTAGGAACTCCTGATTCAGCTGGTGTTCCTAAAAGCATTGCCAAAGAAGTGATTACTGTCCCATTCAATGAAATCGAACCATTGAAGGAAGCTTTAGATAAATGGGGAGATCAAGTTGCAGCGATCCTTGTTGAACCAATTGTAGGGAACTTTGGAATTGTCGAGCCTAAGCCGGGATTTTTACAGGAAGTAAATGAGTTAGTTCACCAAGCAGGTGCTTTAGTCATTTATGATGAAGTGATCACTGCTTTCCGCTTCATGTATGGAGGTGCTCAGGATTTACTTGGTGTTTATCCAGATCTAACAGCACTAGGGAAAATCATTGGCGGCGGCCTTCCAATAGGAGCATATGGCGGTAAAAAAGAAATTATGGAGCAAGTCGCACCATTAGGACCTGCTTATCAAGCTGGTACAATGGCTGGTAACCCTGCTTCAATCCTTTCTGGAATTGCTTGTCTGGAAGTTTTGAAACAAGAGAATGTCTACGAAAACCTAGATAAATTAGGAGCCATTCTTGAAGAAGGAATATTACAACACGCTCGTACATATAATATTCCGATCACGATCAACCGACTTAAAGGCGCTTTAACGATCTACTTTACGAATGAAAAAATATCCAACTATGAACAAGCAGAAAACACGGACGGTGAGATGTTCGCAAAATTCTTTAAGCTAATGCTTAACCAAGGCATTAACCTTGCTCCTTCTAAATATGAGGCTTGGTTCTTAACAACCGCCCATACCGAAGAGGATATCCAAGTAACATTAAAAGCTGTTGAACAGGCATTTAGCCAGTTAAAATAGAAAAGCAGAAGCGTATAGGTGCTAGAGCTAGACACTATAATAAATTTTATACTTTCTTATTTTGAAAAGAAGAGGAAGACTCCTTTTAAGGGTGCAGCCCTAGAGTCAACCTCTTCCTTTTTCATATAAGGGTATTGTCAGAAAATATGAACGATTTACATTTTTGTAAAATGGGGTAAATACTTCTTGTAATAGGGAATAAAAGGCTGTATAGTACGATATTGATTTATAAGAAAAGCGCAAGCGCCTTGGTCATCGCCGTACAAAATGGAGGAGCATCGACTAAAGATTTACGAAACACGGTAAGCGAAGCGAACCGATGTTGACTTATCGTAGGGAGATGATCTGAAGTTTGATAGGCGATAGGCGCTGGAGTTAGACACCAAAACTTAGTACAAAACTTATAAATTCTGATACTACAAAAAATACTCCTTCAAAGAGTTTTTTATTTTGAAAAATGAAAGGAATGTATTAAACATACATGAAACTAGGTGCACGCATCCTTAAGACAGGGATAGCCATTACACTAGCTTTATTTTTAGCAACAGCATTACAAATGCCATCTGCTGCTTTCGCCGGTATCTCAGCGATTTTTGCCATACAACCAACCATTTATCGCTCTTATTTATCTATCATTGAACAGGTTCAGGCAAATGTCATTGGTGCTGCTTTAGCAATTGGATTCGGGCTGATTTTTGGCTCACACCCTATTATCATTGGTCTTACAGCGATTATCGTCATTGCAATCAATATCAAATTAAAGTCTGAAACCACAATTCCTGTTGCTCTTGTTACAGTTATTGCAATATTAGAAAGTCCTGGTGACGACTTTGTTGAAATTGCCCTGATTCGCTTTCTTACTGTACTACTAGGAGTATTTGCAGCATTTATCGTTAATTTAGTGTTTCTTCCACCGAAATACGAAACAAAGCTCTACAACCGTATTGCAGAAAGCACAGAGGAAATTATTAAATGGATCAGAGTCAATATCCGCCACGCCTCTGAACATAATGTGTTGAAGGATGATATCGAAAAAATAAAAGAGCAAATGATCAAGCTAGATCAGCTTTATTTAAATTATAAAGAAGAACGTAATTACTTTAAGCGGGAAAGCTATGCTAAATCCAGAAAGCTTGTTCTTTTCAGACAAATGATTGTCACAACAAATAAAGCATTAGATACATTAAAAAAATTGCATCGTTTGGAAAATGAATTACACCAGATGCCTGAGAACTTTCAAAAGATTCTTGTTACAGAGTTAGATTATCTTCTCTATTTCCATGAAGAATCACTACTACGATTTATCGGAAAAACGAAGAGCCAGCCTTCTGCTGAGTTTTCTGAAGAAGGCAAATTTAATAAAGAACAGCTCGTCACAGTGTTCATGCAATTCCAGGATCAACATGACTCTGCTTGCTTCTATTCTCTGTTACCACTCGTTTCTTCGATCATCGATTACAGTGAGCAGTTGGAGCATTTAGATACTCTTATTTATAGTTTTCATCATTATCATAAAGAGGATAATGAAATTAAGATTTCTGAGGAGTAAAATACAAAAATGCTAGAGCCTTGTTCAGGGGCTAGGCGCTGAGGCTGGATGTCGAAGCACTATCCACAGTCTCTGCTAATTATTTTTACAACATCCAAAAAAGCACATATCTCCCTTTTGGCAAAGGATTCCGTTTTTCGGGTGCATTCTTAATAAATGACATTAGAAATGACGTGTAAATTGGTACACGTCATTTTCTTTATATTATCAAGGGGAATGAACATTTTTTATGGTGGACAACAATCAATGTACAAATAAGAAAAACTGCTAAATTAACTATCAATGTTACTTTATGAAGACCATTTCCCCTGATTTTCCGAAGAGATTTGGTCTTCATCTCCTTTATGAAGACCACTTTCTCCCATTTTCCGAAGGGAAATGGTCTTCATCTCCTTTATAAAGACCATTTCCCCTGATTTTCCAAAAAGATTTGGTCTTCATCTCCTTTATGAAGACCATTTCCCCTGATTTTCCAAAAAGATTTGGTCTTCATCTCCTTTATGAAAACCATTTCCCCTGATTTTCCGAAGAGATTTGGCCTTCATCTCCTTTATGAAGACCACTTTCTCCGATTTTCCGAAGGAATTTGGTCTTCATAAGCCTTACAAAGAAAACTCACCGCATATGGTGAGTTTTTACATTTTAATATACCCATTTCTCTGTCTACACTCTTGTCATTTCGACTTAAAATTTCAAAAAAGCATCTCAAAACGTAACGCTTTACCCTTTTGGAGATATTAATCAAGCTGTTGTATCTGAAACAGCTTATGATAATGCCCTTCTCTTTCCATTAGCTCTTGATGTGTACCCTGCTCAACTACTTTTCCGTCTTCGATTAAGACAATTTTATCCGCATGTGTAATCGTTGAAAGGCGGTGAGCAACAATAAAGGTTGTGCGATCTTTGGCAAGCTTTTCAATTGCTTCTTGTATAAGATGTTCACTTTCTAAATCAAGCGCTGATGTTGCTTCATCTAGAATCAAAATTGGCGGATTTTTTAAGAATACCCTTGCAATAGATACCCTTTGTTTTTGTCCACCTGATAGCTTGACACCTCTTTCACCGACCCTTGTTTCATATCCGTTAGGTAATTTCGTAATAAAATCATGGGCATTTGCTGCCTTTGCCGCTTGAATCACTTCTTCCTCTGTTGCATCAGGATTGCCAATCAGGATATTTTCCCTTACCGTATTGCTAAACAAGAATGTGTCTTGAAGGACCATTCCCATTTGTCCCCTAAGACTTTGCGCTTCATAATCTCGTATATCGATGTTATCCAGAAGAATTTGTCCTTCTGTAACATCATAAAAACGCGGCAATAAGCTGACGAGCGTGGATTTTCCCCCACCACTCATTCCAACAAGTGCGACTGTTTCTCCCCTATTTACACATAAGGAGAGATTTTCGATTATAAGAGGCTCTTTTTCCTGGTAGCGAAAAGAAATGTTCTTAAATTCAATTTCACCTTTTACATTATTTGCTTTTATCGCATTTGGCTTATCAACGACTTCATATGGCACATCGATAAATTCAAACACACGATCCATTGACGCAAAAGCCTGGGTTAAGGTCGTTGATGAATTAATTAATCTTCGAAGCGGTCCATATAGCTGTTCGATATAGGCAATAAATGCAACCATTGTACCGATCGTTAATTGCCCTTGGATAACCTGGTACCCCGCATATGTAATGACAATAAGCGGAGATATATCTGTCAATGTATTCACAATCGCGAATGTTTTTGCATTCCAGCTTGTATGATCAAGAGCTTTTCCAAGAAAATTAGAATTTTCTTTTGCAAACTGCTTTTGTTCAAAATCCTCTGTTGCAAAACTGCGAATAACAGGCATTCCCTGCACTCGTTCATGTAAGTGGCCCTGAACTTCAGCAAGAGCTTGCGACCGTACTCTTGTTAAATGTCTCAACTTCCCGTAAAAATACTTCACTGACAAACCATAGAACGGAAAAAGGATAATGGACACTAACGTTAATTTCACATTCATTGACATCATGATTCCAACCGCAATGAAGATCGTTACGATATCCAGCCAAACATTCATCAACCCGGTAATGACAAAATTCTTCGTTTGCTCTACGTCATTAATAACACGGGAAATAATCTCTCCTGCCCGCGTATTCGCATAATAACGCAAACTTAATTTTTGAAGATGGGTAAATAACTGGTCCCTGATATCATATAAAATTTTACTTGCTGTCCATTGAGCAAAATATTGTCGGTAATATTCCACAGGTGGACGAATGACAACAAACAAAACAAACATAATTCCCATAATGGTCAACAAATCTTTTGTTTTTTCAGCTTCAGATCCAGTACCGCCAATAATGTTATCTACCACATGCCTTATTAATAAAGGTAAAAGCAGCGGGATGGAAAACTTAATAACGCCTATAATAATCGTCCCTACTATTTGCAGGCGATAAGGCTTTACAAAAGCCATATATCGTCTAACTATCCCCAAAAAAATCCCCCGTTTCTATCGAAAAGCGTAAGTGCCTTGGTAAGCCCGACAGGCATAAGGCGATTTAGAATAGAAGGCGTTCTTTGTCTTCAATTCTAAATTGGCTAGGCGCTGGCATTATAACTAGTGCCTGCCTCAACGAATGCACTTGCACATCCTTTGCTTCGGAGCTAGACACCAACACTAAGTCAAAACTTATTGTTTTTCTCCGCTAAACTCTAAGCTCTTAGTCTCTCTCTTCACTAATGTGAAAAAGGCTGACTCAAGAATTTACTCGACCACGACAATCGAGGAAATTTTTGAGTCACCCTTGCATTGGTATTATTATTTTACGTATGTTAAATATCGTTCATACCACTCGTCGATAAATTCAGGGGCAAATGGCCCTTTCTTCTGACGAATCCAACGAAGCAGCGTGTCCAAATTTTTTCTTAAAATAAGATCAATGACCTCAGGATAGTTCATCATTTTACTATGAAGTTCATATTCATCTTCATCTAAAATGGTATACGTCATATCAGGGTATACTTTTACATCAAGATCATAGTCAATATATTTCAGCGCTTCATCATCCCAAACAAATGGTGAGCTAATATTACAGTAATAATATACTCCATCTTCTCTAAGCATCCCAATAATATTAAACCAATGTCTGGCATGAAAATAGCATATTGCAGGCTCTCTTGTCACCCACGTTCTTCCGTCCGATTCCGTTACAATTGTTCGGTCATTTCCACCAATAATACAATGCTGTGACCCTTTTAAAACAGTTGATTCTTCCCAGACTCTGTGAATGTAGCCATTATGCTTATAACTATGAATTTGTATTTTGTCTCCTTCCCTGGGAAAGCCCACTTTTCTCCCCTTCTTTCAATCGGTTGCTTCGTGAAACCTCTTTCACAAACGTATTCACCTAATATAGTTGTCCTTATTATACCGTTTGTAAATAAAAAAAGTAAAGAAATCTC
>Ga0180220_1001756_pt1 | contig 15249 bp, 13 predicted proteins | sample eDN5th37CBELigBY_FD_151335 | JGI IMG/M metagenome (GOLD analysis project Ga0180220, IMG submission 151335) | Enriched backyard soil microbial communities from Emeryville, California, USA - eDNA 5th pass 37_C BE-Lig BY (version 2) (version 2) | ecosystem: Environmental > Terrestrial > Soil >... | reverse complement strand
CCTTCTGCGATCCGCGCGTAGCCGAAGCGCGAAAGGTCGAGCGTCTTGAATTGGCCATGTGTGATCAGCTCCGACACCGCACGACCGGCAGCCGCCGCCTGCTGCAAGCCATGACCCGAAAATCCGTTAGCGAAATAGAAATTCCGCACGTCCGGATGCGGTCCGATGACCGCATTCTGATCGAGCGTATTGTAATCGTAGAAGCCGGCCCACGCATTCACGACCTTGATCGATTCGAAGGCCGGGACGCGCGTCGCCAGCTGCGGCCAGACTTGCTCCTCGAAGAAAGCGTGATCGATCAGGTCGAGATCCTCGGCCGGCGGTTCACTGGCTTCTTCGGGCGACAAGCCGCAAATGAACAACCGACCTTCGGGACGAAACCAGACGCCCGTGGGGTCGGCGGTGAGCGGAGCTTGCCGAAGCTCGTCGGACGCTTCACGGCAATCGAGCACATAAACGTAGCGCTTGCGGGCTTCGACCGGTAGGCTGATGCTCGCCAGCGCGGCCACTATGCCCGCAGAGGGGCCGGCTGCGTTGACGACAGCGCCACAGCTGATGCGACGGCCGCTCGCGAGCACCACGCATTCGACGGAGTGCCCACTGACCTCCATCGCGGTGACCGTATCGTGAACGTACTCGACACCGGCGGCCCTCACGGCAGTCCGGAACAGGGTGGTCAGGCTGACGGGATCGAGCCAGCCCTCACCGGACTGACCGAAGCTTCCGCAAGCCAATCCCTCGGTGACGAGCCACGGAAAGCGAGACGCGAGGTCGCCGGCGTTCATGAGAACGATATCCGCGCCGCGTTCCCGCTGCGTCTGAACATTGGATCTCAGAATCTCGCTCCCCTCTTCGGAAGCGAGAATCAAGTATCCCTGCTCACGAAAACCGACGTCGGCTTCCGGGCCGAAACGCTCCTTCAAGTTGCGGACGAGGTCCAGAGTGACCTGGGACATCGCGATGTTCTCGGGCGTCGAGAACTGTTGGCGCAGGCCACCGGCGGATCGGGCGGTGCTGCAGGTTGCAAACGTCGGATCGCGCTCGATGATGGCAATGCGCTCGCCGGGTATGGCACCTGACTGCACAAGGTAGTAGGCCGTTGCACAGCCGACGATGCTGCCGCCCACGATCACCACGTCTTTTTGCTTGTGGATCATAGCGCTCCGAAGGGGATTTCGTGCCGAACTATGCTCGGGTGTTAAGCTGAAATGCGAGCGCAGGCAAACGCCGGATTTTGGATGCGGCGCAATTGCACTAGCTTTCGGCCAACCTGATTCACCTGGGAGATGACCCATGGCCATTCGGCCCCGCCGCAGTGCTCTCTATATGCCTGGCTCCAATGCAAGGGCCCTGGAGAAGGCCAAGACGCTGGCCGCTGACGTCGTCATCTTCGATCTCGAGGATGCCGTTGCGCCCGAAGCCAAAAAGCTTGCCCGCGAGCAGGTGATGGCAGCCGTCGCTGGTGGAGGATACGGCACCCGCGAGTTGGTCGTGCGTATCAACGGGCCCGAGACGCCGTGGGGACGGGAAGACTTGGCACAAGCTGCCAAAGCAGCCCCCGATGCCATCCTCGTGCCGAAGGTCTCCACACCAGCCCAGCTTGTCGAAGTCTGCCAGGCGCTCGCTTCGACTCCCGAAAAGACGCGGGTATGGGCGATGATCGAAACACCGCTCGCAATCCTGAATCTGCGCGAGATTGCCGCAGCTGCTGAGGAAAGAATGACTCGCCTCGCCTGCTTCGTGCTCGGGACCAATGATCTCGTGAAGGAAACGCGGGCGGAGCTCGACCAGAATCGGACGGCCGCTCTCTATTGGCTTTCCGCAGCAGTAACGGCTGCGCGGGCCTACGGCATCGACGTGCTCGACGGGGTCTACAATGCCTTCCGCGATCTGGAGGGGCTTCGCCGGGAATGCCTGCAGGGGCGCCAGCTCGGAATGGATGGGAAAACGCTCATTCATCCGGACCAGATTGCACTCGCCAACGAGATCTTTTCGCCCACCGAGCAGGAGGTCGCCTGGGCTCGGAAAATCATTGCCGCTTTCGAGTTGCCCGAAAATCAGGGGAAAGGCGCCATTACCGTTGATGGACGCATGGTCGAACTGTTGCATCGCCAGGCGGCGCAGCGGACCGTTGAACTGGCAGAGGCCATCGCGGCCAGAAACGGCTGAATGAATATTTCGCCAACGGCAAATGTATTTTGAAATCGGAGCGTGATATGGCGGCGACGAAAGCGACGCTCGGCAACTACTTCGAAGACTTCGAGCTCGGACAAGTGATCCAGCACGCCACCCCGCGGACGCTGACCGAAGGCGATGTGGCGGTTTACACCGCGCTTTATGGCGCCCGATTCGCCGTGCAGTCCTCCGATATGTTCGCCCGGACTCTCGGCTATCCGCGCGCACCGATCGACAACCTGCTCGTGTTCCACACGGTTTTCGGGAAAACCGTGCCCGATATCTCGCTCAATGCCGTCGCAAACCTCGGATATGCGGATTGCAGGTTCCTCGCCCCTGTTTATCCGGGTGACACACTGAGCGCCGTCTCCGAAGTGATTGGCCTGAAAGAGAACTCGAACAGGGAGACAGGCGTCGTCTACGTCCGCACGCGCGGCCTCAACCAGGACGGCGAAGCCGTGCTCGAGTACGTGCGGTGGGTGATGGTGCGGAAGCGGAACAAAAGTGCCCCCGCGCCCGAGCCGCACGTTCCCGATTTGCCCGAGCAGGTGGCACCTGAAGCCCTTGGTCACGGGCTGCCGAATATCGCCCGGCAGGATTACGACACGGCCCTCGCCGGCTCGCCCTTCCTTTGGGGCGATTACGAAGTCGGAGAGCGCATCGATCACATTGACGGCGTGACAATCGAGGAGGCGGAGCATCAACTTGCGACGCGGCTCTACCAGAATACCGCCCGCGTGCATTTCAACCAGCACACCGAAAGTGCCGGTCGCTTCGGCCGGCGGCTCATTTACGGCGGCGTGGTTATGTCGCTGGCGCGGGCGCTCTCCTTCAATGGACTTGCGAACGCCTATCATCTCGCGGCCATCAACGGCGGCCGGCACGTCGCCCCTTGTTTCGCCGGCGACACCGTATACGCGTGGTCGGAAGTGATCGAGAAAACCGAACTGCCCCACCGCGAGGACCTTGGCGCGCTTCGCATTCGTCTTGTCGCACTGAAGAACCGCAACGCAGCGGACTTCCCGTACAAGACCGCTGCAGGAGCCTACGAGGAGGGCGTTGTGCTCGACCTGGACGCCTGGGTTCTGCTGCCTCGCTAGCTATTCCGAAGCTGCTGCGCTGCTATGCAGCCGATCGGATCATTGCTGCATCGGCGAACGCGCGCTACAACGCGGCCGGCAAAATATGCTCCACGAGGAGAGTCGCATGGCTGAGGCGAAGGCTCGGGGGCTGCCGCGAACCGAGCGGCCGCTCTCCCCACATCTTCAGATTTACGCGCCGCTGATCAACATGGTGATGTCGATCGTGCATCGTATCACCGGCGGGGCGCTTTACTTTGGAACGTTGCTTCTTGCCTGGTGGCTTCTGGCGGCGGCTACGGGCCCGCAGCACCTCGCGACGGCCAACTGGTTCTTCGGCTCGATCATCGGGCAGATCGTTCTTTTCGGCTACACCTGGGCGCTGATCCATCATGCGCTTGGCGGCATACGGCATCTCATCTGGGACACGGTGCACGGCTTCGACTTGAAGACGGTCGATACTCTTTGCTGGAGCACAATCCTCGGGTCGGTGACGCTGACGGTGCTGCTCTGGGCCGGCATCTACTTCCTGGGCGGAGGGCGGTGACATGGCAATGCGCACGCCTTTGAAGAATGTCCGCCGGCTCGGTTCGGCCAAAGAAGGCACCGACCATTTCTGGCGGCAGCGCCTCACGTCGGTGGCACTTCTGCTGCTACTGCCCTTCATGCTGTGGATCGCGCTCGCGATCGTCGGGGCGGAGTACGAGACCGTTGTGCGGACGCTCGGAAACCCCGTCGTGTCGATCCTCCTCGTCCTCTTCATCCTGACCGGCGTCCTGCATATGCGGCTCGGCATGCAGGTCATCATCGAGGACTACGTGCACACTGAGGGAGCCAAGGTCGCACTGCTGATGCTAAACACGTTCTTCGCCGCCGTAGTTGGGTTGGCGAGCATCTATGCAGTGCTGAAGCTGAGTTTTGGGGTGGCAATCTGATGGCTGATACGAACGGCAGCGCGGGAAAGGCCGGCATTGCCAAACCCGCAGTAACAGGCAGGGCCTATCCACTCACGGATCACACGTTCGACGTCGTGGTGGTGGGTGCAGGAGGCGCTGGTCTCCGGGCGACGCTAGGTGCTGCGCAGGCGGGGCTGAAGACCGCCTGCGTGACCAAGGTCTTTCCGACGCGGTCGCACACGGTGGCAGCGCAAGGCGGCGTCGCGGCGGCGCTCGGCAATATGGGGCCGGACGACTGGCGCTGGCACATGTACGACACTGTGAAAGGCAGCGACTGGCTCGGCGACCAGGACGCTATCGAGTACCTGTGCCGGAACGCCCCGGAAGCCGTTTATGAGCTCGAGCACTTCGGCGTTCCGTTCAGCCGGACCGAGGATGGCCGCATTTATCAAAGGCCATTCGGCGGTATGACGACGGAGTTCGGTGAAGGTCCGCCGGCACAGCGCACCTGCGCCGCAGCCGACCGCACCGGCCATGCCATGCTGCACACGCTTTATGGCCAGTCGCTACGGTACTCGGCAGAGTTCTTCATCGAATACTTCGCAATCGACCTGCTGATGGATCAGGAAGGCGCGTGCCGGGGCATCGTCGCCCTCTGTCTCGAAGACGGTACGCTCCATCGCTTCCGCGCCAAGAAGACGATACTGGCGACCGGCGGCTACGGGCGCGCATACTTCTCCTGCACCTCGGCCCATACCTGCACCGGCGACGGCAATGCGATGGTACTGCGCGCCGGCTTGCCACTGCAGGACATGGAGTTCGTGCAATTCCATCCCACCGGCATTTACGGGGCCGGCGTTCTGATCACCGAAGGTGCGCGCGGCGAAGGCGGCTATCTGACCAACTCCGAAGGCGAACGGTTCATGGAGCGGTATGCGCCCCATGCCAAGGACCTCGCCTCCCGCGACGTCGTCTCACGCTCGATGACCATCGAAATTCGTGAGGGCCGCGGCGTCGGGCCGGAGAAGGACCACATCTATCTCCATCTCGACCACCTCGACCCCAAGATCCTCGCTGAGCGCCTGCCGGGCATCACCGAGAGCGCGAAGATTTTCGCCGGGGTCGACCTGCGGCGCCAGCCCATCCCGGTGATTCCGACCGTTCATTACAACATGGGCGGCATTCCGACGAACTACTACGGCGAGGTCGTCACGCTGAAAGACGGGAACCCGGATCACGTGGTTCCGGGCCTGATGGCGATCGGTGAAGCGGCTTGCGTGTCGGTGCACGGCGCAAACCGGCTTGGCTCGAACTCGCTCATCGATCTCGTGGTGTTCGGCCGGGCTGCCGGGTTGCGCTGCGCAGAAACCGTCGAGCCGAGCAGCGCGCATCCGGAGCTTCCGAGCGATGCGGCGGACCTGGCGCTTTCGCGCCTCGACCGGTTCCGTAATGCCTCGGGCTCCATCCCAACGGCGAACCTGCGCCTGCAGATGCAGAAGACAATGCAGAGCAACTGCGCCGTCTTCCGCGATGGACCCGTGCTCGCCGAAGGCGTCGAAAAGATCAGCGAGATCTGGAAGATGTCGGAGGACATCAAGGTCACCGACCGCTCACTGATCTGGAACTCCGATCTGATCGAGACGCTGGAGTACGACAACCTGATCGCGCAGGCTGCCGTCACCGTGGTGAGCGCGGAGAACCGGAAGGAGAGCCGCGGCGCGCATGCTCGGGAGGACTATCCCAACCGCGACGACGCCAACTGGATGAAGCACACGCTCGCCTGGGCCGACTACGCGACGAAGACGGTGAAGCTCGACTACCGGCCAGTGCACAACTACACACTGACGAATGAGATGAGCTACATCGAGCCGAAGGCTCGCGTGTATTGAGGCTCAGAGAACCGCAGCTCGTTTGGAAGCGGCGGCCGCGAAAAGGCCGCCGTTTTCTTTTGGACATCTTCTCATCACTTCGGACGTGTGACTTGCAGAAGATTGCGTGCGCGGGCGTCGTGTAGGAGCTTGCAGATCGAAATCCGCTCGAACTCCTTCGTCCGGCCCAATGTGACTGATTGAAATCACCGGACTCCGCAACTGAGCGAGCAACCACTTTGACAAGCGATGCTACGAAAGCGCCCTTCGAGACCGGGAATGACACGCGCATCGCGCCCGATCCTTTCGCAGCCGTACTTCCGGCGATCGCGGCGCTCGGTGCCATTTCATCGATCGCCGCCATCAACTGGGTGGCTCAGGATCGCACGCCCGACCGGCCCCGTCCAAAGCGCAAAGCCGCCGCCGCACTCCGGGACCTGGAAGCGTGCTGCGTAGGGCTGCAGGACATCTTCCGCCGCTTTCAGCGCAATCCGAAACTCTTCGCCGGCGAAGGTCGATCTGCCGCGTCACCTCTGAAGTTCGGTGTCCATGGGCCGCGCGTCGGACCCGATGCGGCCCGCATCTACCAGCAATGCATGAGCGAAATCGCCTCGATGCTGGTGCTCGCGACGCAGAACAGTTTCGATATCATGTCCGCCATCGAAGATGGCGAGATCGAAGCACCCGAGGAGCTCTTCTTCGGCTTCGGCGAGCAGCAGGAACGCCTCAACGCGCTGATCGCCCAGCGCGCCACCCTCAAGACTTCTGTCGAGACTGGTCTATCGGTCGCCGAACAGCTGACGACGCTCGTTCGCGACTTGCGCCGGTGCAAAGTCGGCTGACGGACACATCGGCCGCATAGCTGGCTTGCGTTGGTGGGAAATCGCGGTTTGCTTACGCCGGCTGCAACCATAAGACATGTTGACAGGCAGGCGGACAGGCTTCCATTTCGGGCTGGGGTGCGAGGCATCTCCTCGTCGTTAGAAATGAAGGACTAGGGGCAATGGTCCAGCTGACACTGCCGAAGAACTCGAAGGTTGAAACCGGCAAGACCTGGAATCGGCCGACTGGCGCCGGCGACTGGAAGGAGATCAGAGTCTATCGCTGGAATCCTGACGACGGCAAGAACCCTCGCCTCGACACCTACTGGATCGACCGCTCGACCTGCGGACCGATGGTGCTCGACGCGCTGATCAAGATCAAAAGCGAAATCGATTCAACGCTGACGTTCCGCCGCTCGTGCCGCGAAGGAATCTGCGGCTCGTGCGCCATGAACATCGATGGCACGAATACGCTCGCGTGCCTCAAGAGCCTCGACGACATCAAGGGTGCCGTCACGATTTATCCGCTGCCGCACATGGCCGTCGTCAAGGACCTTGTCCCGGACATGACGAACTTCTATGCGCAGCATCGTTCGATCGAACCTTGGCTGAAGACGTACACGCCGACACCAGGAAAGGAATGGCTGCAATCGCGCGAGGATCGCGAGAAGCTCGATGGGCTTTACGAGTGCATCCTGTGCGCTTGCTGCTCAACTTCGTGCCCCAGCTATTGGTGGAATTCGGACCGCTATCTCGGCCCGGCTATTCTGCTGCAGGCCTATCGCTGGGTCATCGATTCACGAGATGAAGCCACGGGCGAACGGCTGGACAATCTCGAGGATCCGTTCCGCCTCTACCGCTGCCATACCATTCTCAACTGTGCGAAGGCCTGCCCGAAAGGTCTCAATCCCGCCAAGGCAATCGCCGAGTTGAAGAAGCTGATGGTGGAGCGGCGCGTCTGACGTAGCGCTGCGTCGACGTACGATTGCTAGAAAAAACATGGACCGGAGAGAGTCTCAAGCTCATCTCCGGTCCTTCAATCGGCGGTACTCATTGCCATACCTAGTTGGTCAAAGCTTCATCCCGGTGCCCGGCCAGGAAAGCGGATCCCAACTTAGGCAGCTTGTTTTTCCTTGGCTGGCTTCTTGGCAGATGCCTTCTTAGCTGCCGGCTTCTTTGCCGGAGCCCGCCGCTTTGCAGGTGCCTTTGCAGTTGCCTTCGCAGCAGCCGTTTTCTTCGCGGGGGCCTTCTTAGCCGGAGCCTTAGCGCGAGATTTCGCTGGAGCCTTTTTCGCTGGTGCCTTCTTAGCCGGTGCCTTCTTAGTAGCTGGTGTCCTTGCCATAGTGTCTTTCTCCCTCTGCTAGTCCGAATCGATTCGAACACTGCGAGCATGTGCAATCGAAATTAATTTGTTGACATGTGATCGCAGATTATTCGCTCGTGATTTGGAGTTTCCTTGCTCGGTGTTGCGGAAAGTCATCATTTTCCAAATAGTTTAAAGCTTTATTAGCCGTTGAGCAGAGTTGACGCGAACAACGCTCCAACGCGAATACGCATCAGGCGAGGCGTCGTCTGCTAAACGCAATAGCTTGGAAGGCGTTCTATCGCTCCATTGAGCGCAACAACACCAACAGCGGGCGTTCGTTTGGGTGCCAAGCCAGGACAGAACCCAAAGCCTTCCACCGCGTTTGACGTGGAAACTCACTGAAACGGGAGCTGGCAATGGCTGAGCTGAAAACGAAGGTCTCGAAGGAGGAAGCTCTCTACCAGGAAGAACCGCGAGCTGGTGAGAAGTGCGAGGCCTGTGTGCACTTCATTCCTGAGCAAAGCGCTTGCGAAATCGTAGCAGGCCAGATTTCGCCGCAAGGATGGTCACGGTTCTTCGAAGCCGCTTAAGCCGTTGTGACATGATTTCATGAACTGGCCGCAGCGTTCAATCGCTGCGGCGTGGAGTTCACGCGGCTCTCGCCCTCCAGTTTTGAAGGTCGAGCACGGCGAGCATGATGCCGATGCGGTCCTCAACCTCCTCTTCGAGGAGCGAGAAATACGAGGGCCCTTGCGGCACGATTTCTCCATAGACCTCGCCATACTCGAACCGAAGCGATGCGTTGTGTTTGCGCGCAATCGCTTGCATCTTTCCATTCTCTGCGAGGCAGCTCATGTAGAGCCGCTTCAGCCCGCGATTGCGCGCAGCACGAATTACGCGCCCCATCAGGCTCGTTCCAATACCTTTGTCCTGCCAAGCACTCTCGACAGAGAACGCGGCTTCGGCCTCCTCTCCCCAAGCGGCGCTCAACTTTCTGAGTTCTGCAGCTGCGCGAAGAGTCGGCCCTTCGAAGTAGCCGTACACGATACTGCCCATGTGGTGCATGCGGCCCGCATAGTCCTCGATGAACTCATCGGAAACGGCGTGGGCGAAACGCATGCGACGGCTTTCAGTGTCCAGCCGCAGCAAGTGGTCGCGATATTTGTCGACCTCAGTCGGCCATAGCTTCCTGATCGTTCCTCCCCAGATCGGCAGATCGCTCATGATCAAACCTCCGTTCTGGTCCTGAGACACAGCAGCCCAGGTCTATCGCCCAGGTCTGCTGCAATGCACAAATTTATGGGTATGATGACGGCAACGGCAAGTCATAACTCGTATGAAGCCACCGCGCGGCTTGCGATGCGCGATCCGGCAACTGCAGTGCCGCGATCTTGACCAGCGCGGCCGAGCAGGCTAGCCCCCACGCGCGATGTTGGAAGGACCCGTCAAACGCTATCGCGACCTCGTGGCCCAAGGCGGCATCGAGCCTGATGCGGCGCAAGTGGCAGCCGCCGAAAAGCTCGATGCGCTCGCGCTCGAACTCGCCCGCTGGCGTCCCAGACGGGGATTGCTCGGCTTTTTCATGGGCTCGAGCCAAGAACATCCGCGTGGACTCTACATCCACGGCGCCGTCGGCCGCGGCAAGACGATGCTGATGGACCTCTTCTATTCAAGCATCGCGTTCGAGCCCAAGCGCAGAGTGCATTTCCACGCCTTCATGGCCGATGTGCACGACCGCATTGCAGCGGCTCGCAAGGGAGATTCGGGAGATCCCATTCCCGCGGTGGCTCGGCAAATCGCCGACGTGTCGCGCCTACTTTGCTTTGACGAGCTCCACGTCACGGATATTGCAGACGCGATGATACTCGGGCGCCTGTTCAAGGTGCTGTTCGAAAACCAAGTCGTCGTGGTGGCGACGTCCAACTCTCCGCCGCAGGAGCTCTACCGCAACGGCCTTAACCGCCAGCTCTTCCTCCCCTTCGTGGATCTCATCGAGGACAACATGGATGTCCTCGAGCTGGCGGCTGCGAAGGATTTCCGTCTCGAAAAGCTCAACGGCGAGCGACTTTATTTCACCCCAGCCGACGAGGCCGCTCGCGCGGAGCTCGATCGGATTTGGCTGCGCATGACGGGCAGGGCTCATGGCGAGCGCAAGGATCTCGTCGTCAAAGGACGAACGCTGCGCGTGCCGCAGGCTGCCATGGGCGTGGCACGCTTCACCTTCTCGGATCTCTGCGAAAAGCCGCTCGGAGCCGTAGACTACCTGCACATCGCTCGCAACTTCCACACGCTCTTGCTGGAACGCATCCCGATACTGGGGCCGCATCGCCGCAACGAAGCGCGCCGCTTCATCAATCTCATTGATACGCTCTACGACAGTCGGGTTTGTCTCGTGGCAACGGCGGACGCGGAACCTGATCGTCTCTATGTCGCCGGTGACGGCGCAGATCTCTTCGAGCGCACGGTTTCACGTCTGATGGAGATGCGCTCGGAGACTTATCTCCTCGCTCGCAACAATGGCCGACCACACCAGCCCTTGGCTGCCGGCTAATTTGAATTGGTGGCTCATAGAGGGGCTTCCTCAGCTCGCGCCTTGAACGAGCGCCTATTTCCGGCTAACCACCCTGTGCGAGAAAGCTGCGACAGCTTACGCAGGGTGTCTATTGTCGACTCGTTCGGCTGCGACCCGACAAGAGCTGTCCGGCGTTTACCAGTCTGCAGGTTGCTCAAGGAGATCGACATCCATGGCGCGCACCAAGATCGCGCTGATCGGCGCAGGTATGATCGGCGGCACGCTGGCCCATCTCATCGGCCTCAAGGAGCTGGGGGATGTTGTTCTCTTCGACATCGCAGAGGGCATCCCGCAGGGCAAAGCGCTAGACATCGCGCAGTCCGGCGGCGTTGAAGATTTCGACTGCAATCTCAAGGGCACGAATGCCTACGCGGACATCGAAGGCGCTCACGTCTGCATCGTCACCGCCGGCGTTCCGCGCAAGCCCGGCATGAGCCGCGACGACCTGCTCGACATCAATCTCAAGGTCATGCAGCAGGTCGGTGAAGGTATCAAACAGTACGCCCCTGATGCCTTCGTGATCGTCATCACCAACCCGCTCGATGCCATGGTCTGGGCGCTGCAGAAGGCGTCAGGACTGCCGCATAGCCGGGTCGTGGGCATGGCCGGCGTGCTCGACAGCACGCGTTTCCGCCACTTCATCGCCGACGAGCTGAAAGTGTCGATCGAGGACGTCACCGCCTTCGTGCTCGGCGGTCATGGCGACGACATGGTGCCTCTCGTGCGCTACTCGACCGTCGCCGGCATTCCGCTGCCTGACCTCGTGAAGATGCGCTGGATAACGCAGGAGCGGCTGGACCAAATCGTCGAGCGCACGCGCAAGGGTGGCGGCGAGATCGTGGCTTTGCTGAAGTCCGGCTCCGCCTACTACGCCCCGGCGTCGTCGGCGATCCAGATGGCCGAGAGCTACATCAAGGACAAGAAGCGCGTTCTTCCCTGCGCCGCATTCCTGAACGGCGAATATGGCGTGCGCGGGCTTTACGTCGGCGTGCCCGTGATCATCGGTAGCGGCGGTGTCGAGCGGATCGTGGAGATTGAGCTCAACGCCGAGGAGCAGGCGATGTTCACCAAATCCGTCGACTCCGTGAAGGGCCTGGTGGAGGCCTGCACGCGGATCGCTCCACAGCTCGGAGCCTGATCCATCTCGTAGGGGGGATCAACCGCAGCGCTGAAGGAGTATGCCATGAAACGGACCGCGTCAGCTGAGTGGCAGGGTGATCTCAAGACTGGCAAAGGGACCATTTCGACAAGCAGCGGACTTCTGTCGAACGCCCAATACTCCTTCAAAACGCGCTTCGAAGACGGCGTCGGCACCAACCCTGAGGAGCTTATCGCGGCAGCTCACGCGGGCTGCTTCTCCATGGCTCTCTCGGCACAGCTCACGAGTGCCGGGCTGAAGCCGGAAAGCATCAAGACTGACGCCGCCGTCACGCTGGAGAAGCAGGGTGCCGGCTTCGCGATCACCGCGGTCCACCTCAACGTCGTAGCAAAGATACCTGGCGCGGATCAGGCCGCCTTCGACAAAGCTGCCCAGGCGGCCAAAGAGGGCTGCCCGGTTTCCAAGGTGCTCAACGCGAACATCACGATGGATGCCAAGCTCGAAGCGTGACGCAAGGGCGGCTCACGTTGCGACAAGGATGGGAGTAACCGAGCCAATGACCAAGAAAGCCATTGAAGCTCCGCCGCTCAAGGCGGTCGGGCCGTACTCTCTCGCCATCGACACGGGACAGATCGTCTACGTATCGGGCCAGGTGCATCTCGATGGCGTGACTGGCAAGCTGGTCGAAGGCGACGTGGGCACGCAAACCCGGCAGTGCCTTGAAAACCTGAAAAAGGTCCTGAACGCTGCCGGGCTCGGCTTCGAGCATGTCGTGAAAACGACCGTATTTCTCACCAACATGTCCGACTTCGCGGCCATGAACGAGGTCTACGCGCAGTACATGGTCGCGCCCTTCCCGGCTCGCTCCACCGTGCAGGTTGCGGCACTGCCCTTGGGTGCGCGGGTCGAAATCGAGGCCATTGCCCAGAGGAATTCATAAGCTTCACATAGCGTCAGTCGCGATCGCCTGCGGTGAGGCGCAACAGGCGGCGCTCACGCGTCTCGAAGCCAATCAAGACCGGTTGCATTCAACAAGGAACCGCCAATGAACATCCACGAGTACCAGGCCAAGGAGCTGTTTCGGCAGTACGGCGTGCCCACGTCAGTCGGCTATCCGGCATTTACGGTCGAGGAAGCTGTGGCGGCGGCGCAGAAGCTCCCTGGACCCGTTTGGGTGGTGAAGGCGCAGATTCATGCCGGCGGACGCGGCAAGGGGAAGTTCAAGGAGCCTGCGGCAGGTGAAAAGGGCGGCGTTCGCCTCGCCAAGTCGATCGACGAGGTGCGCACCTACGCTGCGGAGATGCTGGGCAACACGCTCGTCACCGTTCAGACCGGCCCTGCGGGCCGCGTCGTCAAGCGGCTCTACATCGAGGATGGCTCGCAAATCGAACGCGAGCTTTATCTGTCGGCTCTTGTCGATCGCAGCACCAGCCGCATCGCCTTCATCGCCTCGCAGGCTGGCGGCATGGACATCGAGCAGGTCGCTCACGACACGCCTGAGAAGATCGTGACGCTCTCGATCGATCCGGCATCTGGCTACTTCCCGTTCCACGGCCGCAAGATCGCGTTCGCGCTCGGGCTGACGGGCGATCAGGTCAATCAATGCGTCAAGATGGTCGGCGAACTCTATCGGCTCTTTGTCGAGAAGGACATGAGCCTGCTCGAGGTCAACCCGCTGATCGTCACCAAGGACGGCAAGCTGCTGTGCCTCGACGCCAAGATGAACTTCGACTCCAACGCCCTTTACCGGCACAAGGAGATCCAGGAGCTTCGCGACCTCGACGAAGAAGATCCGATGGAGGTCGAGGCGTCGAAATACGATCTCTCCTACGTCAAGCTCGACGGCACCATCGGCTGCATGGTGAACGGCGCTGGCCTCGCCATGGCGACCATGGACATCATCAAGCTCTATGGCGAGGAGCCCGCAAACTTCCTCGACGTCGGTGGTGGCGCCTCGAAGGAGAAGGTGCAGGCGGCCTTCAAGATCATTCTCTCCGATCCGGCAGTGAAGGGCATTCTGGTCAACATTTTCGGTGGCATCATGCGTTGCGATATCATTGCCGAGGGTGTCGTCGCAGCCGCGCGCGAGATGGAGATCAAGGTGCCGCTGGTCGTGCGGCTCGAGGGCACCAATGTCGATCTCGGCAAGAAAATCCTGGCCGAGAGCGGCCTCAAGATCATCCCGGCCGATGATCTCGCCGACGCCGCCCAGAAGATCACCGCCGAAGTGAAACGGGCTGCGTAACGAACGGCTCAGACAGTGACCTCAAAAACCGCTCTTTCGTTCGGGAGAGCGGTTTTCTCTTGGGGTCTATTGGTCACGCTCTTCGGCTTGCATGCCAATCCTGAGCCACACCGGCACGACGAAACCGAGCCCAATGAATCGCGCAACGTGATGTCCGCCGACGAATGCCGGATCGAGGCCCAAGGCCATGGCCATAATCGTCATGACGTCGACGCCGCCGGGCGAATAGGCGAGCCATAGCTGCGCAACGGTGAGGCCAAGGAGCCATGCGACGGGTACCGCAAACATGAGCGCGACAACAGCTCCCACCAGCAGACTTCCAATGCTGGCCAGCAGCGTGTCGAAAATGAGATAGCGGTCGATACCGCTGAAATTGGTGCCGACCGTCGCGCCGATCACGAGAAACCCCGGCAACAGCAGCCAATCCGGAATAGGCGACGAAAGCGTACCAGTAGCATAGAGGAGGCCTGCACCGACCATCGATCCGAACAAACTGGCCGCAGGCGCCTTCAAACGCGCGAAGACGTATGCGCCAGCCGCGCCGCCCACCAACATGAGCGCTACTTCTGCATGCCTCACCGGCACAGCGTGCTCGGGGGTGATCGACTCCGCCGAATACCCGAACAACGCCAGGACGCTGGGGAGAAAGATCAGCAGCGCTGCGAGGCGGAATATCTGGATGATGGCGATGCGGTATTGATCGCCCCGGCTTTCCGCGGCCAGGGCCAGCACATACGGGAGGGCGCCCGGCACCGCCGCAAGGCGCGCCGTGGTGCGATCATATCCGTGGACATACTGCAGGTACGCGCTGCAGCAGATCATGATCCCGAGAACACAGACGGCGAGCCCTGCGACGCTGACCGGCCAGCGCGCCATCAGGGCCAGCGTTTCGGGCGTCATGGTCGCGCCCATCGTCGAGCCCAGAAAGACGAATGCCGCCTGTCGCACAGGATTGGGAATGGACAGCCGCACGCCCGCAAGGCTCGCGCCCGCAACGGATACGGCTGGGCCGGAAAGCAATGCTGCCGGTAAACCCAGCAAGAAGAACGCGCCACCGCCGGCCAGTCCGACAGCGAGCGTCAGCAGCAATCGGCCAACCGCCGAAACCGGTATGGACAGCCTTTGCCGCCAGTCGGGTTCGATTCCGAACATTCGCCCAGTTTCACGCCGATCCCGCCCGGACACGGG
>Ga0180220_1001754_pt1 | contig 15258 bp, 12 predicted proteins | sample eDN5th37CBELigBY_FD_151335 | JGI IMG/M metagenome (GOLD analysis project Ga0180220, IMG submission 151335) | Enriched backyard soil microbial communities from Emeryville, California, USA - eDNA 5th pass 37_C BE-Lig BY (version 2) (version 2) | ecosystem: Environmental > Terrestrial > Soil >... | reverse complement strand
AACGGCAATGCGGCCAGCGGCGATCTCGCCGGCCATTTCAACGGGAAGACCATAGGAGAGGCCATGCGCCCGCCAGGTCAGGGCAAAACCGCCGGCCGCCTCGGCAGCGGCAAAGCCTTGCGAGTCCATACTCTCATGATCCTCGCCACCGGCATCGGCAGGGCGGGTAATGACCCGCCGCACGAAAAAGAATCGCGGGTCGGCGCCCACAATCCTGCGCGCGCCGGCAAGCAGCGCGTCCTTGCCGGCCCCGGACGGGCCGACCACCAGAACCAACCTTCCGCAACCTTGCTTCAACCGCCGGCCCCTGCGGCCAGCAGTTGGCGCGGGCGCGCCAGCGCGAAATCGGCGTGCCGGCGGAAGGCATGGCCGGGCTCAGGCTCGACGAAGATCGAGAGGCATCCCAATACGCTCGCTTCTTCAAGGACCGGAGCGAACCAGGCCTGCGCCGCCGCCCGGATTTCGTCGGCCGCGCGCGGATCGAGCCGGTCGGTCAGCGTCATGTGAAAGCGGAACTCTTCGGCGACATAGGGATAGCCGTAGCGCGCGATCAGTTCGTGGTGGCGCGGAGCAAGGCTCGGATCGGCGCTGCGGCGCGCGCGTTCCTTTTCGCTCAACGGGGCGCGCAAAGGCTCCATCGCCTCGACGCATTGCTGCGCGAAGTCGGTGAGCTCTGCGCTCTGCACCTGCGGAACGATGGCAAGAAAGCCGTCGATCATCGCAATGGTCATCGGCCCCATGTCGATCGGGTGATGTTCGGCGGCGAATTCGGCAACCGCGGATTCGAGATCGCCTGCGGTGGCGCCATCGCGCAGGCGCATGGGCGCACGCAGGGTCGCATGGAAACCATAGCGGCTGGGCCCGGCAGTGAAGTTCAGCAGTCGGTCCCGGTCGACGCCAACGACCGGACCATCGAAGGTCTGCCCGGTTGCAGGGTCGCGCCCCAGCCACAAGGCGGCGCGTTCCCAAAGCCCGCCGGTAGCGGGCGGCGCGTAATAGACCGCAAAACGTTCTGCCATGATTCCTACCGTCTTCCTTCCAGACAAAATGACTTGCATACCCTTTAGACGTGTCAACGCGGTGAACGCCAGGCAAGATGCTGGACTTGTCTTTTGCTGGCCGGCACACTCCGCGCCGTTTCCTCTCCATTCCCCAGACAGGCTCCATGGACCGCCCGTTTCTCGAAGAGCTTTTCGCGCAAGCCGTTGCCGCCGCCCAACCCGAACATGCTGTCAGGAATCATCTGCCGGAAAGGCCGCGGGGCCGCACCGTCGTCATTGGCGCGGGCAAGGCTTCGGCGCAGATGGCGCGCGCCTTCGAGGCCGCGTGGGAGGGGCCCCTCAGCGGCGTGGTCGTCACCCGCTATGGCTATGGCGCTTCCTGCAAGCGCATCGAGATCATCGAGGCGGCCCATCCCGTGCCGGACGAAGCAGGCCTGCTTGCAGCCCGGCGACTCGTCGAAACGATCAGCGGCCTCGGCCCCGACGATCTCGTCGTGGCGCTGATTTCCGGCGGGGGATCGGCATTGCTGCCGGCGCCCGCGCCGGGGCTGACGCTTGCCGACGAGCAGGCGATCAACGAGGCGCTGCTGGCGTCTGGCGCCCCGATCGGGGTGATGAATCTCATCCGCAACCAGTTCTCGCGCCTCAAGGGCGGGCGCCTGGGCGCTCTTGCCAGCCCGGCGCGCGTGGCAACGCTCGTCGTTTCCGACGTGCCGGGCGACGATCCGGCAATCGTTGCCTCGGGCCCGACCGTGCCCATGGGCGGCTCGCGCCTTCTTGCCCGCAAATATGTAGAACTCTACCGCATCGACCTGCCGGCGGCGGCGCGGACCCTGCTCGCGGGCGAGGACAATCCGGCGCCGCTGCCCGACGATCCCGCCTTTGCACGCAACAGTGTTGCGACCATCGCCTCGGCGGCGATCTCGCTCGAAGCGGCTGGCGCGCTCGCCCATCAGCGTGGGATCGGCGCGGCGGTGCTTTCCGATGCCATCGAGGGGGAGGCACGCGATGTCGGGCTGGTGCATGCTGCGCTTGCCCGCGAGGTTGCAACACGCAACCGCCCCTTCAACAAGCCAGTAGTGCTGCTCTCGGGCGGCGAGACAACGGTGACGCTGCGCAGCAAGAGCGGGCGCGGCGGCCGCAACGTCGAGTTTCTCTTGTCCTTGGCCATCGCCATCGACGGGGTCGAAGGGATCAGCGCCCTTGCCGCAGATACCGACGGCATCGATGGTTCGGGAGACAATGCCGGCGCCTTTGCCGACGGCACCAGCGCCGCGCGCATGCGGCAGGCCGGCATCGATCCGCAGGCAGCGCTTGGCGCCAACGACGCCTATGGCGCCTTTGCCGCCATCGGCGACCTCGTCGTGACCGGGCCGACCGGCACCAATGTCAACGATTTCCGGGCAATCCTCGTGCGCTAGCCCTGTCAGCGCCCGGCCTGCGTCAAGGTATCGAGGTCTTCATCCGAGAGCTTGAGGCCAACGCCCTTGACCAAGCTCTCCAATTGCTCGGGAGAGGTCGCGGAAGCAATGGGGGCGGTGACGCCCGGCTGGGCGACGAGCCAGGCGAGCGCGACTTCGGCGGGCGTTGCGTCATTGGCGGCGCTGACCTGGTCGAGGGCAGCGAGAATGCGTTTGCCCTTGTCGTTCATGTATTTATCCATGCGCGCGCCGCGCGGGCTCTTGTCGAAATCGGCTTGTGAGCGGTACTTGCCGGTGAGGAACCCGGCCGCGAGGCTGAAATAGGGCAGGATGCCGATGTCTTCCTCGAGCGCCAGGTTCTGCAATTCGCCCTCGAACACCTCGCGATCATAGAGATTGTAGAGCGGCTGCTCGCTCTCGTAGCGCGCCAGCGACTTGATCACCGAAACCCGATGCGCCTCGCGGATCATGTCGGGCGTGAAGTTCGACGAGCCGATGACGCGCACCTTGCCGGCCCGGATCAGCTGGTCATAGGCTTCGAGCGTTTCTTCATGGGGCGTCTCCGGATCGGGCCGGTGGCTCTGGTAGAGGTCGATATAATCGGTCTGAAGGCGCGTCAGCGACTCTTCGACGGCCTGGCGGATATAGTCGGCTTTAAGTCCCTGCTCGCCCTCGGCCATTTGAGAACCGACCTTGGTGAAGATGTGAACATTGGCGCGATTGCCGCGCGCCTTCAGCCATTTGCCGATCAGCGTCTCCGACTTGCCCTTGCCATAGCTGTTGGAGGTGTCGATGGCGGTAAAGCCATGGTCGAGGAACGCGTCGAGCAGCCTGAAGCCGGTGTCCTCATCGACGGTCCAGCCAAAGACGTTGCCGCCAAAGACCAGCGGTTCGATGACGAGTTCGGATCGGCCTATCGGGCGGCGGTTCATGACAAGCTCCCTTGATTGCTGTCGACTCAACGCTTTGCAGCGCTAATGGGTTTCGGTCGCCCGATGGTGCGGCCGGAACCCGTTGCGAGCAACAGGCAAGAGCCGCTTGGAGGCCGTCACCACGCTCCAAGCTGCACGAGATTTAACCAGCCGGTCAAAGTTGCCCATTGCACGGCGGTTAAAAACGGGCTTTCCTGTGGCCCAAGCCCCGGACCTGGCAGTACCGGGCGCGCCAAACAATATATCGGGAGACAACACATGAAATCGATGAAGGCCTTGTTGGCCGCCACGGCGGCCCTGGCGCTCATGGTCGGCGCCGCGCAGGCAAAAACTCTGGTCTATTGCTCGGAAGGTTCGCCCGAAGGTTTCGACCCGGCGCCCTATACCGCCGGCACCACGTTCGATGCGTCCTCGCGCCCCGTCTATAACCGCCTGGTACAGTTCCAGAAGGGCTCCTCGGAAGTCGAGCCGGGTCTGGCCGAAAGCTGGGAGGTCTCCGAGGATGGCCTGGAATACACCTTCCACCTGCGCCAGGGCGTCAAGTTCCACACCACCGACTGGTTCACGCCGACCCGCGATTTCAACGCCGATGACGTGCTGTTCTCGTTCGAGCGCCAGTGGCAGGAAGACCATCCCTGGTACGCCTATTCGGCCGGCATCACCTGGGAATATTTCAACTCCATGTCGATGGGTGATCTGCTCGAGACCATCGAGAAGGTCGACGACTATACCGTCAAGTTCACCCTGACCCGTCCGGAAGCACCGTTCATTGCCAACATGGCCATGGACTTCGCCTCGATCATGTCGGCCGAATACGCCGCCCAGCTCGAGGAAGCCGGCACCATGGACATGCTCAACCAGCAGCCGATCGGCACCGGTCCCTTCCAGTTCGTCAACTATCAGCAGGATGCGGTGATCCGCTACGCCTCGTTCGACGACTATTGGGGCGGCGTGCAGCCGATCGATGATCTGGTCTTTGCTATCACCGTCGATCCGGCGGTGCGCGCCCAGCGCCTGCAGGCCGGCGAATGCCAGATCATGCCCTATCCCAACCCCGCTGACATCGAAATGCTGCGCAACGACCCCAACCTCACCATGATGGAGCAGGAAGGTCTCAATATCGGGTTCCTGGCGTACAACACCCAGCAGGAGCCGTTCGACGATCCGATGGTGCGCAAGGCCCTCAACATGGCCATCGACAAGCAAGCCATCATCGAGGCGGTCTTCGATGGCGCGGCAACCCCGGCGGTCAACCCGATCCCGCCCACCATGTGGTCGTACAACGAGGAGATCGAAGACGATCCGTACGATCCTGAAGCCGCCCGGCAGATGCTCGCCGATGCCGGCGTCGAGAACCTCTCGATGAAGGTCTGGGCGATGCCGGTCTCGCGTCCCTATAACCCGGATGCGCGTCGCATGGCCGAGCTGATCCAGGCCGACTTCGCCGAGGTCGGCGTCAGCGTCGAAATCGTCTCGATGGAATGGGCCGAATATCTCGAGCAGTCCTCGCAGGTTGACCGTGACGGTGCGGTGCTGCTCGGCTGGACCGGCGACAATGGCGATCCGGACAACTTCCTTGCCGTGCTGCTCGGTTGCGATGCCGTGGGCAACGCCAACCGCGCCCAGTGGTGCAACGAGGAATTCGAGGCCCTGATCCAGGAAGCCAAAACCATCACCGACCAGGAAGAACGCGCCGAGCTCTATCGTGAGGCTCAGGTGGTGTTCAAGCGCGAAGCCCCATGGGCGACCATCGCGCACTCGCTGGTCTTCATGCCGATGTCCAACAAGGTCAGCGGCTATGTGATGGATCCCAAGGGCACCCATGCCTTCGACGGCGTCGATATTGCCGAGTAACAGGGACTAAGTCCGGGGCGCCAAGGCGCCCCGGCATCCCTTATAGACCAACATGGTCCGTTTTCTCCTCAATCGCCTCCTCCTGATCGTGCCGACCTTCATCGGCATCACGATCATCGCTTTCGCATTCGTGCGCGTGCTGCCCGGTGATCCGGTGCTGCTGATCGCGGGCGAGCGCGGTGTCACGCCCGAGCGCTATCAGGCGCTGATGTCCCAGTTCGGCTATGACCGCCCGATCTGGATACAGTACTGGGATTACCTCCTCGGCCTCTTCCAGGGCGATTTCGGCACCTCGATCTCGACCAAGCGCCCGGTGATCAACGATTTCCTCACCCTCTTTCCCGCCACGCTGGAGCTTTCGCTCTGCGCCACGCTCTTTGCCGTGGTGATCGGCGTGCCGGCGGGGGTCGTCGCCGCCGTGCGCCGCGGCTCATGGCTCGACCAGACCATTATGGGTACCGCCCTTGTCGGCTATTCGATGCCCATCTTCTGGCTCGGCCTGCTGCTGATCATCCTCTTTTCCGGCATTCTGGGCTGGACGCCGGTCTCGGGGCGCATTTCGCTGATGTATTTCATCCCCTCGGTCACCGGCTTCATGACCATCGATGCCCTGCTTTCGGGCCAGGACGGTGCCTTCCTGTCGGCGCTGCATCATCTGGTGCTGCCGGCAATCACGCTTGGCACCATTCCGCTGGCGGTGATCGCGCGTCAGACGCGTTCGGCCATGCTCGAAGTGCTGGGCGACGATTATGTGCGCACCGCACGGGCCAAGGGCCTGCCGCCGCAGCGGGTGATCGGCATCCATGCCTTGCGCAATGCGCTGATCCCGGTGATCACCACCATCGGCCTGCAGGTCGGGGTGATGATGGCCGGTGCAATCCTGACCGAGACCATCTTCTCCTGGCCCGGCATCGGCAAATGGATGATCGACGCTATCTCAAGGCGTGACTATCCGGTGGTGCAGGCGGGGCTGCTGCTCATCGCCGTGGTGGTGATGGTCGTCAATCTCATCGTCGATGTGCTCTACGGGCTCATCAATCCCCGCATCCGGCATCGTTAGGAGCGCGACATGACCGATCCCGCGCCCGCAACGCTCACCGCCGCCACCGTCCCGCCGCAGGGGCGTCTCGCGGGCCTGCGTGAGTTCTGGTACTATTTCTCCGTCAATCGTGGTGCGGTCATCGGCCTCGTCGTCTTCATCCTTCTGGTGCTGGTGGCGCTATTCGCACCCTGGATCGCACCGCATTCGCCCAGCGAGCAATTCCGTGATGCCCTGCTGAACCCGCCGGTGTGGGCGCAAGGGGGCCGATCCGAATTCCTGCTCGGCACCGATGCGGTCGGGCGCGACATCCTTTCGCGCCTCATCCACGGGGCCCGCTTCTCGCTGCTGATCGGTGCCGTCGTCGTGGTGCTTTCGCTGACGACCGGCATCATCTTCGGCCTCATCGCCGGCTATGCCCGCGGCTGGGTCGATGTCGTGCTCATGCGCATCATGGACCTCATCCTCGCCTTTCCTTCGCTGCTGCTGGCGCTCGTCCTGGTGGCGATCCTTGGCCCCGGTCTCATCAACACCATGATCGCCATCGCCCTGGTGCTGCAGCCGCATTTCGTGCGCCTGACCCGCTCGGCAGTCCTCGGGGAACTGGGCAAGGAATATGTCGTCTCGGCTCGCGTTGCCGGCGCCGGGCATCTGCGCATGATGTTCAAGACCATACTGCCCAACTGCCTCGCCCCGCTCATCGTCCAGGCCACGCTCTCCTTCTCGACGGCGATCCTCGATGCGGCCGCGCTCGGCTTTCTCGGCCTTGGCGCACAGCCGCCGACGCCCGAATGGGGCACGATGCTGGCCGAAGCGCGCCAGTTCATCCTGCGCGCCTGGTGGGTGGTGACCTTCCCGGGCCTTGCCATCCTCATCACCGTGCTCGCCATCAATCTCGTCGGCGATGGGCTGCGCGATGCGCTCGACCCGAAACTGAAGCGGAGCTGAGCCGATGCCGCTGCTCGAAATCAGGAATCTCACCGTCTCCTTCGACACGTCCGCCGGGCTCTTCAAGGCGGTGGACGGCATCGACCTTCATGTCGAGGCACGCGAGGTGCTGGCGATCGTGGGCGAGTCGGGCTCGGGCAAATCAGTGGCGATGCTCGCCGTGATGGGTCTGTTGCCGCCGACGGCGACCGTCACCGCCGATGTCATGACCTTCGAAGGCCGCGATCTCCTCACCATGCCCGCTGCGCAGAAGCGCAAGATCATCGGCAAGGACATTTCGATGATCTTCCAGGAGCCCGTCGCCAGCCTCAATCCGTGTTTCACCGTCGGCTTCCAGATCGAGGAAGTGCTGCGCGAGCATCTGGGCATGAAAGGGCGGGCGGCGCGTGACCGCGCGGTCGAGCTTCTCGATCTGGTCGGCATCCCGGACCCGCGCGAGCGGCTCAAATCCTTCCCGCACCAGATGTCGGGCGGCCAGAGCCAGCGCGTGATGATTGCCATGGCCATCGCCTGCAACCCCAAGCTCCTCATCGCCGACGAGCCGACGACGGCGCTCGATGTCACCATCCAGAAGCAGATCCTCGACCTTCTCGTCGATTTGCAGGCCCAGCACGGCATGGCGCTGATCATGATTACCCATGACATGGGTGTCGTCGCCGAAACCGCCGACCGGGTTATCGTCCAGTACAAGGGCCGCAAGATGGAGGAGGCCGACGTGCTCTCGCTCTTCGAAACGCCCAAATCCGCCTATACCAAGGCGCTGCTCTCGGCCCTGCCCGAAAACGCCATTGGCGACCGCCTGCCTACGGTCAGCGATTTCGACTTTGCCGCTGATACCGGAGCAATGCGATGACCACGGTACTCGAAGTCAGGGACCTCAAGCGCGACTACCATGTGGGCGGCGGGCTTTTCCGCCCCTCGCGCACGGTCCATGCGGTCAAGGGCGTCAGCTTTTCGCTGGAAAAGGGCAAGACGCTGGCGGTGGTCGGTGAGAGCGGCTGCGGAAAATCGACGCTGGCGCGCATGATCACCATGATCGATCCGCCCACCTCCGGCGAGATTTTCATCGATGGCGAAAAGGTCGATATCAGCCATGGCGTGACCAAGCAGCTGCGCCGCAAGGTGCAGATCGTCTTCCAGAACCCTTATGGTTCGCTCAATCCGCGCCAGAAGATCGGCGAGGTGCTGACCGAGCCGCTGCTGCTCAACACCGACATGCCCGCGGCCGAACGGCGCGAGCGGGCCATGCAGATGCTGGTCAAGGTCGGGCTCGCGCCCGAGCACTACAATCGCTATCCGCACATGTTCTCGGGCGGCCAGCGCCAGCGCATCGCCATCGCCCGGGCGCTGATGCTCAACCCGTCCTTCCTGGTGCTCGACGAGCCGGTCTCGGCCCTCGACCTTTCGGTGCAGGCGCAGATCCTCAACCTGCTAGCCGACCTGCAGGACGAGTTCGGGCTGACCTATGTGTTCATCAGCCACGACCTCTCGGTGGTGCGTTACATCGCTGATGAGGTGATGGTCATGTATTTCGGCGAAGTGGTCGAATATGGCAGCCGCGACGCCGTTTTCGGCGATCCGCAGCACAGCTATACAAAGACGCTGTTCGCCGCGACGCCGCGGGCCGATGTCGAGAGCATCAGGAAGCGCCTCGCGCGCAAGCAGGAGATGGTGGGGGTTTAGCGCGATTGCTGGCTGGTTCGGTGCCACGTGGTTCGAGGCGCCTGCGGCGCACCTCACCAGCGGTTTTTGCTTTTTATCAGTAGCGCTCATGGTGAGGTGGGAGCGTAGCGACCCTCGAACCACGAGGGCGTGCCCCCTACACCTCCACCCGCCGCCCCTCGCGCGCCGAGCGCAATAGCGCATCGATCAGGCGATGCACCGCCAAGGCGCTGCGTCCCGTCGATCTCGGCTGGCGCCCCTCTCGCACCGCATCGGCAAAATCTGCGATCTGCGCCTTGTGCCAGTCGAACGGAAAGGCCATCGGATCGGCGCCGCCGCCACCCTGGCTCACCTCGCCAATCTCTTCCTCGCGCCCGTCCATCCACATGACGCGCAGATTGCCGGCAGTGAGCGTCGCGCTCGCCTTTTCGAAATTGAGCGTCAGGCCCTCCGGCCCGCCCGGATAATTGGCTGTCGTTGCCATCAATGCGCCAACGGCACCGTTCTCGAATGTGAGACCGGCGGAAACGAAATCCTCGGTTTCCATGCGATGCAGCCCAGTGGTGGCAGCGAGCGCCACCACTTCGCGCACGGGTCCGGTCAGCGAGAGCATCAGGTCCAGCGAATGGATCGCCTGGGTGATCAGCACGCCGCCGCCATCCTGCTCCAGCGTGCCGCGGCCGGGTTTGTCGTAATAGTCCTGCTGCGAGCGCCACCAGGGCACGACGAGATGCACGGCATGGAGAGCCCCGAACGCATTGTCGGCGATCCGTGCGGCAAGCGCCTCGGAGGCGGCGCGGAAGCGATGCTGAAAGATGATGCCGAGGGTGACACCGGCCGCCTCGCAGGTTTCCACGATCCGCTCTGCCGCAGCGCTGGTGCGCTCGACGGGTTTTTCCATGAGAATGTGCTTGCCCGCGCGTGCCGCAGCGTCAACGAGCGCCTCGCGCGCATTGGGGGGCGTGAGGATCAGCACGGCCTCGACCTGCGGATCGTTCAGCAGGGCCTCGAGGCTGTCGGCGGGCGTAAAGCCATAGTCCTCGCAGAAGGCTTCAAGCGCTTCTCTATCGCGCCGAAAGACGCCGCGCACCGCGATCGTTTCGCCGAGCGCCTGCAGCGCCAATGCATGCGGCTTGGAAGCCATGCCGGCCCCGATCACTCCCAGCCCCAGTCGCCTGCGTTCATTGGCCATTCAGCACCCTCCCGGAAATGCCCAATAGCATGGCAGCCGCCAGTCCGAAAAGCAGAGCGGGAAAGATGGCGGCGACCGTCACCCGCCTCGCCGGCTGACACCTGTTCGATGAAGACCCTTAAGCGAGTTACTCGGCCGGCTCCGCCACCGCCGGCTTTGCGGCCATCGGATTGTTGGGATGCGTCGTCCAGTTGGCGTAGTCGCCGGTGACCACACGGCCGGTGCGCAGGTCGACCTCGCCGGCGGCGAGGGGAACCATGGTGATACAGTCGTCCACCGGACAGACATTGACGCAGAGATTGCAGCCGACGCACTCGTTGTCCATCACCTCGAAATGGCGCTTGCCGTCCTTTTGTCTGGTGATGGCCTGGTGCGACGTGTCCTCGCAGGCGATATGGCAGCGTCCGCACTTGATGCACAGATCCTGATCGATGTGCGCCTTGGTGACGTAGTCGAGATTGAGATACTGCCAGTCGGTGACGTTGCGCACCGCCTTGCCGACGAAATCGTCGACGCTTGCATAGCCCTTCTCGTCCATCCAGTTGGAAAGCCCGGTGATCATCTCCTCGACGATCTTGAAGCCATAGGTCATGGCAGCAGTGCAAACCTGCACCGTGCCGCAGCCGAGCGCCATGAACTCGGCCGCATCGCGCCAGGTGGTGATGCCGCCGATGCCGGAAATGGGAAGGCCGTAGGTCTCGGCGTCACGGGCGATTTCCGAGACCATCGAGAGCGCAATGGGCTTCACCGCCGGGCCGCAATAGCCGCCATGCGTACCCTTGCCGTCGATGGTTGGAGAAGGCGCCATCAGGTCGAGATCGACCGAAGTGATCGAATTGATGGTGTTGATGAGGCTGACCGCATCGGTGCCGCCGGCACGAGCGGCGCGGGCGGGCTTCCTGATATCGGTGATATTGGGCGTCAGCTTGGTGATCACCGGCATGCGCGAGTACTGCTTGCACCATCTGACGACCATTTCAACATATTCGGGTACCTGGCCAACCGCCGAGCCCATGCCGCGCTCGCTCATGCCGTGCGGACAGCCGAAATTGAGCTCGATGCCGTCGGCGCCGGTCTCCTCCACCAGCGGCAATATGGCCTTCCAGCTCTCCTCCTCGCAGGGGACCATCAGCGAGACGACGATGGCCCGGTCGGGCCACTTCATCTTCACTTGCTTGATCTCGCGCAGATTCTGGTAGAGGTCGCGGTCGGTGATGAGTTCGATATTGTTGAGGCCGAGCAGCCGCCGGTCGGCGCCCCAGACAGCGCCGTAGCGCGGTCCGTTGACATTGACGACCGGCGGGCCTTCCTCGCCCAGCGTCTTCCAGACCACACCGCCCCAGCCGGCACTAAAGGCGCGCTCGACATTATAGGCCTTGTCCGTGGGCGGGGCGGAGGCGAGCCAGAACGGGTTCGGCGATCTGATGCCGGCAAAATTGGTGCGCAGGTCTGCCATTTTCGAACCTCCCTAGGCGGCCGGATTGCGGTTCACCTCTCCCTTTGAGGGAGAAGTCGGATTGCGCAGGCAATACGGCTGAGGGGGCCTCCAGCTACTCATGAAATCCCCCGCAAGAACCGATCGATACTCTCGGCCGCGTCGCGCCCTTGTGCCACTGCCGTCACCGTCAGGTCGTCTCCACCGCTGGCACAATCGCCCCCGGCCCAGACCATGGGCATCGAGGTACGGCCCTGCTCGTCCACTGCGATCTTGCCGCCGGTGATCTCAAGTCCATCACCATGGCCGTTGAGGCGCTGGCCGATAGCCTTGAAGACCTGATCGCAGGCAAGCCTGGTGGTCTCGCCGGTGCCGACCAGTCGCCCATCCTCCTCGCGCATATATTCGAGTTCGACGGCGGCGACCTTCCCGCCGTCCGTCAGGACACGGCGCGGTGCCAGCCAATGGCGAATGGTGACGCCCTTTGCCGCCGCCAGTTCCTGCTCGAAACGCGAGGCGTTCATGGCCTCGCGCCCGCGGCGATAGACCATGGTCACCTCCTCGGCGCCGAGAAGCTTGGCCTGCACTGCGGCATCCACCGCCGTCATGCCGCCGCCGATGACGACCACGTGCCGGCCGACGGGTATTTCGGCAAGATCATCGGCCTGACGCAGGGTGGCGATGAAATCGACCGCGTCGACGACGCCCTCGGTATCCTCGCCCTCGGCCCGCAGCGCATTGACGCCGCCGAGCCCAATGCCGAGAAACACCGCATCATGGGTTTGCCTCAGTCGCTCCAGCGTTATGTCGCGGCCAAGCTCCTGCCCATGCACGATCTCGATACCGCCGATCGCGGTCACATAATCGACCTCGGCCTGGGCAAATCCATCGACGGCCTTGTAGCTGGCGATGCCGTATTCGTTGAGGCCGCCGGGCTTGGGCCTTGCATCATAGACCACGACCTCGTGCCCCTTGACCGCCAGCCGATGCGCGCAGGCAAGCCCTGCCGGGCCGGCGCCGATCACCGCGATCGTCTTGCCCGTCGGCTCGGCACGGGTGAAGAACTGGCGCTCCTCGCGCATCGCAAGATCGGTGGCATAGCGCTGCAGCAGGCCGATCCTGACCGGCTTGCCCTCGGCTTCCTCGCGCACGCACGCTTCCTCGCAGAGCGTCTCGGTCGGGCAGACGCGCGCGCACATGCCCCCTAGAATGTTCTGCTCGAAGATGGTTTGCGCCGCCCCCATCGGGTTGTCCGTCGCGATCTGGCGAATGAACATCGGAATGTCGATCGCGGTCGGACAGGCATTCATGCATGGCGCGTCGTAGCAGAAATAGCAGCGGTCGGCTTCGACCTGCGCTTCGTGGCGGTCGAGCGGCGCATGCAGGTCGGCAAAGTTGGCCTTGAGCTCTTCCGGCGCCAACCGGGCCGCCGCTATCCCCTCTTTGAGAACTCCCTGCGCCATGTCACTCCCCTGACTGCGCCCCCTGATTGCGCCCTGGCCAGAGACAGGCTAGCGCAGGCGCAATTTTTTATCAATTGGTCAAATATCGCCCCCTCCGACGGGACCAGAAGCAAGGAACTGCCCGGCCACTGGAGCATTGGGATCAGATTGCTGCACTCAAAAGGCGTTTGCAAATGACACCGGCATCCAGGATCGGCGTTCTGACCTTTCACCGCTGCATCAACTACGGCTCCTACTGGCAGGCGCGGTGCCTGGTGGAGGGGCTGCGCGGGCTCGGCTATGAGGCCGAACTGCTCGACCATGTCTCGCCGGCCGTTGACCGCGCCGAGTGGCGCTGCGCCCTTTCGCCGGTATTGCCGCAGCGCACCGCTCCCGCCGATTTCCCGCTCTATGCCGAAAAGGCGAGAAAGTTCTTCGACGCCTTCGCGCAACTGCCGCTTTCCCCACCCTTTCCACTCGATGATCCGGCGCAGATGGCGGACTACGACCTCGTCATCGTGGGGAGCGACGAGGTCTGGAATTTGCGCCACCCATGGTATGGCGGCAAGTCGATCTTTTACGGCGACGGGCTGCGGGCAGGCCGGCTCGCTTCCTATGCGGCGAGCTTTGGCAATCATGCCGTCAGTGAAGGGCTGCCGTCGGACTGGGCGCAAAAACTGCAGCAGTTCGACCGCATCTCCATTCGCGACGAGAATTCCAGGCAACTGATCGAAACCGCTCTCGAGCGCGAGCCGGAGATGGTGCTCGACCCGGTCATGCAGTTCCCCCCAGCCGCATCCGGCGAGCCCGATCTCGATGAACCCTATGTCGCCATCTATGGCCACAGCTTTCCCGATTGGTTCAGCACTGGCGTGGCGCAATGGGCACGCGAAAACGAGTTGATGCTGGTCAGCATCGGCTACCGCAATGGCTGGGCCGATGCCCATTGGGTCGAAGCCGGCCCCAGGGATTTCGCCCGCATCATGGCCGGGGCCGAGGCGGTCGCAACCAATTTCTTCCATGGCTGCGTTTTCGCGCTCATCAACGGCAAGCCCTTCGTATGCGCGCCCTCGGACTATCGCTTCAACAAGGTACGCGACCTCGCCGCAGGCGTCGGCGCCAGTCGCCATTTGGTTTCGGCTCAAACGCCGCGCGAGGACTATGACGCGCTGCTCGGGCAGCCGCTCGATCCCCGGATCGAGCGCAATATCGCGACCCTTCGCCAACGCTCCGCCGCCTATCTCGATGCCGTCCTCCACTGAGCCCCTTGCCATCAGTGCCATCAGCCCGCGCGACATGGTCGCTTCGGGCCTTTGTATCGGCTGCGGCGCCTGCGTTTCGCAATCGGCCGGCCGCGGTCATATGCGGCTCGATCGCTATGGCCAGTTGAAGCCCGCCGGCGATGCGCGCTGGCTGCGCACCCGCAGCGCCGCGCTGGCGCAGACCTGCCCGTTCTCACCGGCAGCCGCCAACGAAGACGCACTCGCAGCAGAGCGGTTTGCCGGCACCGGGCGTGACGACCGGCTCGGACACTTTGCCGGCGCCTATGTCGGCCATGTCAGCGAACCCGGTTTTCGCGATGAGGGCAGTTCGGGAGGCCTGACCACCTGGGTCGCGGCCCAGTTGCTGCGCCGCGGGCTGGTCGATGCCGTTGCGCATGTCGCGCCGGGGCAGGGCGGGGACGGACCCTATTTCGCCTACCGCATTTCGCGCAGCGAGGCGCAACTGCGCGCCGGCGCCAAATCGCGCTACCACCCGATCGAGCTTTCCGGCGTCATCGATGAAATCAGGCGGGTGCCCGGTCGCTATGCCATTGTCGGCATTCCCTGCTTCATCAAGGCCGTGCATCTCCTGCGCCGGCAGGAGCGCGTGCTTGCCGAGCGTATCGTCCACACCCTGGGGCTGTTTTGCGGGCACATGAAGAGCGCCCGGTTCGTCGAGAGCTTCGCCTGGCAGCTCGGCACGCGTATCGAGGAGGTCGTCGCCCTCGATTATCGCCTCAAGAATCCCGATCGCCCCGCCAACTGGTACACCGCGCATCTGGCGCTCAAGGACGGCACCACCCGCAGCCGCGACTGGTGGCACCTGGCCGATGGCGACTGGGGCGCCGGCTTTTTCATGAATAGCGCCTGCAATTCCTGCGACGACGTCATGGCCGAAACCGCCGACATTGCCTTTGGCGACGCCTGGGTCGAGCCCTATTCGTCGGACGGACGCGGCACCAATGTCGTCGTGGTGCGCTCGCCACTGATCCACGCGATGATCGAGACGGCGATCGCCGAGGGGCGTCTGGCACTGACGCCGGTCGACGCCGATTTCGTCGCCGGCACCC